>Ga0233425_10002312_pt1 | contig 38079 bp, 30 predicted proteins | sample Watercolumn_Towu_2_FD_181712 | JGI IMG/M metagenome (GOLD analysis project Ga0233425, IMG submission 181712) | Freshwater microbial communities from Lake Towuti, South Sulawesi, Indonesia - Watercolumn_Towuti2014_140_MG | ecosystem: Environmental > Aquatic > Freshwater > Lake | place... | reverse complement strand
CGTTGTCGGCGGTCTTGCAGGCGCCCTGGCCCTTGCAGGCGTTGATGCCCATGCACTGCACGCCGCCCTCGGCGGCGACGGCGGTGGACACCGGCGCCATCGCGAACAGCATGGCGGCGGTGGTGGCCAGTACGGCGCCGGTCAGGTTGCGGGTCGTGGTCGTCTTCATTTCGTGATCTCCTCTCAAGCAGTGGAAGTAACAGGGATTACAGGCACTACGCCGGCTTAGTCGCCGGCGCCGGCCAGATGTTACAGGGGGGGCGGGTGATCGGCACCCGCATCATCTGGCAAGCGCGAGGAAGTGCCCGGAAAGCTCGCGCTGGTGCGCCGCCACCGTGTCCACACGGACCGATTCTCGCACCAGGTCCTGTACGGCCCGCTCGACGTCCCGCGCCGAGGCGACGATGCGCTCCACTGCCGACTGGATCTCCTGCGTCGCCGGGGCTCGCCTCATGTCGCCCGGCCATCGCGTGCTGATTCCTCACCAGAGGACCTCGACGGGCCAGCTCTTGCCGCCGATGACCACGGTGTATCCGCGCGCGTCGCCGTCGTCGATCTTGCCGTTGCGGTTGGTGTCCACCATGACGCCGTCGTTGGTGAGGTCGGCATCGTTGACGCCGCGGTCGACGAGCAGCGCCATGTACGCGGTGCCGTCGATAACGATCTCCGAGCGCAGCTGCGTGCGGCTATAGTGGTTGGCGAAATAGCCCTTGCGCCAGCCGGCCTCGTGGACGAAGAACCAGATCTTGAAGTCGCCGGCGAAGGGCGAGTTCGCGATCAGCCGGTCCCAGGGCAAAACGACCGTGGCGGCGTAGGGGCCGGTGCCCATGTTGCGCAGAGGGCCGCCGTCGTCGCTCAGATCGCCGTTCTGATTGCGATCGAAGTAAAGCAGGAAGGACCCGTCCGCCTGCTCATCGAGCGCCAGGTAATATCGCCGCTGCGGGCGGTTGCCGAGGTCCAGGTGACCGTACCAGCGGCGCACGCCGCCATACTCCGGCTCGCGCTCGATCGCCTCGGGCCGATCGCCCTCAAGCGCGGTGGTGGACGGTAGCGAGGTGGCCGGAGCGTCCATCTCGACGGGCGTGAACTCGCTGGCGCGGAGCACCAGCGCGGAACCGGATGCCATCTGGTGCCGCAACGGTCGTTCCACCGGCGGCAGGATTTCCGCGGCGCCACTCCGTCCGCTGTCGTCGCCGGCTGCCGGCCGCTGCGCCAGCGAACCGCCGTGCTGTTGCCAGACATCGAGGCTGACGATGACCGCCAGCGCCGCCAGGATCACGGCCAGGTAGGACCGGCGCAGCGGCCGGGAGTGGACGGGGGCGTTCATCGGTCCTGCTGGGCCGGGCGCACGGGTGAGTTGAGGTTCGCGGCGGCTTCGGGTCGTTGCACGGCAGTTCGTCCGTAGGGATGCCGCGATTCTAGCAGGGTGTCGGCAAGGATCTCCGGGTGCCTGCCTCGTCCCGCGCCGATCCCTGCTGCACTCAGTGCGGCCCCCGGTTACCATTGCCGGAGAGAATCGGCGCACCCCCAAGAGTGAAAGACAAGACCGACAATGTTTTCCTGGTCGGACCCATGGGTGCCGGCAAGACCACCATCGGCCGGCATTTGGCCCGGGCCCTGGAGCGGGAGTTCGTGGACAGCGACAAGGAGATCGAGGCTCGTACCGGCGTCTCGGTGTCGCTCATCTTCGAGATCGAGGGCGAGGCGGGATTCCGCAGTCGCGAGGCGCAGATGATCGACGAGCTGACCCGGCGTTCGGGAATCGTCCTGGCCACCGGCGGCGGTGCGGTGCTGCGCGCCGACAACCGCGCCCATCTCGGCGACCGCGGCTTCGTGGTCTATCTGCGGGCGCCGCTCGATCTGCTGGTCGAGCGGACCAGCCGCGATCGCAACCGGCCGCTGCTCGCCAACACCGATCCACGCACCCGCTTGGCCGCGCTCCTGGCCGAGCGCGAGCCGTTGTATTGCGGGGTTGCCGATTTGATCATCGATAGCGGCCCCCGTACAGTACGGCAGGTCATCAAGTCGATCCGCGACCAGCTGCAATGAGCCGCACCCTTACGGTCGATCTCGCCGACCGCAGCTATCCCATCCATATCGGCGCCGGCCTGCTCGCCGACCGCTCGCGCTTCGCTCCGGCGATCGGCGGCCGGCAGGTGATGATCGTCACCAACACCACCGTCGGCCCGCTCTATCTCGACCGCCTGCGCGCCACGCTCGCCGATCACGAGCCGCTCACCGTGGTGCTGCCCGATGGCGAGGCGTACAAGACGCTCGAAGTCCTGAACCGGATCATCACCGCCCTGCTCGAGGCGCGCGTCGAGCGCGGCGGGACGCTGGTGGCCTTGGGCGGCGGGGTGATCGGCGACCTCGCCGGTTTCGCCGCCGCCGTCTATCAGCGCGGGGTCGATTACATCCAGGTGCCGACCACCCTGCTGGCGCAGGTCGATTCCTCGGTCGGCGGCAAGACCGCCGTCAATCATGCGCTCGGCAAGAACATGATCGGCGCCTTCCACCAGCCGCGGGCGGTGATTGCCGATACCGAAACCCTGGCGACGCTGCCGGACCGCGAGTTGCGCGCCGGTCTGGCCGAGGTCGTCAAGTACGGGCTGATCCGCGATGCCGAATTCCTCGCCTGGCTGGACGCGAACGTCCCCCGCCTGCTGGCCCGCGACGCCGATGCCCTGGCGTACGCGATCGAGCGGTCGTGCCGCAACAAGGCCGGGGTCGTCGGCCGCGACGAACGCGAAGCCGGGGAGCGGGCGCTGCTCAACCTCGGCCACACCTTCGGTCACGCGATCGAGACCGGGGTCGGCTACGGCGCGTGGCTGCATGGCGAGGCCGTGGGCGCCGGCATGTGCCTCGCCGCCGATCTGTCGGCGCGCCTGGGCTGGCTGTCGGCGGAGGACGTCGAGCGCGTGCGCCGGCTGGTCGCCGCCTGTGGCCTGCCGGTGACCGCGCCCGGCGGCCTGACCCCGGCACGGATGCTGGAACTGATGGCGGTCGACAAGAAGGCCAGCGGCGGCCGCATCCGCCTGGTGCTGCTGCGGCGCCTCGGCCAGGCGGTGGTCACCGGCGAATACGACGCGGCGCTGCTGCTCGCCACCCTGAACGAGTGCCGCGGCGCCGCGTGACCGCCGCCCTGGCAGCCTATGCCGCCGGGCCGGCGAGCAGCCGCGGCCGGCAGCACCCCGAGCCGCCGCCCGCCTACCGCAGCGAATACCAGCGCGATCGCGACCGCGTCATCCACACCGCCGCCTTCCGGCGCCTGGAGTACAAGACCCAGGTGTTCGTCAATCACGAAGGCGACATGTTCCGCACCCGCCTCACGCACAGCATCGAGGTGGCGCAGATCGCCCGCACCGTCGCCCGTGCGCTGCGGCTCAACGACGATCTGAGCGAGGCCATCGCCCTCGCCCATGACCTCGGCCATACCCCGTTCGGCCACGCCGGCCAGCAGGCGCTGAACCATTGCCTGCGCGACTACGGTGGTTTCGAACACAACTTGCAGTCGCTGCGCGTCGTCGACCTGCTGGAAGAGAAGTACCCGGCGTTTCCCGGTCTCAATCTCACCTTCGAGACGCGCGAGGGGATCCTCAAGCGCTGCAGCCGCGAGCGGGCGCTCGATCTCGGTGATCTGGGCCGCCGCTTCATCGCCGGCGGCCAGCCGACGCTGGAGGCGCAGCTCGTCAATCTTGCCGACGAGATCGCCTACGGCAATCACGATGTCGACGACGGGCTGCGCGCCGGCCTCCTGACCGTCGGGCAACTGCGGGCCCTGCCGATGATCGGCCGGCACATCGACGCGATCCGGCGCGAATGGCCGGACTTGGGCGAGCGCCGCCTGATCCACGAAACCGTTCGTCGCCTGATCGGCGAGCAGGTGGTCGATCTGATCGAGGCGAGCGGCGCGCGACTGGCGGCCGCCGCGCCGCGTCACGTCGACGAGGTGCGCGCCGCCGCCGCGCCGCTGATCGGCTTCGGCGACGAACTCGCCGCCGGCCTGCGCGATCTGAAGCGCTTCCTGTTCGAGCACCTCTACCGCCACGAGCGGGTACGGCACATGACCGACGAGGCCGACGGCATGGTCCGCGCCCTATTCGCCGCCTACATGGAGCACGATGCCTGGCTGCCGGCCGGCCTGCGCGACGACGCCGGCGGCGCGGGCGCGGCGCCACGGCGCGTGCGCCGGATCGCCGATCACATCGCCGGCATGACCGATCGCTACGCAATCGCTGAATACGGGCGTATAGTCCGGCGCCAGCCGCCATGAACCCAGCCGTCAGGACCGCAGCATGACCCAGGATGCGGAATCAATCCCCGGCCCGGCCGCCGCCCCGCCCGGCGGCGATGACTACCTGCAGACCCCGGCCCTGTCGCAGCGGCTGGACCTGATCCGCCATCTCGTCGATTTCAGCCGCCTCGTCATCTTCGTGGTCGGCGAGGAGGGCAGCGGCAAGACGGCGCTGGCCGATCAGCTCGCCCGTCAGGCCCGCGACAGCTGGCGGCTGGCGCGCGTGAACGCCGATCCGCTCTGCAACGCCGAGGCGCTGCTGGCGGCGCTGGCGTCGGCGTTCAACCTGCGCCTCGAACCGGCGGCGGATTTCGAGCGGCGGGTGAGCGACCTCGAACAGTACCTGGAGACCACCCGGCAGGCGTTGCTGGTGCCTGTCGTCCTGGTCGACGACGCCCACCTGCTGGCGTCCGATGCCCTGTTGCTGCTGCTGCGGCTGGCCTCGCCCGACGGCGCCGCCGGGCACCTGCGCGTGGTGCTGTTCTGCGACCCGCGCATCACCCGCATGCTGGCCAATCCGCAGATGCAGGCGTTCAAGCAGAGCGTCATGCACCTGGTCGAGGTGCCGCCGTTCACCGAGGACGACACCGCCGCCTATCTGCTGCAGCGGCACACCGGCGCCGGCGGCAGCGAGGATGACCTGAGCGACGATCTGATCCACCGCCTGCACGTCGCCGCCGACGGCCTGCCCGGACGTCTCAATGCCCTCTGGGCGCGCCGCGCTGCCGGCGAACTCCCGTCGATGTCGGCGGACATGGAGGCGGCAACCGCCCCGGTGCAGTTGCGCTATGCCGTGGCCGGCGCCGCGGTCGCCGTGATCCTGGCCTTGGTGCTGTGGGCCGTGCGCGGCGGTGACGAGCCACCGTCCGCCCCGGTCGCCGAAACCGTCGACGCTCCGGCCGCCGCCATCGCGCCCGCACCACCGCCACCGCCCGTCGCGCCCGCACCACCACCGGTTACGCCGCCGACCCTTGCCGCCGCGCCGCAGGCTGGGCCGGCGCCGGTCCCCCTGGCAGGACCGGAGCCCCTGAAGCCGGCGGTGGCGCCCGCGACGACCGAGACGCCGCCCGCAGCCCCTGCGGCCGAGAAACCGACGCCGCTCCCGGAAAAGACCACGTCGGCCAAGAAGATTGACACCAAGAAGGCGACCCAGAAGACGGCGGCCCCGACGACGACGGTCAAGAGCGGCGGCGCCATCCGTGGCGAGGACTGGCTCAACGCCCAGGCGAAACAGAGCTACGTGCTGCAACTTTTCGGCTCGCACGAGCGCCGCACCGCCGAGCGCTTTATCGACCAGCACCGGCTGCGCGACCAGGCCGCGATCTACAACACGGTACGCGACGGCAGGACGCTGCACATCGTCGTCATAGGCACCTATGCCAGCAAGGGCGCGGCGCAGTCCGCCGCCGCCCGGCTGTCACCCGCCCTGCGGGCGCTTAAGCCCTGGCCGCGGACGGTCGCCGAGGTCCAGAAGGCCGCCGCCGTCCGCTGACCCAGGCCCTTGTTCCTGGCCGATTTTCTACGGTGACAGGGTGGGGGTCGGCGGCTATAATTGCCGCCCTTTTTCTCCCAAGGTCAGCGAGGCATCGAGCGTGGAAACGATGCGCCACAATCCCGATCAACCACCCGTGAGCGCTCCCGGCGCCCGGGGGCTCTACGATCCGTTCTATGAGCACGACGCCTGTGGCGTCGGCTTCGTCGTCCATATCAAGGGCAGGAAGTCGCACGCCATCGTCGAGCAGGGCATCACCATCCTCAAGAACCTCCTGCATCGCGGCGCCTGCGGCTGCGAGGAGAACACCGGCGACGGCGTCGGCATCCTGATCCAGATGCCGCACCGCTTCCTGAAGCGGAAGTGCGGCGAGGCCGGCATCGCCCTGCCCGACGAGCGGCAGTACGGCTGCGGTCTGGTGTTCCTGCCGCGCGACGCCCGGCAGTCGCAGTGGTGCCAGGAACGCTTCGCCGCCATCGTCGCCGACGAGGGGCAGACGCTGCTCGGCTGGCGCGACGTACCCACCGACGACTCGCCGGTCGGCCCGACCGCGACCGCCTGCGAACCGGGCTTCCGGCAGGTCTTCATCGGCCGGGCGCCGGGGCAGGACGACATGGCCTTCGAGCGCCGGCTCTACATCATCCGCAAGCGCATCGAGATCGCGGTGCGCAATTCCGATCTCGAAGAGAAATCGCTGTTCTACATCCCCAGCCTGTCGTCGCGCACGCTCATCTACAAGGGCATGCTGACCGGCGTGCAGATCGAGCCGATGTTCCCGGACATCACCGATCCCGAGGTCGAGTCGGCGCTGGCCCTGGTGCACCAGCGCTTCTCGACCAACACCTTTCCGTCGTGGCCGCTGGCGCATCCGTTCCGCTACATCGCCCACAACGGCGAGATCAACACCCTGCGCGGCAACATCAACTGGATGCGGGCGCGCGAGGCGATGTGCGGTTCCGCCGTCTGGGGAGAAGAGATCGGCAAGCTGTTCCCGATCATCTACGAGGGGTCGTCGGACTCGGCCTGCTTCGACAACGTGCTCGAGTTCCTGCACATGTCGGGGCGGCCGCTGCCGCACGCCGTGCTGATGATGATCCCGGAGGCCTGGAGCGGCCACGAATCGATGGATACCGCCCGCAAGGCCTTTTACGAGTACCACGGCTGCCTGATGGAGCCGTGGGACGGCCCGGCCTCGATCGCCTTCACCGACGGCACCGTGATCGGCGCCGTGCTCGATCGCAACGGCCTGCGCCCGTCGCGCTACTACGTGACCAGGGACGACATGGTGGTCATGGCCTCCGAGGTCGGCGTGCTCGACATCCCGCCGGAGAACGTGGCCGTCAAGGAACGCCTGCACCCCGGCCGCATCTTCCTGGTCGACACGGCGCAGGGCCGGATCGTCGACGACGCCGAGATCAAGGCCGGGCTCGCCGCCGCCAATCCCTACGCCGACTGGCTGCGACAGCATCACATCGCGCTCGCCGAACTGCCGGAGCCGCCGCACGTCCCCGAACCGGATCACGCCACCGTCCTGACCCGCCAGCAGGCCTTCGGCTACACGCACGAGGACCTGCGCATCCTGATGGCGCCGATGGCGAAGAACGGCGAGGAGCCGACGGGTTCCATGGGCACCGACGCGGCCCTGGCGGTGCTCTCCGACCGCGCCCGGCTGCTCTACGACTATTTCAAGCAGCTGTTCGCGCAGGTGACCAACCCGCCGCTCGATGGCATCCGCGAGGAACTGGTGACCCAGGTGGCGACGCCGCTCGGGCCGGAGGGCAATCTGCTGGCGCCCGATCCGCTGTCCTGCCGCCAGATCAAGCTGGCGACCCCGATCCTGAGCAACGAAGACCTCGCCCGTATCCGCCATTTCGACAAGGACGGCTACCGGGCGACCACGATCCCGACCCTGTATCCGGTCGCCGGCGGCGGCATTGCCCTGGCGCGGGCGCTGGACGCGGTCTGCGCCGCGGCCGATCGCGCCATTGCCGAGGGCTCTGCCTTCCTGATCCTCTCCGACCGCGGCATCAGCCGCGAGCTGGCGGCGATCCCGGCGCTGCTCGCCACCGCCGGCCTGCATCACCACCTGGTGCGGCAGGGGACCCGCACCCGCGTCGGCCTGATCATCGAGTCCGGCGAGCCGCGCGAGGTGCACCACATGTGCTGCCTGATCGGCTACGGCGCCGGCGCCATCAATCCCTATCTCGCCTTCGAATCGCTGCACGACATGATCGCCACCGGCATCCTCGAGGGCGTCGATCACAAGAAGGCGGTGGCCAACACCGTCAAGGCCCTGAACAAGGGACTGGTGAAGGTCATGTCGAAGATGGGCATCTCGACGGTGCAGTCCTACCGCGGCGCCCAGATCTTCGAGGCGGTCGGTCTCGATCCGGCCTTCGTCGATCGCTACTTCACCTGGACCGCCTCGCGCATCGGCGGCATCGGCATCGACACCGTCGCCGAGGAGGTCCGCCAGCGCCATCACCGCGCCTACCCGGAGCGGCCGGTCGGCCGGCCGGAGCTGGACTGGGGCGGCGAGTACCAGTGGCGCCGCGACGGCGAGTATCACCTGTTCAATCCTGCCACCGTCTTCAAGCTGCAGCAGGCCACCCGCACCGGCCAGTACCGGATCTTCAAGGAGTACTCGCAGCTCATCGACGACCAGAACACCCGCATGGCGACTCTGCGCGGGCTGTTCGAATTCCGCTTCGCCGCGCAGCCGATCCCGATCGACGAGGTCGAGCCGGTCGAGTCCATCGTCCGGCGCTTCCAGACCGGCGCCATGTCCTACGGCTCGATCAGCCAGGAGGCGCACGAGACGCTGGCCATCGCCATGAACCGGCTGGGCGGCAAGTCGAACACCGGCGAGGGCGGCGAGGACCCGGCGCGGTTCAGGCCCGACGCCAACGGCGATCTGCGGCGCAGCGCGATCAAGCAGGTCGCCTCCGGCCGCTTCGGCGTCACCAGCGAGTACCTGGTCAACGCCGACGACATCCAGATCAAGATGGCGCAGGGCGCCAAGCCCGGCGAGGGCGGCCAGCTGCCGGGGCACAAGGTCTATCCGTGGATCGCCAAGGTCCGCTATTCGACGCCCGGCGTCGGCCTGATCTCGCCGCCGCCGCACCATGACATCTATTCGATCGAGGACCTGGCGCAGCTGATCCACGACCTCAAGAACGCCAACCCCCGGGCCCGCATCCACGTCAAGCTGGTGGCCGAGGTCGGCGTCGGCACGGTCGCCGCCGGCGTCGCCAAGGCGCACTCCGACGTGGTGCTGATCTCCGGCTATGACGGCGGCACGGGCGCCTCGCCGCTCACCTCGCTCAAGCACGGCGGCGTGCCCTGGGAGCTCGGCCTGGCCGAGACCCAGCAGGTGCTGGTCGCCAACAAGCTGCGCGACCGCATCGTCGTGCAGACCGACGGCCAGCTGAAGACCGGCCGCGACGTGGTGATCGCCGCCCTGCTCGGCGCCGAGGAGTTCGGATTCTCGACCGCGCCGCTCGTGGTCATGGGCTGCATCATGATGCGCGTCTGCCACCTCAACACCTGCCCGGTGGGCGTCGCGACCCAGGACCCGCAGCTGCGCGCCAGGTTCCAGGGCCGGCCCGAGCACGTGGTCAACTTCTTCCGCTACATCGCCGAAGAGGTGCGCGAGCTGATGGCGCGGCTCGGCTTCCGCACCATGGCGGAGATGATCGGCCGCAGCGAGCGGCTGGCGACGCGCAAGGCGATCGACCACTGGAAGGCGAAGGGGCTGGACTTCGGCGCCCTGCTGCAGCCGCCGGTACCGCCGCCGGGCATGGCGATCCGCTGCGTGCGGGCGCAGGACCACGGCCTCGACCGCTCGCTCGACGTCACCACCATCGTGCCGCTCTGCCGGCCGGCGCTGGAGGAGGGCAAGCCGGTCGATGCCATCCTGCCGATCCGCAACATCAACCGCACCGTCGGCACCATACTCGGCTACGAGATCACGCGCCGCCACGGCGCCGCCGGCCTGGCGGACGACACCATCAAGCTGCACTTCACCGGCTCGGCGGGCATGAGCTTCGGCGCCTTCGTGCCGCGCGGCGTGACCATGACGCTCGAAGGCGACGCCAACGACTACACCGGCAAGGGGCTGTCCGGCGGCAAGATCGTCGTTTACCCGCCGCGGCACGCGGGCTTCGTCGCCGAGGACAACATCCTGGTCGGCAACGTCGTGCTCTACGGCGCCACCAGCGGCGAGGCCTATTTCCGCGGCATCGCCGGCGAGCGCTTCGCGGTCCGCAACAGCGGCGCGGCGACGGTGGTCGAGGGCGTCGGCGACCACGGCTGCGAGTACATGACCGGCGGCCGGGTGGTGGTGATCGGCCCGACCGGCCGCAATTTCGCCGCCGGCATGTCGGGCGGCGTCGCCTACGTGCTCGATCTCAAGGGCGACTTCAGGCGCCGCTGCAACCTGCAGATGGTCGACATCGAGCCGCTGATCGACGAGGCCGACGTCAGTGTGGTCAAGGACCTGCTCGGCCGGCACCAGAAGTACACGGGCAGCACCGTGGCGCGCAAGGTACTGGCCAACTGGCATACGCTGCAGGCGAAGTTCGCCAGGGTGATGCCGAAGGACTACAAGCGCGTGCTGGCCGCGATCGACAAGGCCCGCAAGACCGGCGTGTCCGAGGACGTCGCCGTGATGGAGGCCGCCCATGGGTAAGCCCACCGGATTCATCGAGTATCACCGCGCCAGGCAGCCCTACCGCCCGGTCAAGGAGCGGGTGCTCGACTGGCGCCAGGTCATGGCCGGCTGGGCCGACGACGCGCTCCGGCAGCAGGCCGCCCGCTGCATGGACTGCGGCATCCCGTTCTGCCATCAGGGCTGCCCGCTCGGCAACCTGGTCCCGGACTGGAACGACCTCGTCTACAAGAACCGCTGGCGCGACGCCATCGACCGGCTGCACGCCACCAACAACTTCCCCGAGTTCACCGGCACGCTGTGCCCGGCGCCCTGCGAGGGCGCCTGCGTGCTCGGCATCAACAACGACCCGGTGACCATCAAGGCGGTCGAGCTGACCATCATCGATCGCGCCTTCGCCGAGGGCTGGGTGGCACCGCAGCCGCCCGCCGTCCTGACCGGCCGCAAGGTGGCGGTGATCGGTTCCGGTCCCGCCGGCCTGGCCGCCGCCCAGCAGTTGCGCCGCGCCGGCCACGAGGTGACGGTGTTCGAGCGCGACGATCGCATCGGCGGCCTGCTCCGCTACGGCATCCCCGAGTTCAAGATGGAGAAGCGGGTGCTCGATCGGCGCCTCGATCAGATGCGCGCCGAGGGCGTGGTGTTCCGCACCAGCGCCCACGTCGGCGTCGACGTCGATGTCGGCGAGCTGCGCGGGACTTTCGACGCCCTGCTGCTGACCGGCGGCGCCTGCCACGCCCGTGACCTCACGGTGCCCGGCCGCGAGCTCAAGGGGATACATCTGGCGATGGCGTTCCTCGGCCAGCAGAACCGGCGCTGCGAGGGCGATACCATCCCCGAGGCGGCGGCGATCACCGCCCGCGACAGGCACGTGATCGTCATCGGCGGCGGCGACACCGGCGCCGACTGCATCGGCACCGCCCACCGCCACGGCGCCGCCTCGGTCACCTCGCTCGAGATCATGCCGCGGCCGCCGGAGAAGCGCGCCGCCGACAACCCCTGGCCCGACTATCCGTTCATCTATCGCGTCGCCTCGGCGCACGAGGAGGGTGGCGAGCGCCTCTATGCCGTTTCCACCCGGCGCTTCATCGGCGACGATCAGGGCCGGGTCAAGGCGCTCGAACTGGTGCGGGTCGAGATGAAGAAGGCCGACGGGCGGGTGACGTTCGCGGAGGTTCCCGATTCCGCGCAGATCATTCCCGCCGATCTGGTGCTGCTGGCGATGGGCTTCGTCGGCCCGGAGAGGCCCGGCATGCTGGAGCAGCTCGGTGTGAAGCTGACCGAACGCGGCAACGTCGCCCGCGACGGCAACTGGATGACCAGCGTCCCGGGCGTGTTCACCGCCGGCGACATGCAGCGCGGCCAGTCGCTGATCGTCTGGGCCATCGCCGAGGGCCGCTCGGCCGCCGCCGCCGTCGATCGGTATCTCATGGGCAGCACCGATCTGCCCGCCCCGCTGCCCTGAAGCAAAGAGCCGCTTCGCGGCGCCGAGCAAGTCACGGCCCGACGAATTCTGATGATCCGATGACCGCGCTGAAGAACGACCGGCTGCTGCGGGCGCTGGCCCGCCAGCCGGTGGATGCGACCCCGGTATGGATGATGCGGCAGGCCGGCCGCTACCTGCCCGAATACCGTGCCACCCGCGAGCGCGCCGGCAGCTTCGTCACGCTCTGCAAGACCCCGGAGCTGGCCTGCGAGGTCACGCTCCAGCCCATCGACCGCTACCCGCTCGACGCCGCCATCCTGTTCTCCGACATACTCACCATCCCCGACGCGATGGGGCTGGGCCTGTCGGTCAACGAAGGCGTGGGCCCGCGCTTCGAGCGCCCGCTGCGCAGCGCCGCGCAGATCGACTCGCTCGGCGTCCCCGACCCGGAGACCGATCTCCGCTACGTGCTGGACGCAGTGCGCCTGATCCGCCGCGAGCTCGGCGGCCGCGTGCCGCTGATCGGTTTCGCCGGCAGCCCGTGGACCATCGCCACCTACATGATCGAAAACGGCGACAAGGACTTCCACCGCAGCAAGGCGCTGATGTATTCGGACCCGGCACCGCTGCACCGCCTGCTCGACGTGGTGACGCGGTCCGTGACCGCTTACCTCAACGCCCAGATCGCAGCCGGCGCCCAGGCGGTGATGATCTTCGACACCTGGGGCGGGGCGCTATCGACCGCGGCCTACCGTGAATACTCGCTCGCCTACATGCGCCGCATCGTCGCGGGACTCACCCGCGAGCGCGAAGGCCGGCGCGTGCCGGTGACGCTGTTCACCAAGGGCGGCGGGCTGTGGCTCGAGGACATCGCCGATTCGGGCTGCGACGCGGTGGGACTGGACTGGAGCTGCGACATCGGCGCCGCCCGCGGCCGTGTCGGCCAGCGGGTCGCGCTCCAGGGCAACATGGACCCGGCGGTGCTGCTCGGCGCGCCGGCGCGCATCCGCGACGAGGTCGCCGCCATCCTCGCGAGTTACGGCCGCGGCCCGGGACAGGTCTTCAATCTCGGCCACGGCATCACCCCGGACGTCGATCCGGCGAACGCCGGCGTCTTCATCGATGCCGTGCACGAACTGAGCGCGCCGTACCACCGCTGATCGCCCGCGCCGCGGGACTGTAGTTCTCGATCCGGAATTTCTCGCTGGCCAGTTGTCAGGTTGGCGGGGTGGATGAGCGCAACGCTGCCGCCATCAGGTTGCAGCCGCGGGCGATGAGCCGTTCAGGTCCCCCGCAATCAATCGGAATTGCTCCAGCGCCGCCTCCAGGTCGTCCACGATCTCCTGCGCGATGACCTCCGGCGGCGGCAGGTTGTCGGAATCGGCGAGCGACTCGTCCTTGAGCCAGAAGATGTCGAGACTGGCTTTGTCGCGCGCCGCCAGCTCGTCGTAGTCGTACACGCGCCAGCGCCCGTCCGGGTTCTCGGCGGTCCACGTCGCCTGGCGCTGGTGCCGGTTGGCCGGGTCATCGGCCGGCCTGTCCGGCCGCCTTCCTTGATATAGCGCCACGAACTCATCCAGATCCGCGCGCTTGAGCGGGTTGGTCTTCAGCGTGAAGTGCTTGTTGGTGCGCAGGTCGTAGATCCAGAGCTTCTTCGTCCACGGCGTCTCGCTGGCCGGCTTCTTGTCGAAGAAGATCACGTTGGCCTTCACGCCCTGCGCGTAGAACAGGCCCGTGGGCAGGCGCAGCAGGGTGTGCACGTCGCACTCGTGCATGAGCTTGCGGCGGATGGTCTCGCCGGCGCCGCCTTCGAACAGCACGTTGTCGGGTACCACCACGGCGGCGCGGCCCCCGCCGTACTTCCCAACCGGCTTGAGCAGCGTCTTGATGTGCTGCACGAAGTTGAGCTGCTTGTTCGAAGTCGTCGCCCAGAAGTCGTCGCGCTCGACGATGTCCTTCTCGGTGGAGGTCCTGCCGTCCTCGCCGACGATCATCGTGCTGCTCTTCTTGCCGAAGGGCGGATTGGCCAGCACCACGTCGAAGCGCTCGCCGGGGTCGGCCGCCAGCGCGTCGGCCACCTTGACGGGCACGCTCTTCTCCGAGCCGATGCCGTGCAGCATCAGGTTCATCGCGCACACGCGCGCGGTGGCCTGCACCAGCTCCCAGCCGCGGAAGGCGCCTTCCTTCAGGTGGCGCTTCTCGTCGCGCGTGAGGTTGGGGTAGTGTTGCGTGAGGTACTGGTGCGCGGTGAAGAGAAAGCCGCCGGTACCGCAGGCCGGGTCGCACACCGTCTCGCCGGGGCGCGGGGCGATGCAGTCCACCATGGCCTGGATCAGCGCGCGCGGCGTGAAGTACTGGCCGGCGCCGGACTTGATGTCCTGCGCGTTGCGCTCCAGCAGGCCCTCGTAGGCGTCGCCTTTCACGTCGGCGCCCATCGCCGACCAGTTCTCGGCGTCGATCAGGTCGACGATCACGCGCCGCAGCTTGGCCGGGTCCTGGAACTTGTTCTGCGCCTTGCCGAAGATCAGCGCCAGCGTGCCGGGCTGCTTGCCCAGCTCTTCGAGCGTGTGGCGGTAGTGGTCGAATAGCGCATCGCCGTCCCTGGCCAGCAGCGCGGGCCAAGCGTAGGACGCCGGAATGGGGCTGGGCTGGTTGTATGGCGGGCGGCTGCGCTCGTCCGCCATCTTGAGGAACAGCAGGTAGGTGAGCTGCTCGGCGTAGTCGCCACGGTGGCAAGGAGGCCAACCTCTCGAAGAGCGTTGCTGCCGTCGTGCAGATCGCATACAGTTCACATCGTGTCGTGATACTCAAAGGCATCTAAGTATGGAGCGCGCAATCCGGTCTGCCCGAGAACAAGTAGACCTCTTTCCGGACCCGACGGCCGACGAGCAGCAAAACCTGCCGGAGGCGTTCCGTCGCATTTACTACCACCTTTACTCGAACAGCAAGGCCAGTCGCGCCGAGCTCATCATCGAGGACCTCTCGCTGTTGCTCCTGAGTAAGTTGGCAGCAGAGTTGAACGGCGGCAAAGGCGCCCTTGCCAGCTATCTGCAGGGGAAGGGCGCCGCCAATAAGGTCCTCTTACCTATCCTACGGGAGTCGTTCCCCGCGCTGCTCGACAAGAAGCAGACCTTCGCCCTTGGGGATGACTCTCTGCGCATGGCGCTGTCAGAGCTCTCCACCCTCGATTTGTCCCATGCGCCGGCTCATGCATTGGGTGAGGCATTTCAAGCTCTCATCGGCCCGCGGCTCAGGGGCGAGCGTGGTCAGTTCTTTACACCTAAGTCGTTGGTTCGAGCGATGGTCGAGATCGTTGATCCGCAGCCGGCAGAGAGCGTGTGTGACCCAGCATGCGGCACAGGCGGCTTTCTTAGCGAGACACACATCTATCAGACCACCGTGTATCCGCGAACGCCTCTAACGGGCGCATTTGTCGGCGTTGACAAAGACCTCGGCCTATCTCGGTTGGCCGGGGCCTTGATGAAGGTGCTCGCACGCGACCGCGCCCAGATCCATGCCTTCAACTCGCTGTCTCTTGCCGATTGGCAGTCCCACATTGGGACCAGTCCTTTCGAGAAGTTTGACGTTGTGCTGACGAATCCACCCTTCGGGGCGAAGATCGGAGTCAAAGACGAGGCGATCCTGCGGGAGCTTGATTTCGGCCATATCTGGGCTCCCAGCGAGAGCAAGCGGTGGTTCAAAACGGCTGCTCTCAGCAGCGCGGAGGACCCGCAGATTCTGTTCCTGGAGTTCTGTGTCCGCGCGCTCAGGCCGGGGGGGCGCCTTGGAATTGTTCTCCCTGAAGGGGTCTTCGGTAACAAGCAGACCGCCTACGTCTGGGATTGGCTTGAGGAGCAGGGTGTCATCACTGCGTTGCTTGACTGTCCCCGCACAACGTTTCAACCTGGCACGGACACCAAGACCAACGTCTTGTTCTTCCGTAGGAACGGTGGAGTCAAGCGGAAGCAGCCACAGCCGGCGACGCGGGTCGCGGTTGCGCTCCACTGTGGACATGACCGTCGCGGCCGACCCTTCAAGAGCGGCGGTGTTCCGCATCCGGACGACTTCCCCGCAATTGCGCGCGCGTGGCATGAGCCCGCAAACAAGCAGCGCACCTGGCGCGACGTCTCGCTTAGCGGGCAGCGGTATCTGGTGCCGCGCTACTACTACGACGCGGGCGATGAAGAGTTGCCCGAGCACGAGTGGGTTAAAGGTGCACGCCTGGCTTCCCTGGGGGAACTCGTCAAGGACAAGCTCGTCAGCGTACGCAAGGGACACGAAGTAGGGTCAGATGCCTACGGAACCGGTGACATTCCATTTGTCCGCACCTCCGATCTCTCCAACTTTGAAATCTCAACCGACCCGACTAAGGCTGTTAGCGAGCAGGTCTATCAAGAGTTCGCGCCCCAGCAGAATCTGCGCCCTGGTGACGTGCTCATAGTTGTTGATGGGCGCTACCGCATTGGCACGACTGCCATGCTTACGGAGCACAATTGCCTCTGCGTGGTGCAGAGCCATTTGCGCGTAGTCAGCGCGCTCCAGCATGGGCGACTTGATCCGTATGAGCTGCTGTTCGCTCTCAGCCTGCCGTCTGTAAAGCTCCGACTGCGAAGCTTGGTATTCATTCAGTCCACGCTTGGCACGCTCGGCTCGCGCTTGATGGAGTTGCGCATCCCGGTGTTGCACGGGGATGGTCCGTGGATGCCGCGTGTCGCGAAGTTCCGGGACATGCTCCAGCGTCGCGCCGCCTTGCTCGCGGAGCTGGAGGCAATGGCCGGGCAGGACTACGAGCTTTGAATCCGGCCAGCGCGGGTCAGGATGCCGGCAATCCAGTCATAGAACTCGTCAAGGCTCTTGTCGCCTTGGGCGATGTTGCAGTTTCGGTGAGCGAAGCCCACATTGCCTGCGGTGTGCGAGCGCGGCTGCGCGTGGGCCGTTTCAATTTTTGCCTTCCCGCGTCGCGCTTCATGGAATAGGGAGAAGTCCAAGGGCGCTTTGCAGACAAGGCATGAGGTCGTTCCCTGCACGATTTCCCCGAATCGGCTGGTGAGGTGCGCGCGAGTCTCGGCATCAGGCTCAGGGGCGCCGGTCATCCCGTAGGCGCTCCACGTCAAGAACTGGGCCGCGCTCATGCAATCGTCGTAGCTGGCCGCCTTTTCCACGAGCTTTGCAACGACCCAAGGCTTTAATGCCTTCATGTTTACGCCGAGCTTTGCCAGCTTGGCGTCAGACAGAAGGATCGTCGTCCATCGCGAGATTCGATTGGGGCCTGCACCCTTGCTCTTCCAGGATGCGCCTGTTGTCTTGGTGGCATCCCGGACAATCTTCGCAGCCACGCGCGGCGCGGCGCCCTTCAGATGGTCGAGGTAGGGGAATTCAGCGCAAGGCCCGGCGTGCCCTTTTTCTCGGAAGCAGCGATGCAGACCAGGTGGGTCGTACTTAGCGTTTGCGCGCGATGGGAGTTTATTGCCGCATAGAGTCACGTTGATGGCCGCTCCGCGTTGGTTGTTGCCGTGCTTCTTCTGCGGTGCGGATCAATTCGGACGCTGAAATCTGTAGAGCTCCTGCTAGCACATGGATGTTGAGCAGGCTCACGTTTCGCTCCCCACGCTCCACACTGCCGACGTAGGTGCGATGCAGCCCTGCAATGTCCGCGAGAGCATCCTGCGACAAGCCAGCGCGCTGCCTGAACAAACGCAGGGCGATGCCAAAGGCGCGCAGTTCGTCGATTGAATCCGTCACCACCCGCGGATGGTCGCAGCCTGATGACTATGAGGCGACCGACTATAAGTAGCTATTCCCCGTAGTTTGCTACTGTGTTGACCCCCGGCGCCCCACGGGATGCTTGCCGGTGCCTTGACCGGTATGTCGTTCTCAAGCCGCGCCAGGCGCACCGCCACGCTGGAGAGCACCTCGGGCTCCACGTTGCCTAAGGAAACGGCCTGCAGCAGTGCGTCCAGCGGCACGCTCTTCTTCTGGTCCATCGGCCGGCTGTCGGTCTTGTCGCGCTCGCACACGCCCACGCAGTCGACGATGACGAAGCGATCCTTGTGCACGTGCTCGCCGGGATTCACGCCGCGCAGGTCGTCGTCCTTGATCACGCGCACGCCGCGGCCCTTCATCTGCTCGAAGAAGCTGCGGCTCTTCACGCTGCGCATGAAGACGACGATCTCCACCGGCCTGATGTCGGTGCCGGTGGCGATCATGTCCACGGTGACGGCGATGCGCGGGTAGTAGCTGGTGCGGAAGGCCTTGATCAGCTCTTCGGGCTTGCTGCCCGTGGTGCGGTAGGTGATCTTCTGCGCGAACTCGTTGCCGCGGCCCCACTCCTCACGCAGGATGCCGACGATAGCCTCGGCGTGGTTGTCGTCCTTGGCGAAGACCAGCGTCTTGGGCAGTTCCTGCCGCTGCGGAAACAGGTCGGTCTGCCAGCGTTGGTACAAGGTGCGCGCGATGGTGCGGATCTGGTCGGGCGTCTGCACGCTGCGGTCCAGCTCTTCGGGCGCGTACTCGAAGTCGTCGTCGAGCTGCCAGTCGCGCCGGGCGCGGGTGGGCTTGTCGAGCACCTGCAGCCAGTAGCCGGCTTCCACTTTGGCGCCAGCCTCGGTGACTTCGGTCTTGATGCGGTAGACGTCGTAGTTGACGTTCACGCCGTCGGCCACCGCCTGCGGGTGGCCGTACTCCATCACCAGGTTCTGGTTGAAGAAGCCGAAGGTCTGCTTGTTGGGCGTGGCGGTCAGGCCGATGAGGTGGGCGTCGAAATACTCCAGCACCTGGCGCCACAGGTTATAGATGCTGCGGTGCGCCTCGTCGGTGACGATGATGTCGAAGGTCTCGATCGGGAAGGCGGGGTTGTAGGCTATGGGCTCCGGTTCGGCGAACAGGCCTTCCACGCGCTCGGTGGATTCTTCGTCGGCTTCTTCCGGCAGCTCGCGGCCCTTGAGCACGGAGTACATGCGCTGGATGGTGCTGATGCAGACGCGGGCGGTCTTGTCGAGCTGGTTGCTGGTGAGGTGCTGGACGATGTACTCCTCGCCGAACTTGTAGTTGTTGACGGGCGAGACGTACTGGTCGAACTCCTTCTTGGTCTGCCGGCCCAGGTTGCCGCGGTCCACCAGGAACAGCACGCGCCGCGCACCGGCGAACTTGATGAGCCGGTAGATGGCGCTGATTGCGGTGAAAGTCTTGCCGCTGCCGGTGGCCATCTGGATCAGCGCGCGCGGCTTGTTCTGCGCGAGGCTCTTCTCCAGATTGCGGATGGCGGTGATCTGGGCGGGCCAGAGCTTGAAGTCGGACCACTCGGTGACGAGTGGGGGCATGGCGCATACGAGCGTCAGGAAGGTCGTCGGCGCCTCGGCAATCCCGGAGCTGGGTTCTGAGCCGAGAGTCCCCAGGCACTCGGCCAGCGTCTCCGGCCGATGGAACGCGAACACGTTGCGCGCGCGGGGCGCCGGGTCCAGGCCGTTGGTGAAGTGGGTTTCGACGCCGGTCGATTCGTAGACGAAGGGCAGCGGCCGCAACCAGGCCGGCAGGCTGGCGGGAAGACCCTGGGCGTAGCGGCCGGACTGGCCTTCCACGCCGGTGAGCGTGGCTCCCCGCTTCTTGGCTTCGATCACACCGCAGGCCTTGCCGTCCACGTACAGCAGGTAATCGGCGAAGCCATGACCGGGCAGCAAGGGGAACTCTCGCACCGCCACCCCGCGCCCGGCGTGGACATTTGCCTGAGTCATGTCCTGGACCTTCCACCCTGCCGATTCCAGCAGCCGGTCGATCTCGGCTCTCGCCTGCGCCTCCGCGGTCATCTCCTTGCCTCCCGGGGAGATGCTAACACGGGCGTCCGCTAACGATCCGCCGGCGGCCTGCACGTCAGTCGTCTAGGAACTGACGGCGGAAGGCATCGACACTCAGCACGGCACACAGCCCCGGCGTACCAGCCAGTGCGAGCAGGGCGCGGTCGCCGGATACCAGCACGCGCGCCCGGCCGGCGACGGCGAGGTGAAGGAACGGCAGGTCGAACGGGTCGCGGCAGCGCGGCACGGCTGGCGGCGGATCGGGAACATGCACGACCTCGACCCAGGGCATCAGGTCGGCGAGCAACTCCTTCTGCTCGGCGGCCGCGAGCGCGAACTTCGGGTAGGTCAGCACGCGCACCAGTTCCTGCGCCGTGGCCGTGCTGGCCAATGGAACGAAGCGGCCGGACTGCCAGCCCGCCCGCACACGCCCTGCCGGCCCGCCGCCGAACAACAGCGCCGACAGCACGACGTTGGTGTCCAGCACCACGCGCGGCGGGGCCTTCGTCATGCGCTGCGCTTCGGCTTCCGGCGCGCGGTTGCCGCAGGCGCCGCACCGGCAGGCCGCTCCGCACGCGCCCATTGAACGGCGTCGGCCATGTCGGTCTCCACGAACCCGAGGGCGGCAAGCTTGGCGCGTACCGCGTCGCCGCGCTGGATGTGCACCGGTGTCAGCACGATCTGACCGGCGCGCACGGCGACGTCGAAATACTCGGCGGTACCCACGGCTTGCAGCGCGGCCTTGGGCAGGGTCAGCTGATTCTTCGAGGTGATTTTGGCGAGCATAAGGATTCCCGTAAGTAAGGAATCCTTACTCTAATAGATGCGGCGAAGGCGGGCAATGCGTCGTCGGAACCGGTGCGCCTGCCCGACGAAGGTGTGGCTCTGTTAGCGATCCGCCGGTGGTGCCTTGCGGACGGCGAGCAGGGCCTGCACCTCGGCGGGGCTGAGGTTGCGCCAGTGGCCGATCTTCAGACTGCCCAGGCGGATGTGCATGATGCGCACCCGCCGGAGCTGCGTGACGCCGTAGCCGAAGTGCTCGCACATGCGCCGGATCTGGCGGTTCAGGCCCTGGGTCAGGACGATGCGGAAGACGTTGTTGGCGACGCGGCTCACCCGGCAGCGTTTGGTCATCTGGCCGAGGATGCGCACGCCGCCGGCCATGCCCTGCATGAACTCGCCGGTCAGCGGCCGATCGACGGTGACGACGTACTCCTTCTCGTGGTTGTTCTCGGCGCGCAGCACCTCGTTGACGATGTCGCCGTCGTTGGTGAGCAGGATCAGGCCCTCGGAGTCCTTGTCCAGCCGGCCGATGGGGAAGATGCGCTCGCCGTGGCCGACGAACTCGACGATGTTGCCGGGGACGCCGGGCTCGGTGGTGCAGGTGATGCCGACCGGCTTGTTGAGGGCGAGGTAGACCGTCTTGCGGCGCCCGCCGCCGATCAGCCGGCCGCCGACCCGCACCTCGTCGCCCTCGTTGACCTGGGTGCCGAGTTCGGCGCGCCGGCCATTGACCTTGACCCGGCCCTCCTCGATCCACCGGTCGGCCTCGCGGCGCGAGCAGAGGCCGGATTCGCTGATGTACTTGTTCAGTCTCATGGCGCGATGGCGAGCGGCGGTTCGTCCATGGCGGCAAGCTGCTCGCGCAGGGCGAGGATGTGGTCCTGCCAGTAGCGCTGGGTGTTGAACCAGGGGAAGGCCAGCGGGAAGGCCGGGTCGTCCCAGCGCCGGGCGAGCCAGGCCGCGTAGTGGATGATGCGCAGCGTGCGCAGCGCCTCGACCAGATGCAGTCCGGCGGGGTCGAATTCCATGAAGTCGCGGTAGCCGTCCACGACCTCGGCGAGCTGCCCCTCCATCTCCGCGCGGCCGCCGGAGAGCAGCAACCACAGGTCCTGGATCGCCGGCCCGTTCATGCAGTCGTCGAGGTCCACGAAGCACGGGCCGGCCTCGCTCCAGAGGATGTTGCCGAGGTGGCAGTCGCCGTGCAGGCGCAGCTGGGCGAGGTCGCCGGCGCGCCCGAAGCCGTCGCGGACGCGGGCCAAGGCGTCGTCGATCACGCTCTCGTAGGCGGCGCGCAGATCGGGCGGGATGAAGTCGTGCGCCAGCAGCCATCGCGACGGCTCGACGCCGAGCCGCTCTATGCCGAGCGCCGGCCGGTGTTCGAAGGGGCGAATCTCGCCGACGGCGTGGATGCGGGCGATGAAGCGCCCGAGCCAGTTCAGCGTCTCCGGGCGGTCGATCTCCGGCGCCCGTCCGGGCCGGCGCGGGTAGAGGGCGAAGCGGAAGTCGAGGTACTCGTGCAGGGTGGCGCCATTGGCGGCGAGCGGCGCCACCACCGGGATCTCGAACTCGGCCAGTTCGCGGGCGAAGGCGTGCTCCTCGAGGATGGCGGCGGCCGGCCAGCGCCCGGCGCGATAGAACTTGGCGATGACGGGCGGGCCGTCCTCGATGCCGACCTGGTAGACGCGGTTCTCGTAGCTGTTCAGGGCCAGCAGCCGGCCGTCGCAGCGGTAGTCGAGGCCCTCGACGGCGTCGAGGATCACGTCCGGGGTGAGGCCGGCGAAGGGCGTGGCCGGGGGCGCATCGTGTTCGGGGGCGGTCATGACCGGCCATGATCGGCCAGAACTCTTTCGCCGCAAAGGGTTGAACGCGCTGCCGGTTGATTCCGGTCAATGCCTGCACCACGATATTCATCAAGGATTCGGTGCCATGAAGGTCTCGCGGAAACTCACCCTGAGTGCCGCCCTCGCCGTCCTGGTCACGGCGCTGCCGGGCAGCCTGTTCGTCTATCAACAGGCGCGGGACCGCGCCCTCCAGGCCGCGGCCGTCCAGCTTGCGGACGAAACCGAGACGCTGGCGGCGACCCATCTGGCGAAGTTCGAGGAGGCCGACGCCAGCCTCAATGCCCTGGCGCTGACGCTGAACGCGACGCTGGCGCTGCCGCCACGCGCCGAGGAACCGGCCGAGTTCGACCGGCTGATCGGGACCGATCCGGATGGCGCCCGGCGCAACCGGCGCCCTGGTTATGACGGCCAGCGCGAGGCCGGCGTCTTCCTGCCGCCCGACGCGCCGCTGACCGATGACGTCAAGCGGCTGTATCTGCGCGTCAAGCAGACGCTCGACCTGTTCGGTGCCGCCGCCACCAAACATTTCGCCAACGTCTGGTGGATCGGTCACGACCGGGGCGAGGTCATCTTCGACCACGCCTTCCCCGAGTTCGTGTTCATGATGGCGCCGGACAACGACTATACCGGCACCCCATGGATGACCCTGACCTCCCCGGAGCAGAACCCCGGGCGGCGGACCCTGTGGACGCCAGCCCTGTTCGACCCGGTGCCCAGGACCTGGATGGTGAGTGCGGTGCATCCCCTCGACGTCAACGGCCAGTGGCTCGGCACCATCGGCCACGACCTGCTGCTGTCGCGCATGGTCAGCGCGATCTTCGCGGTCGGCGAGCGCTATGCGGACGAGCACCATTTCCTGCTCGATGCCGGGAACCGGTACATCCTGGCCGGTCCCTGGCAGGCATTGCTCGAGGCGAAGGCCGATGGTTTCCGGCCGGACCTCGCCGGGGAACCGGAGCTGGCGGCATTGCTGGCCATGCCGCCCGACCACGAGGCCGAGGGCAAAGTCCAGGGCAAGCCGCGGATTGTGGCCATGCACGGCGTCGATCACCTGGCGATCGCCCTGCGCCTGAAGGCGATGGACTGGCGCTATTTCCGGCTCATCCCGGTGGAAGAGGTGCTGGCCCCGCTCAACGCCCTGTTCAAGGCGGTGGTCGGCGTGCTGATCGCGGTGGCTGTGCTGGTGGCGATCGGCATGGGCATGGCCGTCCGCCGCTCCCTGGTGCAGCCCATGCTGCAGTTGAGCGTCGTCGCCGGGCAGTGGGGCAGCGGCCAGCTCGAGGCGCGGGTGCCGCCGGGCGCGAACGACGAGGTCGGCACGCTGGCGGCGGCGTTCAATCGCATGGCCGAGAACCTCGATCGCGATCGGCAGACGATCCGCGCCAGCGATGCCAACTACCGCGCCGTTACCAGCGCCGTCCGGGAGGTGATCCTGCGCCTGTCGGCGGACGGGCGCGTCGACTATCTCAACCCGGCCTGGACCACGCTGACGGGGTACCCGATCGAAGACAGCCTCGGCAGGCCGTTCGCCGACTTCGTCGCCGACGACGAGCGTGCGCCCCTGGCCGCCGCGCTGGACGGCCTCGCCCGTGGCGAGGTTCAAGCCGTTGAACGCGAGTACGCCCTGGTTACGCACGACGGACGGGACCTGCATGTGGAGGCGAGTTTCGCGCCGGTTGCCGGCCGCGAAGGCGGGATCGACGGCATCGCCGGTATCCTGAATGACGTGACGGATCGGTATTTCCGGACCGGTGTGGACGCGTTGCTGCGGGAGATCGATCGACGGTCGCTGGCCGGCGAGGCGGAGCGCAGCATCGCCGCGTACTGCGCCGGGGCCATCGCCAATCTCTTCCGGTATCCGTTCGTGCAGATCGGGTTGATGGGCAAGGACGGAATCATCGACTGCTGCGTATCCTCGAACCGCGACGGCGCCGCGTCGGCAATAGCCACCCCGGAAGAATGCTGCGGTCATGGATCGCTGTTGCAGTCGGCGAGTCAGGCGCCGAACGGCGCCCCACGCCTGTGGCGGACGGGCGATGGCGCAAGCGGGCATTGCGAGGCCGAGGCGCTCGGCTTGCGCAGCGGCTGCGCCCTGGTCATGCGCGCCCACGGGTCGGCACTCGGCGTCCTCGGCCTGTACGCCAGTGACGAGGCGGCATTCGATCCGGCGGTGGTCGAGCGGCTGGCCGATCTCGCCAACCGCCTGGGTGCGGCACTGCGCGCCGCGGCGGATCAGCAGTGGCTCCGGATCCAGCATACGGCGCTTGAATCGGCGAGCAACGTCATCTTCATCACCGACCGCGACGGCCAGATCACCTGGGTCAACGACGCCTTCGTCAACCTGACCGGCTATGCCAAGAACGAAGCCGTTGGCAGCAATCCGCGCCTGCTGAAGTCCGGGCTCCAGGGCGAAGAGCACTACCGTCACCTGTGGCAGACCATCCTTGCCGGCAAGCCGTGGCGCGGCGAGGTTACCAATCGGCGCAAGGACGGGCGGCTGTACACGGCCATACAGACCATCTCCCCGTTCGCCAGCGGCGGCAGCGGGATTTCGCATTTCGTCGCGGTGCACGAGGACATCACGGTCATCAAGGAACACGAGAAGCGGATCGAATATCTGGCGACCCACGACGTGCTGACGAAACTGCCGAATCGTGCCCTGCTCGACGACCGCCTGCGCATGGCCCTGGAACATTGCCAGCGCACCGACGGCCGCCTCGCCCTGCTGTTCGTCGACCTGGACCACTTCAAGCACATCAACGATTCGCTCGGTCACAGTGTCGGCGATCGCCTGCTGCAGATCGTATCGATGCGGATGACGGCCTGCCTGCGCCGCGAGGATACGCTCTGCCGGCTCGGCGGTGACGAGTTCGTCATCCTGATCAATGACGTCAGCCGCGAGGAGGAGGTGTCCCGAGTCGCGGGCAAGCTGCTCGATGCTATTGCCCGGCCGATCAGTCTCGAAGGCCAGGAATTCAGATTCACCGGCAGCGCCGGGATCGCCACCTATCCCGGCGACGGCGACAGTGCCGAGACCCTGATGCGCAACGCCGACACCGCGATGTACCGGGCCAAGGAGGAAGGGCGCGGGCGGTTCTGCTACTACACGGCCGAGATGAACGAGCGGGTGCGTACGCGACTGCTGATCGAGAGCCGGATAAGCCGCGCCGTCGACGAGCGCCAGTTCCTGCTGCACTACCAGCCGCAGATCGATCTCCGCACGGGCCGGGCGGCCGGCATGGAGGCCCTGGTGCGCTGGCTGGACCCGGAGCACGGCCAGCTAGTGCCACCGGCCCAGTTCATCCCGTTCGCGGAAGAGAGCGGGGTCATCGTCCGCCTCGGCGCGTGGGTCATGGAGGAGGCGGTGGCGCAGGTCGTCCGCTGGCGCGGGCAGGGCATCGGTGTCGGCAAGGTCTCGGTCAACCTGTCGCCGAAGCAGCTGTTCCACAGGGACTTCCTCGGCCATCTCGGCGGCGTGATCCGGAGTTCCGGAATCGATCCGGGCTGCCTGGTCCTGGAAATCACGGAGAGCGCCATGATCTCGGATCTCGACGCCGCCATCGCGGCGGTGCAGGCGATCAAGGATCTCGGCATCGCCGTGGCCATCGACGATTTCGGCACCGGTTACTCGTCGCTCGGCTACCTGTTGCGGCTGCCGATCGACATCGTCAAGCTGGACCGCAAGTTCATCGACGGCCTCGCCCACCGGACCCGCGAGCAGGCCATCGTCCGCAACGTGCTGGAGCTGCTGCGCAGCCTCGACCTGACCGTGGTCGCGGAGGGCGTGGAGACGGAGCAGCAGGCCGACATCCTGCGCGGGTTCAACTGCGACCAGGCCCAGGGCTACCTCTTCAGCCGGCCCCTGCCGGCGCGCGAGGTCGAGAACTGGCTCGCCGGGCGCGAGGCCGCCGCCTGAACCCGGTTGAGCAGCGCCGGCCGGATCACATACAGTTGCCACGACAGGCGGGAGGCGGATAGAACCATGAACGACGACAACCGGCACATCGAGGGTTACCGGCGCATGCTCGAGCGCGCCGCCGCCGCGCTCAAGGGCGCGGTGGACAGGCCCATCCCGACCATCCGGCATCTGATCGAATCGGCCCGGCAGACGGCGGTGGAGCTGAAGGAACTGACGCACGACGAGGCCGAACGCATCGCCGATTATCTGCGGCGCGACCTCCACGACGCCGGCGAGCACCTGCGCGCGGAGGAACACGAGCTCGCCGACTGGCTGCGCTTCGACGCCGCGCTGGTGGAGGAGCGGGTGCTCGAGTTCCTCGCCCCGCTCGCCGATCACACCCGGCTGGAGCTCGAGCGGCTGGCGCTGGAGGCGGAACGGCGCGGCTGGCACACCGGTGATGTCACCGGTCCGGGTACGCTGGCCTGCGACGCCTGCGGCGAGACCCTGCACTTCCGCAAGCCCGGCCACATCCCGCCCTGCCCGAAGTGCCGGGCGAGCGTCTTCCACCGCCCGCGCGACTAACGCCGCTCCGATCGTTTCCGCCTGTCGCGTGTAGGAGCGAATTCATTCGCGATAATCCCTGTCGCGAACAAGGTCGCTCCTACACGGCCAGACCCCGGCGTTCGCCGGGGTGCCGCCGCGCCAGCAGCAGTCCCAGCAGCAGTATCGTCACCACCGGCCCGTTGCCGGACCGCACGTATGGCGTGGCCCCGGTCTGTGCCCGGACCTCGCCGGTCAGGGCGTGGGCCGTGAACTGCGGCGAACGTGCGAGCAGCCGGCCCGCCGGATCGATGATCGCGGAAACGCCGTTGTTGGTGGCGCGCAGCAGGTAGCGTCCGGTCTCCGCCGCCCGCATCCGCGCCATTTCCAGATGCTGGTGCGGGGCGATGGAATCCCCGAACCAGGCGTCGTTGCTGACGTTGACGAGCAGGGCCGCGGCCGGCAGCGCGTCGATGACCTCCTCGCCGAAGGCATCCTCGTAGCAGATCGAGGCGCCGATGGCGTGGTCTCCGGCGACGAGCAGCGGTGCCTGCTTTGCGGCGCCGGCCGTAAAGTCCGACATCGGGATCTCGAGGAAGCTCAGCATCGGCGCCAGCAGTTCCTTGAGCGGCAGGAATTCCCCGAACGGCACCAGGTGACGCTTGTCGTAGCGGCCGGTGGCGGTGCCGAGACCGACGATGCTGTTGTAGTAGCGGCCGGCGTAGCGGCCGGCCTCGTGCAGGTCGTAGGGAATGCCGATGAGGAGGGCGGTGTTTGCCGCGCGTGCCCGCCGATCCATCGCCCCGAGGTAGTCGGCGAGCTGGCTGTGGAAGGCCGGCAGGGCGGTCTCCGGCCAGAGGACGATACCGGCGCCCCAGTGCGGTTCGGTCAGCGCCGCGTAACGGTCCAGGGTCAATTGCCGCTTTTCCGGTTCCCACTTGATGCTCTGCTCGATGCCGCCCTGGACGAGTGTCACCGAAAGGGGGTCGCCCTGCGCCTCGGTCCAGACGGTGCGCGCCAGCAGCAGCGAGCCCAGGGCGATGCCGGTGACTGTGGCCACGGCGGGCTTCGGCGTATCCGGCAGGGCGGCCACGGCCCCGGCGGCCAGCGCCGTCATCAGGCTGACGCCGAAGACGCCGAGGACCGGTGCCCAGGCCGCGAGCGGGCCGTCGATCTGGCTGTAGCCCAGGGTGAGCCAGGGGAAGCCGGTGAGGACGAAGCCGCGCAACCATTCACCGAGCGTCCAGGTGACCGGCAGCACGACCAGCAACTGGCGGCAGGGAGAGACATTGATCCAGCGGCGGGCGGCGTAACCGACGAGCGCCGGGTAGAGGGCGAAGAACAGCACGAACAGCACCGTCATCCCGGCGGAAAAGGCGTACACGGGCAGCCCGAACTGATGGATGCTGACCTGCACCCACGAGGTTCCGGCGCCGAACATACCGAGCCCGTAGAGCCAGCCACGGCGGCAGGCGCGGCCGGGATTGGCGCCGAGCCAGCAGCGGTAGAGCACGGCCTGCGACAGGAAGGCGAGCGGCCAGGCGCCGAAGGGCGCGTAGGCTAAGGGCAGGGCCAAGCCGGCGATCAGGCAGGCCAGGTCGCGACCGCGCTCGCTCACCCGCATCGGCCGGTGTTCAGGCCGCGGCCGTGGCGGGCAATCCGGGCGGCGTATGCTTCAGCACCCGCAGGGTATGGACGCGGCGCCGATCGGCGCGCAGCACCAGAAAGGTGAACCCCTGGTAGTCGAGCCGCTCGCCGCGCTTGGGCAGGTGGCCGAACGCCTTCAGCAGCAGCCCGCCGACGGTATCGCAGTCGGGGTCGCTGAACGCCGTGCCGAAGTAGCGGTTGAACTCGTCGACCGGCATCCGCGCCTTGACCGTGTAGCGGTTGGCGCCGTGGGCCTTGACGTAGTTCTCGTCGCTGACGTCGTGCTCGTCGTCGATGTCGCCGACGATCTGCTCGATGACGTCCTCGATGCTGACCAGGCCGGCGGCGCTGCCGTATTCGTCGACGACGATGGCGAGGTGGACGCGGTTCAGGCGGAACTCGCGCAGCAGGATATTGAGGCGCTTCGACTCCGGCACGAACACCGCCGGCCGCAGCACGTCGCGGATGTTGAAACGCTCGCTCGCGGGGGCGGCGAAGTGGGCGAGCAGGTCCTTGGCGAGCAGGATGCCCTGCACCTGGCCCTTGCGGTCGATGACCGGGAAGCGGGAGTGGCCGGACTCGACCACGGCGGGCAGGAATTCGCGCGGGTCGGAATCCTCTTCGACCACGGTCATCTGCGAGCGCGGCACCATGATGTCGCGCACCTGCATCTCGGAGACGTTGGCGGCACCCTCCATCATCACCAGGGTGTCCTGGTCGATGAGATTGGACCGCTCGGCGTCGCGCAGGTGCTCGATCAGCTCCTGGCGGTTGCGCAGCTCGCCGCGGAACAGGCGCCGCAGCCGGGCCTTCAGTCCCGTGCGCCTACTGTGGGGTTCGTCGTCGCTCATCAATCAGGGGATTGGCGTGTAGGGGTCCGGGTAGCCCAGGCGGTGCAGCACGGCGGTCTCCATCGCTTCCATCCGCTCCGCCTCGGTGTCGTTGTCATGGTCGTGACCCAGGAGATGCAGGACTCCATGCACGGCCAGATGTGCACAGTGTGCCTTGAATGGCTTGTGTTGCGCCAGCGCCTCGGCCCGCGCCACCGGCACGCAGATGACGAGATCGCCGAGCTGGCCGCCGCGCAGGCGAGCTGCGCCGGAATAGGGGAAGGCGAGCACGTTGGTCGGCCGGCGTTTGCCGCGCCATTCCCAGTTAAGGCTTTGACTTTCCTCGTTATCCACGAAACGGACGGTCACCGACCGGGCGCCCTTGCGACCGTGCAGGGCGGCTGCCACCCAGCGGCGGACGGTCGCGGCGGCGGGCAGGCCGGCGCGACCGGTCGTGTACTGGACGGTCGTCCCGGCATTCATGCCGATTCGCCCGCGGGACCGGCGGCGTCGTGGGCCTCGTAGGCGTCGAGGATACGGGCAACCAGCGGGTGGCGGACCACGTCCTTGGACTTGAAGAAGGTGAAGCTGATCCCCTCGGTGTTCTTCAGCACCTCGATGACGTGGCGCAGACCGGACGGCTTGCCGCGCGGCAGATCGATCTGGGTGATGTCGCCGGTCACCACGGCGGTGGAGCCGAAGCCGATGCGGGTCAGGAACATCTTCATCTGCTCGACCGTGGTGTTCTGGCCCTCGTCCAGGATGACGAAGGCGTCGTTGAGGGTGCGGCCGCGCATGAAGGCCAGCGGCGCCACCTCGATGACGTTACGCTCGATGAGCTTCGCCACCCGCTCGAAGCCAAGCATCTCGTAGAGGGCGTCGTAGAGCGGCCGCAGGTAGGGGTCGATCTTCTGCGCCATATCGCCGGGCAGGAAACCGAGGCGTTCGCCGGCCTCGACCGCCGGCCGCACCAGGCACAACCGGCGCACGCGTTCGGCCTCCAGCGCCTCGACCGCGCAGGCGACGGCGAGGTAGGTCTTGCCGGTGCCGGCCGGACCGACGCCGAAGCTGATGCCGTGGCTGCGGATCGCTTGTACGTAATGGCGCTGGTTGGCGCCGCGCGGCTGCACCGGCGCCCGCCGCGTGCGGATCGCGAGGCTCTCGTCGGGCGTCTCGTCGGCGCTGTCCTCGAGTCCGGCCGTCTGCAAGTGCAGATGCACCGTCGCCGGGGTGAGTGGGGTCGCGGCCGCCGCCGCATACAGGTCGCGCAGCAGCCGGCTGGCGGTCGCCACCGAATCGGGGGTCCCAATTACCCGGAAGACGTTGCCGCGGCTGTTGATCTCGACGCCGAGGCGGCGCTCGATCTGGCGCAGGTGCTCGTCGAACTGGCCGCAGACGCTGGCCAGGCGGGCGTTGTCCAGCGGTTCCAGGACCACGTCGCCGGAGCGCGTCAGATCCGTGTCAGCGGCGGTCAACGGTCGTGACCCGCTCGCCGCGCAGCGAGTTGGGCAGGGCCTCGGTGATGCGGACGTCGACGAAGCGGCCGATGAGTTCGGCGCCGCCGTCGAAGTTGACGACGCGGTTGTTCCCGGTGCGGCCGCAGAGCTGGGCGGCGTCCTTGCGCGACGGCCCGGTGACGAGCACCCGTTCGACGCCGCCGATCATGGATTGACTGATGGCGGCGGCCAGCTCGTCGATGCGCCGCTTAAGGATGGCGAGCCGGTGCTTCTTCACCGCCGGTGGCACGTCGTCGTGCAGGTTGGCGGCCGGGGTGCCGGGGCGGCGGCTGTAGATGAAGCTGAACGACTGGTCGAAGCCGAGTTCGTCGATGAGGTCCATCGTCGCCCGGAAATCGGCGTCGGTCTCACCGGGGAAGCCGACGATGAAATCGGAACTGAGCGAGAGGTCCGGCCGGACCTCCCGCAGCCGACGGATCCTGGACTTGTACTCGAGGCGGGTGTGGCCGCGCTTCATGGCGGCGAGGATGCGATCGGAGCCGCTCTGCACCGGCAGGTGCAGATGCGAGACCAGTTGCGGCACCTCGGCGTAGGCGGCGATCAGGCGGTCGTGAAACTCGACCGGGTGCGAGGTGGTGAAGCGGATGCGGCCGATGCCGTCGATGGCGGCGACATAGCGGATGAGTTCGGCGAGATCGGCGGTGCCGCCGCCGTGGCGGGCCCCGCGCCAGGCGTTCACGTTCTGGCCGAGCAGCGTCACCTCGCGGACCCCCTGATCGGCGAGCGCCGCGACCTCGGCGATGACGTCGTCGAACGGCCGGCTGAATTCCTCGCCGCGGGTGTACGGGACCACGCAGAAGGTGCAGTACTTGCTGCAACCCTCCATGATCGAGACGAAGGCGGTGGGGCCCTCGGCGTGCGGCTCCGGCAGGCGGTCGAACTTCTCGATCTCGGGGAAGCTGACGTCTATGGCGCGGCGGCTCCCGGCCTCCACCTGGTCAAGCAGTTGCGGCAGGCGGTGCACGGTCTGCGGACCGAAGATGAGGTCCACGTGCGGGGCCCGGTCCCAGATCGCCTGGCCCTCCTGGCTGGCGACGCAGCCGCCGACGCCGAGGATCACCCGCGGGTTGGCGCGCTTGACCTCGCGCCAGCGGCCGAGATCGGAGAACAGCTTGTCGGCGGCCTTCTCACGCACCGAGCAGGTGTTGAAGAGGATGACGTCGGCCTCCTCCGGCCTGTCGGTCGTCTCGATGGCGTGCGAGGCGCGCAGCACGTCGGCCATCTTCGCCGAGTCGTACTCGTTCATCTGGCAGCCGAAGGTCTTGATGTACAGCTTGCGGGCCATGCCGGAAAGTATAGATGCGGGCCGCGATCAGCGGCCGTGGCGGACCTCTACGTGGTCGATGAGCCGCGTGCGCCCGAGCCAGGCGGCGGCCAGCACCACGAGGTGGGTGTCGGCGGCGGCCGGCGGCATCAGGTCTTCGCCGCGGCGGACCTCGAAGTACTCCGGGCGGAAGCCCTCGGCGGCGAGGGCCTGCATGCCCTGCGCCTCGATCGCCGCCAGATCGGCGCCGGCGCGCTTGACCTCCTCCGCCGCTTTCTTCAGCGTCTTGAACAGCAGCGGCGCCTTGCGGCGCTCTTCGAGGGTGAGGTAGGAATTGCGCGACGACAGCGCCAGCCCGTCCTTCTCGCGCACGGTCGGCACCGCGACCACGTCGACCGGCAGGCACAGGTCGTCGATCAGGCGCCGGACCACCAGCAGCTGCTGGTAGTCCTTGTCGCCGAACACGGCGATGTCGGGCTGCGCCAGGTTGAAGAGCTTGCTGACGATGGTGGCGACGCCGGTGAAATGCCCGGGGCGGAACTTGCCGCAGAGGATGCCGTCGAGGGCCGGAACCTCGACGCGGGTGGTGCGCGCCGTTGCGTCGCGGAACAGCTCCTCGGCCTTTGGCAGGAACACCAGATCGACGCCGGCCTCGGAGAGCTTGAGCAGGTCCTCGTCCGGCGTGCGCGGATAGGTCTCGAAGTCCTCGTCGCGCACGAACTGCATCGGATTGACGAAGATGCTGACGATGGTGTGGTCGGCGAGCTGGCGGGCGCGCTTCACCAGGCTCATGTGGCCGGCGTGCAGGTTGCCCATGGTCGGCACCAGGGCGACGCTTTCGCCCTCCTTGCGCCAGTCGGCGACGGCGCTGCGCAACTCGGCGATCTGATCGGCGGTCTGCATGGCTAGTCGTAGCCGTGTTCGGCGGCCGGGAACTCGCCGCTCTTTACCGCCCGGACGTAATGGGCGACCGCCGCGGCGATGCCGCCGGCGCCGGCGAGGAAATCGCGCGAGAACTTCGGACGCGCGCCCATGCCGAGCAGGTCGTGCAGGACCAGCACCTGGCCGTCGCAGTCGGCGCCGGCACCAATGCCGATGACCGGGATGGCGAGGTCGCGGCGGATGGCCGCCGCCAGCGCCCGCGGCACGCACTCCAGCACCAGCATGACCGCCCCGGCCTCGGCGAGCACGCGCGCGTGCTCGCGCATCTCGGCCGCCGCCGCCGATTCGCGGCCCTGGACACGGTAACCGCCCAGGCGGTGGATGGACTGCGGCAGGAGGCCCAGATGGGCGCACACCGGAATGCCGCGCTCCGACAGCAGGCGCACCGTATCGGCGAGCCAGGCGCCGCCCTCGAGCTTCACGACCTCGGCGCCGCCCTCGCTCATCAACCGGGCGGCGTTGCCGAGCGCCTGCGCCGGGCTGGCGTAGCTCATGAACGGCATGTCGGTTACGACCAGCGCCCGGCCGACGCCGCGGCGCACGCAGGCGCTGTGATAGACCATGTCGGATACCGTCACCGGCACGGTCGTGCCGTGGCCCTGGATGACGTTGCCCAGCGAATCACCCACCAGTATCACCTCGACCCCGGCCTCATCGAGCTGGCGCGCGAAGCTGGCGTCGTAGGCCGTGAGGCAGACGATCTTCTCGCCGGCCTGCTTGAGCTCGCGCAGGGTGGTGACGGAGATTCTCTTCATAGGGGGGCGCGTATTGTACCCGCGGCCGCCAGATTCACGTATTGGCGGCCGGCCGGCCGGTTGCGGACGCGGTCGAGCAGCTGCCGGTAATCGGCATCGCTGTCGGCGAGGTCGATCTCGGCGGCGTTGACGATCAGCAGCGGCGCGGCGGTATAGCGATGGAAGAATTCGACGTAGGCGTTCGCCAACCGCCGCAGGTAGTCCTCGGTGATCAATCGCTCATAACTCTTGCCGCGGCGGGCGATGCGTTCGAGCAGTACCGGGACCGGCGCCTGCAGGTAGATCACCAGGTCCGGCACCGGCGTCTGCGGCGCCAGGCTGGCGTAGACCTGATCGTAGAGCCGAAGCTCGTCGGCGGTCAGCGTCAGCTCGGCGAACAGCCGGTCCTTCTCCAGCAGGTAGTCGGTCACCTGCACCGGGCGGAACAGGTCCGACTGGCGCATGGCGTTCAGCTGGCGCACCCGCTGGAACAGGAAGAAGAGCTGGGTCGGCAGTGCCGCCGCCCGCGGATTCTCGTAGAACTGCTTCAGGAACGGGTTGTCGTCCGGGGTCTCGAGCATCAAATCAGAACCGAAGCTCTGCGCCAGCCGGCGGGCGAGGGTGGTCTTGCCGACGCCAATCGGACCCTCGACGGCGATGAACCGGGGCGCGGCGTCAAGCATCGGCGGGCAGCCGCTCGATCGGCGACGGCGGCAGTGCGGCGAGCAGCTCGCGTACCAGGCCGAGGCCGGGGATGTCCAGATCCGGTGCGATTTCGGCCAGGGGTGCGAGGACGAAGACGCGCGCGGCGATGCCGGGATGCGGCAGCGTCAGCCGGTCGTCGCATAGCCGTGTCTCCCCATGTAGCAGCAGGTCGAGGTCCAGCGTCCGTGGTCCCCAGCGTTCGCCGTCCCGCACCCGTCCGTGCCGGCGCTCGATGTCGAGCAGTCTATCGAGCAAGGTCAGGGGCGGCAGCGCGGTGTCGATGGCCGCCACGGCGTTGACGTAGTCCGGCTGGCCGGCCGGACCCATGGGGGGTGTGCGGTAGAGCGACGAACGGGCGGCGAGCCGGACTACGTCGAGGCCGGCGAGGGCGTCGAGGCCGCTGCGCACCTGGCGGGCGGGGTCGTTCAGATTGGAGCCGAGCGCCACGTAGGCGCGCACCACGGAAGCCACGACCGGCGTTCTCTATCAGTCCGGACGGGGACGGGGCTGCGGCCGGCGCCGCCGGCCCGGCTGCTGCGGCAGCGCTGCCACCATCGCCGTGCGCTCGTCGTGGGATACGGACTGGTAACGCGTCCACCACTCGCCCATCTCGGCCACGGCCTCGCCGCACTCGGCGCGCAGCAGCAGGAAGTCGTAGGCGGCGCGGAAGCGCCCGTTGAGGTACAGGCGCAGGATGGTACGCGGGCGGCGCGCTTCGAGCTGCCACTGCATCGACCAGATCTCGCGGGTCATCTGGGTGAAACGGCGCGGGATGGCGACCCGCGCCACCTGCCGGGAGATGACGTCGTCCTCGGCCATCTGCATGGCCAGCGGCGGCGCATGACCCTGGGCGATGTACTGCAGGCGCCGCTTCTGCAACGGCGCCCAGAGGATGGCGGCGAACAGGAAGGCGGGATTGACCGGTTTGCCCTCGGCGATCCGCCGGTCGGTGTTCTCCAGCGCCCGGATCAGCAGCATGCGCGGATAGCCGTCCTCCTCCTCGGCGAGCGCGTCTTCGACTTCGGGAAAGAGCTGGCCGAACAGGCGATAGTGGCGCAATTGCTCGAAGGTCTGCAGGGCGCAGCCGCCATGGAATAGCTTCAGCGTCTCCTCGAACAGCCGCGACGACGAGATGCCCTCGAGCAGCGGGCCGAGTTCGAACAGCGGCGCCTCGGTCTGCGGATCGATGCGGAAACCGAGCTTGGCGGCGAAGCGCACGGCGCGCAGCAGCCGCACCGGGTCCTCGCGGTAGCGCGCCACCGGATCGCCGATGAAGCGCAGCCGCGCCGCCTCGATGTCGGCCATGCCGCCGACGTAATCGACCACCGAGAAGTCGGCGATGTTGTAATAGAGGGCGTTGACCGTGAAATCCCGCCGCCAGACATCGTCGTCGATGTCGCCATAGAGGTTGTCGCGGACGATGCGCCCGTCGGAGTGCTGCACCCGGTCGCCGCCGGCCGCCTCGCCGTCACCGGCACGGAAGGTCGCGACCTCGATGATCTCGTCGCCGAAATGGACGTGCGCGAGGCGGAAGCGGCGGCCGATGAGGCGGCAGTTCCGGAACAGCTCGCGCACCTGTTCCGGGCGGGCGTCGGTGGCGACATCGAAATCCTTGGGTTCGCGGCCGAGCAGCAGGTCGCGGACGCTGCCGCCGACCAGGTAGGCCTTGAAACCGGCGCTGTTCAGGCGGTAGAGCACCTTGAGCGCGTGATCCGAAATGCTGGAGCGCGAAATGACGTGCTCGGCGCGTGGCACGACCCGCGGCTCGACCGGCAGCCGGGTGACATTGCTGGCGGCGGGCGATCCGGTCATCACCGGGCGGGGCGCAGGATGCGTGGACTGAGGTGCGACAACGCGAACATGGGGGAGGGAGGCGACTCGACGCGGGATTGAGCTAACCGGGAACGACCGTATAATAGCACCGTTCCGACCAGCCGGCCCACTTCGCGGCCGGATTGCTCCCTTCGTCTAGCGGCCCAGGACGTCGCCCTCTCACGGCGAAAACAGGGGTTCGATTCCCCTAGGGAGCGCCAATCAATACAACGGGTTACGAATTTTCAGGGGCTCGGCCCGGCGAAGTGGGGTAACTTTGGGGTAATAAGCGGTGCCGAAAAGGGCGCACACCTACCCACGTCCGCGAGCAAGGATAGACGCTAAAGTGCGGCGTATCGAATCGCGGGATCGCTCCCTCTCGGCCCGGGCCTGCTTCGCCCGCCACCGCCGCACCCGTTCCCGGTTTAGTTCCGCCAGGCGCATTTTCCGCAAGATTTCATCGAGCAGGCGGATTTCGCGGGCGCAGCAGTGTTGCCCGTGCTTGATGGCGTTTTGGTTGCCGACGGGGGCACCGCCCTTGCCGCCGTGCATGCAGCAGACAGGCCGGTTGTGCATGGCTAGTCGCCGGCATTGCTGCCCGGTGGATTTTGCCTTGGCTCGGCAACGCGGATCGGTCGCCGGGTCGGCGATGCGTTTGAAGTATTTTGCCTGTAACGGGGTCATCGCCGGCACCGTGAGGTTGTGATCCGGTCGCTAAGCACCCCTCGGGTCCGCAGCAGCCACTCGGTGGCCTTATTCGCGGCAACGGAATTGCCGCCGTGCTTGTCGGGGTGGCATAGCTGAAGCAGCGTCGGAAGCATTTTCGGAAAATCCACCAGCGTCAGCTCGTACATGTCCAGAATGGCGGCGAATTGTTCATGCTGCGGGGATTTCCTCGTCGCCTTCTTCGCCTTTTTCTCTTTCAATTCCTCCAGGCGCTTAAGTGAGCACGGCGCGCAGAGACTACCCGGCCAGAAACGGGCCTCCCATCGGTTGGCGCACCCATTAGCGCGGCAGGTGATGATCATGGGAGCTGGTCAGTGATGGCCTGATGCCCGTGGACCGGAATAGGTGCTATCCGCGAGGTGGAGTGAGTGTGGCGAGTATGTCGGATTTCCTTACAATCCGCATTCGGCGTGCAACCGCATGACTTGATTGAGGTTTTCATTCAAGGCGCCGGAGATTGTGCGGAAACCCTCGGGGAATCTGTCGAAGGATTTTACATTACGCGGCGGCGGCCCGTACCTCAATGTCGCTAACCGATTGAATTTCCGCAGATCGGCAGACTTGGCGCGAAAATGGCTTCCATTTCGAAGTAGCAAGAAAAGTACGGCTATCCCATCCGTGAATGAGTAAGAAGGCTGGGGAACGGACTCTCATCCAAGTTCCCTCGGCAAGGCAGTCAGACCGCGGCGCGATGCGCCGTATTGAAAACCAAAGCGAGGGAATCATGAAACCTACAATCAAGCGGGCCATCCGGTTCGCGCAAGTCTCCGTGTTGTTGAGTGCGTTACCGCTGTCGGCCCATGCGTTGCAGTACACCGCTGTTCAGTTGGGCACTCTGGGAGGCACGTTGAACTGGGTCACGGGCATCAACGACAGCGGCCAGGTGGTGGGCGGGTCGTTCATCACCGGCGGTTACCTGCACGCCTTCATCAGTGCGCCCAACCCGACTGGAACGGGGCAGCTGACCGACCTCGGCACCCTGGGCGGCACGCACAGCACCGCCTTTGGTATCAACGACAGCGGCCAGGTGGTGGGTTATTCGCAAACGACCGGCGACGCCGCCGTGCACGCCTTCATCAGCGCGCCGAACGGCGGTGCGCTGACCGACCTCGGTACCTTGGGCGGCACGTGGAGCTTCGCCCGCGGCATCAACGACAGTGGCCAGGTGG
>Ga0233425_10002311_pt1 | contig 38106 bp, 33 predicted proteins | sample Watercolumn_Towu_2_FD_181712 | JGI IMG/M metagenome (GOLD analysis project Ga0233425, IMG submission 181712) | Freshwater microbial communities from Lake Towuti, South Sulawesi, Indonesia - Watercolumn_Towuti2014_140_MG | ecosystem: Environmental > Aquatic > Freshwater > Lake | place... | reverse complement strand
TGGGTCGGCGCAGACGTCGTTGAAGCGCGTGGCCTCCAGGTCGGGAACCGCCTCGATCACCGTGCGCGTCACGCGGCCATCGCGCCAGACGACGACGTTGCCCTTGTCGCGGAAGAGCAGCAGGCTGCCGTCGGCCTGGAGCGTGAAGCCGCCAACCGGGCGGTCCTGGTACACCTGCTCGTGCCGTCCCGCGGCCGGGTCGAAACGGAACAGCCGGCCGGCCGGAATGTCGGCCCAGTACACGCGCTGCTCGTCCGGATGCCACAACGGCCCCTCGCCGCACGCGCACGCATAGTCGGCCACCATCTCCGGTGTCATGCTTCGTCTCCTGGAAGTCCGGCGGCATTCTCGCACGGTACACGCGCGGCGGCGAGGGCGAACTCCGCGGCGCCTCTCCGCGCGCTCGACATCGCCCGCCGCCGGACTTATCATCCTGCGATAACGGCGGTGCGGGGCGTGGCGAACCGAGGCGACACAATGAGCGGCGACGTCAGACCGGCTTTCAAGGTGGTGGTCGAGGCGGGACCGAACCGGGGGCGCGAATTTGCGCTGCCGGCGGCCGGCGCGCGCGTCGGCCGTTCGAGCCAGAACGACATCGCCCTCACCGACCCGCTGCTGTCGCGCCACCACTGCCGCTTCGAGATGCGCGGTCCGGAGCTGTGGGTCGTCGACCTCGCCAGCGCCAACCAGACGATGGTCGGCGGCCGTCCGGTCGAAGAGGTCCGCCTCGTGGCCGGCGACGCCGTCACCGTGGGCGACACCGTCATGCGCGTGCAGGCCCTGGAAGCCGCCGTCCCGGCGGCCGCGGCGCTGGCGGCAGCCGGCGCCGGACTGCCGGTGATCGATCTCGGACTCGACCGCAAGGAGGAACCCGCCCCCTCCTCCCGGCACCTGCTCCGGCCGCTGCTGTGGACGATCGGCGCGGCCTGCGTGCTGCTGCTCGGCACGCTGTACATCCTCGACAGCCGCCGCGGCCGCAAGTCCGATGCCCGCCCCGTGCCCGAGACGCGCGACCTGACGCTGGAAATCGCCTACGAGAAGGTCGAGGCCGATGCCGACGGCATCTTCCGCTACGCCATGACCGTGGCGCCGGACGGCACGCTCGCCATCCGCATCGACGATCTCAAGGAGAACCGCCACGTCCGGAAGGAGAAGAAGGTGGACCCGGCGCTGCTGCGCGACCTGTCGGCCGACCTGCTCGCTGGCGGCTTCTTCAAGCTCGATCCGACCTACAGCGGCATCAACAGCCGGCCCGGCGCGCTGGACCTGTGGGACCTGACGGTCGTCGTCGGCCGCCACGTTCAGCACTGCCGCGTCGCCAACCGCCTCGAGCCCGAGGTGTTCCGCACCGTGCGCGAGAAGCTCGAAACCTTCGGCCAGAACGAGCTCGGCCTCTGGGCCATCCAGTTCTCGCACGACAAGCTGGTGACCAAGGCCACGGAGAAGTGGCGCGAGGGCCGCAAGAAGTACGACGAGCGCGACATCGAGTACGGCAACCTGTTCGCCGCCATCCAGTGCTTCCGGGAGGCGGAGTTCTACCTGGAGACCGTGGACCCAAAGCCCGACTTCCACAAGGACCTGGCCGACGCCCGCCGCCAGGCCGGCGAGGAGCTCGACCGCCGCTACCGCGAGCAGCGCTTCCGCGCCGACCGCGCCATCAACCTGCAGGACTGGCCGACGGCCGCCCAGGAGTTGCGCGTGCTGCGCGAAATGCTGCCCGAGCGCGGCGACGACCGCTACCAGGAGGCCACCCGCAAGCTGCTCGACGTCGAGGCGCGCCTGAAGAAGCACCGAAGCTGACCGCACCCGGAGTATCCCCATGTCCTCCCGCACTCCGCCATCCGCCCTCCGCCCTCCGCACTCCGCATTCCGCACTCCGCACTCCGCATTCCGCACTCCGCACTCCGCATTCCTGCTCCTGCTGCTCGCGCCCTTCCTCCGGGCCGCCGACCCGGCCGAGCCGCCGCCCGTCGCCCGCCTGGAAGTGCTCTCCGAGCCGCCGCAGGCCACGGTGGCGATCGACCGCAAGGTCCGCGGCGAGACGCCGCTGACGGTCGCCGACCTTCCGCCAGGCGAGCATCTCGTCGTCGTGCAGAAGCGCGGTTTTGCCGCCGCGTACCAGACGGTCACCGTCGCCGCGCAGGACCGGCGCACCGTCGAGTGCAAACTCGAGCCGCTCACGGGCTTCGTGCTCGTCCGCAGCACGCCGACCAACGCCGACGTCACCGCCGACGGCGTCGACCTCGGCCGCACGCCGCTGCTGGTCGCCACGCTGCCGCTGGGCGAACACCGCCTGCGGATCGCGACGCCCGGCTTCCAGCCCAAGGAGGTGGCCGTCCATATCGAGGACCGCACGCCCGTGCAGGTGAGCGTGGATCTGGTCTCCGACTCGGCCACGCTGACCGTGGAGTGCGACGTCCCGGGCGCCACCGTGCGCGTCAACGGCATGGACCGCGGCGCCGCGCCCTGCACGACCGAGCGCATCCCCGAGGGCGAGGTCGCGCTCGAGGTGCAGGCCGAGGGCTACGCGCCGTTCCGGCAGCAGCTCAAGCTGTCGGCCGGCCAGGTGCAAACGGTCAAGGCGCCGCTGGCGCCGCTGCCCGCCGCGCTGCGCGTGGTGTCGCTGCCGGACAAGGCCCGCGTCTACCTGAACAACGAGTTCCGCGGCACGGCGCCGCTCGACCTCGGCGGGCTCGCGGCCGGAAGCTACCGCGTGCGCGTCGAGTTGGAGGGCTTCGATCCCGAGGCGCGCACGGTGGAGCTGGCGCGCGGCGCCTCGAAGACCGAGGAGTTCCGCCTGGTGTCCAACACCGGCCGCCTCGACGTGACCACCGAACCGGACGGCGTGACCGTGATGGTGGACGGCCGCAAGGCGGGCGAAACGCACGCCCGGCCCGACGCGTCCCTGCCGGTCTCCGAGCCGCTGGTGCTCGACGGTGTCGCCGCCGGCGAGCACGAGGTGCGGTTCCTCCGCAAGGGCTTCTTCGAGAAGGCGCAGAAGGTCAGGATCGAACAGGGCAAGGCGCTGCCGCTGCACGTCACGCTCACGCGGCGCTTCATCCCGGACTACCAGGTCGTCACCGACCGCGGCGTCTACCGGGGCGTGCTGGAGTCGGTCACCGAGGAGTTCATCCGCCTCGAGACCGCTCCGGGCGTGATGACGGCCATTCCGATGAAGGACGTCAAGACGCGCCAGGCCCTGCGCGAGGACGGCCGCACGGACTAGCTGTCCTTGCCTACACCCGCCACAGGCATTCCCGACGCCGACCGGCCGCTGCCGGGCGCGCGCGGCGCGCTCCTGCTGCTGCTGGCGATCAACCTCTTCAACTACATTGACCGGCAGGTGCTGGCCGCGGTCGTGCCCGACATCCGGCGCGCGTTCTTCGACGGCCGCGCCACGGGCGGCACGGCGCACCTGCTGGCGTGGTGCCAGGACCATCTCGGGTTCCGGCCGCAGAACGCCCTGATCGGCGTGCTCTCCATGGCGTTCATGGCGGTCTACATGGTCGGCGCGCCGCTCTTCGCCCGCCTGGCCGGCCGCCACTCGCGCTGGGCGATCGTCGGCGCGGCGGTGATCGCCTGGAGTGCGGCGACCGGCGCGTCGGGCCTGGCCGCCACCTTTGGCGCGCTGCTGCTGACGCGCTGCTTCGTGGGCGTCGGCGAGGCGGCCTACGGGCCGATCGCGCAGGCCGTGCTGGCCGACCTCTATCCCCTGCGCCGGCGCGGCCGCGTGCTGGCCTGGTTCAACATGGCCATTCCGGTCGGCAGCGCGCTCGGTTTCGTGCTGGGCGGCTTCTTCGCGCACCGCTGGCCGGAAGCCGGGTGGCGCTGGGCGTTCGGCGTGGCCGTGCTGCCGGGCGTGGCGCTGGGGCTGCTGGCGCTGCGGCGCGCCCGGCGGCCGGGCGCGCCGGCCGCCAGCCCGTCAGCGGCCGGTCCGGGCGCGGCGCACGCCGCGCCCGGCTGGCGCGACTGCCTGGAGCTCTTCCGCACGCCGTCCTACGTGCTCTGCACGGCCGGCATGTGCGCCATGACCTTCTCCATCGGCGGCATCGGCTTCTGGATGGTGGACTACGTGGAGACCTTCCGCCAGGCGGGCTCGCACGCGGCCGTGATCTTCGGCCTGATCCTCGTGGCCGCCGGCCTCGGCGCCACGCTGCTGGGCGGCATGGCGGGCGACCGCCTGAGCCGGCGCTGGCCCGGCGCCTACTTCCTCGTGTCCGGTGCCGCGATGCTCGCCGGCTTCCCGGTCTTCCTGCTGGTGCTGCGGCCCGAAATCCCCTTCCCGCTGGCGTGGGTCTTCGTCTTCCTGAGCTGCTTCTGCCTCTTCTTCAACACCGGCCCGACCAACGCGATCCTGGCCAACGTCGCGCGGCCGGCGCTCCGGCCGCTGGCCTTCGGCGTCAACATCCTGCTGATCCACGCGCTGGGCGACGTGCCCTCGCCCACGATCATCGGCCTGATCGCCGACCGCTGCGGCGGCGACATGAACGCCGCCTTCCGCGCCGTGGCCGTGCTCTTCGTCTTCGGCGGCCTCTGCTGGCTCGCCGGCGCGCGCTTCCTGGCGCGCGACACCGCCCGCGCAGCTTGCCCGGACGCTGAAGACGCTGGAAGGCATCCGGGCCGGTTTCCACCGCCAGGCGAAGGGCGGGAAGAAGGTGTCCCTCGCTGACCTGATCGTGCTCGCCGGCTGCGCCGGCGTTGAGCAGGCCGCGAAGCGGGCCGGCGTCGCCGTCCAGGTGCCGTTTTCCCCATGTTAGGCCACGGGTGTCATATGCGCCGTTTCCAGCGCCTTGAAAACGGCGCGGAAGGGATGATACGCTTGCCGCAACCAACGCGGGCTTCGGCCCGGGAACGGAAGCCATGGGCAACGACTGGCGCGAGGAACTGGGCAAGATTCTGGACAGCCGCTCGAAGACCACGCGGGCCGAGCTCGAGAAGGAGCGCTTCGAGGCCTTCGTTGCCAAAGTCGCCCGGCCGGCGCTCGGCGAACTGGCCGGCGAACTCGGGCGCCACGGCCGCAAGGCCGTCCTGCGCGAGACCACCGCGTCCATCACGCTCACGGTGATGCACGGCGACACCGAGGAAATCTCCTTCCGCCTGCTGGCGCGCTCGCTGCCCGCGGGCCTGGTGCCGTATGCCGAAATCCGCCTGCACAAGGGGCAGCGGCTTGTGAAGACCGAGGGCAAGTTCAAGCCCGCCGACCCGCACTGCACGATCGACTCGGTCACGGTGGCGGACGTCATCGTCTGCTTCCTCGCCCACTACCGCCAGGCCGTGGACGTGGTCGTCTAGCCGGACACGCGCGTGAACCGCGACACGCTGCTCGAACTGCTGCGGTGCCATGCCACGCCCGGCGACGAGGCCGAGGTGGCGGCCGTGCTGGCGCGGATCTGGCGCCGCGCCGGGCTGGTCGTGACCCGCCTGGGCGACTACGCGCTGGCCGCCTCCGCCCCCCGCACCCGCCGCGCGCCAGTTCTGCTGATCGCCGCACACATGGACAGCCCGGGCTTTGCCGTCGACCGCCTGCCGTCCGCGCCGCGCGCCGCCGCGGGCCTCACCTGCCTCGGCCGGCCGGCCTGGTCCGGCCACCGCGCGGCCGGCGTGCTCAAGACGCGCGCGGGCCGCCTGCCGGTGACCATCCGCACCCGCCGCCAGCGCGGCGGGGCGGACTTCGCCTGCACGCCGGTGGCGCCGGCCGCCTGGCCGGCCGACCTGGCGCACGGCGACCGCGTCTGCTTCGCCGCCGCGCCGGAGTTCGCGGGCGACCGCGTCGCCGCGCCGTTCCTGGACAACCGCCTCGGCTGCTGGCTGCTGGCCGAACTGGCCGGCCGCATCGGCGGCTGGCGCACGCCGTGGCGCGTCGTGCTCGGCGCCGCCGGCACGGAGGAGACGGGCGGTTTTGGCGCCGCCGTGCTGGCGCGCCACGTCCAGCCCGGCCTGGCGATCGTGCTCGACGCCACCTACGAGGCGCCCGCCCAGGGCGTGCGCCGCGGCGGCGGGCCGGTGCTCACGCTCAGCGACGCCTCCGTTCTGCTGCCCCCCGCGCGCCGCGACCGCGTGCGCGGCCTGCTGGCCGCCGCGGGCGTGCCGCTCCAGACCGAGGTCTACAACTTCAGCGGCACGGACGCGCGCGCCTTCCCGCTCCAGGGGCTGGCCTGCCCGGTCCTGCCCCTCCTGCTGGCGACCACCGGCAACCACACCCCGCGCGAGACGGCCGACCTGCGCGACGCCGCGGCGCTGCTCGACGCGCTCGAGGTGCTGGCGCGCGAGGAATGGCCGTGAACACGCTGGGCGGCATCGCCGTCAGCGGCGCCGTGGCCGCCGGCCGCCGCCGGATGACCGACCGCGTCTACCGCGGGCTCGTGACCGCCTGCGGCGCCCTGCTGCTCGCGTTCGGCGGACTCTGCGTCTGGAAGGGCCTGCACGACCTGTTCCGATAGGCGCCGCCCAGCGCGCGGCGTCCCGGAGTTTGCCAACACCCGCCGCATTTGGTACACCTTCGGCATGGACAACACCGCCCTCGCGCTGCTGAAGGAACTGGTCGCCACGCCGACGCCGTCGGGCTGGGAGGCGGACGGCATGAAGCTGCTGGCGCGCCACGTCAAGCCCTGTGCCGACAGCGTCGCCATCGACGTCCACGGCAACCTGCGCGCCACGCTCAACGCCGGCGCGCCGCTGCGCGTGATGATTGACGGCCACTGCGACGAGATCGGCTTCATGGTCCAGCACATTGACGACAAGGGCTTTCTCTTCCTGACCCCGGTCGGCGGCGTCACCATGCCGCTGATGGCCGGCGAGCGCATCGTGATCCAGGGCCGCAGCGGCCCGGTGAACGGCGTCTTCGGCGCCACCCCGCCCCACCTGCTCAAGCCGGACGACCGCAAGAAGATCGCCCCGCAGGAACCCGAGGACATCTGCGTGGACATCGGCGCGGCGGACAAGGCCGAGGCGGAGAGGCTGGTCGAACTCGGCAGCCCCGCCGTGGTGGACGCCGGCTGGCGGCCGCTCGCCGGCGACCGCGTCGCCTGCCGCGGATTCGACGACCGCATCGGCGCCTTCATCGTCATGGAGGCCGTGCGCCGCCTGAAGGGGCAGCCGCTCCGCGTGGCCCTGCACGCCGTGGCGAGCGTGCAGGAGGAACTCGGCCTGGTGGGCGCCACCACCGCCGCCTACGACATCCGGCCGCACGCCGGCATCGCCGTGGACGTCGGCTTCGCCTCCGACTGCCCCGGCCACGAGAAGAAGGTCGTCGGCGACGTCGCGCTCGGCAAGGGGCCGATCGTCGTCTGGGGCCCCACCTACCACCCGAAGATGCAGGCGCTGCTGCACGACACGGCCAGGGCCGCGGGCATCCCGCTGCAGCGCCAGGTCCGCGCCCGCGGCCAGGGCACCAACGCCTGGCCGATGCGCATGGTCCGTTCCGGCGCCGCCGTGGGCCTGATCAGCATCCCGCTGCGCTACATGCACAGCGCGGTGGAAGTGCTCAGCCTGCACGACGTCGAGCAGAGCATCGCCCTGCTCGTCGCCGCACTGCTGGCGATTCCGGCCGACGCCGACTTTGCGCGCGAGCAGCCTTAGGTCTTCCTCTTCCGGGCCAGGCGCTGGGCGATCTCCGCCGGCTCCACGGCGTAGCCGCGGCCGCACATGTGGCAGGTGATCGCGGTCGGCTTGCCAGCCGCGGCCATGGCGGCCAGGTCCTTCTCGTCCAGCGCGTCCAGCATGCCGGCCACGCGCGCCGGCGAACAGCGGCACGCAAAGCGCAGCCGCCGCGGTGGCTCGCATTCCAGGTGGCCGGCGCCGAGAACGCCGGCCAGTTCCTCCAGCGAATCGCAGGCTTCCAGCTCCTCGGCCGCGGTCTGGTCCTCGAACAGCGCCGCCAGGCGCTCGAACTCGCCGTCGGGCGTGTCCGGCATGGCCAGGGCCAGCACGCCGCGGGCCTGGTCGAGCGTGCCGCCGTACGCCACGGCCGTCAGTTGCGCCGCGGCGCGGCGCTGCAGCGACTGCCGGTAGTACTGCTCGATCGCCGCCCGCACCGACGCCGGCCGCGTCTCGAACGTCGCGTGTCCCAGGATGCGGCCGGGCTCGGAGCGCAGGATCTGCACCTCGGCGCGGTCGCCGAACGCCTCCGAGGAGTCGAGCTCCTCGCGGCCGTCGAGGTCGTTCAGCACCTTCACGTTCGTGTAGCCGCGCAGGCTGCCGTCCGCCGCGGCCTCGACCAGCAGCCCCTCGACCGGCCCGGTCACGCGCAGGCGCAGCGTGACCGTCTCCTGCGGCCGCGTCAGTTCCGCGCCCAGCAGCGCCACGCCGGCCAGCGCCTCGGCCAGCGCCAGCGTCGCGGTCGGGCCGCTCAGGTGGCTGCGTTCCAGCGCGCGCGCGGCGTCCGTCACCTCCACGTACGCGAGCTGGATGCGCGCTTTCGTGGCGCAGGCGCGCGTCAGCAAATCCGATGGGCGTTCCATGATCATGCCTGCGGCTCCCGGCGGCTCTCGTGCCCGCGGATTCCGTCCGCCACGCCCGCCAGGGCCGGCAGGCCGCAGGCCGACGCCATCTCCGCCAGGGTGACCGCGGCCGGCGCGATGAAAGCCGCGAACCGGCCGAGGCCCAGGCCGGCCAGCCGGCCGTACGCGCCCAGCGCCTGCACGAGCCGCTGCACGGCCGCCCAGGCGAACAGCGCGGTGGCGGCCTCGGCCTGCTCGGGGCAGAGCGCCGCGTAACGCGCCAGCAGCCGCCGCCGCGTCGCGTCCGGCAACCGCACGTACGGGTCGCACAGCAGCGACGCCAGGTCGTAGGCGGCGGGTCCCGGCCGCATGCCCTGGAAGTCGATCAGCGCGATGCGCCCGCCGCGGCAGAGGACGTTGCTCGATTGCAGGTCGCGGTGCACGATCACGCGCGGCGCGGCCAGCAGCCGGCCGGCCACGGCGGCCAGCTCGGCCGACGCCTCGTCGGGGAGTGCCGCGAGCCCGCAGCGCCGCCGCAGCAGGTGCTCGCGGAAGAGATCGTGCTCCCAGCGGAACACCGTGGCGTCGAACGCCGGTTCCATGGCGAGGGAGCGGCGGAAGGCCAGCTCGGTGGCCGCGCCATGCAGGCGCGCGGTCGCCGCGAGCACCGGCGCGTACAGCCGCTCGGCGTCGGACGGCCGCCGCCGCACGCGGTCCTCCAGCGACACGTCGCCCCAGTCGGCCAGCGCCAGCGCGCGTTCGGTCGGCAGGTCGGCCAGCACGGCCGGCACGGGCACGCCGGCCTCGGCCAACAGGCGCGCATGGCCGGCGTAGCGGCCGTTCTCCGGGCGTTCCAGGCCGTAGGTCACCAGGATCGCGCGCCGGCGCCCCCAGCCCGCGCGCCAGAAGACGCGGTTCGAGCCGCGCTCGCCGATGTACGACAGCACGGTTTCGTCCTCCGGCCAGCCCAGACGATCCAGCGCCGCCGCCAGCGCCGGCTCGGGCGCGGCCCTGGCGGGGATCAGCGCCGCGCGGCGCCAGGCGCCGCCCGCCGTTGCTCCGCCGGCCACGACGACGTCCGTCAGCCGCGCGCCGGCCGCCGCACCGGCGCCGGGCCAGAACACGGCGCGGCGGCGGAACGCAGCGGGCGCGGTGGCCTCGGCCGCCGCCGGGTCGAAGTACTCGCCGCCGGCCCGGCCGGCCGCGGCGCGGCGCCGCGTCTCGCCGTGGATGCGCAGGTAGTCGCCCGCCGTGCCGGCATCGGCCCAGAAGCTGCGGCGCGCGACGACACCCGCCACCGGACGACCGGCCGCCGCCGCGCGCTCGTACGCCTCGATCAGGCTGCAGGTGTGTTTCTCCGGCAGGAAATCGAGCAACCCGGGATGCACGAGCTGCAGGCCGCAGAAGGTCGCCGTGCCCGCCGCGCCCGGATGCAGCGACCGGTAGCCGCCGATCGTGCCGTCGCCGCGCACCTCCACCGTGCGCGGGCCGGCTGACGGATCGAGCCATGCCGCGGCGATGCGGCGTTCGTCGGCGGCCAGCGCGTCCAGGAACGGCCGCGGCTCGACACTCGCCACGATGTCGGCGTTCACCACCCAGAAAGGCCCGCCGGACAGCGCGTCGCGCAGCGGGCGCAGCGCGCCGCCCGTGCCCAGGATCTCCGGTTCCGGCGAGAAGCGGATCCGTGCCGTGCCGCGGCGGCCTTCCAGCGCGGCGCGCACCTGTTCCGGCCGCCAGTGGAGGTTGACGTGAATTTCCCCGACGCCCCAGCGCTCCAGCATCGCCACGATGCGCAGCACGAGCGGCGTGCCCCATACCGGCACCAGCGGCTTGGGCTGCACCCACGTCAGCGGCCGCAGGCGCGTGCCGAGCCCGGCGGCGAGAACGACGGCTTTGCGGGGAAGAGCGGGCATGCCCAAGCGCCTTGCCTCAAGGTCGGAACACATTCGTCCTGACGTCCCTGATCGGGCGGAAGTGCCTGGCGTCGCCCGTGCAGAGGATGACACCGTTTTCCGCGGCGGTGGCGGCGATGATCGCATCGCCGGCCCGCAGTCCGTGCGAAACCCCGTACTCCTCCATGTAGACCGCTGCCCGGTGGCCGATGTTCTCGCTGAACGGCAGGATGGCGAAACCGAATTCCCGCAGGAAGGACTTCGTCCGCTCGTGTTGCAGGCGGTTCGCCGCTCCCTGGAGCAGCTCCAGGTAGGTCTGCACGGACAACAGACGCTCGTCCGCGTCTTCGATCGCCCGGGCCGCCCTGGCGTTTCCGCGCTGGACCCAGATGAAGATGTCGGTGTCAAACACCACGGTGGCGTCCTCCACGGAGATCTTCCATGATCTGCGCGACGGAACGCCGCGAAGGCCGGCTGCCGAAGAATGCATGGGCGGCCACCCGGCCCGCCGGCGCGACGTCCGCCGGACAGATGACCCCCTTGGTCTTGCCGCGATACAGTACGTGGACCCTTTCGTTCCGGTCCAACGCCTTCAAGACGTCGTTCATGTGGTAGCGCAAATCGACGACGGTGGCTTGCACGGGGCTCCTCCGATCTGTATAGCATCACTATACAGGACCGGACCGGAGACGTCAACGCGGCCTGCGCACGCGAACGATGCCGCGGACCAACGCGCTACTGCGCGTTCGGTCCGGCGGCTGGTTGGCCCCGTTCCTCATCGTTCCCGTTCTCGTTCACGTACCCGTACACGACATCCCCTTCACGAACCTGGTTTCCCCGTTCGATCATCCGCGTCAGCATCGCCACGATCCGCACGAGAAGATCCTTTCCCTTGCGAGCAGCCTCGCCGTCGAGCACGCTGCATCGCTTGAGAATGTCGAGAATGGCGCCACATTCCCTGGCCGAACCGCTGGCGATCTGGAGAAACCGACCTCGATCCGCAGACGGCTGTTTGCCGCAGCCTTCGGCGATATTCAGCGCGATCGACTGCGATGCCCTCAAGAGTTGGTCGCGCGTCGGACGGTCCATCCCTTTCAGGGTCCGGCAAAGTTGGTACGCCCATGCCGCGAAGTCCACCGCCGCGGCGTAAACGTCCAGCCGTTCGTGATCCAGTTCCATCGGCGCCTCGTGTACGCGAACGTGAACCGCTTCGCTGTGAACGTGTACGTCCTCTATCGGCCAAGGGAAGAGGGGTCGGGGGAAGAGGGGTCGCGGGGGAAGAGGGGTCGTATTTGGAACCAGGACATTGCAGGCTTGATTGGCTGGGCGCTGAGGATATCGATGACACGGTCATGCCGTCGCTTGATGTCCGCGTCAAGTTGCACCCGCCGGCGCACTCCCCGTGTCGCGACGTGGCACCAGCCTCCTCGTACGTTACACCGCAAGTGCCTAGACATGGTCATCACTCTACTACACCCTTGCCCACGCTGCCCGCTACAATGTCCTCGTTCCAAGTACGCCCCCTCTGACCCCGCGACCCCTCTGACCCGAGAACTGCTCCTCCCGTAAGCGGGAGCAGGTACGCCGATCGCGTCCGCTTCTCCCTATCCTCCCGCGGAATACCCGGCGAATCGAACTGGAGGCGCGTTCGCGAGACACGGTCCCGCCAGTTGTCAGGCATCCGTCTTCCTCTGAAATTCCTGAAAAAATCCGTAATCTGGTTGATACGTCTGCGTTGGCTTCAACCCGATCTCGAGGCGTTCGAGCATAGCGACAAGCGCACTCCCGTCCACGAGTTCGATTGGTGGAGCGCCATCGCGTGAGGCTTCTCGTTGAGCGTCTGCTGTAAATGTTCCCGTGGTGATAATGATCCCCTTGTCGGCACGGCCCTGCATCGCGCCCCTGAAGTCGCGGACTTGAGAAGGACTGACTGACCGGGCGTAGCGCTTGCACTGAAAGAGGACTTTGAAGCTCACGAAGGGGTTGATCTGAAGAGTCCCGAAGCCGTCTATGCCCTCGTCTCCAGATCTGCCGGTAACATTCACCTGCACGAATCCAGACTCACGGAGTAGTCGTTGACAGAGGCGCTCAAACCCATCTGGTGGAAGCGTTCGGATGAGGTCTAGAACGATTTCCCTGTAATCTGTCGAAACGGCACCCGTGCCTTCGGCGATCTCCTCGTCTTCTTCCTCTTCGTCCTGCTTCCTCCTCCGTTCCTCTGCAAAGAGTTTCACCCATTTCGTGTAAATCGCCTTGGCGTCTTCTTGAGACAGCCTTGTCCCCCGACCCTTGCTGGTCAGACTCCATACCCCATGCTTTGACGAGTCAAGGAGCCCTTCGCGGCTAAGGTAGAACCGCGCCCATGCCACTTGGTTCGGGAAGCGCGGACTGCCAGAACTCATCACTTCATTCTGCTCGGCGTCGGTCAAGTGCAACTCCTTCGCGACTTGCTGCACGGCTTCCCTCCCGGAGCCAGAGCCACCAAGTGCCCGCAGTGCATCAAGGAGCGGTCCGAAGTAGCGGATGAATTGGGCGCCTTCTGCTCCCTTCCGTGGTCTTGCCATTGCCACATCCCGTCTCTTTGCCTGCGCCCTGGCCGAGGCACTGTGGTCAACAACCCACGTGCTCGGGGCGCGGTGGACTATCGCAACAGTGTTACGGTATGTCCGCCGTGCGGCGGGTGTCAAGCGTTCGCGGTGTGCGCGGTGGGCGCGTGCGTGAAAGAAACGGCGGGCGGCGCTACAGCGCCACCTTGCGTCCGGTGCGGTGGCTGCGGCGCAGCGGCTTCATGACGCCGCCATGATAGAGGCCGCCGAGGAGCCGCACGGCAACGAAGTAGATGCGGCGCGGCGCAAACTGGTGTTCGGCCAGGATGCGGAGGAAAATCCGGTCGCACTGCTGCCGCGTGAGCGGCAGGCCGGCGTCCAGAAACTGGTAGAGCGCGTCGTGGACGAGCGACGCGTGGTAGGTCTTGGGCTTGCGGGTGTCGGCGTGGGGTACGCCGTCCGGCGTGCCGAAGAGGATGTCCCAGGCGGCCCACTTGGGCGAGCAGCCGTCCCAGGCGTAGTCCTTCTTCACCCGGATGGCGCCGCCGGGCCGCAGTTCCAGCCAGCGCCGGCCGGACTCGTCCTCGAAGGCGCAGCCGGCGCCGAAGTCGAGGCCGCTGGGCCACTCGTAGTCCGCCTCCAGCGTGTAGATCCATTTGACGGCAAGACGCGGCATGTCTCACAGCCACTTCTCGAAGAACCGCGTGGCGATGTCGGGGTCGAACTGGTGCGGCCGCGGGTACTCGGCCACTTCCAGCCGTTCGGGGACGCCGGCCGCGCGCCAGGCACGGCGCGCGTCGGCGGCGATGCCGCGGAACCGGATCAGGTTGAAGGTCGAGTCGAGCGAGCCCTGCGCGAGCAGCAGCGGCCGCGGCGCGATCAGCGACAGGACTTCGCCCACGTCGCCGGCCGGGTAGAGCCCCGGCACGACCTGCATGCCGCAGCCGTTCAGGCCGGCGGCGAAATCCTGGTAGCGGCACATGCCGCAGAAGACGCCGGCCGCGCGAAAGCCGCGGTCGAACGCGGGCGCCAGGTAGGACAGCGTGCCGCCACCGGAGAGCCCGGTGAGGCCCACGCGGCGCGGGTCGCATTGCGGCAGACGCCGCACGCACGCCAGCAGGCGCTGGAGGTCGAGGATGTGCAGCCTCGGCAGGGTGAGGCCCATGGCCTGCGCCATGGCGTGCGCGACGTTGCAGGCGTCGGCGTGCAGGTAGTTGTCGTTGCGCTCGGAGAAGGCGCGCTCGCACGCCACGGCCACGAGAAACCCCTTCTGCGCCAGGCGCTGACCGTAGTTGCGGAACGGGCTGTGCGGATCGGTCGGGCGGTTGTCCGCCCCGCTCACACCCTCGAAATGGGACTCGTGTCCATGCGCGATCACCAGCGTGCGGCCATTGAAGCGCTCCGCATCGGGCACGAGCACGTAGGCCGGCACGACGGTGCCGTGCTCGGCCGGCAGGTGGTAGCGCCGCTGCACGTAGCCGTCGCGGCGGACCTCGCCGACCTGCCGCGGCGCGGCGGCCACGGGCCAGTCCGGCGGAACGGGGCCCAGGCAGCGCCGGAAATGGCGGGCGAACCCGCGCTGCCAGAGACGCAGTGCCGCCGGCGTCCGGCCGCAGAACGCCTTCGCCGGCCGCAGCGAGGCCGCGTGCCGGCGCAGGGCGATCACGGTGCCGACCCGGCTCGGCGCGGGCGCCTCGCCCACGCGAACGCTCCGCAGCCGCGGCAGCAGGCGGCGGTCGGACGGCGTGGCCACGCGCGCGATGATGCCGTCGCGGTCGAGCTGGAAGAGGAAGGAGTTGACGCCCCGCCGCAGGCGGAAGGCGACGCGTTCCTTGTCGAAGACGGCGTGGTGATAGCTGTGCTCCTCGAAGGCCGGCCGGCCGTTGACCCAGAGACGGCAGCCGTCCCAGCCGCAGAACACAAGCTCGGCCGGCGCGGTGGCCGGGCTCTCGACCAGCGCCAGGGCGTAGTAGAGCTTGTCCCAGCGGTCGGTGTTGACGCCCGCCAGCCGCTCCTTCCAGGCCGGGTAGTGCAGGGCGGCTTCGCGCAGCAGCAGTTCCGGATACCAGTCAAGCGGCAGCACCTGCCACGTCCACCGCGGTCTCGCGCCTCCGCGCCACGCGGCGGCCGGCACGCCGCGGATGCACGCGCACCCGCCCCACGGCGACAGGTGGTCGCGCGTCCAAGCCTCGGAGGACTTGGGTTCGAAGAGATAGGCGCCGGCGTTGACCGCCAGGCCGGCGTCGAACGGGCCGGCCAGGTGCCAGTCGCACAGGAAGCCGCCCACGTTGTCCCACTTGAGCAGGGGGCGTTTGCCGATCGGGCGCGTGTCCGCCATGCTGCGTCTCCGTGTGCCAGCCGTCGGGCGCATCTCACCACACCGGCCTGTGGGCGTCAAGGCTGTGGGGGCGCCGCCATGGGCGGGGGCGCCGCCAGCATGTGACTGCGAACCGCGATGACTTCGGCGTCGTTCTACCCTATGATGATGGGCGTGAAGACACGGTTGGCCATGCTGCTGGTCGCCGCCGGCACGCTGCCGTGCGCCGCGGGTGGCGAAAGCCAGCCGCTGGCGGCGGCAGTCGGCGTCCGCACCAGCGGGCCGATCGCGATCTCGCTCCAGAACGAGGTCAACGCCGCCATGGACCGCGGCCGGCAGTGGCTGATGGCCAGCCAGAAACCGGACGGAAGTTGGAGCGGCACAAACCAGATTGCCGTCGCTGCGGTCGCCGTACTGGCCCTCTGGAATCGCGCGGCGCCGGAGGCGCGGAAGGCGGCGTCGAATGCCGTGACGTGGCTTCATGCCGATGAAGGCCCGGATGCGCCGTTACGACCGGGCTGGAGGAGGCAGGAGCCGTTGGCCTGGCGCGAAATGGCGCTAAGCGTGGCAGGGGGGCATCCGGAGACGGCGCGCCGTTCCGAGATCCGGGTGTTGCGCCCCATCCGGCCCGGCGGCGGCGCCCTGCCGCTTCCCCGGCTCCTGGAAGAGTGCATCCGTGCCATGCCGCCCACCGGAGACACCGCTTCGCCCGACGCCACCAACGCCCTCGCCCGGCTCGCCGCGGCGTGGACCGCCGAGGGCCCCGCGCTGACGGCGAACTTGAGCGCCGCGCGCCAGATCTGGCTCTACGCCCGCTTCATCAACCGCGCGGGCGGCGGGTCGCTGGCCGCGGCGGACGGCCGCGTGCTGGACTGGCGCAACGACCTGGCGCGGCGACTGGTCGCCACGCAGCGGATAGACGCCGGGCGCGGCGGCGGGTACTGGCAGTCGGACGCGGTGGCCGACTGGGCCAGCCGGCCGGTGGCCGAGACGGCCTTCGCGCTGCTGGCGCTGGACGAGTTGTGACCATGGCCTCGGTCCTTCTCCACGCCTGCTGCGGGCCGTGCGCGACGCACTGCATCGAGGAACTGCGGCGGCTCGGGCACGACGTGACGCTCTGCTTCGCCGGCGCCAACCTGTCGCCGCCGCGCGAGTACGAAGTCCGGCTGGAGGCCGTGCGGAAGCTGGCGGCGCAGACCGGCGCGACGCTGATCGTGGATCCGCCGGATCACGCGGCCTGGTTGCGCGCCGTGTCCGGGCTGGAGGCCGAACGCGAGGGCGGCGCGCGCTGCCGCGCCTGCTTCCGCTACCTGCTCGGGCGCGTGCAGGCCGTGGCGGCGGCGCGCGGCTTTGGCGCCTTTGCCACCAGCCTGACGGTGAGCCCGCACAAACATACGCCGACGATCTTCGGCGTCGGCCGCGAACTGGACGCGGCGCGGTTCCTGGCGGTGGACTTCAAGAAGGGCGACGGCTTCCGCCGCAGCGCGGGACTCGCGCGCGCCGCCGGACTGTACCGGCAGGACTACTGCGGGTGCGAGTTCAGCCTGGCCCGGAAGACGGAGAGACGGAAGGACGAGAGGACGGAAGCGGGCGGCACTACGCCGTCTTCCTGATCCTGGCCGGACGCAGCAGCAGCGTGCGGATCCGGTCGGGCTGCAGCTTTTCCACAGCGGCCGGATCCATGCCCAGCTTGATCAGGCGCGCCTTCTGCACTTTCACGCGGCGCCGCTTCTCGCCCGGGCTCTTGGCCGGACGGGTGCGCGGCTTCTTCCTCAGTGTACGGCCAGTGCCCATGCTTCCTCCGCAATCCGGCCCCGGGGGCCGGCATGCGGGCGATACTATCGCCGATTGCGGGCGCGGGCGCAAGCCCTTCCATCGGGCCCAGCCGCCTCTCCTGCCTGCGCCGGGGCGGCATTCGCACCATGCTCGGCAGCGTGTCGCCAAATTGGCACAGGTGCGGATTCGTGCTGTGCGCCGGCTTCCTTGCCGCCGCCCCGATCGCGCAAGGTGCTCTGGAAGAAGGACAACGGATTCGGCTCGCTGCCGCCGGAGATGAAGGTGGAGGAGAAGCGCTATCCCGCCGATCCGACCTGCGGCTACAGCATGGCTTCGCCGGTCACGGACGGACGGCACGTCTGGGTCACCTACGGCACGGGTATCATTGCCTGCTTCGACCTGGACGGAAACCGCCGGTGGGTGCGCTGCCTGGACAAGGAGCAGAACACGGAATACGGCCGTAGCGCCTCGGCGCTGCTGGTCGGCGGCAAGCTGCTGGTGAGCGTGAGCAGCCTACACTCTTAAGATGAACTGAAATGTCATCAGACGACGGCGCCCCGGAACTGGTGGAGGTAGAGGGAGTTGAACCCTCGACCTCTTGAATGCCATTCAAGCGCTCTAGCCAACTGAGCTATACCCCCACGAAACGAAACGGGCACAGCGCCGCCTGAGTTGCCCTTTATATCACGGCCGCGCGCCGGCCGTCAATGCCGGCGCGCACTTCGCTTCGGCAGAATCATTGCGCGGGAAGCGCCTCCTGTCGTATTCTAGCGTTTTTCATCTTCAGGAGACGACCCGTGAAGCAGTACCGCGTGGGCCTGGTGGGCATCGGCGCCGTCGGCACCGAGATGGTGAAGGTGTTGCGCCAGCGCAAGTTCCCCGCCGCCGAAATCCGCATCCTCGCGCGCAGCGAACGCGACGAGGTCGTGGCCGGCGAGACGTTCCGCGTCCGCGAGGCCCGGCCGGAGGCGTTCGACGGCCTGGACATCGCCCTCTTCGCCGGCACCGAGGGCTCCAAGGGCGCCTCCAAGCTCTTCGGCTGGGAGGCGGTCAAACGCGGCTGCGTCGTGATTGACAACGGCGACGACTTCCGCATGGACGCGCGCGTGCCGCTGGTGATCCCCGAGATCAACGGCGACGCGCTGCTCCGGCACCAGGGCTTCATCGCCAACCCCAATTGCAGCACGATCATCTGCCTGATGGCACTGGCGCCGCTGCACCGCGCCGTGCCCATCCGGCGCTTTGTCGCCTGCACCTACCAGTCGGTCAGCGGCACCGGCCGGCAGGCGGTCGACGAACTGGAGCAGCAGACGCGCGCCTGGGCGGCCGGCGCGCCGCTCAAGGTCGAGGCCTACCCGCACCAGATCGCCTTCAACGTGCTGCCGCAAATCGGCAGCGCCAAGCCCGACGTCCCCGGCTTCACCACCGAGGAGGTCAAGATGCTCAACGAGACGCGCAAGATCCTGGGCGCCCCCGACATCCGCGTCGCCGCGACCTGCGTGCGCGTCCCGGTCTTCTACGCCCACTCGATCGCCGCGCACGTCGAATTCAGCGGCTCGATGACGCCCGAGCGCGCCCGTGCCATTCTGTCCGAGGCGCCGGGCGTGCAGGTGCTCGACGACCTCGGCGCCGGCAAGTACCCGATGCCGCTCTTCATCCAGCACACGGACGACACGGTCGTCGGCCGCATCCGCGCCGACCCGAGCGTCGAAAACGGCCTGGCCCTCTTCGCGGTCGGCGACAACATCCGCAAAGGCGCCGCGCTCAACGCGGTCCAGATCGCGGAAGAGATGATCCGGCGGAAGCTGCTGTGATTTGACATCCGCCCTCCCGTGGCACACCATATGCTCCCTATGCGCCAACCCGGGAGTATTGTGTACTGGCTGCGGCAGGTGGCGGCGCGCCTGGACGTGCGCATGGCGCTGATCGTTTCGGCGGTTCTGGCGCTGGCGCTCTTTGCCGCGAACTTCTGGTTCGGTCCGCTCAACCAGGACGAGGGCTGGTATCTCTACGCGGCGTTATCCTGGAACGAAGGCCGGTTGCCGTACCGCGACTTCTTCTTCACGCAGGGGCCGGTGCTGCCGGCCGTATACGGCTGGCTCGCGCCGCTTTGGTCGCCGTTCGGCGTGGCCGGCGGCCGTGCGCTGACCGCGCTGCTGGGACTGGCGGCCGGCGTGATGGTCGCGCGCCTCGCCGCCGCCGCGGTGGCGCGCGAGGCCCGCCCCGCCGCCGCCGTCCTCGCCCTGGCCTTCACGGCGGCCAACGTCTACCACAGCTACTTCACGACGATTCCCAAGACCTATGCGCTGGCGGCCTGCCTGCTGCTCGGCGGCCACCTGGTGCTGACCCGCGCGGCGCGCCCGGGACGGAGCTGGCTGGCGGCGGCCGCCGGCCTGCTGCTGGCGGCCGCGGCCGGCACGCGCCTTTCGCTCGGCGCGCTGCTGGCCGTCGCCGGCTTCTGGCTGCTGGCCGAACGCCGCCGCCTGCCCGGCTGCTGGCTCTGGTTCGGCATCGGCGGCGGCGCCGGGCTCGCGCTCGTGTACGGCCCTCTTCTGGCGATGGCGCCCGCGCAGTTCCTCTTCGCCAACAGCTTCCACGCCGGCCGCGAGACCGGCGGGCTGCTCTTCGTCGCCGGGTCAATCTCCCGCTGCGTGCGCGGCTACCTGCCGCTCTGGCTGTTTGGCGTGGCGCTGGCGGCGTGGCAGGTGTGGCGACCGCGGCCGGCGGACGAACCCCGCGGCGACGGCGCCCCCGCCTGGCCCGCGCTCTGGTTCCTGTCGTTCGCCGCCGTCTTTCTCGTGCAGCTTCTCAGCCCGTGCCCCTACGACGACTACCAGGTGCCGGTGGTGCCGCTCTTCGCCGCCGCCGTCGCCGCCTGGGCCGCGCAGGCCGCGGCCGCGCCGCTGCGGCCGGCGCTGGCCTGGGTCGCCGCCGCCGCCGCCGCGTTCGCCGCCTGCTCCTCGCCGCTCAACCAGGACTGGTTCATCCTGCGGCAGGACCGCTTCTGGGTCGTGAAGCGCCAGCAGACGGATCTCGCGAAGCTGCGCGAGGTCGGCCGATGGGTGCGCGCGAACTCGCCGGCCGACCGGCCGCTGCTCACGCCGGACGCCTACCTGGCGGTGGAGGCCCGCCGCCGCGTGCCCCCCGGCTTCGAGATGGGGCCGTTCGGCTACTTCCCCGCGCTCGGCGACGCCGAGGCCGCGCGCTGCCGCGTGCTCAACCGGGCGGGCATGCTGCGTACGCTGCGCACGGCCGACGCGCCCCTGGCCGCCTTCAGCGGCTACGGACTGGCGATCGGCGCGCCTTCCATGCGCGAGCTTCCCGCCGCCGACCAGGCCGAGCTGTGGCAGGCCGTGGCCGAGCGGTACGACTGCATCGAGACCATCCCGGACTTCGGGCAGGGCAGCACGGAACTGGGGATGTGGAAGCTGCGGTGATTGAACCCATGCCTTCCTCCCCCCACGCTTCCCTCTCCCGCCGCATCCTCCGCGCCGGACTTGCCGTCGGCATCGCCCACGCCCTCTTCAAGCTGGCGGGCCTGATCCAGGCCAAGGCCATGGGGCATTACCTGCCGGCCGAAACGTACGACGTCGTCTACGCCTTCGCCTTCGAGGGCTGCATCTTCAGCCTCTTCCTGATCGGCGAGGAGGTGATCGGACCGGCCGTGATGCCGATCTTCATGCGCGAGCTGGACGAGCGCGGCGAGGCACCGGCGTGGCGCTTCGCCAGCACGGTCCTGACGCTCCAGGTGTTCGTCCTGCTGCCCGTCGTGGCCCTGCTGATGGTCGCGCCCGACTGGGTCGTGCGGGTCTGGACGGCCTGGTCGCCCGAGCACCGGCCGGACCTGTACGCGCAGGGCTGCCGCAGCGTTCGCGCGCTTGCGCCGGCGCTGCTCGGCCTGTCCGTCGGCTCCACCACCTACGTGCTACTCAACGGCCACAAGCGCTTCTTCCTCGCGGCCTTCGGCGACGCCGTCTGGAAATTCGCCGCCGCCGGAGCCCTGCTGGCCGCGGTCGCCTGGCTCGGCGGCGCACGCGCCCTGATCTGGGGACTCGTCGCGGGCAGCTTGCTGAAGGTCGGCACCCATCTGCTCGGGCTGCGCGACCAGGCGCGCCGTCTGCGGCCCTGCTTCGCCTTCGGCGATCCCGCCATGCGCCGCCTCTTCCTGCTGGCCCTGCCGCTGCTCGCGGGCATCGTCTTCGCCAAGATCCGCGACGTCGTCAACAACGTCTACATCCTCAGCGAACTGGACACCGCCGGCCTGATGCAGGCCAACTCGATGGGCCGCAAGCTGCAGGGCACGATCCACTTCCTGGTTCCCTACGCCTTCTCGATCGCCGTGTTCCCCTTCTTCTGCGAGCTGGTGGACCGCCGGGACCACGCGCGCCTGGGCGCGGTCGTCACGCGCGCCGGCCGCCTGCTGCTGGCGCTGTTCGTCCCGGCGGTGGCCGTGATCGCGGTGCTGTCCGGGCCGCTGACGGCGGTGGTGTTCCAGGGCGGCCGCTTCGACGCCACGGCCGTGCAGCGGACCGCCCTTTCGACGGCGCTCTACACGCTGGCGCTGCCCGCGGCGGCCGTCGAGGCGCTGGTGATGCAGGCCTTCTTCGCCCACCGGCGCATGGTGGCGGTCACGGTGGCCGGCATCGTGCTCTCGTCGTTCAGCATGTTCGCGAGCTGGGTCGGCCTGCAGGTCTGCGGCGGCAACGGCCTGCTGCTGCTGGGCGTGATCGCCGGCGGCTTTGCCTTCACGCGCGTGCTCAAGAGCATCGTGCTGGTCGGGCTGCTGCGCTCCTCCGCGCCCAACGTCTTCCCGACGCGGGAGACGCTGGGCTTCCTGGCGCGGCTGGTGCTGGCGGCCGGTCTGATGGCCGGCGCCGCCGCCGGGGCCGCCGACGCGTCAGTCGCCGGCGCCGCGGCGGCCGGCCTGCCGCTGCACGGGCGGTTGCCGGACCTGCTCCGCCTCGCCGCCGGCGGCGGCGCCAGCCTCGTCGTCGGCGCCGCGACCTGCCGTGTGCTGCGCATCCGCGAGCCGCGCGAGATGCTGCGTTGGGCGCTGGACAAGGCGCGCCGGCGGCGGACCTAACTCGGATGCTCCGCGTCGTCCACATCCTGGAGGCGTTCACCGGCGGCACGCGCCGGCACCTGCGCGACCTCGCGCTCGGGCTGCCGGCCGCGGAGTTCCGGCAGGACGCGATCGTGTCGCTGCGGCGCGACCCGGCCGCGGCGGCCGACCTGGACGCCTTCCGCGCGGCCGGCATCGCCACGCATGTCGTGCCCCTCCGACGCCGCGTCGCGCCGCTGTCGGACCTGGTCGGACTGCTCCGACTGGTTCGACTGCTCCGACGCCTGCGTCCTGACGTGGTCCATTGCCACAGTTCCAAGGCCGGCTTCCTGGGACGCCTCGCCGCGCGCCTGGCGGGCGCCGGTGCCACGGTCTATACGCCGCACGCGTTCGCCTTCGCCATCGCCGGTGCGCCGATCCGGCGCCGGCTGTACCGCCTGCTGGAACGCCTCGCCGTGCCGTGGACCGACCGCCTGGTCGCCGTGTCGCAGCGCGAGCGCGAACTGGCGCTGGCGATCGGGTACGCGGAGGCGAAGATCGCGTGCATTCCGAACGGGATCGCGGCCAGGACGGAGGAAACGCCCGACACCCGACACCCGACAACCGTCGGCTTCCTCGGCCGGCTCTGCCGCCAGAAGGGAGCGGACCTTTTCGTGGCCGCCATCCCCGGGATTCTGCGGCAGGTGCCGGAAGCACGCTTCCGCATCGCGGGCGGCGGGCCGTGGCAGGCGCGCCTGGCGCGGCAGGTGGCGCGGCAGGCGTGGCGCGACCGGGTGGCCTTCGCCGGCGCCCTCGACGAGGCGGGTGCCGCCGCCGAACTCGCCGCGATGGACGTGCTGGTCATGCCGTCGCGCTGGGAGGGCCTGTCGTACACGCTGCTGGACGCGATGCAGGCAGGCGTGGCCGTGGTGGCGACCGACGTGGGCGGCGTTCGCGACGCGGCCGGCGACAGCGGCTGCATCGTGGTGCTGCCCCCCGAACCGGACGCCCAGGCGCTGGCCGACGCCGTGGCCGGCTTGCTGCGCGACGCGGCGGCCGCCGGCCGCCGCGCCGCCGCCGGCCGCCGCCGCGCCGCGTTCTTCTCGCTCGACGCCATGATCGGCCGCACGGCGGCGGTGTACGGAGAAGCAGCGGCCCGCGTCTGACGGGTCGGACTGATCGGACACGTCCGACGTGTCAGACGGCCGCTGTTCGGCCCTGCCCAACGCTTTCCCGGAAAGCACGCGCCAGTTGTTCCACGTTCCGGTCTTCGTCGTATTCCGCTTCCACCGTCGCCCGTCCGGCGGCCGCCAGACGCGCGCGCGCGGCCGGATCGTGGAGCAGCGGCGCGACGGCCGCCGCCAGCGCGGCCGGGTCGCCGGGCGGAACCAGGCGGCCGTTGGCGCCGTCCCGCACCAGCTCGCCGGCGGCGCCGGCGGTGGTGGTCGCGACCGGCAAGCCCAACGCCATGGCCTCGACCAGCACGTTGGCCACGCCGTCGCGGTCGCCGTCCGGCATCCTTCGGCTCGGCAGCAGCAGCACGCTCGCCGCGCGCATGGCGTCGCGCACCGCCGCCGGCGGCAGCGCGCCCGCGAACGTCACGGCATCGGCGACGCCGCAACGGGCGGCGAGGCGCGCGATGCGCGGGCGCTCCGGTCCCTCGCCCACGATGTGGCAGGTGTGCGCGGCTCCGGCCGCCCGCAGGTGCGCGCACAGGGCGGGAAGCAGATCGAAGCCCTTCTTGGCTTCGAGCCGGCCGACGGCCAGCAGGCGGCCGTCCGCCGCCGCCGGAACGAACGGGAACTCCGCCAGCGGCAGGCCGTGGCGCACGAGATGGACGCGGCCGGACAGGATGCCGGACCGGCGAACGACGTCGGCGGCGGCCTGCGAACAGGCAACGGCGGCCACGGCAGGAAGCAACCGCCGGCGCGTGGCGGATGGCGGCTGGGCAAAGACGTCCCAGGCGTGGACGCTGCAGGTGAAGGGAATGCCGAGGCGGCGGGCGACGAGGAGCGCGAGGTCGGCCGGCAGCCAGGCGAAATGGGCGTGCAGCAGCCGCGCGCCGGAGGCGCGGGCGCGCCCGGCGAGCGCGGCGGCCTGCGGCAGGTGCCGCAGCAGGCGCGGCAGCAGGCCGGGTTCGCGGCCGATGACCGGCAGCGCGTGGCGCAGCATGGCCGACGCCAGCGCCGCGAAGTCGGCCGTCGTGCCGCGCGCCGGCAGCGCGGAGGCGCCGCGCAGCGAGGCCACGTCGATCGCCCAGCCGCGGCGGCGCAAAGCGTCGATTTCGCGCTGAACGAAGGTTTCGGACGGACGCGGGTGGGTGTCGAGAAGGTAGAGGATCGAAGATGGGGCTGAACAGGAGGCAACGGAGAGAGAACACGGAGTGGAGCAGCCGGCCATGAGGCAAGCGTACACCCGCCACGATGGGGCGGCAAGACGGGCATCACGCCACGGTGGCATCGCGCCGCGGGGCGGCGCGCCCACGTTTCCGCTTCCGAATTCCGGGACGGATGAGGCGCTTGCAGAACAGGGTTCTGCAAGCGGCTCGGATGAGAAGTGGTGGGAGCGCCGCCCCGCGGCGCGATATCACGGGCCCACCTGGATCGCGTAGTCGGCGGCACACTCGAAGACCGTGCCGGTGGCGTTGCGCACGTAGAGGCGCAGCAGGTAGTCGCCGGCGGGAAGCGGCGCGACGATCACGTCGCGGCGCGCGCCGTTCTCGCGCAGGAAGAGGTTGCCGGCGGAGGCGTCCTGGCTGCCGGCGGTCAGCGTGGCGGTGATCTGGACGCCTTCCGGCGCGGCGAGCGTGACGCCGGTCGGTTGTCCGGCGGCGACGCGAATGGCGTCGCTGAATGGGCCGCCGAGGCGGAGCCCGTCGGTGAAGAAGGCGGGCTTCAGGTTTGGCAGCCGGGCGAAGGCGTCGTCCGGGACCGGTTCCGGCAGCAACTGCCAGTCGGCGTTCTCGGGCAGGTGGTCGAAGATCAACTGATCGGGCGGCGTCAGGAAGTAGTAGCCGGCGCGCGCCTGGTACTCGGCGGGGGTCTCGCCCGCCTGCCTCGCGCCCCAGGTGGCGTCGAGCAGGTGCCAGGTGCCGTCGAGCGCCACGCTGTTCCACGCGTGTTGGAAGGGGCTGATGAGCGCGTCGTCGGCCGTGCCGCGATAGCCGCGGACGTCGCCGATGACGGCGTCGGCGGCCAGGCCGGCGGCGCGGCAGAGGTCGGCATAGAGCCAGGCGTAGCCGGCGCAGACGGCGGTGCCGCGCTCCAGGACGCTCAGGGGGTCCTGCGGCTTCTGGTAGGAAGCGGCGCCGCCGACGATGCTGGCCCACTCCTGCATGTCGTAGCCGATGTGGCTGGTGACCCAGTCGTAGAGCGCGCGGGCGCGTTCGGCGTCGGTCCGGCACGCGGCGGTGAGCTGTCGGGCGAGGGCGGCGACCGGCGGCGGCACGGGCCGGCCGATGCCGTTGCGCAGCGCGGCGATGACCGGCAGGTCGGCGCGGAGGCGTCCGCCGCGGTTGGTCGCTACGGCGGCGGGGCGTCCGGCGCCGGCGATGCCGCGCGGTCCGGTCACGCCGTCGGCGGCCACGGTGCGGCGGGGCGCGTCCGCGCCGGCGGGCAGGTTGGTGACGGCGATCCGCACGCGGGAGAGAAGCGGGCCGTCGGCGTCGCTCTCCGGGGGAACGGCGCCGGGGAGCGGAGAGTGCCGGGCCGGCGGCAGCGCCGGCCGGCCGGCGAGCAGGCGCCAGACGTCCGGCAGCGCCGGCTTGAGCACGAGGGCCAGGCCGGCCAGCGCCGCCAGCACGAAGACGAGCAGGCCGGTTCGCCAGTGGCTGGTCACGGGAAGTCGGTCCTGGGAAGGGCGCGGAGCTGGGAGAAGAAGCGCTGGCGCATGCGGATCTGGGCCCACGAGAGGCCGGAGAAGAACGACTTGCGGGCGAAGCGGCGCATGCGGCGGATGGCGTAGGCGTGCCGGTAGAGGCCCACGAACTCGCGGTAGAAATCGCGCTCGGGCATCCTGGTCGGCAGGACGACGTGGAAGAAGTCGCACAGCTCGAAGTCGCGGTGCGTGATGCGGTCGCGGACCTGCTCGTAGAGGTCGGTACCGGGGAAGGGCGTCAGCATCGTGAACACCGGCTGGGTCAGGCGGCGCGCGTCAATGTGCCGCTTGAGGGCCGCGAAGTCGGCCGGCAGGTATTCGGGGTGGATCACGAAGTAGGAGGCGATCTCGACCTCGTTGGCCTGGAGCACCTCGACGGCGCGCGCGTTGGTCTCGAGGGAGTTGCGCTTGTTCCACGCCTGCAGGTCGTCCTCGCGGAACGACTCGAAGCCCACGAGCGCGAGGCGCAGGCCGGCCTGCCGCCAGGAGCGCACGAGGTCGGGGTTGGCGGCCACGGTGTCGGCGCGGGCGTAGACCTTGTACTCCTTGCGGATGCCGGCATCGCGGATGGCCTGCGCCAGGCGGGCGGCCCAGGCGACGTTGTCGAAGGTGTTGTCGTCCGTGAGGTCGATGCGCGTCTCGGGGAGTTCGCGCAGTTCGGCCACGATTTTCTCGACGCTGCGCGTGCGGTACTGGCCGCGGTGGACCTTCCACATGCCGCAGAAGGCGCAGCGGTGCGGGCAGCCGCGGGAGGTGTAGACGGAGGCGATCGGCCGCCACGGCCCGCGGAAGTAGTGCGGGCGGTAGTGCTGCACGAGGTGGCGGGCGGGCCGCGGCAGGCTGTCGAGGTCGGCGAGGGGCCGTTCGGGCGTGCGGCGCAGGCCGCCGTCGGGTCCGCGGAGCGCGAGGCCGGCGACGTCGTCGAGGCCGCGGCCGGCGTCCCAGGCGGCCAGCAGTTCGGGGAAGGTGGTCTCGCCCTCGCCGACGACGGCGGCGTCGATCTGCGGGTCGAGGAAGTCCTGCGGCTGCACGGTGGCATGGTGCCCGCCGACCACGGTGCGGATGGCGGGGTCGAAGCGCTTGACCTCGGCCAGCAGGCGCCGGATGCCCTTGACGCCGACGGTGCAGCCGCCGGTGCCGACGACGTGGGGGCGGAACGATTCGAGCGCGCGGTCGAGGCGCCGGTCAAGGCGCATGTCGAGGAGGCGCACGTCGTGGCCGGCGAGCGTCGAGGCGGCGCATTCCAGCCCGAGCGGCTCGGCCAGGGCGATGATGCCCGAGCCGACGTCGTGCTTCGTCAACGGCGGTTCGACCAGCAGGACGCGCATCTCGATCTCCCGGTTGCCATGGTAGCGCGGCCTCGCCGGAGGTGCCAGCGTGATTCGGGCCCGGGCGGGCCCGGGCGGGACTTGCCGCCGCCGGCTGCCCCGCGTATCGTGTGGGGATGAAGGCGGGGAAGGCGGATGAATGACGCGACCGTTTGCCGGCCGCCGGCCACGCGCGCCGCGGTGTGGCTGTATCGCGGCGTGCCGGTGCTGGCCGTGGCGGCGCTGCTGACGCCGCCGCTGCTGCTGGCGTGCACACCGCCCTTTCCGTGGCGCGTGGCGGGGGTGGTGCTTTTCACGGCGGCGTGGTGCGAGCGCATGTGGGCGATGTACCTGCGCCTGGGGCGCGGCCACGGTTCGGCCGCGGAGGGCCGCGACTGGAGCGCGATGGCGATCGGCTACTCGTTCACGCTGATCATGGGCGGCGCGATCGTGGAGTTCCTGCTGTGGCGGCGGGGCTGGAGCGCGGGGCGCGTCGCCGCCGGCGGGGCGGCGTATGCCGCTTCGCTGGCGCTGCGCCACTGGGCCCTGGCGGCGCTGGGCCGGCAGTTCCGCGTGGACGTGTCCGATCCGGGCAGCGGCCGCGCGCTGGTCCGCGCCGGCCCGTACGGCTGGGTGCGCCATCCGATCTACACGGCCTCCTGCCTGGAGGCCGTGGCGCTGCCGTGGCTGCTGGGGGCGTGGGTGGCGCTGGCGTTCGGGCTGCTGCTCTTCACGCCGCTGGAGGTCGTGCGGGCGCGCTACGAGGAGCGTTTTCTGCGCGCCGTGTTCGGCGAGGCGTACGCGCGCTATGCGCGGGAGGTGCCCGCGTTCCTGCCGCGGCTGCGCCGCCGGCCCGCGCCCGAACGGGACGGCTAGAGCGCGAACTGCGGTTCGAAGCGCGGCACCGCCGGCGCGGGGGAGGACGCCGTGGCGACCGCCGGACGCCGGACAAGCGGCAGGCTGATCGCCAGCGTGGTCCCGCGGCCGACGGCGCTGTCCACGGTCACCGCGCCGCCGTGGCTCTCGACGATCTTGCGCACGATGAAGAGCCCCAGTCCCATGCCGCCATGCGTGCGCCGGGTGGTGAAGTTCGGCGTGAAGATGCGTTCGTGGTATTCGGACGGGATGCCGCAGCCGTTGTCGGTGACGCGCACGCAGGCGCAACCGTCCGCGCGTTCGACGCTCAGGCGGACGACGCCCCCCGACTCGGGGAGGGCCTGGACGGCGTTGTGGACGACGTTGGTCAGCGCGCGCGCCAGCTGGACCGGGTCGCCGGTGACGGTGACGGCGGAGGGACATTCGCACTCCAGCCGGGCGTGCGCCGAGGAGGCGAGCGCCTGGCAGGCGTCGGTCACCTCCCGGCCCACGGCGGCCATGTCGACCGGCTCCTCCCGGCCCGGATCCTGCCGGATCAGGCGCTGCCAGGTGTCGAGCAGCTCGGTGCACAGGCGCACGGTGCGGTCCATGGCACCCAGGTAGCTCCGCACATCCTCCGGATGATCGGAGGCGCGCTCGTCGGGCTGCTGGACGAGCTCCTGCCGCAGCAGCTCGGCCGAGCCGGAGACGACGGCGAAGGCGTTGCGGAGGTCGTGGACGAACTCGGCCGAGACCTGGCCCAGCTCCACCAGCCGTTCGCGGTCGCGGAGCTCGGCGGCCAGGCGCTCGTGCAGGCGGCCGACTTCGTGCGCCATCTGCGCGCGCTGGCGGCGCACGCGCGTGCGCGCGACGTGGCGCTCGACGGTGCGGCGCATCTCGACGGCGTCGAACGGCTTCTCCATGTAGTCGCTGGCCTCGTGGCGCACGGCCTCGCGCGCCGTGTCGAGCGCGCCGAAGCCGGTGAGGATGATGACGGCGACGTCGGGGTCGAGGCGCCGGATCTCGCCCAGGCCCTCGATGCCGTTGCGGCCGGGCATGCGCAGGTCGAGGATCACGGTGTCGGGCGCGTGCTCGCGCAGCAGATCGAGACCGCGGTCGACGCTGTCGGCGCACAGCACGCGGTGGGTGTCCTTCAGCAGATAGCGCAGGCTTTCGCGGGGGCCGAGTTCGTCGTCGATCACGAGCACGGTCGGCTGCCGATCATCGCTGGAGTTGACCATGGCGGCGTTCCTCAGAAGCCGAGCGTGTAGGTGAGGACGGCGAGCTGCGCGTCGAACTTGTACTTGCCGACGTAGTCCGGGTCCAGGTTGCCGTTGACCTTGCGGTCGTTGAACAGGCCGGCGGCGACGGCGAAGTCGACGGCCTGGCGGCCGCGGCGGTAGCCGAGGCCGAGGCCGAAGAGCGACTGGCTGTTGTCCAGGAACGTGGCCATGAACGTCCGGTCGGGCTGCGGCGTCTGCAGGTACTGGTAGCCGGCGCGCGCGGTCCACAGCGGCGCGAAGTCCCAGGACACGCCGACGCCGCCCGCGAAGCAGTCGTTCCACTCGGTGGGGACGCTGGACTGGCCGGCCATCTGCAGCAGCGGGTTGTTGGCGCCGGCGTCGAGCGCCAGGGTGCGGAAGCGCGAGTACTGCAGCCAGGTGACCTCGGCCTCGGCACGCACCGTGTCCGTGATCTGCACGCCGTAGCCGAGAGAGACGCTCATCGGGAACGGCATGGTGGTGGAGAGGGTGCTGTCGGGCGAGACGCCGTACTGCGTGTTGGCGTTGCTGACGTGCATGGCACCGTCGAACTGCAGGTCGAACGGCGAGCGGCAGGTGAGGGCCAGGCGCTGCCCGGCGGCAAAGCGCCAGGTGACGCCGGCGTTGGCGCCAAACGCCCACCCGTCGGCGGAGGCGTCGGCCAGGTCGCCGAACACCGGCGGCAGGTACTCGCGGAAGTGCAGACGGCCGTAGTAGACGTCCAGGCCCGCTCCGACCGAAAGGTCGTCCGTCACGCGCCACGCCAGCGAGGGACAGATGTCGAGAACCATCAGCCGGGAGTAGACCGGCGTGCCGGGCGTGTAGGGCGTACCGTACTGGAACAGGCCGGTACGCTCCCAGGCGCTCTGCCGGCCGAAAGGCACATTCACGCCCAACCCGGCGCTCAGCCCCTGCTCCGGAAACGGCCAGGCGATGGCGGCGGAGGGAAGGCCAAACCACGGCAGGCGGGTCTCGGTCTCCAGGCCGTCGGCGGCGCGCCGGAAATGAGTCTCCCCGCGGCCGACCGTGGCGGAGACCAGCACCTGCCGGCCGGGGACGTCCACCAGGTTCGCCGGGTTGAGGAAGACGGCCGAGGCGTCATCCACCCACACGGCGTGCATGCCGGCCTTGCCGATGGCGGCGGCCGTATCGGGCGGGTTGCGCATGCCCTCGGCGCGCGCGCTGGTTGCGGCCAGGAGACCGGACGCGACCACGAGTCCGGCGGTAAGACTGTAACGACCACTCACGAAAACACCCCTTTCCAGAATTGTGCGGCCTACCCCCGAATAGCAGCGGATATGCCAAGCGGGAAACTGCCCTTTCCGGTCCGGAGGCGGTGCGGCGCACGCCCTGCCTCGTTCAAGAGTGCACGGAACGCTCCTCGGAGCGTACGGAGATGTACGATCGCCGCTGGACACCCCTGTCCATTTCGTGTAGAAGGACAATCCCACGGGGCTCCGTGGGGGTCGTAACGGACGTGCGAAACGCGCACCGTGCAGTCGTAACGGGTATCGGCGTGGTCGCGCCGGGCGGAATCGGCGTGACGGAATACTGGTCGTCGCTGCTTTCCGGGCGGTCGGCCGTGGGGCCGGTCACGCTCTTCAATGCCGGCAAGCTCCGCATCCGCACGGCGGCGGAAGTGCGAAATTTCGACCCGCACCGGCACCTGCCGCCGGACGTCAAGTGGCGGCGGCTGGCGCGGCACACCTGTTTCACCCTGGCGGCCTTGGAGGAGGCGCTGGCGGATGCGCGGCTGGACGCGGCGTTCCTGACCCCGTCGCGGCACGTCTTCGTCGTCGCCGGCGTGGGCACCAGCGCCCTGGAACTCATGGAGCTGGCGGCCGACCGGCTGCGCGACGGCCATCACGACCGGATGGAGCCGTGGATCGTGACATCGTCGCAGCCGAATGCCGTGACCGTCGCCATGGCGGCGCGCCTCGGCACGAAGGTGTCGTCGACGACGATCTCAACCGACTGCGTCTCCGGCCTGGACGCCGTCTGCGCGGCGGCCGAGGCCGTGCGCAGCGGGCGCGTGGAGATGGCCGTGGCGGCCGGCGCCGACGCGCCGATCACCCCCTCCACCTTCGCCTCGTTCGGCGTGTTGCCGCTGCTGTCGGAGCGCAACGACGACCCGGCGCACGCGAGCCGGCCGTTCGACCGCGACCGCGACGGCGGCGTGCTCGGCGAGGGCGCCGGCGTGGTGGTGCTGGAGAGCCTGGCGCATGCGCGGGCGCGCGGCGCGCGGCCGTGGATCGAGATCTGCGGCGGCGCGTCGTGCCCCGACCCGGCCGGCTCGCCGGCCGGCACGGGCCTGGCGCTCTCGATGGAAATGGCCCTGGCCAACGCCTGCCGCGCCCCGGCCGACATGGACTACATCTGCGCGCACGGTCCCAGCCACCCGGTCATCGACCGCACGGAGACGGCCGCCATCCGGCGCTTGTTCGGCCGCCGCGCGGACGCCGTGCCGGTGTCGTCCATCAAGGGAGTCATCGGCAACCCGCTGGCGGCGGCCGGGCCGCTGCAGGTGATCGCCTGCGCCCTGGCCATGCGCCACGGCCTGGTTCCGCCCACGGCGAACTACACCACGCCCGACCCGGCCTGCGACCTGGATTACGTGCCGCAGGCGCGGCGGCTGGACGTGCGGCGGGCGCTGACCAACGTGCACGGCGTGGGCGGGGGCAACAGCACGCTGGTGGTCGCGCGGCCCGAGCCATGATCAGCACCTTCCAGGTCACCACGCTGGCGGCGATCGCCGCCGACCTGCTGCTGGGCGTCCTGGTCTTCTTCACCAACCCCCGCCGCACGGCGAACCGCCTTTTCCTCGCGCTCTCCTTCGTGCTCGCGTACTGGCTTTACTTCCAGTTCGGCGGCGCGGGCGCCACGCGCGCGGAGTCCTTCCTGCATTACGTGCGCCAGGCGTCCGCCGTCGGGGTGGGCGTGCCCCTGCTGGCCTCCATGCTGCGCCTCTCCATCCAGCGGCCGGAGGCGGGCGTGCTCGCGATCCTGCGCGCTTCCGCGCTCTGGCTGGCCTGCGCCGTGGCCGCCGCCCTGCTCGCGCACCTCCCGGGCTTTGCGGACAGTTGCACGCTGGCGGCGGTGCCGGGCGAACTGGGCGTGCCGCACTACGGCCCGCTGTTTGCGCCCTACCTGCTGTACTGGGTGCTCAGCGCAGCCGCGCTGATCGTGATCTTCGCGCGCGGCATCTCCCGCGCCCAGGGCCTGCAGCGCATCGAGATGGAGTTCATGGCGCTGGCCTCGGTGCTGGCGATCGTGCCGGGCGTGATCTGCATCCTGGTCGTGCCGCTGGCGGCCAACACGATGCGCACCGCGGTCTTTGGCCCCTTCTTCGTGGTCATCTGGCTGGGCACGATCGCCTATGGCGTCGCCACCCGCCGCATCATGGGCGTGGCCGAGTTCCTGCGGCGTCTGATCACGACCGCGCTGGTGGGCGGCTTCCTCTCGATTCTTTACGCCATCCTGCTCCGCGCGGCCGCCGCCATCCCCCTGCCGTGGTCGGCCGACGTGCGCACGACGGCGTCGCACGTCACCGCGGCGGTGGCCGTGGCGCTGCTGCTGTCCCCGGCGTACACGTTCCTGCAGCTCCAGGCCGACGCGCTCTTCGCGCCCGCGGGCGGCGGCCTGCCCGATCTGCTGCGCCGCGGCCGCCGCCTGGCGCTGGCGCTGGCCACCATGGACGACCTGCTCTCCGCCTTCGCGCTGCTGCTGCGCGACACGCTCTCGGTGGAAAGCGTGCGCCTCTACCTGCGCGCGGACGACCGTTTCGTGCTGCGCCACCGGCAGGGCGAGATCGCCGGCCCGGAATCCCTCGCCGCGGACGCGCCGCTGCCGCGCGCGCTGGCCGACGCCGACGCGCCGCTGGTGCGGGAGGCGCTGCGGCGCGCCGCCGCCGCCGCCGCCGCCGAGCCGGCCCTGTCGGAGGCGCGCGCCGAGGCGGCCGTCGCCCTGCGCGCCAAGGGCGAATTGCAGGGCTTCCTCCTGCTCGGCCAGCGCCGGGGCGGACAGGTGTTCGGGCACCGCGAGACCGACGCCCTGCTGCTGCTGGGCGACCAGCTCGGCACCGCCATCGAGAACGCCCTGCTCTACACGCGCCTCCAGGACGCCAAGCACCACAACGAGTTGCTGCTGGACAACCTCGTCACCGGCGTCGTCGCCACCGACACGGCCGGCTGCGTCACGGTCTGCAACCGCGAGGCGTTGCGCATCCTGCACGCGCCCGCCGGCAACGTGATCGGGCGTGCGGCGGACGAAGCCCTGCCCGCGCCGCTCGCCGCCGCCCTGCGCCACAACCTGTCCGGAAGCCGCAGCGTGCGGGACGTTGACGCCGTGCTCTTCCGCCGCACGCCCTCCGAGCAGCCCGTGCGCTACAGCACGGCGGTTTTCTCCGGCCACGCCGACGCCATCATGGGCGTCCTGCTCGTGCTGCAGGACACTTCCGCGCTGCGGCACCTCGAGGAGCAGGTGCGCCGCAACGACCGCCTCGCCAGCCTTGGCACGCTCGCCGCCGGCATGGCCCACGAGATCAAGAACCCGCTGGTGAGCCTCAAGACGTTCGCGCAGCTCCTGCCGGAACGGTACGACGACCCCGAGTTCCGCGACACGTTCGGTCCGCTGCTCGGCGAGGAGGTCGGCCGCATCGACCTGCTCGTGGGACAGTTGCTGGATTTCGCCCGTCCGGTCAAGCCCGACCTCGCCCCGACCGACCTCCACGGCGTGGTCGAGGCCGCACTCCAGCTGGTCGCCCAGCAGATCCGGTCCAGCGGCCTGGCGCTCGACCGCCGCTTCGAGACGCCGGACGACCGCGTGCTGGGCGACGAGCGCCTGCTGCGGCAGGTGTTCGTCAACCTCCTGCTCAACGGCATCGAGGCCATGGAGGCCGGCGGTACGCTCACGGTCGGCATGCGGCCGGTGCCGCGGCCGGCCGCGGCCTGGCGCGACGGCCAGGAGAGCGACGCCTGGGTCGAGGCCTACGTGCGCGACACCGGTTGCGGCATCGCCGCCGCCGACCGCGTCCGTATCTTCGACCCGTTCTTCACCACCAAGCCGGGCGGGACGGGCCTCGGCCTGTCGGTCGTGCACGGCATCGTCTGGGACCACCTGGGATGCATCGACGTGGAGAGCGAGCCGGGCCACGGCGCCTGCTTCCGCGTCGCCCTGCCCCTGCAGCCAAGGAGCGCCCCGTGATCGCGCCTGTCCCCTGCCTGCTCCTGACGACCGACGCCGGGCTGGCGCGGCGCGTGGCGGCCGGCGCCGCCGGCGCCGAGGTGCGCACGGCCGGCGCGCGGCCGGAGCTCGAACGCGGCCGCGAACTCGCCGGCCCCGCCGTGCTGGTGCTCGACCTGCGCCATCCCGACGCCGACGCCGTGCTGGCCGAGGCGCCGCCCGAGGTGCGCGCCGTCACCGCCGCCTTCGGTCTGCCCGACTCCGAGCCGTTCGTTGCCGCGCGCCAGGCCGGGCTCGTGGCCGTCGAGCCGCTCGACGCCGGGCCGGCGCTCGTGCGCGCCACGGTCGACCGCGCCGCCTCCGTGCTGCGGCTGCAGGAGGAGGTGCGCGGCCTGCAGGCGCGCCTGGCCGACGCCTCCCGCCAGCCCGCCGTCGAGGCCGCCGAGCGCGACGCCGCGCCGGACCTCTCGCCGCTGTGCCAGTTCGCGCGCGCCGCGCGCCATTTCCACGACGCCCCGCGCCTGATCGAACGCATCGTCGAGGGCATCGCCGACGCCACCGGCGTCGGACGCGTCGGCCTCTTCGCCCGCCTGCGCGACGCGCCCGACTACCGGCTGCACGCCGGCCTGCGCTGCCTGGACGGCACCGCCGGCCTGGCGTTCGCGCCGGCCGACCCCTTCGTGCGCTGGCTCGAACGCCACGCCCACCTCGTCTGCCGCGAGCGCCTGCCGCACATCGCCGACCCGGTGGAGCGCGGCCTGCTGCAGCGCGCGCTCGACGCCGCCGGCGCCGAGGTCATCGTGCCGCTGCCGGACCGCCACGGCCTGCTGGGGTGGATCTTCTTCGGCCACCGCGCCACCGGTCTGCCATTCACGCCGCGCGACCTCTCCGACCTGGCGATCGTCGGCGAACACGTCGCCACGCTGTTCGAGAACGCCCTGCTCTACGAGGAGATCGCCGTCCAGAAGACCCTGGCCGAAAACCTGCTCGAGACCATCCCCGTGGGCATCGTGGCGGTCTCCGGCGACGGCGCCGTGCGCTGGTTCAACCGCGCCGCCGAGGCCATCCTCGGCCGCCGTGCCGCCGAGATCGTCAACCGGCCGGTCGAGGAGGCCGGCAGCCGGCTCGCGGATCTGCTCCGCCGCGCCCTGCTCGGCGAACCGGCGGCGCGCGGCGTGCACTGGACCGACCCCGCCACGCGCCGCACGATCGCGGCCGACGTACACTGCGTCGGCCGCGACGGCGCGCGCCTCGGCGCCATGGCCCTGCTCGCCGACGTCACGCGCGAGCGCCTGCTGCGCGAGAAGCAGGAGGAGGTCGAGCGCCACGCCTTCTGGACCGACCTCGCCGCCGCCATGTCCCACGAGGTGCGCAACCCGCTGGTTGCCATCAGCACCTTCGCCCAACTGCTGCCCGAGCGCTACACCGACGCCGAATTCCGCAAGCAGTTCCACGAGATCGTCACCGGCGAGGTCAAGCGCCTGAACGCCATCATCGCGCAGATCAACGATTTCGCGCATCCGCCCGCCACGGCCTTCAGTGCCGTGGCGCCGTCGCACCTCGTCGAGGAGGCCAAGGTCCGCGCCGGCCGCCGGCTGCCCGGCGAGAGCGCGCCGCGCGTCGAGCACCAGGTCGAGGCCGGCCTGCCGGCGCTGCAGGCCGACGAGCACGCCCTGGCCGAGGCGCTGGCCCACGTGCTGGTCAACGCCTACGAGGCCGTGCACGGCCGGCCGGCGCCGCACGTCGCGCTGCACGTGCGGCTGGTCGGCGGCGACAGCGTCGCCTTCGCCGTGTCCGACAACGGCCCCGGCATCGCCGAGGCCGTCCGCGACCGCCTCTTCTCGCCCTTCGGCACCACCAAGCCGCGCGGCCTGGGGCTCGGCCTGCCCCTCGCCCGGCGCGCCGTCGTCGATCACGGCGGCCGCGTGGACGTGGTTTCGTCGACGCGCGGGACGACGGTCACCCTGACGATCCCGCTGCACGGGGGGAGGCGCTCCGATGGCGAAGCTCCTGATTGTTGACGACGAGCGCGGCAGCCGCGAGGCGCTGCGGCAGGTGTTCGGCCGCGACCACGGCGTGCTGCTGGCCACGTCCGCGGCCGAGGCGCTCGACCTGCTGGCGCGCGAGCCGGTCGACCTGGCGCTGCTGGACGTGATGATGCCGGGACAGTCCGGCCTCGACCTGCTGCGCCAGATGCAGGCGTCGCGGCCGGCCATGCCCGTGATCATGATCAGCGCCGCCACCGCCGTCTCGTCGGTGGTCGAGGCCATGCGCCTGGGCGCGGTCGACTTCGTCGCCAAGCCCTTCGACGTCGACAACCTGCGCCACGTCGTGCGCCGCGCGCTCGAGACCGGCCGCCTCCACCGCCAGGTCGAGGTGTTGGAAGGCGAACTCGCCCGCGCCTACCCCACGCAGGCCATCGTCGGCCGCAACGCGGGCTTCGCCGCGGCGCTCGAGCAGATCCGGCAGGCCGCCGCCACCGACGCGACCGTGCTGATCCAGGGCGAGAGCGGCACCGGCAAGGAACTGGCCGCGCGCCTGCTGCACGCCGTCAGCCCCCGCCGCGACGAGCCCTTCGTGGCCGTGCACTGCGCGGCGCTGCCGGAGAACCTGATGGAGAGCGAGCTCTTCGGGCACGAGAAGGGCGCCTTCACCAGCGCCGACCGGCAGAAGCCCGGCCGCTTCGACCTCGCCGCCGGCGGCACGATCTTCTTCGACGAGATCGGCGAGATGTCGCTCGCGACGCAGGTCAAGCTGCTGCGCGTGATCCAGGAGCGCGAGTTCATGCGCGTGGGCGGCACGCGCCTGATCCGCACCAGCGCGCGCCTTGCCTCCGCCACGGCGCGCGACCTGCGCCAGGAGGCCGCCGCCGGGCGGTTCCGCGACGACCTCTACTACCGCATCGGCGTCGTGCCCGTGCGCCTGCCGCCGCTGCGCGAACGGCGCGACGACATCCCGCTGCTGGTCAGCCACTTCCTGGCCGAACTCGGACCCGCCATCCATGCGGCCACGCGCGAGTTCAACGCCGAGGCGCTCGACCGGCTCGCCTCCTACCGCTGGCCCGGCAACGTCCGCGAACTGCGCAACGTCATCGAGCGCGTGCTCGTGCTCCACGGCCGCGAGGCGGTCATCTCCCCCAACCTGCTGCCCGAGGAGTTCCATCCCGCCTCTTCCGTTCCGCCCGTCCCGTCCGTTCCGCCCGCGCAGCCCGCTCCCTCCGCCCCGCCCGACACCCGCCACCCGGCACCCGACACCCATGCCCCCATCCCCGCATCCCCCCCGTCCTCCGCAACCCTCAAAGACGCCGTCGACGCCTGCGAACGCCGCCTGATCGAGGACGCCCTGCGCCAGTGCAACGGCATCCAGACGCGCGCCGCCGCCCTCCTCGGCACCACCCGCCGCATCCTCAAGTACAAGATGGCCAAGCTCGGCATCGCCGACGCGCCGGAGGCGTAGGCGGGCGGCTGGCGCGGCACTTCGGCGTCTTCCGCGTTTCCCCGGTTCCCCGGGGGTGCGATTGCAGTTGGTGGAAACGTGAGAGGGGTATCCACCACGAAGTTAGGATGAGAAGGCCGGTTCCCCCTGTTTAGCGGTACGATGACCGCGACGCAGTCT
>Ga0233425_10002310_pt1 | contig 38109 bp, 28 predicted proteins | sample Watercolumn_Towu_2_FD_181712 | JGI IMG/M metagenome (GOLD analysis project Ga0233425, IMG submission 181712) | Freshwater microbial communities from Lake Towuti, South Sulawesi, Indonesia - Watercolumn_Towuti2014_140_MG | ecosystem: Environmental > Aquatic > Freshwater > Lake | place... | reverse complement strand
GTAGTTTTTTTTAACGTCGACGTTGACATAGGCTTCTCCTTTTTTTGAATAGAAGCTAAAATTGGAGAATGCCCTATGTCTATTAAGGCGTCAACTCATTTTATTCTAAAATTACGTAAGTCCTGTACTATATAGCCTATCCGAAAATTAATTTAAAATAAAACAACTAAATACGAGAGCCCCAAAAGCCGCTATACTAGCGACAAAAGAAAAGAATTGATGCAAGTAATAGCAAGGCCCCATATGCAAATTGGTCTGGCAAAAATCCGACAGATCGCAACAAACGTAGCATTAAGAAAAATATCATTATAGATCTCAATGGAGCACCACTGGCCCTTTCTGTTGGTGCTGCCAATCGTCATGATTCATTTTTCTTTAAAGAAACACTTGATAATTTAATTACAAGTGCCCTTGCTAATTCAAGTAATTTTTCTTTTAACAATCTAAGAGCACAAATTAATGATTCTGCTTCGCCACCTGTACGTTCTACCTTATGTCTCTCAAAAAAAGCTGCTACCTCTTCTCGCGAACTAAGTACAGGTTTTTCACCCCTAAACTTAATTCCGCTATCCATAAAACTTAAAAACTCAAGCTTTGGTAATTCTCCCAATCCCTCTGGAAAAGATTTAAGGTTAATGCAAAGAGAAAGATCTAAACGTTTTAAGTTTTTACATTCTTCTAATGAACTAACTTCTGATAAATATTTACAGTCATGTAAATTTAACTTTTCTAAATTTTCACATTCATCAAAACCAGATATAGAACTAAGAAACTCACAGCCACTAATATCTAACACCTTTAAAGATTTTAACCCTTTTAATTCAAGTTTTCGCAAAAAGCCCAATTTAGCGCCAACTATCTTTTCCCCAATTTTTTTACATTTAGCAAGATATAATGCCAACAGACTCTTACACTCAGCAAAATCCGGTAATGTCCCAAGCCCTTCGCATCCAGTAAGGTGTATAGATATCAAATTTTTACACATACTTAAATCAGGCAAATCATAAAGTCTTTCACATTTTGAAAGATTTAATACCTGCACCCCAGATTCTTTGGCTAACACAGCTTTAAGATCTTCTGTCATAAAATTTTTTCTATCTACCGGAGAAATTTCTATTAGATTGTGGTACCTTTGATCCATCGCACTACCATCCATTCTAAAATTGTATTTTACCGTTCTTTCTTCAACAGTAACCTCTCTTACTTCTTGCATACAACTAACATAATTACAAAACAAAACACAAAGAATAGACATAAAAATAAATAAAGATCTTTTCATAATATATTCTCCCACTCATGACTTTGCCCTGGCTGATTTTTAGTAGATTTTGATTAACAAACGCTTGCATAGCGTGTCTTTTTTTAAAAGGTATATTCTAGAAAAAAGGAGAATCCTATACAAGCGTTATTTCAAATAGTAGAACATTGTGTTTGTAAAGTAAAGGCCCAAATTAAGAGCCTATCCGAAAATTATTACGTAATTTTGCCCAGGAGCAGATCACTAACATTCATAAACCAGTAGAATTTAACGCTCTGGGCTACCGAGATTCCGCCCCTAACGGGGCTTCCCTGCCCCTGGCCAATGTTTTTATTTTATTTTAAATTAATTTTCGGATGGGCTCTAAATTAAAAAATTTATTAGTTAAGCATGCTCCCACTTCAATATGCGCTCAATATTTTAAAAGTTAAATTACTTGAGTTGGCTAAAGAGCTAAGTGAACAAGTAGCGTCCTAACATTTTGAGATCTAGATAATTTTATATAATCTATACTTTTAAAACAAATACTCACAAAAATTAATTAAATTTATACTTATAAAGACTATTTAAAAACATAAAAATACAAGCCGGTACCCCATATAAAAGTAATATCCCAAGAGCCCAATAAAGATTCCAAAAATAAAAAGAGATACCAATCGTCACATAAAAAATTAAAAATAAAACTCCACAAATAATCGCGCTTGTAATAATATTACTTTTCTTTTGTCCCCAGATTATTATTGACCAGAAGGCAAGAAACGGGAATAAAATGAGCCAGAAGATATACGCTCCCCGCTTTAAAAGTTCGTAATATATATCACTCTTTGACACGTAGTTTCCCTCAGATAATAATATCGCTGGCCTTAGGCCAGTGATATTATTATCTGACACCAAGCTCCCCACGGGCCTGTTTCGTTTACCACTTAAATTTAAAAGCTCTTTTATTGTACAAAACTTTAGATTTTTGAGTCTGGCTTCGTCATGTGTAAGCCCCAAAAGTTTTTTAATATTAATATCGGTCTGTGCAAATATTGCGTTATAATATCTTCCAGAACGCACTGTCAAGATCGATCCATTTTGTAATAAAAGCTTATCTGGATAAAAAAAACCCTTTTGCGCTGTAAAAAAGTAACGCTCATTATTTTTATTAGTTAAAACTAAAAAAATATTTTTACACTGTGGGATAGTATTGGTCGTAAACTTTTGTGAAAATAAAAGAGTAAACCCAGGAAAAACAGAGTGAAATTTTTGCGGTTCAAGAGAAGATAACTGTTGTTGTGCAAGTGAGATAATAAGTCTCTTGCCCATAAGATAGCTTTGTGGTGCCCAATATAACACTAATGGGACATAAATAGTCACAAGAAAAAGAGTAAAAACTATAAGTGCTTTATAAACCTGTGCTCTAGCTTTTTTTAAATATTGTAAAATCAAAAGCTCGTCGTTAATCAATAAATCCCCAATCGCCAAATGCACAGCAAGTCCTGAAGATAAAGGAAAAGCAAATAAAGAGAGAAATGGGAGCATTATAATAAAAATAGAGAGTAAATAATTGGGAAAAATTAAGATAGACGAACGGGTAATTATATTACTTGCGCTAAGAAGAGAGATAATCACACAAAAGATTAAAATAAATCTTGTTATAAAACGGGTGAGAAAAAAGCGAAATAACATAAGGGTTTCTATCACAAGAGGTAGCTTATGCACGCTATTCCTCGATACGTTTCGCTACGCTAAACACTCGGGATGAGCGCATAAATTTATTTTATACTAATCTGGTCATCTATAACCTTCACCCTCTCTATCGAAAGTGCTTTACCAGAGTTAGCGTCAATATCAACACATATACCCGAAATAACCATTGGGCCTTTATCTTCTACAACAAATTTTCCCAATTTATTATTTAAAAGAAACTTTTGTAAAACACCACCAAACTGCATCCCTATAATAGAATTTAATGCACCACAGCAACCTATGTCTGTAATATAGGCTGTGCCGTTTGGTAATATATACTCGTCTGCAGTTTGTACATGAGTATGTGTCCCAAACACAGCAGAAACTTTACCATCAAGAAAGAACCCCAATGCTCTCTTTTCAGATGTAGCCTCGGCATGAAAATCTACAATAATAATATTAGTTCTTGGCTTTATATAAGTTAAAAGACTTTCTATTGTTCGAAATGGACAATCAAGAAAATCATTTACAAAAACTCTACCGTGAAGGTTAAGAACAGCAACAGTATGTTGCCCTACATTAAAAAAAGTGTATCCAATCCCTGGGCACCCAGAGGGATAATTAGCAGGTCTAATAACAAATTCTTTCTTATCTAGTGAAGATAAAATCTCCTTATTATCCCAGACATGATTACCTGTAGTTACAGCAGAAGCCCCATTATGTCTAAAAAATTCAACTATTTTGGACGTAATCCCCTGCCCATTTTTAGTTGAATTTTCACCATTAACAATAATAGCATCTGCTTTATATTTTTCTTTTAACTTAGAAGCCCACTTTTGAAACAGTACTAAACCAGTATTCCCAATAACATCACCAATACATAAAATTTTTATGCTACCCATTATTATCCCGTAAATTATCTTACAGCCTGTATAAAGCGCTTTTCACGAATAACATTTACCTTAATCTCACCAGGGAAAGCCATATCTGCCTCTATCTTTTTAGCAATATCGCGGGCCAATGCAAAAGCCTTCTCGTCATCCAGCCTATCTTCATCAACTATAACTCTAATTTCACGACCTGCTTGAAGGGCATACGCTTTCTTAACACCCTCAAAACTGTTTGCAATCTCTTCAAGCTGTTCAAGACGTTTAATATAACTAGAGAGCGTCTCTTTTCTAGCACCAGGTCTAGAGGCAGAAACAGCATCGGCTATATGAACAATAAAACCATAATGTGTAGAAGGGGGCACTTCCTCATGGTGACTAGCAATAGCATTTACTATCACCGGATCTTCCCCATACTCTTTTGCTAGATTCGAACCAACAACAGCATGTGGCCCTTCTACTTCTGCTGATATAGCCTTACCTATATCATGTAAAAGTCCAGCTCTTGCTGCTAAATCTTGATCTAATCCCAATTCTCCTGCAATCATACGTGAAAAGTAAGCCACCTCTTTACTATGAATAAGATTATTTTGTGTATAGCTCGTCCTAAAATAAAGCTTACCCAATAACTTTATAAGCTCTGTGTTCATACCACTAAAACCAAACTCCAGAACTGTCTGCTGCCCTATCTCTAAAACAGTCTGCTCTAACTCCTCTTCACATTTTGCAACAGTCTCTTCGATTCTAATTGGATTAATACGACCATCAAGAATTAATTTACTTAAAGATCTTTTTGCAACCTCTCTTCTTATTGGGTTAAATCCAGAAATAGTAATAACTTCAGGGGTGTCACCTATTACAAATTCCATCCCGGTTGCCATCTCCAATGCTTTAATATTTCTCCCCTCTTTCCCTATAATTCTCCCCTTCATTTCTTCGTTGGGCAAATGTATAACACTTGAAGAATGAAGAGTAACAGTTTCTGCAAGATACCTTTGCATAGAGGTAGTTAAAATCTCTATAGATCTGTCTTTGGCAACCTCTTTGGCTTCTACTTCAAGCTTAGAGATCCATTTTTGGTTAGCAAGCTTTACCTCCTTTTCTAATGATTCAAATAGAACTTTTTTTGCTTCGTCTTGCTTTATTCCGCTTAATCTTTCTAATTTACTAACAAGCTCTTCATAAAGTTTTTTAATCTTCATCTCATCAATAGCAAAGACATCTAACCGTCTAGACAAATCTCGTTCTTTCTGTTGAAGCTCTTTACGTAATTCATCAAGTAACATCTCTCGATGATCAAGAGCATCCTCTTTTTTCTGACACTTAGCCTGAAATTGTTGTAGCTCTATTCTAGTTTTTTTAACCTCTATCTCAAAATCAGAGCGACGTTTATGAATCTCATTTTTTATCTCATATGTTGCCTGTCGACGATCTTTTTCAATCTCTTCTTGCGCAGACTTTAACATATTTTGAACAATATTTTTTGTATGAAAAATTCTATTTTTTTGAATCAAAAAATAGATAGATAGAGCAATAATTCCAGTAATTGCTCCTATAAAAAAAACACCTAATTCTATTAACCACATTGTATTCTCTCTTTAAATTATCTAAATACACTTTATAAAAACAAAATTTTTCTTCTTTTCCCACCTTTGTGAGAATACAATAAACCTGCCTTAACATCTAGGTATTTTTACGAGAGCTCGTTACATAAAAGCGAAGTTATCTTTTCTCTTTCTTCTTCCCACCCCTTTAATTGACTTTGTAAATGAAGAAGATCTGTTGCCAACTGTAGAGCAACAACAATTGCCACTCTATTTTCACCATTAAGTGGCATCTTTTCTGATTTTTTCTTCATTAATCCATCAACCATTTGGGCAGCATTGATAATTAACTCATCATCTTCATCAGATGTAATTAGATAACTTTTACCCATAATTGATATTTTCAAACTTTTAGGTGCGTCCATATAACTCTTCTATAATTATTGAGCATTTTCTAACGCATCAATAGTTTTTAATAGCTCTTCTATTGTATTCTTTATAGCAGTCTTTTCACTTGCAAGAGCTTGAGTCGTTCCAAACTCTTTCATCAAAGAGGTTTCGTATTGACGACATTGTTCAGCCAAACGTTCGTTTTCTTTTGTTAATTCGTCAATCTTCCCTGAAAGCTCTTTGTTTTTTTGCACAATTTGAAGAACCTTTTGCTCGAGCTCTTCTAAATACTTCATTAAACTCCCTCTCTTCTCACAAAAGTAATACTTACAAAAATTTAAATCTTTATTATTTTAATTTATTTTTTTGCCAGTGCTATAATTTTTGCAAATGCTTCAGGTTCGAAAATTGCTAATTGACTTAACATCTTTCTATTTAACTTTATATTAAGCTTTTTAATTTTATTAATAAAAATACTATAAGAGATTCCATGGGCTCTACAAGCGCTATTTAATCTGGTAATAAAAAGCGACTTAAAGTCACGCTTCTTTAAGCGTCTACCAACATATGCAAAACGTAATGCACGCATTAATGTCTCTTTTGCGCGCCTAAAAATATTTTTACGCTGCCCCCAATATCCCTTAGTAAGTTTTAATAATCTTTTGTGGCGTTTTTTTGTAGCTACACCACCTTTTACTCTACTCATGTTTTAAAATCCTTAATCTTAATTAATATGGTATCAGTGTTGATATCTTCTTACTAAACGAACTTTCAATATATGTCCCAATCTTAAGCCCTCTTTTTTGCTTTTTAGTTTTAGCCCAAGCGTGATGCCGCTTATAAGCTTTGGCTCGTTTAATTTTCCCTTTGCAACTTTTTTTAAATCTTTTTTTACACGAAGAATGTGTTTTAACTTTTGGCATATATAACTCACTTTTAAATTCTTATTTTCTTTTTATTTTATTTAACCCCGGCTGCCCAGCATGTATATAATATTATCATAAATTAACGTTTCACGCTATAAATCTTTGACCAAAGCCCATTCCCTTTGCTCTCTTTTTCTTCTAAAATCGTCCCAACTTTTCTCTCTGTCAAATCATTATTAATTCTTGTAAAAAAACGTGCGCCAACTTCGTCCATCGTAGCTATTTCACGCCCTTTAAACTGTAAAGTAAATTTAACCTTTTTATCTTCTTTGAAAAACTGCTCTGCTTGATTAAGTTTTGTTTTATAATCTTGATCACCAATATAAGGTCTAAATTTAAGCTCTTTAATTAAAATAACCTTCTGATGCTTTCTAGCTTCGTTAAGCTGTTTCTTTTTCATATATAAAAACTTGCCAAAATCCATAATCTTAGCAACTATCTTGCCATCTTTTTCTCCTACTTGTACAAGATCCAGCTCTAACGCTCTAGCTTTAAAGATCGCATCCCGTTTTGACATAATCCCAAAATTTTCACCATTATCTCCAATTACTAAAAGAGAATCTGCCCTAATTGTCTCATTAACAAAATATCTTTGCTGGTCGTTATTTCTCTCTTTTCCATTAATTTTGTTATTAAACATCTAACTCCTGTACATTATTCTGTTCACCTATTTTTTCACGCACTAACAACAATATCTTATCATTAAGTGCTTTGTCTTCCTTTAATTTTTTAAGACAATTTTCTCTTCCTTGAGCAAGCTTTTCAGATCCACAGGTAAACCAGGCTCCTGACTGTTGAATAATATTATAAGAGATAGCAGCATCAAGTAAATCAAGCTCTTGACTTATCCCCTCACCAAAAATAAGATCTACCTCTACACGTTTAAATGGGGGCGCTACCTTATTTTTAACAACTTTAACAGCTATTCTATTACCAAATGGTTTATCGTTCTTTTTTAAAGTAGCTACTCGTCTTATATCTAACCGTAACGAAGCATAAAACTTTAAAGCATTACCTCCAGTTGTCGTTTCGTGATCACCAAACGGCATAACATTAATTTTACTTCTAATCTGATTAATAAAAATCAACACTGTTTTAGATTTATGTACTACAGCAGTGAGCTTTCTTAATGCTTGTGACATAAGACGAGCCTGAAGTCCCACATGTTGATCACCCATATCTCCTTCAAGCTCAGCTTTTGGAACTAATGCAGCCACAGAATCTATTACAATAAGATCTACAGCATTTGATCTTACTAGCATCTCTGTAATTTCAAGCGCCTGTTCACCATAATCTGGTTGTGAAACAATAAGATCATTTACATTTATTCCTATATTTGCAGCATATATTGGATCTAAAGCGTGTTCAGCATCTATAAATGCACACACACCCCCATTTTTTTGCGCCTGTGCAATAGCATGTAAGGTCAAAGTTGTCTTTCCTGATGACTCAGGCCCAAAGACCTCTACTATTCTTCCTTTTGGCAGTCCACCAACACCTAATGCTTGATCTATAATAATAGACCCTGTCGAAATAGTATCAATTTTTGTAATTGTACGCTGGCCCAGTAACATTATAGAACCATGACCAAATTGTTTATCTATATGTGCAAATGTTGCCTCTAGCGCTCTGTACTTCTCTCCCTCTTGTTTAAATATCTCTGGCATAGTTAATCTTTCACACCTCTGTCTCTAAAATCTTTTAAATTTTTTTGATCAACCTCTATCTTAGCATTTCTTCGTAAAGATGCAACAAATGAGGTTGTCACATTAGACTGCCCCTTATATTTTTCATTTTTTAATATAGAGTCTTTTCTCTTTTCAAATCCTGCAGGATCAAACTGATCACTATCAAGAAGTTGCACAAGATATCTGTCTTGTTTATATGAATGATATAAAATCTGAGACTTGTCAGTCAAAATTTTAAATTTAGCAACAAGAGTATTCTCTTTATCTATTCCCTCTATGGAATCTCCCTTAGAGATCTTTTCAGTCTTTATAAATCTTACATTTTTCTCTTTTGCAACATCTTGAAGTGTCTTTTTCTTAGCAAGAATGTCTGCTCTAATTTTTTTTACAGTCTCTTTTGATAATTTCTCAGCCTCTTCAGACTGGAAATCTTTAATCACATCTTTAGAAATATCATCAAGTTTAGGGATTAAACTCTTTGCCTCATCAGAAAGTTTATAAATAACATAAGCCTTATCGTGTACAAAATAACCGTAATTTATCTGTCGTTTTATAGTAAAAACTTTTTGTGCAAGTTTACCTGTAAGCCCTTCTGTTTTAGTATCTTTTGCAGACAACCAATCACTCTCTTTTCCCTCAAGATTATGATCTTTAACAAACTTATCTACAACTTTATCGTCAGTCTTTACCATATGAATCATAATCTCAAGATCACTTCTTAAAGTAACCAAAGCTTTACGATCTCTTAGTGTCTTTTCTATCTCCTCTTTCACACTCTCAAAAGGTTTTGCATTCTCTTCCTCTTTTGATCTTTCTATAAGCTGAATAATCTCATACCCCTTTGACGTACTAATTACAGGAGATATATCATTAGGTTTTTGAAGCCTAAACGCTGCCTTTTCAAAATCTTCTTCATATGTTCCACGTGAAAAAAATTCAGTAAGCCCGCCATTTTTTACACCTTCAATATCTGTAGAGTATTTTTTTACCAGATTAACAAACTCTTCAGATTTTGCTCTTGCTTGTACTAAAACATCAGACGCTTTCTTGGTTAACGCATCTTTTTGCTCCTTAGTCATAGATTTTGTAAAACCTAAAACTAATCTACGCACCTTTATTTTTGGAGGGATTCTATATAATTGACTCTTATTCTTATCATAAAAAGAGCGTATCGATTGTGCATCTATTGCTATTTTTTCTGCATATTTATCTGGAGAGATTGTCCAGTACTGCACTTTACGTCTTTCAGGCACACGATAATTTTCCCTGTTTTTTTCAAAATATTTTTTTAATTCCCCCTGATCTATTTGCTTACTCTCTATCTCTTTTACAAAAGTTTCAAATGGAAAAACCAATATAGCATAGCTCTTCTTTACAGATTCATATTCGTATAACTCACGCACCCTATATAATGGGATATAACTGCTATTTTCAATCCCTCTATATATTACCTGTCTTTCTAACTCATTTCTTTTTTGTTTTTCAAATTCACTAGGCGTCAAAGAGAGAGAGCGACTTAAATACTGCTGGTACATATCCATATTAACCCGCCCCTGTTCATCTATTAACTCATCAGGAATAGATTTAGCCAACTCTTCTTTAAAAAACTTATTATCAATTCGTATACAAAAACTATCTTTTACATTATCAATAAGAGCATCTCGTATACACTGGTCAAGAGCAAGCTCCTCCGGTTTTATCCCTAAAATATTTCCAAACACCCCCCACCTTTCAAGTAGTACTCGCATCTGTTTAACAGCTTTATTATAACGGTCAATAGTTATTCCACGCCCATTTACAGTAGCAACATTCTCTTTATGCCGAGGTCTACGCCAAACAAAAGTTATACCGCTGCCTATTGCCATAGAGACAAACACAAGCCACAGGACAGTATGCCATTTTTTCATCTCTTTACGAAATATGTAAATCATCTAAAAAACCCTTTCATGCCCTTGTTTATTTAACAAAAAATTTTGTGCCTTTTTATTTTAACTTAGATTATTAAATTTTCCAAATTTCGCACAAAAAATATAACTTAAAAATAAAAAGAGATAAATAATAACCCCGGCCTTCGGCCGGGGGTTATATAAGAGCCTATACGAAAATTAATTTAAGAAAAAATAACATATGAGAGCTACAGGCATTACTATACGATCTAAAAGTGGGTATAACGGGCAGTGTTGCCTGGATTCCCATTTGCATGGGAATGACGTGAGTAAATCGCAGACGTCATACCCGCGAAAGCGTCGTCATCCCGGCGAAGGCCGGGATCCAGCAAAACTTTCATCTCGTACTTGCAACCTTTTTCGAAGTTTAATAATTTTCGGATAGGCTCTAAAAGAAACTTGGGATAAGATAATAATAAAAAGAGCCCCTTTAAATTTAAAGGGGCTCTTTTAAATCTTTTAACTTAAAATCACTCTGTGCAACAGCAACATCCGCCACAACAACAATGTTTCTTAACAAAGCATAAAAACGAACAATGTTTTGCTGGAACCTCTCCTGAATATTTACCAAGGCGCTTAAGATCTGCTAAAAGATCAACAACAAAACTATTGCAACAACAATAACTATACGAAGCCCGTTTTATTAGTTCTGGGCAAACTCCCTCAATAAGTTTTGTAGCTCCACTAATGTCAAGCCCACAAAGGTTTGCGCAAGTACCCAAATTAGGAAGTTGCTCTAACTTTTCACAGTCTTTAAGTGAGATAAATCTTATGTTTCTAGGGATTTTGACTAAGCTCAAATCAACTAAACCACTACACCTATCTAAATACAATTTTTTAAGCTTATCTGGAAATTTAACACCATCAAGGCTAATCAATTTAGTAGATTTACCTAATCCTAAAGTTCTAAGCGTTCTTGGAAATGTAGCACCTCCAAGCCGTTCTATTTCGCTAGAATCTAAATATAAATCGACTAATTTCTTAGGAAATAATACCCCATCTAAATCTCTTATAAGTTTACAGCAAGGCATAAAAAGAATATCTATGTCCCGCCTGTTACCCAATTCTCTAGTGATATCCTCTTTTGTGACTTCATCTTCATTGACACACCTACAAAAACGCTTGCAATCATGTCTTGTCATCAAAAAATTCATTTTTCTCGCTTCAACAACCGGTAGATCACGATGAGTAACGCTAGGCCCCTCAACTAAAACGGTTACATCCCCAGCATCAGAGGTAACTATTACATCCATTCCCCAACCCTCTTGCATACCACAAAGCGTTAAAACCAAAATTAAAGATTTAAAAGTTTTATTCATTTAAGTTTTCTCCTATAATTTTTATACTTTTAATATTTTTCACCTTGTGTTTAAAATATAATTCTATTATAAAGATTTTTTACAATCTGTCAATAATGTGCCAATTCTGATAAAAACTAGCAAAAATCACACTCTAAACAGTAAAAGCACCCTATCTAAGGGTGCTTTTGTGTAAAATTTAATAAGTAATCTTGCCCAGGAGCAGATCACTAACATTCATAAACCAGTAGAATTTAACGCTCTGGGCTACCAAGATTCCGCCCCTAACGGGGCACAAAGCCTGCACCTGCAGGCACCACGAGCAGCACGGGGGCATTTTTGATCCATAATTTCCTAAAAGAGCTACTAATATCTTCCTCGATTTTTTAATCCCATTAACAATTCACAAACAGCCTTACGCCCCTTTTCTTTAGTCAAAGAAAAGTCAGCGGCTCTTTTAACCAGACTATAGTCAAGAACTTTAGCCAATGGGGTTCTTAATAAATTAAGACAGCTTAACTTTTTATTAAAAGGGGTCCAATTAAGTGAAGATATCTTCGTCCCTTCTAAATTCAAAAGCTTTAATTTTCTTAATCTCTTTAAAGATGGGAGCTGTACAGTCTTTGTCTTACTTGCATCAAGCTCTTTAAGATTAATAGCTCTAGAAAGGGCCTTAGGCAAATTACTCACAGAGCTTTTACCTACATCAAAAATTACAAGACTTACCGGAAGCGAGAGTGTAGAAATATCACCCACACTAGTTCTACGCAAAATAATATATTTTAAATTCTTCAAGTGCCCAAAGTGTAAAACTTTTGTAAGAGATCTACAATTACTCGCATCCAGTGTAACAAGCCCTTTTGGCAACATATGCCCATCTATCTCTTTAATTCCAGTGCCACCAAGATAAATCTCTTTTAGATAAAGCATCTTACTTAACACTGGAAGCCTCTTAACAGGTGTATCACTCACATCAAGAACTTTAAGATACTTTGGCAACAAAAAAATTTCACTAACACCCGTATGGCTTAAATATAATTCTCTTAATTTATTAAGCCCTTTAATCTCTTTGGGCAAAGAGAATAAAGATATATTCCCACTTAAATTAAGGGTTCTAATATTACGTAAACCACCATATTTTATTACCAGTAAAAGCTTTTGTTCCGTTATATTTTGTTTTTCTAAATTCCCTTTTAGATCACATAACTTCCTCCATTCACTCCATCGAGTAAAACCTGCAGCAAGAAGTTCTTTAGATTGTGACCGCAAAACTCTTTTTTTGTTTTTAAAAAGTGAGAACGCGCTTAGCGCGTTCTCACTAACAAAAGAAACCAAAACACAAAAGATAAATAACCTAAATAATTTTATTTCTCTCATAATTACATCTCTTCTCGGGAGATATCCTCAATATCCCAATCACCATATACCAAACGATCTGCAAGCCCAATAAGCTTAGTCTTTAATACTTTTAGTGCTCTTACAAGTGGATCTTTCTCAAACACCGCTTGTTGTTCTTCTTTAGAAACTACTACCTCACCCGGGGACAAGCTACCTTGTGGACTTTCTCCCTCAAATACTTCTCCTGAAGAAACTTCTCCCGGTGATTCTTCTTCTTCAGCCCCTTCTCTCCCCTGTCCTTGTTGCAAACTTACGTCAGCGGGCACAATAATAGATAACTCTTTAGGCGACTTTTTACCACCACTTTTTCTTGTTGGCTTATTTACTACAAATCCATATTCATTTAGTAACCACATAACTTTTACGCGCTCTGCTTTGTTTATAATTTCGTCAAAGTCACTTTCAAATTGTCTCTTTTTCAGGTCAAGCAAACCTTTACTTACCTTAGCTTTTCCAAATCCCTTTTTAAATTTCTTCATTTCTGCTTTTACATACTTTTTTAGATACTTGTTCTTTAATTCAAGTTCAAGTTGTGTGCCAGCAATTCTAAAAATTTTAAAATTTTCACTGGCTAATGGTAAAAAAGCTGTATTTATAGGACGAGCGCTTTTAAACATCCTAAACCATCCGCTAGGTTCACCAAGTGATGTTGCAGACAAATCCAACACCCTTAAGTTTACAAATTTACTTAAATCAGGAATCTTTGTAACACTCTTTACACCTGAAAGCTTTATAAATTTACATTGAGCCTGAGCACTTAGGTCTTTAGCAAAATTTTCAAACGCTACATCGTCTATACTACTTTTATCCCTTTCTAACGGCCATCCTACCAGTTCAGCAGCACCTATATAACCAAACAGCCAAGTAAATAAACATATAAGAAAACTTAATACCTTACTTTTACCCATGAAAACTCCAATTTATAATATAACAGGGAGCTTTTATGCTCCCTGTTATATTATATTAACTAAAAACAATTTATTCACTTTTTGGGTGTTCTCCACCGGATGCTGACAAATCTGATGACCCAACAGCTTGAACTTCCTGCCCTTCTTCCGCAACCTTCTTGCCAACAGTACCTCTATAAGCAAAATCATTAATATCTTCAACACTATGGTTTCTAACCAACCCTTTTTGCGCCTCTCCACCGCTTCTACGTATATCAAAAACTTTAGCCTTAGGTGGGAACTTCTTCACAGAAACATCTGTTACATTTGATTCAGTTAAATATACACAAGCAAGCCCCTTACACATACTCATATCCGGAAGGATAAAAGAACCCTCTTTAATAAAACTTAGATCCAAAAATTCTATCTTTACAGGTAATTTTTCAATTCTTGTTAATTTAGTATGACTTGCAAAAAGACGTTTTAAATTTGCAGGAAGATCCCCAGTTATACTTGCAAGACCGCTCGCAGCAACCGCATTTATCTCTTCCAAAGAGGCTGGTAAATTTCCACCTTCGATACTTGTAATTCCAGATCCACCAAGTAATAACGTTTTTAAATTCTTAAGCGCTTTAAAATCAGGTAAACCCTTAAGATCTGCACAGCCTCTTAAGTCAAATGTCACGACAGAAATAGGAAGTTTTTCGATACCAGCACTAGTTACATTACTCTTACTCAAGACTAATATACGTAACTTTGGAGTCTTTAATTTTAAAAAAGATAATGTTTTTTCTCCACTAATTTTGCCTTCCTCTACAGCTTTAAAAATAATTCCAGTCAAATCAAGAACCTCAAGCCCATCTAGAGGCTGAAGTCCATCAAGAGATTTTAAGCTTGCACAATTTGCAAGAATTAACTCTTTCAAACTAGCAGGCCAACTTATATTTTGAACCTCAGTAATACCAGTTTCACTTAAATCCAACTTTTTCAAAGAGCCAAAAAGTTTCTTTTTAAGCCCCTGAAAATCAAATTCAGGATCTGAAAACTTTAAGTCTTTATTTTTACTCAAATCAACAAATGAAATCCCATCAAGCATACCTTTTGACACCAAAAGACCAAATTCACCATCAGTTAAATTTTTACCACTTAATATTCCTTTAGCACCACAAAGCTCAACCCAGCGTGCCTCTTTATCTTGCCCTGTAACTTTATTTTTTTCTTCTTCAGAAAATCCAGTGAACCCTTTACTCGTCTTTAATTTCATAGCCTTTTCTTTAGCCTGTGCCTTAGGTGATAATTGTTGCTGTACCGGTTCAGCGCTCCCTGATATTGGCGTTACCGTTGCAGTTTTCTTCTTCCATCCAATAACACTACATTCAAATGTAAGCCCGAAAATAACTAATGCGCATATTGATATAAATCTCTTCATAAATTCTCCTTAAATTTATGCAACACAAATATCTTCTTCCTTTTTCTTCTTAAAATAAGAGCCTATCCGAAAATTATTAAACTTCGAAAAAGATTGCGGGTACGAGATGCGGGTTTTGCTGGATCCCGGCCTTCGCCGGGATGACCAGTTAGAAAGCACACACTAAGACGACGGTCTTCACCGGGATGACGACGCTTTCGCGGGTATGACGCCTGCGTTTTACCCCCGTCATTCCCATGCAAATGGGAATCCAGGCAACACTGCCTGTTATACTCACTTTTAGATCGTACAGTAACTCTTGTCGCTTTCATATGTTATTTTTTCTTAAATTAATTTTCATACAGGCTCGAATATAATCCCCAGCAATGCTGGGGATTATAGCTCTATTTCTTCTTAGCCGACCCCTTTGCCCCTTTGGCCCCCTTCTTCTTTACCTGTTTACTAAGCTTTTTGGCCAGCTTCTTTCCCAATGCTTTCTCAACTTTTTCTGGATGTGTGCCACTGTACATAAGTGTCACAACCTCATCAACTAACATCTTAGTCCCATCAGGAGTCATTCGTATATCAAAAATATCTGCATCAGGTGGCCATTTATCTTTTGTAATATTTTGTATAGGGGATCCAGTCATCCAGACTCTTTTTAGATTTTTACACTTACTCATGTCAGGGCATTCAGGCTTAAGCTTTTCATTCGTCCCGCTCATATCAAGAATTCTAAGACTTAATGGAAGTGTTGGCATTGTAGTAAACGATGTCTCACTTAAAAACAACTCTTCAAGCGTTGAAGGGAACTCACCCCTTATAATCTCAAGTGGAGTTTGAGCCAACCACAACACTTTTAAGCCCTTTGGTAGAGTGTTAAAATTTATAACTTTAATTTTAGTCCCACTTAAAGATAATTTTTCAAGCTTAGTAAGCTTGGACATATCGGGTAACTCTGTAAGAAATGCCCCCCCTCTAATATTTATAGCCCTTAATGTTACAGGAAGTGCCTTAAGCCCCACAGTAGTAACGTTAACTCCCTTTAACACAAGCTCTTCTAGCGCAGGGGTATTCTTTTCTAACAAAGCAAGCGAAGTATCTTTATCTTTATCAAACACTATTCCTCTTAAGTCAAATACTTTAAGCCCTTTAATAACACCAAACCCCTCTATAGATTTTAACCCCTTATTATTACCCAATAGTAACCTCTTAAGGCCATCTGGGAAAACTATTCCAGCTACACCAGTTATTCCAGTTTCACTTAAATCTAAAGATTCAAACTTTTTTGCTTTAAAATTCTTAAGAGCAGCACTCGCAAGAGTAATCTTTGGATTCTTGCTCACATCAACAGACTTTTGCCCGTCCAACATCTTTTTGCTTAACAAAAGTTCAAGCTCATCGTCAGTTAAATCTTTTTCACTTAACTGTCCATTAGCTTTACACAACAACTCCCAACGTTCTTTTTTCTTTTCAGCATTATCCCCCTGGACTTTTGCAATATCACTGTCTGAAAGACCAGCAACACTTACAGCCTTCTCACTTTTTTTTGCACCTTTAGCCTCTTTTTTTGAAGGGGCACTTTTTTTAGCACTTTTAACAGCACCCTTTTTCGCTATTGCCGGCTTTTGCTTTTGACAGTACAAAAAGTCTTTATTTAAAAAGCCAAAAGATAATAATGGGAAAAGAATATAAAAGATTTTTCTCATGATCACTCTCCTTTTTATTAAAGTTACACTTCACATTTTACTATCACACTATTTTTATTTATATAATAAAAGTCAGAGAAAGTGTAGCAAAAAGAGAGATAAAGATAAAAGAGATCAAAAAAAGAGCAAACAAAAGAACCCCGACGCATTACCAAAGAAACCCGGACACAATGTGTCCGGGTTTCTTTAAATTATCTTTTATGTTTTTAAGTGTTTTATTAAAGTTTTATATCTCTTTATTAATTTTAGTTATTAAGCACCAGCCAATTCTCCTGCAAGCGTTAAAAGTTTATCTTTAAGTATTTCAAGTGCCTTAGTTTCATATGGTACAACAATTTGGTCACCAACTGCTATATCTTCATCTACTCCTGTCATAGTTGCTACATCTTTCTGCTCTATGGCCTGGGTTTCTGCATCGACTCTTCGCTTGGTACCAACAGGATTTGCAACAACACTTTCATTATCGCGTTCACCATCCGAAACAAGGGCAACCCTTTGCAGTGGAAACCAGTGCCTTTGCCCGTCATCTACGGGGTCTAAATCTACAAAATCCTCTTCATCCTCTGCCCCAACTGAACTAACGCCAGAATTATACTCTTGCAAGTCCTCGTCGTCCAGCATAGGTTCTATCTGGGCTTCATCACCACCAACACTTCCAGTACCCCATGCCGCTTCGTACATATCAACCAAACTTTTACCCCCAAATAATGGCTCATAGCGAAAACTAGAATATAGAGGGGAAAGCGATAAATTTCTATGCCCCAAAGCCATTTCACCATCCAAATAAGACTGCTCAAAAGAAACTAAATGAATTAAATTAATCAAAAGCAAGGCATTATGTGTATTACCAGGAGTAGAAGATGTTTTATTCCGAAGCTCCAAATATTCTTCGAATTTTCCATTAAGATCTTCTATCAATCGATTCAATTTTGTCAAATCACAATCTTCTCTACCCTCAAACTGTTTATACTTTCTTATCTCATTCTCTAAATACGCTAACATTCTTTCATCTAATCTAGTTTCTGTAATATCAAATTGAACTAATCGCCAAAGTCCATCAACATCTGTCAAATCTTCTGGAAGTTCATCCAGCCAATCTGCCCCAGCAAATGAAATCTTTGTAATCCCTGCAGCAATAGCAGCCTCTATTATAGCCGTCAAATGGGCTTTGACAGGGATCTCTTCCCCTTCGCCCTCAATTATATGCCCAAAATTCAAACAATCATCATCAAAATACACTCCTGTCGCAAGAAAAGCACAAGATTCATCAGCAATTCGCTCGTTCAATTCAGATTCAAACGTTCTTAACATCTCTGAGTCAGCCGGTTGCAAGATTTCATAAGCCTGGCTATCCATACCCTCTAATCCACGCATACCAGCCAAAAGCAAAACTATAATTAAAAGTCGTAAAAATTTCACAATCACCCTCTCTTTAAGATAAAAACTTTATAAAAATTCTATTTTAATATTCTAATTATAATTTTTTCTAAAAAAAATTCAAATATTAAAAATAATCACAAAATATAACAAAAAACAAATAAAAACAACAAAAAGAGAGGGGCGTGCAAAAGCACGCCCCTCTTTTAAAATTAAAATTTTCAAATATCTTTATTATTCAGTCCCTGTAATTTCTGTACTCTGGCTAGCCACCAACTTTTCTGCTAGCTCTAAAAGCTTTGCCTTTAATGTCTCAAGGGCCTGTCCCAAAGGATTAGCTTGTCTTTCAGCCGCTTCTTCATCTGCCAAAAAATCCTCTGTACTTAAAGATTTAAAAAAATCAGAAGCGCTACTGTAACCCGTACTAATTCCACTTGATCTCCCTGAAATAACAGGTACAGGCGACCTTGGGCTCTCTACTCGTGGGCGCTTCTCTACCTGCTCTAATTTTTCCAAAGCCGGCTCACTTGCAACTCTTCTAAGGGGAGCTTTTTTAGCCCCACCCCTTTCTTGCAATTCACTTCCAGCTAAAGCCAAACCACTAATTGTTCTTTTCGAGTCTGATCTTTTAGTGAAAGGAACCGGTTTTGGCACAAATGTCCTTGGTTCTTCACCTTCTTCTGGTAAACTAGTCCAAAGTAGTTTTGCGAATTCATCATCTTCTTCCTCTGCTCTTCTCATTTTATCCTCCAAATCTTCTCGAATTTCAATAGGCTCTGTTGGTACCAAATACTTAGCCAAAGAGGTACTCTCAGCTTGATCGCCCAAAAGCTCTCCTACAGTAATCGGACTCCCATCTTCTTTTGTTACAATATAATCAGGTAAAACATAATCTTTAGATAAAGAAGTTAATAACACCCTAGCGTCAGGAAGTTCTTCAACTTTTTTTAATAAAGGAGCCGCAGTCTTATCGTCATAACCCAACATATCTAACCAAGCCTCAGCGAATTGAAGAAGTGTTGTATTACTATAATCCCATCCCAATGGTCGTCTCTCTTCTTGCATTCCAGAGCCCCTCATACCCTTTGCCACACCAACCCAACAAAGAAACAAGGCTACGATCAAAAGCTTAACAATTTTCATATAATCTCCTCTAATCTCTTCAAAAACTAATTAATTTTTAAAAAAAATCATATTATTTTCTAATTTTAAATTTTTATTATTTTATTTAGCTTACTAAATTCTAGTATAAAAGACAAGGAAAACAACAAAAAAGAGGGGTGCCACGTGTGGCACCCCTCTTAAAATTATTCTCTAAAATCAAATAATCTTAAAATTATTCTTCTCCTCTTGAAGACAAATCTTCTACTGTGCGTTCTACTTCTAGTAGATCCCCAGCATCTATTCTTTCAGAAGAATCTAGACCCGATGAACCGGGCACTTCAACTTCACTTGAGCCCACTAATCTTTCTGCAAGCGCTAAAAGCCTTTCTTTAAGCAACACAAGGGCCCTAACAAGTGGATCTTCGGTAGCCATAGGTGCAGCATCACCAAACTCGCGTTCACCTAAGCCACTAGACACCCAGCTTTCGCCACTATAAGGTAAAGGTCTCTGAGGGGAAAAATCACCAGCGTCAGACCGTAAATATCTTTCAAAAGAAGTGCCATCCGCAATAGCTGCATCAATAAACCTTAATAAAGTATCAACACATTTTATTACGCCACTAACTGCACTTTGTCTATCGCTTTCATATCCCTTAACTAGATGTTTGGCTTCACGATCTGCAGCCTTTCCGGCTTTTTCTATATCTGCTGCCATCTCTTTAGAATTCAAGTCACGGTAATATTTTATACTTTTAGACATAAAACCTTCCACCAAACGAGCCGTAGCTTCTTCTTCCATTGTTTCCCCACGATGATGCGTCGCTAACTCAGATACAAGATCTTGTCTAGCCCACAAATTCAATTGTCTTTCCCATCGATCACTTACTTCCCTTATTTCTGCTTCTTTTCTTTGTGCATTTAATTTCTCAATATAACGCTGTATTTCGCTATTCAATGTAGTATCTCTAATATCAATAGAGGTCAACCTACGCGCTCGTAATAAATTAATCAATCCAGATTCTATGGCTAAACGCAAGCTCAGCCGTGTGTTACGAAAAGATATCCCCTTAACTTTAGACTTTCTACCAGGGTTAAACTCTTTATCATAAACAGCCAAATTTAAAACTTTTGTTAAATTCGCACGATTAACAACTTCTTTTAATCCATCTAAATTTAAAAATGTACGACCCCGTTCCAAATGACGTCTTATAATATCTTTTATTTTGTCATCAGATAATATTCTAACAGATTCGCGAGCAGAAGCCGTAGATCCAACAGAACTAATAGATGGTGTACGAGAAAGTCTGCCTTTTGTCCTGCCCTCGTATAAAGAACCAGTAGATGGTGTACGAGCAAACCCTCTCCCTCTCTTCTTCTTCTCAAAAGACTCCCCTGCCCATCGTTGACCAACATGTGAACTAGAATTCCAACCAGGTCTCCCCTCAGAGCCCAAAGAGCTTGTTCTTAAATGTAAAGGTTTCCTTTTTAATACCCTAGGGCTTTCAGCTTTAACACTTAGCTCTCCTTCGGGAGAAACATCGCCCACTAAATCTCTAGTGCGCAATAAATCATCTGGTATGCCTGATGAAATACCACTAGGGACTTCAGATTCAACAGCAGTAGCAGTGTCATCCATCATTCCCTTTGCCCCACCAACCGCTCCAACAAATAAAGCAATAACCAAAAGTCGCAAAAATTTCATAAACATCCTTCCTTTAAATAAATTTAAATATTTATTCTTTAGAAATTAATTCTTCTCTTTTCTAATAGCTATTTTAGTATATTAAACAAATTATACTAAATACAAATATAAAAATCAAATAAAATCACAACAAACAATAAATTTCTGTATTTTTATTAAATTTTTTATTTCTAATTAGATTTTTCTTCTAAAGTAACAAAAAACTCAGAATAAAGTAAAGAGGGGGAGGGCATTTGCCCTCCCCCTCTTTACTTTATTCTTTATAATACAGGCAATCTAAACTATTCGTCTCAGTCACCTACATCCACACGCTTTGGAGAACCAGTATCTCTGCTAAGCTCTTTTGTTGCATCAAAAACACTCTCTTGACTCCCCTCTTCACTTGTCAATCTTCTTGCCAGTTCTAAAAGTTTTTCTTTAAGTGTTTCAAGAGCAACTAAAAGCGGGTCAGTTTCAATAATCTCTTCTGGGACTTCTGAGGCTTCCTCTTCCTTTACCTCTGGTAATGAAGGTTCTAAGCAACGAGACAGATCAAGCGTAGGGGCTGAAGCAACACGTAGCATTCTTCTTATCCTAGAACGAAATACTGCTGGCATTCTCATACCTTTCAAAACAGCTAAAACAGCTGATTTTTTATTAGCCTTATCTGCTTTTTGATATTCATCTACTACATCAAGCAAAGAAATAACAGCATTCCTATCACCAGCCGCTGCATTTCTACAGATTCTTTCAAATTTTTGAAAAGCCGAAGTATCCTTATCAAACTTCGATAACAGCCTTTTTATCTCATCACATATTCTACTATCTATTATATTTAATAACCTCAAATTCAACGTTCTTATCAAATCAACAGGTAATCTACCAAGCGCTTTTACATCTTCAAAACTTAACTCTTCAAATTGACCGTAAAAATGCCTCAATAACCGTTTTAAATTTTCACCCTGATAAATATGTGATAGAGGTACATATCCCATTCTACGACCGCCTACTCGAGTAAACTCTCTTTCAACAACTTCTTCCGAATCTGTTTCTCCACCAGAACTTCTTCCCCTTCTCGTGGTTACTCTTTCAGGAATCTCTTCCCCATAATATCTTCCGCTTAAATCCAATTTTTTACCAATCAATCTTTTGCTTGCTCCTTCAATATCAGTTTTGGTAATGGCCATAGGCCTTCCCTCCCTTTTTCTTCTCATACCCTCTACTCCACTCACCCCAACCAATAACACCGCAACAATCAAAAACCGAAATAATTTCATAACTGCCCCTTTTAAAAATTAATTATTTTAAAAATATTTTTAATTATTAAAAATATATAAATTAATATCTCCTCAATTATAAAAAAAACTATTATAAAAATCAATTATTTAAATTCTAATAACAATAAAATTTATTTAATTTATAAAAAATTTTACATGTTTGTAAAGATTTTGGCCCTAACTAACAAATTCGCCAAAATTTAAACGTTTTCAAATTTTCCTATCTCTTCCCTCTAAGCTTTTTAATTTTCAAGCATTTTTAAAACCTACTCTTTCACCCCAACCAACACCCCGGCAAGTGATAAAAGTTTTTCTTTTAAAAGACCAAGGGCATCTTCAAGGGGGTCACTTGATACAAGATATTTAGACTTTGTAACTTTAAGTTTAATAGCTTCTTTTACTCTCGCTAAATGATCACTAAAACTTTCCCAAGTGCCTGTGTCAAAAACTTTTCGTATCTCTTCGTCCCTTAAGCAGGCAAGTAGTACATACCCCGGCCATCGATACTGGCCAAACTGTGTTGCAGAACTCTGTGTCTGATATTCTAAAAGACCTTTGCGCCGTTTATATATACTACTAATTTCTCTTGTCTCTATTCCTTCCCAAAATTTTCCTTTACATTCTTTAATATCTTTAGGCGCAAATCTTTTTGCCAAAGGGGTCATTCTTATATCAAAAAATTCTAACGCCAAAGAAAGTGCTACTCCTTCTACACTATCAAGCCCTGTATCGTGTAAATCCAAATTCTTTACACCAGATGGCACCCATCCAGATTTAAAATGTGTTAACCAGCTGTTATTACTAAGGTCAAGTAATTCAAGAGAGTTTGGTAAAGATAAAGACAATAGTGCTTCATTATTTTTTTCTTGTGTGCCTCCAGAAAAATTTATTTCTCTTAAAAAAAGCCACCTCAATCTCTTGCACCCTCTAAGCCCATCAAGTCCATTAGCAACAAATTTACAACCATCTGCTTTAAACGAATATAAATTATAGGGCAACTCACCTAATCTTATACACTCTATTCCTGTCCCCGATATATCTATGCCCCTAAGCCCAGTAAGATGTGACAGCGCCGGAAGCGTTTTTAAGGCTCTATTTTCCAAGCGTTTCTCTCTACCGTCTTGATCTACAATCACAACACATAAAAAGAGATTTTTTACCTTACGCATAGCTCCATAACGAACCAACATGCTTAACTTCTCTTCTGTAACATCCCCTTCAGCCAATCGCCCTTTCTTCACTCGTGAACAGAGAGCTTTCCAACCTTTCTCATCTAATTTTACACTTACTAAATCTTTTGCTCTTAAAAATTTTTCCATCTCCTTTACCAATTTTCGTGCATCTTTTTTCCCTTTTGATTCCATAGCAGCAGTTTGCACTAAAGCATTAAGATATTTTTCTTCTTGCACAGTTTCAGCTAACTCTGTGCCAGAAATATTTAAACGTTTTAACCTTGGGCAACTAAAAATATCACAATATTTATCAAAACCAGAGCCCTGCAGTGCCAAATATTCAAGTGCTGGCATCTGGGCATTAAGCTCAGTAAGCCAATCATTATTTCTAATATCCAGCATTTTTAATTTCTTAAGAGCAGCCAAAGAGTAATCTAGAGCCCGTTGTGCATGTACGGGATCAACATTCCCACTTAATTTAACTCCGGCCATAAAGAGCATCTCAAGTCCAACATATTCAGATAACCCAGCAAGAAGTTCTGGTGTCACAACACATCCATTAATAGTCAAAGATGTTAAAGTTTTACTTGACTGACAAACACCTTGAACACTTTTTAAACATTTGCCAGATTCAATCACTAAAGCAAGTGCAGGTAAATTATTAACAGCCACAAAACAAAATAATAAAAGACAAAATACTCTTGTGCTCTTCATTACATCTCCTAATAATCCATCGATACATTTCACAAGACAAAACACTCTGGATGAGCGGGGGAAGTTTGTGCAGGTGTTGTCTGGATCCCGGCCTTCGCCGGGATGACGGCTGTTAAGTACAAGTGCGCTCGCCCTAAATATCCAGAGTTTTCGAGGAATGTATCGAAGGGCTGGCTATCCCAGTTTCCCCTAACAACATTTACAGAACAAAATTTAAAACTTCTTTTAAGCCCTCACTTCCAAGTCTATTAATTTCGCACATATCACATAAAGACATTTTATTTTCAGATCTTATCATGTTAACAAAGCTTCTCCAAAAAGTTATCTGTCTTTTTGCATACTGTACAGTCTTATTAAATATAATCTCACGCACTAAAGATAACTCACTCTCTTTTTCACCATCACGTATAAATTTAAAAAGCTCCGGGTATCCAATAAGATTTTTAGATTTTATAAACTCTTCCCACTCGCTACCAATAAGCCCTTTACACTCCTCTATCCAACCAGACTTTAGCATTATGTCAACTCTTTTCTTAATATTATCACGCAAAATATTTTTTTCTGGGGACAAAAATATAAAAAGTGCATTAAATGGGGAATCACAAACAGGTTTATAACTAGAAGGGAGTACCCCAGTTCTTTCCCAAATTTTAATAGCTCTAATGATTCTATAGCTATCATTTTGAGAGATCTCTTTTGCTCTTGTAAAATCTATCTCTTTTAAAAAATCCCATAAAAGAGATCTCTCGTGTATTAAAAGATCTCTTTTATTTACAAGAGCTTTAATCTCTTCAGGTAAATTTACAGCCGGTAAATCTATCCCATTTTTTTCTATATACCTTAATGGCGGGAAGAAAAGAGATTTAATATAAAACAGAGAGCCCCCTACTATTACTGGGAGATTACCCCGGGACAAAATCTCTTTAACACACTTAATTACTCTTTCTCGATACTCTATTACATTAATATCCCTTGGGACATCACAAATATTAAAACAGTGTGTGTTATTTTTATAAATCTCTAAAGAAAAATCTGGTTTAGCTACACCAATATTTAATTGTGTATAAAACTGTCCTACGTCTGCATTAATATATTCACAAGAAATAAAAGACCCAACGTTCTGAGCAAGCTCAGTCTTGCCAGATGCCGTTGGGCCAGAGATTATTAAAACTTTACCATACATAATTATATAGAAACAGCAGGCTCTTGCACAAAATTTCTGTCATGAAGTGATACTGATTTAAATGGTGTCCTTAGTTCTTGAATTACAGATTCTTTATCTAAGTTTTTAATTACTTGAAGCTCTTGTGCCATAAGCTCCTCTACTGTCTGTAAAAGAGTGCGCTCCCCAAACGAAAGTTCTTTTTGTCTACCTACATGCATAAGTTCACGATAGACTTTTGCAATCTCTACTATATTTCCCCCCTGAATTTTTATCTGATACTCTTTATTTCTTCTGTTCCAACCACTTGGTGTAAAGTCTATCCCCTCTAGTTTTCGTTCGGGCTTTTTGTATAATTCATCAAGCGCAGCCTTAGCAACATCAACACTGCTAGGCTTTCTAATCCCAATTAAAGAGACATTATGTACCGGAACAAGAATCATCATCTCTTTAAAAATAAAAGTTAATTTAAAAAACTTAATCTGCATTTGAGCAACTGTTCTCTCTATAACCTCCTCAACAACCGCCACTCCGTGTCCTGGATAAACTACCTTGTCATTAAGTTGAAACATATCTATCCCCACATCCAAAATTATATCACCATACTGCTTATACTTTTACTGCCAAAATACTGAACTATCTTAATAATAACCACCCCTGCTACAAGGGGTAACATCACCCAATTTTCTTTAAGCCATTGGGTAAAGCCCTGATCAGCACTCTGTACCGACTCAATAATCGATACAAGCTGTTGAACACAATCATCAAGTGTCTTAATTGTATCAACTATGGGAAGATTATTAATTTTATTATATACATCTATTACTTGGGCCATACTAATAACTTTATACACAACACTCTTTTCAATAATAACCTGTAAAAAAGAATAAACGACAGCGATAATATCCGAAAAATCTTTAAGCAGTGTATATTCCTCTGCAAGCTGCTGGTCAATTTCTATCTTATCGTGCGTAACATCACTATAAGTTTTTATAATTTCCCAAATAGAAAAAATAGCATTAAAAGATCTCTCATTACGAACAGTAGCTAAGACCTCTTTCATTTTACCAGTCTTAAGCCCTTTCAAGACCTCATCAAATGGAAACTTTTCAAACTCCTCTTTAACAGAACTTTTCAAACGCTCAGTGTCATCTTTAACACTATTCCCCTCAAGCCAAAACCATTGAGCAAGATCATACAACCCAAATAATTTTTTAGTAGATATATCTTTATGATTATCAAAAACAATCTTCCCCTTACCCCACAACGAAATTTCCCGCTCCCCTACATTATGCTCTCCTTTTCCTCTTTTAGTTAAAAATACAGCCAGCTCTTTTAGATCTCTCTTTTCCTGTACGTTTAATAAACCAGAATGTTTCTCTATTTTGTGAGAGATCTTTTTCGCCATACGTCTATATATTTTTTTGCTTTTCCCCAAAAACCAGCTGGACAAATTTTTTGTATCAGAATCCCAGAGCTCTTTTAAAAAAGATACCGGCTGGTTTAGCGCACTAACATAAGATTTAAATTCACAAAGTTTTCTATGAAGCGCAAACGCCTCGTCTATATCACTTATATTTCTATACACCGGTTCATCAAACACAGGCAAGCAACGACAAAAATAAGAATCATTAGACCAGGGAGGTTTAAATACTTTTCTCTCTACACTTTTTTTACAATTACAAGAAAACTCTCCAACATCTCCTTGGCACCTCCAAACACCTAATATGCTAAGCCAGATTAACAACCCCGCTACACCCACCTTCATATCAAACCCTTCGCTATCTTCCCTCCTCCAAATTTTCTAAGTTTTAATATTAACAAAAAATAACACATTTATACAAGCATGTTGTTCACATTTTACAAAAAAAAAATTAATTATTTTCTAATCGAACTAATACAAAAATATTTTAAAAAACTAAACCCTAAATGTAAAAGTAGTCTTAAAAAGAACAAACAAATAACCTGCAGTGACGCCCACGTTCCCCCCCGCATCGCCACCGCAGGTTATTTATCCCCCCAAACTCCCTTATAGGTCTTCATGTCTGTATTATATTATAACCCCCTATCTTATTAAAATACTTTTGTTAAACTAATTCAAAAGGGCCTATCTTACATACCAAACCTCTCTTTGGAGATTTTCTATATGGATACACTTTCTAATAAATCTAACCCCTATTTTTCTAAGTTTGCCTCAGGCGTTAACTGGACTCTATGGGGTGGTATCACTTACGAAATACTTCGCATGAGCAATATTTTTGTACTTCTTTACTTCTTACCATCAGATATTTATGGCCTCATGGGAAGTCTATTTGCTCTTATCTATTTTATAACTAAAGTTATAGATCTCGGCGCCACTCCCTCTATCCCCCCCTTTTATACCCTATGTACCAGAAATAAAAAGATCTTTAAACGTGCACTTTGCTTTTATCTATTATTACCCCTTTTCTGTACCTCTTTACTTTTTCTTATAATCGCCCCCTCTCTTTTCCCACAAATTATTCGCGCCCATAATTTAATACTTCTTTTTATTCTCCCTTTAATTATTATTCTAGAAACCATAAGATCTTTCTTAAGATTATTTCTCCATACCTCTTTTAAAAATAAAATAGCAGTCTTGATAGAAATAAGTACTTGTCTTTTTTATACCCTCGCCCTATGGATTCCCGTATATATAACACTTACCCCCCCTACTCTTTTAAGAATCTTTATCCCCTTCGCCTGTGATTCTATTATCACAGTCACTCTCTTTATATTAGTCTCTTATAAACTTTATAAAACTTTGCCCCAAAGTACCCAAGATAATAATCAAGAGCACCTGCCCACTTTAAGAATTCTTCACTCTCGTTTTGTAAACTATCTTTTAAAAATAGGACGTGACCTGTTTACCACAAATGTCCTAACCCCCGTCTTTGCCATAAAGTTTGGACTCGCTTACGCTGGTATATTTTATTTTGCCAGCACCATCATCACCTCTCTTCACGCCATAATTAAAGGGGTCATAACCTACGCCGGCAACGCTCTATTGGCAAATGTAAAAGATAGCTCTTATCTTAATAACCGCGAGACGTTTAATCTCTTTTCACAAAAAATACTCTCTATTATTATCCCTATTATTACATTTATTATCTGCGCATATCCTTTACTTGCAGCTCACACTCTTTATATGTCTAGACCAATTCCAGTCGCACTCACTTTAACACTATTATTTCTACTCATCTCCCTTTTTGAGTTCTTCTCCCTTCTTTATGAACAATTCTTTATTGTACAAGAGGCCCCCGTTTTGTTTATTATAGGCAAACTTATAGAAGCAGGACTCTTTTATCTTCTCGTTATCTCCTCTGATACAGTTACACCCATAACTTCATTAATAACAATTATATTAATAAAAATTATTAGTGTCTTTGTTATTGGAGCCATCGCTAAATACAAATGGGGTGTGCTTCCTCAACTAAAACCAAGTAGGTGTTCTTTAATCTTAACTATTATTGTAAGTATAATCTTACTCTTAGGTTCAATTGCTTTTTCATATACCTATAACTATACAAATAATTTAACTAGTTCAGTCGCTACACTCGCCCCATAACTTAATTAATAATTAAATAAATTAATAATTAAATTCTAAAAATTAAATTTTTAAAAAATTAAAACCGTGCGATTGGTTATCCCCCCCTCTAGACGGAGGCGATCACCTCCAAAATACCCAATTGTTCTCCCCACACCTTATACCCACCAACCCACAAGCCCACATATAAAACCCCCAAAACCCCCAAAGCCCACGACTATTTAAACCCCAAAACCAAACCCACAAGCCCTATCACCCCAAATATAAAACCCCAAAAGCCCCCATAAATACCCACAAGCCCCCGTAATACATCTGCCCACGTGTCAAATCTTCGTAAGGGGGAGGTGGGAGACGGAGTCCGGCGCAAACAAAACACATTGGTAGGCACAATTCTTAGCCCACACCAAAAACCCAACGGGTCCCAATATCTTTAAACTCACAAACATACTGTTAAACCCGTGTTGTCCCAACACACCCGCAGCTAAGCCACAAACCAAACCTACAAATACATATAGACTAAGCCAAAATGCATGAGCTCACGCGAGTCTATGTTTTTAACATAAGGATATTTATGCGACAGAAAATATGGGCAGGTTTAATAAGTGCAAAGTTTAGTGTAAAAGACTAAGATTTTCTCATAAAGCTATTGACACCTCTTCATTAAGAGACTAAAATAAGCTTAGTAAAAAAATTAAGATAAAATAGATTTTATAAATTTAAAAAAATTAATTATAACACAGTTAAAACATAAAGGAAATTATGGGAAAGATTATAGGTATAGACTTGGGAACTACAAATTCCGTCGTCTCATTTATGGAGGGCGGAACAGCAAAAGTTATCCCAAACCAAGAGGGCTCTAATACCACACCATCTGTTGTAGCTTTTACAAAAGATGGGCAAAGATTAGTTGGCGCACTTGCTAAACGCCAGGCTGTAACAAATCCAGAAAACACAGTTTATTCTGTTAAAAGATATATTGGGCGCAAGTTAACAGAGCTATCAAAAGAAGAATTGCATCTTGTCCCGTATAAATTTACACAGGATAAAAATAATGACGTTGCTGTAGAAATTTCTGGCAAAACTCTTACTCCTCAAGAGATCTCAGCTGCTGTGTTACAAAAATTAAAACAATGTGCCCAAGATTATTTGGGTGAGACTATAAAAGAAGCTGTCATTACAGTACCTGCTTACTTTAACGATTCACAAAGACAGGCAACTAAAGATGCCGGTAGAATTGCCGGCCTTGATGTTAAAAGAATTATTAACGAGCCAACAGCTGCAGCACTCGCGTACGGGCTTGATAAAAAAACCAACGAAACAATTGCTGTTTTTGACTTTGGCGGTGGCACTTTTGATATCTCTATTCTAGAGGTAGGTGATGGCGTTGTTGAAGTCAAGTCTACCAACGGGGACACTATGTTGGGTGGTGACAACATAGATGAAAAAATTATACAGTATCTTGTTAATGAATTTAAAAAAGATCAGGGGATAGATCTAAAATCAGACAAATTAGCTTTGCAAAGACTTAAAGAAGCTTCAGAGAAAGCCAAGATAGAACTCTCATCTATGACAGAGACAGAGATAAATCTCCCTTATATCACAGCTGATGCAAGCGGGCCCAAGCACCTTACAACTAAATTAACAAGAGCCAAATTAGAAAGTATATGCGAAGAGATTTTTACCAGACTCTTTGAACCGTGCAAGAAAGCAATAGCAGACGCTGGAATTACTACATCTAAGATAGACGAAGTTATTCTGGTTGGAGGATCTATAAGAATTCCTAAAGTACAACAGATGGTCAAAGATTTTTTTGGCAAAGAGCCAAACAAATCTGTAAACCCAGACGAAGTTGTCTCTATTGGTGCAGCTATTCAGGGAGGAGTTCTTGCTGGTGAAGTTACAGATATTTTACTTCTCGATGTTACACCATTATCTTTGGGCATAGAAACTCTTGGGGGAATAGCAACAAAACTTATAGAAAGAAACACTACTATACCAACCAAAAAGTCACAAGTCTTTAGTACAGCTGATGATAACCAAACAGCTGTAGATATACATGTGACACAGGGGGAAAGAGAGTTTGCTCGCGATAATAAAACCCTAGGGCGATTTAGACTTGACGGAATCCCGACAGCACCACGAGGGGTCCCACAAGTCGAAGTCACATTTGATATAGACGCCAATGGTATAGTTCACGTCACTGCAAAAGATCTGGGCACAGGCAAAGAGCAAAAGATTACTATCACCTCTTCTTCCGGTTTATCTAAAGACGAGATAGATAAATTAGTTAAAGAGGCCAAGCTTCATGAACAAGAAGATAAGAGTCATAAAGAGACTATAGAGAAAAGAAACCAACTCGATCACACTATTATACAGATAGAAAAAACACTTAAAGAGAATAAAGATAAGCTCCCAATCACAGATGTAAACACAGTAGAAAAAGCTTTAGAAGAGGCAAAGAAAGTTTTAAAAGAAAAAGAGAACGACACACAAGCACTCACTAAAGCAATAGATGATTTAACACAGGCTTCTTATAAAATAGCAGAGTTTTTATACAAGCAACAACAAGAGCAAAAGCCTTCTGGGAATTCAGGCACGAATGGACATGACACAAGCTCTGGCACTAATGGGGAAGATAAAAGCGATAAAGGGCCGCATGGGGGCACCGGGCCGATAGACACAGACTTTGAACAAAAGTAACATAAAAACCCCAGCACAATCTGCTGGGGTTTTTATTAAATAATAAAACTAAAAAGCCCCTACACTCCGGGGGCTTTTTTTACATACTAACTAAACTTCTCCAACAAACCAACCTACTGCTCTAGTAACATCTGGTCTAGAAATTTTTCTTGCAGAGCTAAATTGTGTATTTGCAGTTTCGGCCTCTTCTTCTAGTGACATCCTTATCACCCTTGCAAAAGCTCCTGTCTTACGATCTCTACTACCATTAAGCACATAATCTTTCAAGTGATGCAAAGCTCTTTGTACAACCTTCTGTCCAGAACCCAATCTATGATCAACACTTAAAGGCTCAAGTAAAAGAATAAGTTCGCGAATCAAATAAGGAGCATTACTGGCACCAGTAGCAAGCTCATGCTCTACATCTGCAGGAACAAAACGAGATGAAAGACTAAGCATCTTAACAACAGCACTGACTAAACTTTCACAATAACTACCAATAGACACACATGGATGAGCACCAACACCCCTTCTTGCATCCCACGCTTTAAGTTTTGAAAGCTCATCAAAATCTAAAATTCTTAAAACCGTATCCTTAACCTCATCAACTTTTTTACCAACCTTTTTCAAAGAACCAACCGTTCCCCCAGAGTCATCGTTCAAATAATGTCTCGCCATCTTTCTTGATTGCTGACAAATATGATCAAGTGCCCCAACAATATTTTTCGACATTTCAAATCTATCAACTTTTTCTCTACCCGCCTCTAGTAATTCCCCTAACAAATCAAGCTGAGATTCCACCAATCCACGCAACCTAGCAATCTCTTCCTCAAGCTCTTTTATCCTTTTATTAAGAGCATCAATAGTTTCATAAAGCTTTATATTCTCCGCCTTAAGCGCTTCTTTTTCTAATTCTAAAGCCTCAAGCTGTCTTAACAATTCTGTTTCTCTTCTTTTCAATCTCTCAACTTCAGTCTGGCTCTTTCGTAAATTTTCTTGTGTTTGGCTCAATTCTCGCTTCAAACTGGCTAACTGACGTTCTTTTACACTTAACTTTGCTTCAAGATCACGTATTCGTTCTATTAATTCTTCATTTTCTGCCAACAAAGCATCTTTCTCACTTAGTAATCGCAAATTCTCTGCAGATAATCTTTTACATTCTCCAGTTAACTCATTAATATTTTCTAGTAACAATCTATTTTTTTCTCTAAGCTTATTAATTTGCGCTTCAAGCGCCTCAATTCGTTTAGTGAGCTCCGAAATTCTTGCATTAAGAACAGCATTTTCTTTTCTCAATCTTTCATTTTCCGCCGCAAGTCTAACATTCTCTTCTTGAACTCTAAAAAGTTCTTCGGCCAATTTTTCAAAATCTTTTTGTAATTGTGCCAATTTAATCTTAATATCCTCTTTAGTTGCAGCAAGAGAACTCCTTAACTCCTTAACTACATTCTTAAGCCGTCTTAATTCCCTATTTAAAAGATCATTTTCCTGTTTAAATACTCGTATTTCAGCTTCAAGCTTACGTATAAACGCTTCAAGCCTTCCATTTTCATCTAATAACACTTTTATTCGCAATTCAAACTTTTCTCTCTCTTTTTCCCACGCAGCATTTGCGCTAGCATACTCATCTTGTAGTCTTCTTAACTCTTCTTCTCGTCTTCTCAATTGTTCATTTAACGCTTGTCTCTCATCTGCGTGAGCTTTTCTTTCTCTTTCAAGTGTGAGCTTTAACCTTTTTATTTCTTGCATAAGCCATTCAATTTGGCCCCTAAACTCCTCTCGCTCTTCTTGCCACGCCGCTCGATCTCTATCATATCGCGCTTGTAATGTTCTTAATTCCAAACGCAATCGTTCAACATCTTCTCTATGTGTTGTAATCTCTAGCTCTAACTTAAGTTCCAATTCGCGAATCTGCCTCCTTAAACCTTCTATTATAGGCCCATAGTGATTTCTAGCCTCAGTCTCACCATCTTGTTTGCCACGAGCATACCCAGCTTGATCTCCTTCATCACGCGCTCTACGCTTAATTCCGTCAATATCAGGTGTTACAGGTGGGGCCGACGTTACACCACCAGTTGGCTGACTTATAGGTGCAGTCGCTAACCCCGCTCGATGCCCATCTTCACGAGCTTTATCAAGATCTTCTTGACTAAAACCTTGTGGGCCTACAACAGCAAGAACATCTGCAGGCTGCATACCAAGTAATCTTTTTAGCTCTTCAATAGTAGCATCTTTCTTTCTAATATAATCAATTAATGGGCCTAAAGAGGCAAGCTGGTGTCTTAAGTTTCTATTCTCATCCTCAAGTTCTTCCTTCTTCTTCGCCCACTCAGCCTTCTCTTTATCAAAATCCCCCTTTTTCTTCCTAAGCTCCTCTTCCTCCTCTTCAACTGTAATCCTTGCCTTTGCTTTCATGTCCTGATAATACTTTAAACCCTTTTGTATAAGCTCTTCAGCCTCCCTTTTAGCTCTATCAAAAATATCCTGCGCCTCTTCTCTTATTTTTTTAGCCTCATCAAATAGCCCTTTCGATTCAGCATCCCTAGCTGCAATCTCACGCCGTTCTCGTTCTAATTTTGACTCTTCGTCTGTCATAACATTAGTACCAATATCTTCTGCTACCCCTATCCCTTCAGATTTTGCAATAACCCCACTCCCAACATATTCAGGCTCACCAACAGCTGCCTCTACTGTAACATCCCCAGCATTCTCTTTACCTACTGCATTTAACTTTGGCAGCCATAAAAAACAGATAAAAAAAGAAAATATCAAAAGAGTATAAGAAAAAGAAACTCTCATTACACACTCCCTTACTATCTATATCTTTAATTATTTTTATTAATTATTTAAGTTAAAATTTCTTTTAATGCTATTTACTCAAGTTAATAAAAGTCAAGACTTCTAAATAAACAACAGGACAAGCACAATACGCTCACCCTGTTATCTATTAAACTAAAATTTTATATTAATTAATAGGGAATTAATGCACACACACCTCCAACACCACTAATTACAGCAAGATACCTACGCCCATTAATAGTTATTAATAGCGTACTTTCATTAACAGGAGCTGCTAGCACAACTGGAACAACCCCTCCTAATGCCCCCCTTAAATTTACTAATATTTTACTATCAAGAGCAAGCCTTATTGCAGTCTCTTGTGCGGCTAAACCAAATGCTTGCGGCACAACACCCCCTTCAAAAAAATCTTGTGCACCAGCAAAATGTAAACTACGCACCATTGCACTATCACGTAACCCTGTAAAATAACCTATCAAAGAAGCATCAGCTCCATTTACAAAAGATGTAACTAGTGGCCTAACGCATACTTCAAGATATGCTCTTCTATCCGCCCCAACAACCCCTTCATTTACCCTAGCACAAAACAATTTAACAATCTCAAGAAGCATCTTTCTTACAATGTGAGCTTTACTTTTCCCTGTCTTTATTATTTTGTCTACTTCATCTACAATTTCACGATCAATTAAATCAATATCATATCTATCCCCATTAGGAGTTCTGGTGCATGCAAAATTTTCAGATTCTCTTAATATTAAATCGACAACTCTTGTAACTTCTCTGTTTATAATAAAACGATCTATATTTAATCTAACCCTACCCCTTCCCTCTGTGCCCAAAAAAATCTCATACCAAATAGAATCTACCCAATCTGGCGTTTGAGTCCAAGCACTCGCAACCCCTCCAGCACCAAATTCTTCTATAACAGAAGGGGCTCCCATAACATGATAAAGAACAGGATATACACTTGTAATAACAATAATGGAGTTATCTCTACCCAATTGCTCATGAGCATAATTTGCATGCACAGGATCACGCCTAAATGACATAGCAACAAGCATCACAGAATCATCCGGCTGTCCAGCAACATGTCCTGTGTGATCACAGCTACAAACATCAACAACCTCCCCTACATCTGCAATATCACACAAATGAACATTATGTCTATGTGTAAAATATACAAGCCCTTTCTGCTCACCACCAACAATATTAGTCATTCTAGAAACAATTCTAATTCTATCATCTGCCAACGCAACTCCAGCAATACCATATGGATTAACCCTATCAAATGCTATCCCCCCAAGAATCTCTAAGTAAGTAAAAAAATTTCTGTTAAAACAGGAAGGAAAAATTGTAGACTCTTTTTCTTCAACAGCTGCTGGATGTACTCCATTAGCACCGGTATAAACCTGCCAAGCAACTCTTACAATTCCACTATGCAAATCTCTAAATAAACTATTTGGATTTCCAGCAACTTCTGAATATCCCTGCGCAGGAGCAATTCCAACTCCCTGAATATATTCAGGATAACGATTAAAATGATAACGATGCCCACCACCCCTTTCATCTACATATCCAATATGCTCATCATTAACAGCAATTGCCGTGCTAAATGTTCTATCTACCAATATATTATCAAGACGACGAGACCTACCAGCAAATGCCCTAAGTTCATTTCTTACTCTAACAGCAATTTTTACCAAAGGTATAGCCGCTTGAGAAAAAAGACCGAAATTAACTGCAGGTACCCTTAAATTTGCAGCCAATGTTAAACGATTTCTATTAGCTCTAATCTCTTCATAAACACCACATAAAGAATTAACAGCTCGAGAAGATTCACCTATCCCAGAGGCAACACCAACTCTCCAATCAACTAATCTTTCAACTAAAGAATAAATTCTAAAAAGGTGTCTACGCAACATCGAACATACTTCAAAACGCCGCGGATAAATAAAAACACTCAAACTTCTACCATAAAGATAAAACCTGTATTCTTCACATAATGCAGCACAATATTTAATAGCCCCCCTCAAAGTAATTCTAGGAACAGCTTGATTACTAAACATATTTAACAAAAGATTATCAACAGCATTACATCTTGATCGAAATAAAAGCCCAATAGCCCAACCATAAAAATTAGTAAATTTTACCTGACAACAAAAATGACGCAAGGCTGCAATAGAATTATTAAAAGAGCGATCAACCATAGCCCTAGCATATTCTTGGTCCACGTCTCCATCAAAATTTATTTTGGTGCCAACACTTAATTGTTCTTCTCTATGTGGAGTAAGAGCCACATGAGGGGTACGCCCGCCTCTATGTGGAGTACTTAAACCAGCTCCAACTAATCGCCTTGCTCTCTTTTTTTCAGGCGCGCCAGGCATTTCAGGTGCTGGTGGTGGTGGAGTTCTTCGTCCATCACTAGAGCCATCATCTCCAGAATCTTCGCTATGCAAATCACCCTCCTGCCCAGCATTTTGCATAGCAAAAAGAGAAAAGCTTAAACTTGAACATAAAAAAATAGAAAGTAAAAAATTTTTTTTCATAAATAAAAATCCCCCCGTAAAAGCAATTCTTAACTTAAGATAAATATTTTATTATTTTAACATATACTTTTAATTAGACTAGCCAAATAAGCGCTTATATTATATTAGTATATTTTTATATAAATAATAGAAACAAAAAGCACTATTTTAAACTTTCCCCGGTCTACTAAGTTTTTCGGCTAAACTGAGTAATTTATCTTTAAGCAAATTAAGTGCTTTAGTTAATACTTCAGACACACCAGATTCTGTTTTCTCCATAATTTGGGACCCAGCCAGCGCCACCGGCTTTTCCCAATCAAAACAAGAATCTTCATGTGCCTTACTCCCTTCACTAAGTTGATAAAAAGCGGCAACACACTTAACATTAAATCCCTCGCGTTGGGCAGCCTGGTTCTCTTTTTTTAATATGTTTGCTAAAAGGGGATCCCCTCTAGTCTTGCATTTTTAACAGTAGAGGTTTTTCCCTCTGTCTTAACCCCCTTTTCTGGCTCATTGCAATCAAACTTGTACCAATTACCCCCAATCTTTACATGAGAAAAGTAATGGCCAGCTTTTTGACCCATTAATCTATTTATACACACCACCCCTACTAGATCGTATTTTATCTCGCTTACATCTTATAAGAGAATATATAGGTCCTCACAACTTCAAGAAGCACTTTTTTGAAATCTAATTGGCGTTAATATAGAGCCCATCCGAAAATTAATTTAAAATAAAATAAAAACATTGGCCAGGGGCAGGTTTTGTGTAATTCATCTAAACCCCGTTAGGGGCGGAATCTCGGTAGCCCAGAGCGTTAAATTCTACTGGTTCATGAATTGTTAGTGATCTGCCCCTGGGTAAGATTACGTAATAATTTTCGGATAGGCTCTTAATGAGCTAACTAAAACACAAAATATAATAATAGCAGGACTTACGTAATTTTAGAATAAAATGAGTTGACGCCTTAATAGACATAGGGCATTCTCCAATTTTAGCTTCTATTCAAAAAAAGGAGAAGCCTATGTCAACGTCGACGTTAAA
>Ga0233425_10002309_pt1 | contig 38127 bp, 29 predicted proteins | sample Watercolumn_Towu_2_FD_181712 | JGI IMG/M metagenome (GOLD analysis project Ga0233425, IMG submission 181712) | Freshwater microbial communities from Lake Towuti, South Sulawesi, Indonesia - Watercolumn_Towuti2014_140_MG | ecosystem: Environmental > Aquatic > Freshwater > Lake | place... | reverse complement strand
CCAGCCAAGCCATCGATCGACTCCTTGAGGAAGCCAAACTGGCCGCCTGAAAACTTGACTCATCTGTACAGATCAAGCCTGCTCAAGGCCCCTAGCCGGAACTGGTGATGCGCTGGCTCATTGCTGGGCCTGCCAGCCCTGATCCAGGCTGCCGCTTTCCATCCAGGGTTCGGCGGCGCGGCGTAAATCCAGGGTGCGCGGGTAGTCCGGATTCAGCCCTTCGCGCTTGACGTGGAGTGCGCCGGGGGTGTGGCCGTGTTTCCAGAAGCGGGCGTAGCGGCGCGCTTCGGCTTCGTTGGCGTTGACCGGGAAGGTGTCGTAGTTGCGCCCGCCGGGATGAACCACGTGGTAGGTGCAGCCGCCGATGGAGCGGCCTGACCAGGTGTCCACCAGGTCGAACACCAGGGGCGAATGGACGCCGATGGTGGGATGCAGGGCCGACGGCGGACTCCAGGCCCGGTAGCGCACGCCGGCTACGAATTCGCCCTTGACGCCGGTGGCGGTGAGCGGCAGCGGGCGGCCGTTGCAGGTGACCCGGTGGCGGGCGTCGTTCATCTGGCGCACCTTGACCTGCAGCCGCTCCAGGCTGGAGTCCACGTAACGGGCGGTGCCGCTGGCCGCCACTTCCTCCCCCAGCACATGCCAGGGCTCGATGGCCTGGCGCAGTTCGATTTCGATGTCCTGGTAGACCACCGTGCCGTAGCGGGGAAAGCGGAACTCCACGAAGGGTGCGAACCAGTCGAACTGGAACGGGTAGCCGGATTTCTGCAGGTCCAGCACCACGTCGCGCAGGTCGGCGATGACGTAATGGGGCAGCATGAATTTGTCGTGGAGTTCGGTGCCCCAGCGAATCAGCCCGCCGCGGTAGGGCTCGCGCCAGAATCGGGCGGCCAGCGCCCGCAGCAGCAGCATCTGCAGCAGACTCATGCGGGCGTGGGGCGGCATCTCGAAGCCGCGGAACTCCAGCAGCCCCAGCCGGCCGGTAGCGCTGTCGGGGGAATACAGCTTGTCGACGCAGAACTCGGCACGGTGGGTGTTGCCCGACAGGTCCACCAGCAGGTGGCGCAGCAGCCGGTCCACCAGCCAGGGCTGGACCGATTCCTCGCCGGGTTTCAGACGTTCCGCCACCTGCTGGAACGCGATCTCCAGTTCGTAGACGCTTTCGTGGCGCGCCTCGTCCACCCGTGGCGCCTGGCTGGTGGGGCCGATGAACAGGCCCGAGAACAGATAGGACAGGGCCGGATGGTTCTGCCAGTAGCTGACCAGGCTCATCAGCACGTCGGGCCGGCGCAGCAGCGGGGAGTCGGCGGGGGTCGGACCGCCCAGGGTGACGTGGTTGCCGCCACCGGTGCCGGTGTGGCGGCCGTCCAGCATGAACTTCTCGGTGCCGAGCCGGGCCAGGCGGGCCTCTTCGTATAGGGTCTGGGTATTCTCGACCAGTTCCGCCCAAGTCGCCGCCGGCTGGACATTGACTTCGATGACGCCCGGATCGGGGGTGATCTTGAATTCCGCGAGACGCCGGTCGGCGGGCGGAGCGTAGCCCTCCAGCCGCACCGGGATGCCGGCGGCACCGGCGGCCGCCTCCACCGCGGCGATCAGTTCCACCCAGTCTTCCAGCAGCGGCACCGGCGGCAGGAACACGTGGGCGACACCGTCGCGCTGTTCCACCGCCAAGGCGGTATGGACGATCTCGCGGGGATCGTAGTCGGGCTTCGGAGCGGTCTTGTGGCGCTTTTGCTTCACGGCTTCCGGCAGCTCGCAAGCTTCGTCGAAGGGGTCGCGCTCGAAGTCGGGAACCATGTCCTCCGGCGCCACCCAGGGCAGCGACGACAGGGGCAGGCGCAGGCCCAGCGGCGAATCGCCGGAAACCAGATACAGGCGTTCGCGGCGCAGCGGCCAGCGCGACGAACGCCAGCCGGCGGAAGCACCGGCGGATTTTTTGCCGGGTTTGCGCGGCAAGGGTTTCAGCGGCAGGACATAGCCCTTCACTTCACCCAGGCCGCGTTCCAGCAGGCGCGCCAAGCGCAGGCGCTCGTCGGGGTCCTTGAGGTCGGCGGCGAACGGATCGAAGCCCTCCGGCCAGCGCGTCTCCTGGTCGATGGCCTGAACCACGTCCTCGTAAGCCGGGATGACGAAGCGGGGAGACAACCCCAGCTGGCCGGCGATGGTTTCGGCGAGACCACGGATGGCGGCGGCTGCCGATCGAGAGGCTCCGCCGCCACCTGGTGGGGAAGCGGCGCCGCGATCGAGGAGCCGGGCATCGCGCCACAACGGTTTGCCGTCGCGCCGCCAGTAGCAGGCCAGCGCCCAGCGGGGCAGCGGCTCCCCCGGATACCACTTGCCCTGGCCGAAATGCAGCACCGCGCCGGGTGCGAAGCGTCGCTGCAGCCGCAGCAGCAGGTCGCCGGCCAGGGCGCGTTTGGCGGGCGAGAGGGCGGTGTAGTTCCACTCGGGACCGTCCATGTCGTCGATGGAAACGAAGGTGGGCTCGCCCCCCATGGTCAGCCGCACGTCGCCCCGCTTTAGTTCTTTGTCGACGGTGTAGCCCAGGTCCAGGATGGCCTGCCACTGCGCCTCGGTGTACGGCCGGGTGATGCGCGGATCCTCGTGGATGCGGGTGACGGCCATGGCGAAGTCCAGATGGGACTCGCAGACTCCGGTGGCGCCGACCACCGGCGCGGCCGTGGTGGGAGCGGCGGTGCAGGCCAGGGGGATATGTCCCTCGCCGGCCAAAAGGCCCGAAGTGGGGTCGAGGCCGACCCAGCCGGCGCCGGGCAGGTAGATTTCGGCCCAGGCGTGCAGGTCGGTGAAGTCGGCGTCGGGGCCTGCCGGGCCTTCCAGCGGCTTGACGTCGGCGGTCAGCTGGATCAGGTAGCCGGATACGAAGCGAGCCGCTAAACCCAGATGCCGCGCCAGATGGACCAGCAGCCAGGCGGAATCCCGGCAGGAACCGCGCCCCAGTTCCAGGGTCTGCTCCGGCGTCTGCACGCCCGCTTCCAGCCGTACCACGTAGCCGACGTCCTCCTTCAACCTTCGGTTGATCTCCACCAGCAGGTCGATGGTACGCAGCCCGGGCCTCACGGCCTCTTCGCGAAACCTGTGCAGCCAGGCGTCGAAAAGCGGTCCCTGCCGGTCGGTTCCGCGAAACGGCGCCAGTTCGCCGAGCGCCGCATCCGGGTAAGCGAACGGATAGTGGACCGCGTCGTCGTCGACAAAAAAATCGAAGGGGTTGATCACCGTCATCTCGGCGATCAGATCGACCTCGATCTCCAGGCTGCTGGCCGGCTCCGGGAACACCAGCCGCGCCACCCAGTTGCCGGCCACATCCTGCTGCCAGTTGATGAAGTGGTTGGCCGGCGCCACCCGCAGGGAGAAGCCGGACACCGGGGTGCGGCAATGGGCCGCCGGCCGCAGCCGGATCTCGTGGGGCCACAGCTTCACCGGCCGGTCGAAGCGGTAGCAGGTGCGGTGATTGAGGGCGACGCGGATGGTCATGGGGCAGGCGATGGTGGCGTATTCACGGAGACCAAACAAACATGGGCCGATGTAGCGCAAGTCCAGAAACGCCGTGCATGGCGCACGGTAGCGTCTGTCAATTTTACGCTGCTCGGCGTTTGGTGATACTCGTGCGGGGCCTGTCGGGACCAACCGCTCCCGATTAGGAAGGAGCGATCCGGTTCATGTCTCCGATCCAATGGCGGATCGCTTCGCGGATCCGGCCTACGCGGGCTACGTCAGCTCATCCCGAAGCTCAAGGCGCCTCTCGACCCTGTCCAGTCGGCCATCGATGCGATCCAGGCGAATGTTCACCAAAGCGAAATCGGAATGAACGTTGACGACTGCTCGCTCCAAGGACACCAAACGCTCATCGAAGGACTGCATGCGCAGCTTCATGGTATCCACGTCCTCCGAAATTTTGTCGACCCGGCTTCTGATGTGCCGGAGATGCTCAAGAACCAGATTCTCAACGTTCTCGGTCATGTCGCCATTCTCGCTAAATGAATTGGTGCTCAGTCTACCAGAGGTCGGGGGAGCACCAAATCTGCAACCAAAATGCTCAACCGCTACGTCGAAATGCCAATGGTAAGGCGGATTCGACCCCAAGCGGCAATCCGCCGAATCAACCTCGCCGGCCAAACGAACGCCCGAAAGAGCAAGAGGCAGAACCGCATGGCCACGAATCAGGCGGAAGGGAGACGATCCGGTTCATGTCTCCGATCCAGTGGCGGATCGCTTCGCGGATCCGCCTTACGGGTCGCGTATTGGTGGAGCCAAGAGAAACATTGGCAGATTCAGTGCAAGTCAGTCGGCACAGCGACTGGCTTATCCGTCAAATGCCCCCATTCCACTCCAGCCGGGGCAGTTCGGCGAAGGCCCGCCTCACGCCTTCGCCCCATTGCTGGCGCAGGGCGGTCATGTAGGGGTCCTGCTCGTCGAAGCGGCGCACATGGGTCAGGCGCAGGCTGTCGCGGGCGTAGCACACCAGGTCCACCGGCAGCCCCACCGACAGATTGGAGCGCATGGTGGAATCGAACGACACCAGCACACACTTGACGGCATCGTCCAGGGTCGTCCCCGGAGTGATGACCCGGTCGATGATGGGCTTGCCGTATTTCACCTCGCCGATCTGGAAATAGGGCGTTTCTGCAGTGGCTTCGATGAAGTTGCCCTCGGAGTAGACCAGAAACAGCCTCTGGCTTTCGCCGGCGATTTGGCCGCCGATGATGAAATTGGCCCCGGCATCGACATTGTTGTTCATCAGGAACGGCCCGTCGCGTCCGCGCACCTCCCGCAGCGCGTTGCCCACCAGTTCCGCCGCCTCCCACATGGAAGCCACGTTCATCAGGCTGTGCCGAAGGTCGCCGTGGCGGATGTCCTGCTCCAAATGGTTGAGGGTGGCCTGGGTCATCGCCAGGTTGCCGGAATTGACGATGACGATCACTCGATCGCCGGGCCGTTCGAAGGTCTTCATCTTGCGGAAGGTGGAGATGTTGTCCACTCCCGCATTGGTCCGGGAATCCGACGCCAGCACCATGCCGGCGTCGATCATCACCCCTGCGCAGTAAGTCATGGTCTGGGTGTCACGAATTGGCAAAAGCCGCACCCTACTTTAACCGGGCAGAGTCGGCAACTAGTCCTCGGCGGGCCAGAAATAGGTGGTGTTGATCAGATCGCCGATGCCGTGCAATCGGGCTACCACGCTGGTGAGGTATTCGTGCAGTCCCAGGCCGATGATGTCGTCGATGCGGCCGTAGCGCAGCTCCGCCTCGAACAGCCCGACGCGGCGGCGCAGCTCCCCGGCCCGGGGGCTGTCGATGTTCTGAACCTGGGAGTGCACCTCGTCGATGCAGGCGCGCAGGGAACGGGGCATGTCGGCGCATAGCAGCAGCAGCTCGGCGACCCGCTTGGGGGTGATCAGGTCGTGGTAGACCGCGCGGTAGGACTGGAACGCCGACACCGAGCGCAGCAGGGCGCCCCACTGGTAGTAATCCGCCGCGCCGCCCACGTCGCCGAGGCTGGGCAGCAGCACGTGGTACTTGACGTCGAGGATGCGGGCGGTGTTGTCGGCCCGCTCCAGAAAGGTGCCGAGCCGGATGAAACCGAAGGCGTCGCCGCGCAGCAGGGTGCCGTAGGTGATGCCGCGGGACAGATGGGAGCGTTCCTTCACCCATTCGAAAAAGTTGGAGATGCCGTCGGCGGGGATGCCGGTTTCGCGGGTCGATTTCATGTCCAGCCAGGTGGCGTTGAGGGCCTCCCACATCTCGACGGTGACCGTATCGCGTTCGGCCCGGGCATTCTCGCGGGCATTGCGGATGCTGTTGAAGATGGAGGAGGGATTGCGCTCGTCCAGCGCCATGAAGCGGACCACGTTGTCGGCGCTCGGCTCCGGGTAGAGTTCGGCGAAGTCCCGGTGCAGTCCGCTGATGGAGAGGATGGCGCTCCATTCCTGGTCGGGCTCGACGGTGCCCTGCTTCAGCAGCGACATGCGGTAGGTCACGTCCAGCATGCGCGCCGTGTTCTCGGCCCGCTCCATGCTGCGAGCCATCCAGTAGAGGTGATCGGCAGTGGAAGACAGCATGTCAGTACCCCAGGACCCAGGTGTCTTTGGTGCCGCCGCCCTGGGAGGAGTTGACCACCAGGGAGCCCTCCTTCAGCGCCACCCGCGTCAGCCCGCCCGGTACCATGGTGATGTTCTGCCCGGACAGCACGAAGGGCCGCAGGTCGATGTGGCGCGGCGCCACCCCGCTTTCCACGAAGGTGGGGCAGGTGGACAGCGCCAGGGTGGGCTGGGCGATGTAGTTGTCGGGATTGGCGATGATCTTGTCGCGGAACAGGCGGATTTCTTCCTTCGATGAGGTCGGCCCCACCAGCATGCCATAGCCGCCGGAACCCTGGACTTCCTTCACCACCAGTTCCGGCAGGTGATCCAGCACGTAGCGGAGGTCCTCGGGCTTGCGCAGCTGCCAGGTGGGGACGTTGGCGATGATGGGTTCCTCGCCGCAGTAGAAACGGATCATCTCGGGGGCATGGATGTACATGGCCTTGTCGTCGGCGATGCCGGTGCCGACCGCATTGGCCAGGGTCACCCGGCCCTGGCGGTAGCACTCGAACAGCCCCGGTACCCCCAGCACCGTATCGGCGCGGAAGGCCAGGGGATCGAGGAAGTCGTCGTCGATCCGCCGGTAGATGACGTCGACCCGCTGTGGACCCTGGGTGGTGCGCATGTAGACCCGGCCTTCGCGCACGAACAGATCGCTGCCCTGCACCAGTTCCACCCCCATCTGCTGGGCCAGGAAGGCATGCTCGAAATAGGCGCTGTTGAACTGCCCCGGCGTCAGCACCACTACGCAAGGGTCGGCCACGCCCGAAGGGGCCACCGAGCGCAGGTTCTCCAGCAGCAGGTCCGGGTAATGATCGACCGGCAGGATGGCCTGGCTGGCGAACAGCTCGGGGAACAGCCGCATCATCATCTTGCGGTTTTCCAGCATGTAGGAAACCCCGGAGGGGGTCCGCAGGTTGTCCTCCAGCACGAAGTATTCGCCAGCCCCGGCCCTGACGATGTCGACACCCGCCACGTGGCAGTAAATCTGCCCTGGCAGGTCGACCCCGACCATCTCCTTGCGGAACAAATTGTTGCCCAGTACCTGCTGCGCCGGGATCTTGCCGGCCTTGAGGATCTCCTGGTCGTGGTAGATGTCGTGGAGAAAGGCGTTGAGCGCACTCACCCGCTGCCGCAGGCCCGCTTCCAGCCGCTGCCACTCGGCGGCGGGGATGATGCGGGGCACGATGTCGAAGGGGATCAAGCGTTCCTGGCCTTCCTCGGCCCCGTATACGGCGAAGGTGATGCCGACCCGGTGAAACGCGAGGTCGGCCTCGGCCCGCTTGCGGGCGATGACTGCGGCTTCGGTGGTGTCCAGCCACTGGGCGAAGGCGGCGTAATGCCCACGTGGCCGGCTGGGCAGTTCGAGCATTTCGTCGTAGATCTGGGCCATACACGCTCCACGGGAGGATTCATGAACTACGCAGCACGACTCATGCCGGATGCGGGCAGCGATCGCAATGCACCGGCAGCGGGACACTTAGTGGCCCGGCGCCCGGCCTTTTTCTTCCCGCATGCGCCAGGCTGGTGCGCCGGCCGCTTCCGATTGAAGCAGACTGCTTTCCTGCACCGGCGCCGGCCCGTCATCGGGGAGGCCTCCAGTTTGAACTATCCTTCCCGAGTAGTCCCTCACCATCGGCCGGTCGGATTTCGACTACGCCCTCTCACGCACCACCCAGGAGATACCACAATGATGGGATCCTCACCCAAAGACATGACCCGTCCCGCCGACCTGGCCAAGCACGGCAAGGGTACCGGCCCGGTCCGGCTGCAGCGCCCGCTGTACCTGGACCTGCTGCCGCCCTGCAACAACGCCTGTCCGGCCGGAGAGAACATCCAGGCCTGGCTGGCCCTGGCCCAGGCCGGGCAGTACGAGCGGGCCTGGCGCGAACTCACCCGCAACAATCCACTGCCGGCGGTGCACGGGCGGGTCTGCTACCACCCCTGCGAGTCCCAGTGCAACCGCAAGCAGGTGGACAGCCCGGTGAGCATCCACGCGGTGGAGCGCTTCCTGGGCGACCTGGCTTTGCAGGAGAGCTGGGCCTTCCAGCCCGATGCGCCCCCCAGCGGCAAGCGGGTGCTGGTGGTGGGCGCCGGCCCCAGCGGCCTGTCGGCCGCCTATCATCTGGCCATGCTGGGGCATCGGGTGGAGATCCACGAGGCCGGCCCCGTGGCCGGCGGCATGATGCATTTCGGCATTCCCGCCTACCGCCTGCCGCGCCGGGAATTGGAGCAGGAAATCCGCCGCATCCAGGATCTCGGCGTCAAGATCGTGCTCAACCACAAGGTCCAGGACATCCTGGCGGAACAGGAGGCCGGCAGGTTCGACGCGGTGTTCGTGGCGATCGGCGCCCATCTCAGCAAGCGGGTGGAGATTCCCGCCCGCGACGCCGGCAAGATCCTCGATGCAGTCGCTTTCCTGCGCCAGGCGGCGGCCGGCGAGGCGCCCACCCTGGGACGGCGGGTGGCCATCTACGGCGGCGGCAACACCGCCATGGACGCGGCCCGTACCGCCAAGCGGCTGGGGGCCGAGGAAGCGCTCATCATCTACCGGCGCGACCGCGAGCACATGCCGGCCCATTCCTTCGAGGCCGACGAGGCCATCGAGGAAGGCGTCAAGATCAACTGGCTGCGTTCCATCAAGGAGATCGACCAGACCCACATCCAGGTCGAGGTGATGAAGATCAACGAGGAGGGCTACCCCGAGCCCACCGGCCGCTTCGAGACCCTGGAGGCCGATGCCCTGATCCTGGCTCTGGGCCAGGACACCGATTCCGGCTTTTTGAAGGCCGTGGCCGACATCGAATTCAAGCGGGACGGCACGGTGATCGTCGATGCCAACATGATGACGGGACATTCCGGCATCTTCGCCGGCGGCGACATGGTGCCCAGCGAGCGCACGGTGACGGTGGCGGTGGGTCACGGCAAGAAGGCGGCGCGCCACATCGACGCCTATCTGCACGGCGGGGCGTACGTCAAGGAACCGAAGCATGACCTGGTGGGCTTCGACAAACTGCACCTGTGGTATCTGGCGGACGCCCAGCAGCGGCTGCAGCGCTCCCTGGATGTGGACAAGCGCGCCTATGGCTTCGACGAGGTGGTGCAGGGCCTGAGCGAGGCCGAAGCGGTCTACGAGGCCAGGCGCTGCTTTTCCTGCGGCAACTGTTTCGAATGCGACGGCTGCTACGGCAGCTGCCCGGAGCAGGCCATCGTCAAGCTGGGTCCCGGCAACCGCTACCGCTACGACTACAGCCGCTGCACCGGCTGTGCCGTGTGTTACGAGCAGTGCCCCTGCCATGCCATCGAAATGATTCCGGAGCCGGAGGTTTAAGCCATGAACGCGGCCAAGGTGACTACCCTGGAAGGCAACGAGGCGGTCGCATACATCGCCTATCGCATCAACGAGATCTGCGCCATCTATCCCATCACCCCGTCGTCCACCATGGCCGAGCTGGCGGACCAGTGGGCCTCCGAGGGCAAGACCAACATCTGGGGCAATATCCCACTGGTGGTGGAGATGCAGAGCGAGGGCGGCGCCGCCGGCGCGGTGCACGGGGCGCTGCAGACCGGCGCCCTCACCACATCCTTCACCGCCTCGCAAGGGCTGCTGCTGATGATCCCCAACATGTACAAGATCGCCGGTGAATTGAGCCCGATGGTGCTGCACGTGGCGGCGCGGTCGCTGGCGGCCCAGGGGCTTTCCATCTTCGGCGACCATTCGGACGTGGCGGCGGTGCGCAACACCGGTTTCGCCCAGCTGGCGTCCAGTTCGGTTCAGGAAGGCCACGACCTGGCGCTGCTGGCCCAGGTCGCCAGCCTGGAGTCCCGGATACCCTTCGTGCATTTCTTCGACGGCTTCCGCACCTCCCACGAGGTGAACAAGCTTAGCCTGATCGGCGACGACCAGATCCGGGCGATGCTCGATCCGGATCTGATCCGCGCCCACCGCGACCGCGGCCTCAATCCGGACAAGCCCTTCATCCGCGGCACGGCACAAAATCCGGACGTGTACTTCCAGGGCCGCGAAACGGTCAATCCCTTCTATGCGCGCCTTCCTGCCATCGTGCAGGCCGCCATGGACCGCTTCGCCGCGCTCACCGGACGCCAGTACCACTTGTTCGACTACTACGGACATCCCGAGGCCGAGCGGGTGGCGGTGATCATCGGCTCCGGCGGCCAGACTCTGCGGGAGACCGTCGATTACCTGCAACGCCAGGGCGAGAAGGTGGGCGTGGTGCTGGTGCGGCTGTGCCTGCCGTTTGCCGCCGAGGCCTTCCTGGCGGTGCTGCCCAAGACCGTGAGATCGGTCGCCGTGCTGGACCGCACCAAGCTGCCGGGTTCGGTGGGCGAACCGCTGTACGGCGACGTGGTCGCCATCCTGGCGGAAGCCTGGGGCAACGGCGTCCTGTCCAGCCTGCCGCGCATCGTCGGCGGCCGCTACGGCCTGTCGTCCAAGGAATTCACCCCGGCCATGGCCAAGGCGGTGCTGGACGAGCTGAAGAAGGAGACACCGAAGAACCACTTCACCGTAGGCATCAAGGACGACGTCTCCCACACCAGCCTGGACTACGATCCCGGTTTCGACATCGAACCGGACGAGGTGGTGCGCGCCCTGTTCATCGGCCTGGGCGCCGACGGCACCGTGGGTGCCAACAAGAACAGCATCAAGATCATCGGCGAATCCACCCCGCTCCATGCCCAAGGCTATTTCGTCTACGACTCCAAGAAGTCCGGCTCCCGCACCGTGTCCCACGTGCGGTTCGGCCCCAACCCGATCCAGTCGCCCTATCTGATCCGCTCCGCCGGCTTCATCGGCTGCCACCAGTTCAACTTCGTCGAGAAGATGGACGTGCTGGAATTCGCCAAGCCCGGCGCCACCTTTCTGCTGGACAGCCCGTACGGGCCTGACGAGGTGTGGGACAAGCTGCCCCGCACCCTGCAGCGGGAGATCATCGACAAGAACATCGCCTTCTACGTCATCGACGCATCCAAGGTGGCGCGGGAAACCGGCATGGGCAACCGTACCAACACCATCATGCAGACCTGTTTCTTCGCCATCTCCGGGGTGCTGCCGCGGGACGAGGCCATCGCCAAGATCAAGGAGTCGATCAAGAAGACCTATGGCAAGAAGGGCGAGGACGTGGTGCAGAAGAACTTCGTGGCGGTGGACCAGACCCTGGAGCGGCTGTATCGGGTGCAGGTGCCGGCGGAAGCGACCAGCTGCCTGGACATTCCCCCGCCGGTGCCGGCTCGCGCCCCGGAGTTCGTGCGCACCGTCACCGCGGCGATGATGGCGGGAACCGGGGATGAGCTGCCGGTCTCGGCGCTGCCGGTGGACGGCACCTATCCCACCGGCACCACCCAGTGGGAGAAGCGCAACATCTCCGCCTTCGTGCCGCAATGGGAACCGGACATCTGCATTCAATGCGGCAATTGCAGCTTCGTCTGTCCCCACAGCGTGATCCGCTCCAAGTTTTACTCGGAGGCCTTGCTGGCGGATGCTCCGCAGGGCTACAAGTCGGCCCCCATCAGCGCCCGGGGTTTTCCCGACATTCGCTACACCTTGCAGGTGTACGTGGAAGACTGCACCGGCTGCGGCCTGTGCGTCGAGGTGTGTCCGGCCAAGAGCCTGCAGCAGAGCGGGGTCAAGGCCATCAACATGAAACCGAAGGAGCCGATCCTGGAACAGGAGCGCGCCAACATCGGCTATTTCGAGCGGATTCCGGTGAACGACCGCTCCAAGGTGGATTTTTCCTCGGTGCGCGGCGCCCAGTTCCTGGAGCCCTTGTTCGAATTCTCCGGCGCCTGTGCCGGCTGCGGCGAGACGCCTTATGTCCGTCTGCTTTCGCAGCTGTTCGGCGACCGCTTGATCATGGCCAACGCCACCGGCTGTTCCTCCATCTACGGCGGCAACCTGCCCACCACGCCCTGGACCACCAATGCCGATGGCCGCGGCCCCGCCTGGTCGAACTCGCTGTTCGAGGACAACGCGGAATTCGGCTTAGGCTTCCGGCTGGCGGCGGACAAGCATCTGGAGCTGGCGCGGGAGCTGATCCTGCAGCTGAAAGAGAATATCGGCACCGATCTGGCGGGAGGACTGCTGGAGGCGCGCCAGCTGACCGAGTCGGACATCCGCATGCAGCGCATCCGGGTCGGCCACCTCAAGGCCAGCTTGCTGCAGATGGATGACCCGCGCGCCAAGGACCTGCTGTCGGTGGCCGACCATCTGGTGCGGCGCAGCATCTGGATCATGGGTGGCGACGGCTGGGCTTACGACATCGGCTCGTCGGGTTTGGATCACGTGCTGGCCAGCGGCCGCAACGTCAACATCCTGGTGCTGGACACCGAGGTCTATTCCAACACCGGCGGCCAGATGTCCAAGTCGACTCCTTTGGGCGCGGTGGCCAAGTTCGCCGCCGCCGGCAAGCCGGTGGCCAAGAAGGACTTGGCGTTACAGGCGATCTCCTACGGCAGTGTCTATGTGGCGCGGGTCGCGATGGGCGCCAATCCCCAGCAGACCCTGCTGGCGCTGCGGGAAGCGGAGGCCTATCCGGGCACTTCGCTGATCCTGGCCTACAGCCATTGCATCGCCCATGGCATCAACATGCAGCAGGGCCTCAAGCAGCAGGACCTGGCGGTCGCCAGCGGCCATTGGCCCTTGGTCCGTTACAACCCGACCCTGCGCCAGACCGACCGCAATCCCTTCGTGCTCGATTCGCCCAGGCCCTCGGTCAAACTCAAGGACTATGCCTTCAACGAATTGCGCTACAAGATGCTGGCGCGGGTTCATCCGGAGGAAAGCGAGCACCTCATGGCCCTGGCCCAGCAGGTGGTCGAGCAGAAGTGGGAAATCTACGAAGAAATGGCGTCCGGCAGCGGCAGCCGATTCCATCCCGATGCCACCCTCAAAACCGGTAATTGACAGGAGGCTTTATGGACCTGACCACTGATTACATGGGCCTCAAACTGCGGCACCCCGTCGTCGCTTCCGCCTCGCCGATCTCCTCCACCTTCGACGGCATCCGCCGGCTGGAAGACGGCGGTGCCGCGGCCGTGGTGATGGTGTCGCTGTTCGAGGAACAGATCCGCCACGAAAACGAAGCCTTCTCCTATCTGATGGAAACCGGGACCATGAGCTTCGCCGAGTCGCTGAGCTATTTTCCGGATTTCGACGCCTACCAGGTGGGGCCGGAAAACTATCTGAACATCCTGCGGCAGGCAGCCGAGTCCACCGACATTCCGGTCATCGCCAGCCTCAACTGCGTCACCGGGGAAGGCTGGATCCATTACGCCCGCCAGATGCAACAGGCCGGCGCCAAGGCCATCGAGCTCAACATCTATGCGGTACAGACCGATTTCGACGTGCCCGGCGCGGTGGTGGAACAGCGTTATCTGGACATCCTCAAGGCGGTGAAGGCGGTCGTCGACATCCCCGTCGCCCTCAAGCTCAGCCCCTTCTTCAGTTCCATGGGCCACATGGCCAGGGCCCTGGATGGGGCGGGAGCCGACGCCCTGGTGATGTTCAACCGGTTCTACCAGCCCGACATCGACATCGTCGACCTGGAGGTTTCGCCCTCCTTGAGCCTCAGCTCCTCCGGCGAAATCCGCCTGCCCTTGCTGTGGATCGCCCTGCTGCGCGGCAAGGTCAAGGCGTCGCTGGCCGCCACCCGCGGGGTGGAGTCCTCCGACGAAGTGATCAAATACCTCTTGGCAGGCGCCGACGTGGTGATGACGACTTCCTCGCTGCTGCGCAACGGCCCGCATTACCTGGGCACCTTGGTCCACGGCCTGACCTACTGGATGGAGGCGCGTGGCTTCGAGTCGGTCGAACGGCTCAGGGGCAGCATGAGCCGCGACAAGATCGCCAACCCCGGCGCCTTCGAGCGCGCCAACTACATCCGGGTGCTGGAGAGCTACAAGATCGACTATCTCTGAGGGCTTTGCCGGGCGGTCTGGATCAGGCACGAGGGAAGGAAGGACGTGAGCCGGCAGCGGGCATCGAGGCACTGACCGGCGCCGGCGGGTTGCGGCTAGTAGGGATGGGCGTTTCGAACTTTCTTCGGTGATATGAGCCGACGAGAGCGTTTATGAGCGACACATCAATGGATTACCGCTTCACCGACCTGGTCGACATCGAAGCGTTTCGCAGCATGCTGAAGTCGTTTTTCGAGGCGACCGGCATTCTCCATGGGCTGGTCGACGACCAGAACAACGTCATCAGCGCCATCGGCTGGCAACAAGCCTGCACCGATTTCCACCGCGTCCATCCCTGCAGCAACGAGCGCTGTTTGGCGAGCAACCGCTATCTGGCCGAGCATGCCGGCCGCGAAGGCTATGTCGGCTGCCGCTGCGAGAACGGTTTGATGGATTATGCCACCGCCATCGTGGTCGAAGGCCGGCAGCTGGCGACCCTGTACTTCGGCCAGCTTCTGCACGAACCGCCCGATCTGGAATTCTTCCGCCGCCAGGCGCAGGAATGCGGTTTCGACGAAGAGGCTTATCTGGATGCGATCCGCAAGGTGCCGGTGATCCCGAAGGAACGCATCGAGCCGATCATGGCGTTCTACGTTCAGCTGGCCCAGATGCTGGCCCGCAGCGGTCTCGACCGCTTGCGCCAGCTCCAGGCGGAGCAGCGCCTGGCCGAACTGAATCAGGACCTGGCGCAGCGGGTCGCTCAGCGTACCGCCGAACTGGCGTCCAAAAACGCCTTGCTCTCCGGCGAGATCGAACGGCGGGGCCGGATCGAAGAGGCCTTGCGGAACAGCCAGGGCCAGTTGCAAGCCATCCTGGATCTGTCGCCGGTCGGCATCGGCTGGTCCGATGAAGACGACCGCATCGAATACGCCAACCAGAAGTTTACCGAGCTTTTCGGCTATACCCTCGCGGACATTCCGACGCTCGATGCCTGGTACATACGGGCTTATCCCGACGAAGGGTTCCGTACCGGACCCCTGCAACGCTGGAGATCCGAGGTGGCCGCTGCACGGCAGGCCAACCGGCCGCCGCCGGTACTGGAAGCCCCCATCGTCTGCAAGGACGGCAGCAAGCGGCGTGTCATCGTTGCGGCTTCCTGGGTCGGCAACCGGCGCCTGGTGACCTTCAGCGACATCACCGAGCGCTGTTTGGCAGAACAGCGGGAACTCGCCCGCAACGCCGTGCTGGGACTGATCGCGACCGGGGCGAGCCAGGCGGAAACCTTGACGGCGCTGGTTCACGCCATGGAAGCCGAAGGGGAAGGGACCATCTACTCCATTCTTCTGCTGGACCGCGACGGCCGCCACCTCCATACCGGCGCCGCGCCGAGCCTGCCGGGTTTCTACAACCAAGCCATCGACGGAATCGAGATCGGTCTTGGCGCGGGCTCTTGCGGGACCGCCGCGGCCACTCTGAAACGGGTGGTGGTGGCCGACATTCAAAGCGACCCCTATTGGGCAGGATACAAGGAGCTGGCGTCCCGCGCCCAACTCGCATCCTGCTGGTCGGAACCGATACTGGCGTCCGACGGCCGGCTGCTCGGCACCTTTGCCATCTATCATCGGGTGCCGCACACCCCTGACGAACGCGAAATCCAGCGCCTCGGCGAAGCCGCCAACCTCGCCAGCATCGCCATCGAACATCATCGGGTTCGCGAGGAACTGGAACGGCAGGCCCGCACCGATTTTCTCACCGGCCTGCTCAACCGCCGCCGCTTCATGGAGTTGGCGGAAGCCGAACAGGCTCGCTTGCTCCGCTACGGCGAGCCGTTCTGTCTGCTGATGTTCGACGTCGACCGTTTCAAGGCGGTCAACGACCGTCACGGACACAAGGCCGGGGATCGGGTGCTGCAGGAAATCGCCGAGGTGCTCCGGTGCAACTTGCGCGAGGTCGACACCGCCGGCCGCATGGGAGGCGAGGAGTTTGCGGTCATCCTGCCGGAAACCACCGCCCTGGATGCGCAGGACGCCGCCGAGCGGCTGCGGCAGGCGATTGCAGCGAGGCCGATGCCGGTGGAATCGGGAGAATCGCTGAACGTGACGGTTTCGATCGGAATCGCCGCCGCGCCGGCCGGTGTACCGGCGGATATCGAAGCCCTCCTGAAACAGGCCGATCAGGCGCTCTATGCCGCGAAAAACGGCGGCAGGAACCAGGTGCGGCTGGCCTATGCACCCCCCGACATGGGCGGCGCCAAGGATACGGTGAAGCTCCTGAAACTATCCTGGCACAGGGCCTATGAATGCGGACAACCCGTGATCGACGGACAACACCGCGCCCTGTTTCTGCAGACCAACGGCTTGCTCGCTTCCCTGGGGGCCGGCTGTCCTGCGGATCGGCTGGTCACGGCGATCGAAGCCTTGCTGCGGGCGGTTCAGCGGCACTTTCAGGATGAGGAAGCCATTTTCACGGAGGCGGGCTATCCCAACGCGATCCATCACGCCGCCCTGCATCGCCACCTCATGGAACGGGCCAACGAACTGGCCAGAAGGTTCCGGTCGGGCAACCTGGCGACAGACGATCTGCTCAACTTTCTGATTTACGAATTGGTCGCCGAACACATGCTGAGGGAAGACCGGGAGTTTTTCCCTTATCTGCATGGCGAACCGGGACCGCGCTGATCCCTGGCTCCGACGGCCGGCTTCCCCGCTCTTCGATCGCCGCTCCGCTGCCGCCGATCCGCTGGGACGACGGGGGTTCGGGCGGTTGCGCCGGTTTCCTCCGCTTCAACCGCCGAAGTGAACCGCGATGGCGGCACCGCCCAGCAGGCTGGTGCCGATGCTGATCTCGCCACGGTAGGCTTCGACGACTTCTGCGACCACCGCCAGGCCGATGCCGTGGCCGGGGGCGGATTCGTCGGCACGGGCGCCGCGCTGCAGGATGCGGCCGAAACTGGCGGGGTCGATGCCGGGACCGTCGTCGTGGATGACCAGAGTCAGGCCCTGGCGGTCACGCCAGCCCTGCACCCGAATCTGGCTGCGGCACCATTTGCAGGCGTTGTCGATGAGATTTCCCAGCAGTTCCAGCAGGTCGGCTTCGTCGCCCCGAAACAGCAGGGCGGGGTCCAACTCGTTGGCGGCAGCGATCGCCTTGTCCCGGTAAACCTTCTGCAGCGACATCAGTACCCGCTCCACCACCGGCTGAACCGGGGTACTGGAAACCACGGTGGTGTGGCCGGCCATGGTGGCGCGTTGCAGCTGGCGGTCGACGATGGCCGCCATGCGGCCGGTCTGTTCGGCCACGGTGGCGGCCAGCGCTTCCCGGCGATCGATCGCCCCCTGCAGCACCGCCAGCGGCGTCTTCAGGCTGTGGGCCAGGTCGGCCATGGCATTGCGGTAGCGTTCCCGGCGCGCCCGTTCGCCTGCCAGCAAGACGTTGATGCTCCGGGTGAGGGGACGGATTTCGGCCGGATAGTGCTGTTCGATGCGTTGGCGCCGGCCGCTCTCGATGGCGGCCAGTTCTCCGGCGATGCGGCGCAGCGGACGCAGGCTCCAGCGCAGGGCGGCAGCCTGGCTTGCGACCAGCAGGATGGCCACGACTCCCAGCCCCAGCCAGAGCCGGCTTCGATAACTGGCGATTTCCCGATGGAACGGCGCCAGTTCGGTCAACAGGAAAAAGCTGAAGGACCGGCTGCCAGCCGCGGACGTCTTCTCCAGGCCGTAACCCATCATGGCATAGTCGCGGCCGTCTTCCAGCTTCAGTTCGCGCCATTCCCGGCTGCCGGCCGCCACCGCCATCGGCTGCGGCAGCGGGCGGCCGAGCCAGGAAGGCGAGCGCCACAGGATGCGGTCGCCGGATGCCACGAAGGCATACAGGCCGGAGTCGCCGATGGCGAGTCGCGGCTCCGGCAGGTCGGCCGGATTCGGCATCTCCAGCTTGCCGGACGGATCGACGGTAGCCGCCGCCAGCAGCAGGTAGAGTTCCCCCATCATGCGTTCCCGCAGCGCCAGCCGGCCGCTGGTGCGGAAGGCGCTGTCCAGCACTGCCGCGGAACCGAACACGAACAGCAGCACCACCAGAAAGGTGGCGAGCCCCAGGCGGAATTGCAGCGAGCGGCTCACGCTGACAGCCGGTAGCCGCGGCCCCGCAGGGTTTCTATGGGCTGCAGGCTGCCGTCCGGATCGAGCTTGCGGCGCAAACGGCCGACCACCACTTCGATCACGTTGCTGTCGGGGTCGCTGTCGTGGGGATAGAGGTAATCGCGCAGTTCGGTCTTGGACACCACGCTGCCCGGACGGCGCGCCAGGAATTCCAGCAACCGGTATTCGAATCCGGTGAGTTCGATCTCGGCGTCATGGACGGTGACCCGCTGTCCGTCCAGGTCGATGGCGAGGGGACCGCAGCGCAGCAGTGAGCCACCGCCGCGGGCACGCCGCACCAAGGCCCGTACCCGCGCCGACAATTCCTCCATGCGGAAGGGCTTGACCAGGTAGTCGTCGGCGCCGGTTTCCAGCCCCAAGACACGGTCCTGCCAGCGCCCGCGGGCGGTCAGCGCCAGGATGGGAAGCGGGCTGCCACGCTCGCGCAGCCGGCGGATGATGTCCAGGCCGTTCAATTCCGGCAGTCCCAGGTCCAGGATGAAGGCGTCGAAGGGATATTCGCTCGCCAGGTAGAACGCTACCGTTCCGGTTCCGGCGACCTCGACCCCATAGCCTTCTTCCTCGAAATGGCGGCGCAACTGGCCTTGTATGTCCAGTTCGTCCTCGGCGATCAAGAGTCGCATGCGCTTGCGGCGGACGCTCGGCGCGGGGCGGACATGCAGACGGCCCGCGTGCGGGCCGTCCGGATCGCGCCTGGGGCAGGCGGGCTATCGGGCGTTGTCGCCATCGGGGCAGACGGCGAATTCGCAGCGTGGCCCGACCCGGCTCACCCAGGTGGTGCCGTCCGGGCACAACTGGGCGTCCTGGGTGCAGGCCACCAGGTCGACGGGGTCGCCCTTGGGCAGAGGGTCGATGAGAGGATCGATCACCCCCGGCGGGTCGATCACCGGTACATCCGGCAGGTCGAGCCCCCCGGTTTCCGCGAACTGCTCCAGATCGTTGGCCTGAATGCGGCCCTCGGACAGGGTGTAGAGCTGATCTTCGATGGTCAGCAGGCGCCGCACCGTGCGGTTCCAAGCATAATAAACGCCGTCCGGTACGTGGCTGATGGCGGCGAGCTTCTTGAAGCCGTCCGCCGGGGTGATCCGGTAGATCTGGGCGCCCTCGAACACCGGCATCGGCCAGTCTATGCCCGCGACCGCGGCGATCTCCTGGATGGGGAAGCCCAGCAGGTCGCGGTCCTGGTCGAACAGCAGCGCCTTGTGGTCGTGGAACAGCTCGGAATAGCTGCCCTGGCTGCCGATCACCAGGCTGTGCTTGAGCGACGGCTGGGTGACGTCGGAAACGTCGAACAGTGCCAGCTTCACGCCGCCGGTGACCTGGCCGGTTTCGTCGGTGTCCTGGCCGAAGCCCAGAATGTGCCGGGCGTCGTAGGGATGGAGGTAGTGGCTGAAGCCGGGGATCTTGAGTTCGCCCAGCACCTTGGGGGCGGCGGGGGTGGCCAGGTCCACCACGAACAAGGGATCGACCTGGCGGAAGGTGACCAGATAGCAGCGGTCGCCCAGGAAGCGGGCCGAGTAGATGCGCTCGCCCTCGGCCAGGTGTTCCAGCCGGCCGGCGATATGCAGGTCCGCATCCAGGTTGTAGAGGTTGTTCCAGCTCTGCAGCTCGCCGGTGTCGCCCGTTTGCACCCACCGGCTGACGGTGGTGGCGACGCGGAAATAGCCGCCCGATTCGTCCATGGAGAACTGGTTGAGTACGGTGCCCGGCACTTCTCCGGCGGCGCGGAAGCGGCTGGCGCCGTTGCCGATGGCGAAGCTGTAGATGTGGCTGACCGGGATGGGCTCGCCGCTTTCGGCGGGGGCGTCGGGATAGTCCGCCGCCGACAGGTAGATGCTGCCGGTGGAGGCGTAGGCCACCTCGCCGGCTCCCAGGAAGGACTTGATGTCGGCCGGAGTGTCGGGCTGGCTCAGGCGGAACCCGGCGATGATCACGTAGTCCGGATCGATGAAGCCGGGGAAATAGTAGAGCCGGTTCAGGGCCAGGGGCTGGCTCTTGCCGTCGGCGACCGCGCTGTCGCTGACGGCGGGCAGGGTGGACTGCCGGCTTGCCCTGGCGGGCTTGGCGGTGGTGTTGGCGCGAGCGGCCATCCGATAGAACGAGGGGTAGGTCCGTCCCATCAGATAGATGCTGTCGCCCACCTTGCGGGACGCCAGGTAGTTGCCGCCGAAACTGACTTCCCGCTCCAGCACGGGCTTGCTGCGATCGCTGACGTCATAGACCCGTGCGAGGGTCTTGGGGTCGCCGATGGGCCACCAGATCGCCATCTTGGCGGTGGCGGCGGGATTGATGTCGGCTTGAGCCGCCCAGCCGGTCCCGATCACCACCAGGCGGTCGGCTTCGAGGTAAACCTCGGTGGGGTAGAAGCCGTCCTCCAGCTTGATGGAGGCCAAAAGCGCCATGTCCTTGGCCGGATAGGCGCGTACGATGCGGACTTCACCGCCCTGGATGCTGTAGATGTACTGGCCGTCGGTCTTGACCAGGTCACCCTCGTCCACCCCCCGGACCTGGACGTTGGTGGTCGAATGGGAATAGCCGGCCAGATCCGCCGTCGCCGATACCTCGGCGCCCGACTTGTCGGTGCTCGCCGTGCGCGTCATCAATTCCATCCCGGCCGCCGAGATCTGGATGTGCTTGCCGCCCAGCAGCTTCTTGAGCTGGCGGAAGCTGGCTACGCGCTGGGGCTTGGCCGACTGGGCGGCGGCAGCCTGATGGCCCGGCTTGCGCGCCGCGGCTTCGCTGCCCCATGGGCCCAGCAGCAGCACGCAGGCCGCCAGCCCCACGATGGTTAACCGTAACGGATGTGCCGTACTGTTCATCTCGTCCTACTCCTTCGATGCCTGTGTCTGTCGATCGATGCCAGGCGGTGTTCCACCGCGGCTGGCGCTCCGGGAGACCGTGCAGGGTGGACCGGGGCTTCGCGCTCGCCGGGTTCACCGTCCGCCGACGGTCTCGCCACGAGAATACGCCGGTCAAGCTGAACGGAAGGTGAACCCGAATTTCTGCTTCACGGCGCTAATTTGTTGGATATGATGGCTTCTTCCAACGGATTGCGACAGGACTCATCATGAACTTTACAACCATCCGAACCCGCCCGCCAGCGCTTCCCTCCAACGATCGTTGCGGCTGCCGAAGGGCCGTGTCCGCCGTCTGGGGGTGGCTGCTGCTGTGTGTGCTGGTGCCGGCAGCCGGAACGGCGCACGACGCCGGCGGCGAGGTCATCCGCCTGCCCGGCGATCCCGCCGTTTCCGGCTTTCTGGCCCAGCCGGCCGCGGGATTTCGTTTCGCCGGCTGGCAGGGCGATTGCGAAACCACCATCGGTCCCCTCTGCACCTTGACGGGGGCGCCCTCGCGAAATCTTGCCGCCCGTTTCGAGCCGGCATGGGGCGAACCGGCGCCCGCCCGCGCCGTGCTGCTGCTGCACGGTGCAGGCCAGGACCGGCGGGTGTGGGACGAGACCGTGAACCGGCAGTTCGCAGGACACTGTCCCGCCATTTACGGAGGCGTGATCCTGGGGCGCGACGGGGAGATGCAGCCGGGCCAGCTGCGCTGTTACCGCATCGAATTCGGCTATTACGAAGCGCTGGCCGACGGCACTTTCGCATCCGGCGACCGCTCCGGCACCGACCAGCTCGGCGCCGAATTGCGTGCCGCCGTGGTGGGCCTGCAGCAGCGTCATCCCCAGCTCGAGCTGGTGCTGGCGGGGCAGGGACGCGGCACCGCAGTGGCGCGCTGGTTGCTGCGCAAGGGCGGTCGGCAGCGCAAGCCCGTGGCGGGCTTGGTGGAGGTCCGCACGCAAGGCGGCAGGACGGAAACGGGGGCCGTCGAGACCGCGGACCTGGAACGCAAGGCGAAGGACTTGCTGGGCTGGTAATGAAGCCGGCGCGCGCCATTCGTCTCAAGATCGCCGCGGTCGCCGCCCTGCTGGGGTTGGCGGCGGGCGGTGTGGGGACGTCGTGGCCGCCCCCGCTGATCGCGCCAGCGGCGCCGGTGGCGGTCAAGGCGCGGCCGTCCCCCGCACCCGCGCAAGGGCCGCTCCGGTCTGCCGGCCGCTTGGAGCCGGCGCCGCGGCCGCAGCGGGCAGCCTCCGGTCCCGCTGAACCCGCGCCGAAACTGGCGGAGCACCCGCCCGAGCAGGCACGGGAACCGGAAGCCACGCCCGCCGACCTGTGGCGGCACTGGCAGCGGCTGCTGAGCCGGCAGGCCTTCCAGCAGATCCCCATCCTCAATGCGTTGCTGGCGGAAAGTCTGCGCAGCCACGACGATCCGGCGGTCTACCGGGAAATCGCCGAGTTGCTCGAGCATCCCGAGATTTCGTTGCAGGCCAAGTCGCTGCTGATCGATTTGCTGGGCGAAGCGGCGACGCCCGAGGCCTTGGAGCTGCTGCTGGAAATCGCGCGGCAAGGCGGGCAGTCGCCGCTTTATGGACCTTCGCTGAACACCATCAGCCACATCGGCGACAATCACTGGGGCGGCCGATTTCACGAAGAGTTGTCGGGGCTGCTGGAGAGTGCCTGGGTCGCCGATCTCGGCGACGACACGCCGCTGGTGCGGGCCGTGGCCAGGGCCCTCGTCGGAGTCGGCGCGCCCGCGGGTATCCAGCTGCTGCTGGATACGCTGACGGGCCGGAATAGCGGCGGCGACAGCCGGGAAAGCTTTCGCCGCAAGCAGATCGCCGCGTTCCAGGAGGTTCCGAAGGTCTCCAATCCCGCCGCGATTCCCGTCCTGGTGGCAAACCTGCCGGGCGGCGGCAAGCCGGCGGCCGGCGGAGGCGAAGCGGCCGATTTCGGAGCGGCGGGCTCGGACGCGGTGGAATCACCGCTCATCCAGGCGCCGCTGGAGCCGGCGTTTTCGCCGGGATCACCGATGATCGCGTCGATCGCCGGGAAGGCGATCGAAAACATCGATTCCGCCAACAAGCATTCCCTCGAAGTTCCCGCGGTGCCCGGCCCGGGGGTTGCCGTCACCGGTAGCCTGGAGCCCGGCGAAGTGGCTCCCGTGACCGATACACCCGATACCGCCGTCGCCGGGCAGCCCGGCCACTAACCCCTGTCGCCCCGCCACCGGCGTCGGAACTCCTCAGCGCTTGCGCCGTTCCGCCTCTTCCTGTTCGAACTGCCGCAGCCGCTCGTCGATCACCGCATTGACATAGTAGTCGTCACCGCCGGAGCGGCGGGCGATGCGCAGCTGCTGAATGGCGGCTCGGGTCTGGCCGGAGGCGTAATAGTATTCCGCCAGATAGCGGTGGGATTCCGGCGGGTTGTTCAGGCCCGCATAGGTCTCCGCCAGCAGGGCGTAAACCTCCGGGGTGGAGGGATGATGCCGGCTGTATTGCTGCAGCAGCTTGCGGGCGCTGTCGGCGCGCCTGCGCGTCAGCAGGGTGCGGACATAGTTGAGGGTGATCGCCCGATTGTCCGGGAAGCGCTGGTTGGCCATCTCGTAGATCTGCAAGGCCTGGTCGCGGTCGCCGCTCTCCGCCTCGCAATGGGCCAGGGCGGTGAGGAACTGGGGGTAATCGGCGTATTGCATCGCCAGATTCTGCAGCATGGGTTTGGCTTGCGCCGGCTTGTTGTCGGCGATCAGGGCCAAGGCCAGGCCGTAGCGGGCGACGTCGCGCTGCTGGCGGGTGCCCTGGCCGGCGATCGCCCGGAAATAGCCCACCGCATCGGCCGGGCTGGCGGAGGTCTGCGCCCTCAGCTTGGCGCGCACCAGCTGATAGGGCAGGGAATCGGGATATTGGCGGAACGGGAACTGCTCCGAGCGGGCGCGGGTATCGGCGATGCGGGACACGGTCACCGGATGGGTCAAAAGGAATTCCGGCAGGTTGCGGCCGGCGTAGCGGGTCGATTGCTGCAGCTTCTCGAAGAAGCTGGGCATGCTGCGCGGGTCGTACTCCGATCGGGCCAGGGTCTGCATGCCCACCCGATCGGCTTCGGCCTCGTTGTCGCGGGTGAAGTTGATCTGGTACTGGGTGCTGGCGGCCTGGGCGGCGATGATGGCGGCCTGGCCGGCCTGGGCCGAGCCGGTCTTGGCGCCGATCAGGATCGCCGCCAGCATGGCGGCGGCGGTGGGCAGGGTCAGCCGGCCCGCCGCCTGGAAGGCCTGGTACAGATGGCGCTGGGTGACGTGGGCGATTTCGTGGGACAGTACCGAGGCCAGTTCGCTCTCCGACTCGGAGGTGAGGATCAGCCCGGAATTGACCCCGATATAGCCGCCGGGCCCCGCGAAGGCGTTGATGGTGGGTTCGACCACCACGAAGAAGTGGAAGGGCAGGGCCGGGTTGGCGGAGTTCTGCGCCAGCTTCTGGCCGATGGTCTGGATGTATTCGGCGATCTCCGGGTCTTCGCTGACCTGGGTCTCGTTATGTAAACTACGGAAGAACGCCGCCCCCAACTCCTTTTCCTGCAGCGGCGTCATCACGGTACCCGAGTAGTCCCCGATTTCCGGCAGCGGCTGGTCCTGATCCGGACTCTGACCGAGGCTCCCGTTGCGCGGGCCTTGGGGAATCAGGTCGGCCGGCGGATCCAGGTTCAGCTTCGGCTTGGGCAGCGGAGCGGTCGCGGCGAGCACCTGGGCCTGCCCGAGGATCAGCAGCAGCGCGAGGGAACGACGTGGTAGGGGCATCGGGGAACAACGTTTGGGGCAGGGAAGAATTCGTTCCGGACGGCGCTTGCGTTGCCGTGCGGTGGTAGATTAGACGCAGCCGGTCGATGAAGTTCGCGATCCAAGTCAACGCCAGTCCATACCAGGCTCAAGCCGGGGAATCCGCCTACCAGTTTATCAAAGCGGCCCTGGCGATGGGGCACGCCATCGTGCGGGTGTTTTTCTACTACGACGGCGTCTATCACGGCTTCGGCGGCTGCCGGCCGCCCCAGGACGAACCCCAGCCGCTGCAGCGCTGGGCCGAACTGGCGGACGACCATGGCGTCGATCTGGTGTTGTGCATTTCGGCGGCCCAGCGCCGCGGTCTGTTGACCACCACGGAAGCCGGTGCCGCAGGGATAGCCCCCGGCCCGGTCGCCCCAGGATTCCGCATCGCCGGCTTGGGGCTGTGGGTCGAGGCCTGCCTGCAGGCCGACCGGGTCCTGGTGTTTCGCGCCTGAATGGCCAAGAAATTCCTGTTCATCCTAGGCACCGCGCCTGTTTCCGGCGTGCAGGTGCAGGAGACCCTGGATCAGATCCTCACCACGGCAGCCATGGAGCAATCGGTGTCGCTGCTGTTCCTGGACGACGGCGTTTTCCAGCTGGTACGGAACCAGCAGCCGCTTTTGGCCGGACGCAAGGACATCGCCCTGATCTATCAGGCCTTGCCCATCTACGACGTCGAGGAGCTGTGGGTGGAAGCCGAATCGATGCAGGAACGGGGTTTGGTCCAGGATGACCTGACCCTGGTGCTGCAGCCGATTCCCCGCGCCGAACTGGGCCGCTTCGTCGCCGGCCACGACCTGGTGGTGCACTGCTGATGGCGGTGCTGCATCTGGTCAACCGGCTGCCGCCGGACGGCGCCGGCCTCGCGACCTGTTTCGAGCGGCTTGGCGCGGACGATGCGGTGGTGCTGATGGAACAGGCGGTGTACGCCTGTCGTAGCGGTTCGGAACTGGCTGGGTCGCTGCGGCAGGCTGCGCGGGGCCTGCGACTGTACGCGCTGGAGCCGGACCTCTCGGCCCGCGGCATTTTCCCGGAAGCGGTCTGCGAAGGCATCGAACCGGTGGATTTTCCCGGCCTGGTGGCGCTGTGCTGCGAACATGACCTGGTGCATTCCTGGTGAGCGACCACCCAAACGCGTTGCCGCCGCTCACCGACAGCGGCTTCCTGGTGAATACCGCCGACTGGAACGAGCAGGTGGCTCAGGCCTTGGCGGAACGTTGCGCCATCACGCTGTCGGAACAGCACTGGGAGATCATCCGTTTCATCCGGGACTATTACCGCAGCTACAACCACCTGCCCAATGCCCGGATGTTCGTGAAGGCCGCGCAGAAGCAGCTGGGAGAGGAAAAGGGCAATTCCATCTACCTGCACCGGCTGTTTCCCAAAGGACCATTGCGCTACGCCTGCTTGATCGCTGGTTTGCCCAAGCCGCCCGGTTGTTTATGAGGTGGTCCGCTTCGGTGGGGGTTCATTATTTTAACCTTCCAGTTTCAATGCTTTACGCGCGGGCTCGCCGCATATATTGGACCTGAAATGACTTCAGATGAACGACGGTGACTGACTTACGTCACGTTCTGGTCGCGCAGATGCCTGAGGCGCTAGTCAACGAAGTCTGTTTGAACAGTACGCATCCATGTTTCAATTGGTCGTAGGCGCAGTGATAATCGCGCCAAGGATCGTGTGCGAGAGAAATCGGCCATCTTCAGCCGTCCGTCCTTTCCTCGAAACCGTCGGCTGCATTCGTAGGTAGCAGACGCTCCCGAGGCTGTCGTGCTCGTCTCGAGTTCGGTCATTTCCGTCAGTCGCCTTATCCGGACAACGGCCATTCACGAACGTCGGCTTTTTGCTCTTTCGGGCGAGCGCTTAATTCGTTGTTGCCCATAGAACTTATGCTCGTCAGATCGCTGCCAATTAGCACACAGATGCTAAAGCCATTTTTTTCCGGCATGACCGCTGTTTTTTCTTTTATGCGATAGCGTAGCAATCCGTCATTAGTGTGGGAAAGTCACGGTTCTTGTGTTATTTTTGGTTTGTCTTTTGACGTAAAAATCACAAAAACGTGAAAAATTCACAATTAAGCGCATGATCGTCTCGTTCTCCGTTTCCAATTTCCGTTCCTTCTCCGCAGAGCAAACTTTGTCTCTGGTTGCCAGCAATCGCCTGAGCGGCAGTCACGAAGATCATGCCTGTCCCATTCCGGGCAGCAAAGAAAAAGTATTGAAAACCGCCGTTTTGTACGGCGCCAACGGCGCCGGAAAGTCCAATCTGTTCAAAGCGCTGCGCTATCTCAGAACGCTCGTTCTCAAGCCGCGGAAAAAAAGCAGCGGCATGGAGCGGGAGAAATTCCGCTTCAGCACCGAAGTAGTCGAGGCTTCCGAATTCGATCTGCAATTTATCGTCGACGGCAAACTTTACCGTTACGGTGTAAAGGTCGACGACTATAAGGTCCTTGAAGAATGGCTATACGAAGTCGGCGGCGCAAAGCAAAAGCAAAAAGTGCTGTACGAACGAATGACCGACGAACAAGGCAACGTGCACGTTGAAATCGGTAAAGCCAAATTGAAAGCCGGCAAATTAGTTGCGCTGGCTACCGTCGGCGGCCCACAAAATCAATCGTTCCTTGCTACCATTCAGGCCACCTTGGACGACGCGGATTACGACAACGAAATCGGTAAAATCATCAACTGGTTCGATGACAATTTGACATTCATCTCCCCCGACGCGTCTTTTCGTTTGCTTGGACACCTGCTTGCCAGCGATTCAACTTTCTTAAATCTTGCCGGCGATTTTCTCAGATCGGCGTCTACCGGCGTCAGCCATTTGCAGCCGCAAAAAACCGAAATCAGCGAAGAAGAGTTGCGCAAATTGCTGCCCCAAAAAATGGTTTCCACATTATTTGAGGATATCGCCGAAGACAAGGATGGTTATGCCGTTGTTACTCTTGAACGTGGTAATGAACTGTTGATCGAACGTGGCACGGAAAACCATTTTTTCCGATTAAGCATACAAGCGGCTCACGAACACCAGCCCGGTAAGGTCGTTCCTTTGGATTTGAGCGAAGAGTCCGACGGCACGCGCCGGCTATTAGACCTACTGCCGGCCCTGCATTTTCTGCAAGCAGGCAATGCAGTGTATGTCATCGACGAAATCGATCGCAGCATGCATCCCATACTGGCTCGGCAATTTCTGGAATTCTTCCTCAAATCTTGCCAAGGAGGGCGGCACCAAATCATCGTCACCACGCACGAATCGAATTTGCTGGATTTGGACCTGCTGCGCCGCGATGAAATATGGTTTGTGGAAAAAGACCAAGCCGGTGCCAGCCATCTCTATTCCTTGGCGGACTTCAATGTGCGCACCGACCAGGATATCCGCAAGCGTTACCTGCAAGGCCGCTACGGTGCCATACCGTTTTTGGGCGATCTAAACGCATTGCTGGAACCTGAACAATTGTCGCGATGAGTTTAATCAAACCGCGCAAGCCCAGACCGCTCAGCAGGGATAGCGGCACACGACGCGATGACAGGCTGTTTATCGTCGCTTGCGATGATACCTATGCACCGAAACAGTATTTCAATTTCTTCAAATTGACCAGGGTGCAAGTGCATGTGGTAGAAACACCTGCGGACGAAAACACATGCCACGCCGTCGATGTTCTACAGCGCTTAGAAATTATTGATCACGAGGAGGATGACGAACGTTGGATGCTGCTGGACACAGACCATTATGTTAGTGGTCCGCACGTCAAAGACTTCCGGCGCGTCATCAAAGAGGCTGGAGAAAAAGGCATATTTGTTGCCTTGAGCAGACCCTGCTTCGAACTTTGGTTACTGCTACACCATACCGAAAAAGAAATGGTATCCGAACTTCCCGATGCCAAATCCGTGGAAAGAGCCTTACGAGAACTGCTTGGCGGCTATAACAAAACCAACTTAAAACGGGAACATTATCCGCTTGAATTAGTAACCAAGGCATGCATTAAGGCCAAAGCTATGGATAAGACTGTCAAAGGCGGCGCAATACCTAAATCCAACACCAGCCGAGTTTATCAGCTGTGGGAAAGTATTATCGCTAAAGCCTTGCCATCGCAGCTTCCAGCCGAGTTGGCATCATTACGAGTATCAAAGAGATAAAACAACCTCGTTGTCTATCACTAGCCGGTTGCACCAATTTCAAGTCCTCCACAAAGCCGCCGTTAGGGAGTCAAATTGAGTATCGGGCACGAATGACCGTTGTGTCCGAGAAGTACTAAGCCGCCGAATAGAGGGGAATGGCGGTTCTGGTTTGGAAGCTGTCGTAGCGGCATTTTTTTGGGTGGGGTGTCAGCAAAGGGCACAAATGCTGGTTCGAAAGCGATGTAAGAGGACGTTCGCGAATGGCTGTTGTCAGTCAGGTGGATGGAGTTTGCGGCTGAACCACTGCTCTTGGACTAAGCCCAGTTGAGCAACGTCAACGGCGCTTCGATGCGTCCATAATGGCGGACATTGTTGGTTACCAACACGGCGCCGGCGGACAGTGAATGGGCGGCGATCATCATGTCCATCTCGCCGATGGGCTGGCCGGTGGAAACCAGTTGTTGGCGGATGTCCGCATAGTAGTCGGCGGCCTCGGCGTCCCAGGACAGAACGCGCACGATCTTGAGGAACTGGCGCACTGCGAGCTGGAGACGATGTCCCGCCGGTAAGCGCTTCAGCCCATACATCAGTTCCGCGCGGGTTACCGCCGAAATACAGATCATGGACGGGACGATCGCCATCAATTTCGCTTCGACCGCGGGAGCTCTGCCCTTAATCACATAGCTCGCGATGTCCGTATCCAGCATGTGCGGCACGCTCAAGAGGTTTCATCCCCAAATACGTTGCGCTCGACGGGCACGACGTTCATGGGCCGTTCGGCCATGAAATCCTCCGGGACTTCGATCGAATGCAACAGCTCGAAAAAGTCGCCCCAGGTCTTTGCGCCGGGACGGGATGACAAGACGACGTCGCCGGTCGCTTCGTCCCGGGTGGCGTAAACCTCTTCTCCCTCGAAACGAAATTCGGCGGGAAGCCGAACTGCCTGGCTCGCGCCGTTCTTGAACAATTTGGCAATACGCGTATCGGGCATAGCTGCTCTCCCAGTTCGCGAATATAGACGGCAGTATATACTTCCTGGCGCGTTTCGGTAATCGCCAGGAGTCGGATATTGGAAATTTTCAGGATGGGGCTCGGCATGGAAAAATTTCCGTGCTGATTGACAGGCCCTGGAAGGTGCTGTCAACAGGTTTGTTGGTGCCCCGAATGATTCGAACGTACGGCCTTCCCCTCAGGAGGGCGTCATCCCGTTAAAATGGCCGAAATTTTCCTCATCTACCGTCGCCTCCCATGTCCGAGAAGTCCGATTCCGATCAGTCCTTGAGCCAGTTCGGCCGCCGCCTGCTGGCGCCCCTGTTGCGTCATCTCAGCGCCAAGTTCCACCGGGTGTATTTCCGCGCGGTGGAATCGGTGGGACACCACAAGCGGGACATTCTGGTGAGCCGGGTGGAGACCGCCCGCGACGGGCTGGAGCAAGCCAAGGAGCAGTTCCAGACCGCCCTGGAGAAATTCAGCGCGCTGACCGAGTTCGACGGCGGCGACCTGGAGGACGTCTACAAGCAGCTTAAGGTGGAATTCGACTACAGCAGGGCGCGGGCGCTGGCGGTGAAGGACCGCATCGACGCGGTGCAGGATGTGGCCGAAGCCTTGTTCGCGGAGTGGGAGGAAGAGCTGGACCAGTACAGCAACCGCAGCCTGCGCGGTGCCAGCCGTTCCAAGCTGAAGCAGACCCAGCAGCTGTACGGCCAGCTGCTGTCCGCCATGCGCCGGGCGGAGAGCAAGATCGATCCGGTGCTCGCGGTGTTCCAGGACCATGTGCTGTTCCTCAAGCACAACCTCAACGCCCAGGCCATCGCCTCCCTGGAGAGCGAACTGGTGACCTTGAGCCTGGGGGTGTCCGGCCTCATCAAGGCGATGGAACGCTCCATCGAAAGGGCCAATCTGTTCGTGCGCTCCATGAACGGCCAGAAGGCCCTGCCTGCCGAGTAGGATCCGATGTCGGTGGCGGTCGGACTGGGCTTCGATCGGCCGCTGGCGGTGAGCAGGCCGACATGACCGACAGGGCTCTGGCTCGGGTCGAACGGCGCCGGTCGACAGAACGCGCCGCCCACGATCCGCGGGAGCCGGGCTAGCGCCGTGACACGCCGATCTCCTGCTGGAATTCTGCGAACTCCTTGTTCCAGGAAGCCCTGTTGAACTTCCAGCGCCCTTGCTTCAGAAGCTTCTTGCCATTGGCCATTTCCGATTTGGCCTGTTCGATGGCGGCATCCTCCTCCGTCTCCCAAAGGGTCTGGGCATAAAACAGGTGATTAAGGGGATGCTCCGGATGGCTATCGACCGCCCGCTTGAGCAATTCGAACGCCTTGTCGGCGTCGCCGATGCCGGCCGGCCAGGGCGGCGCCTTGAGGTAGAGCGCCCCCAACACCCGCAACGGGCCACCGCCATCGATGTCCGGACTCAGCGCCACGGCGCGCTGCAGCTCGCTCTCGAGCCGCGGCAGGTTTTCCACCGCGAGCGTCATGTGATTGCGGACTGCCAGGCCCAGGTTGGTGGCCAGGTAGTAGTGCACCGGGCCGTCCCCGTCGGCGCCCAGTGCCAGCGCCGCCTCGGCGAAGCGCACCCCTTCCGCGGCGAGCTTCTCGCGCTGCCCCGGGTCCGGGTTGCGCTCCGCCAACAGCAGGGATAGCCGGCTGCCCAGGGCAGTGCGCCGCAAAGCCGCATCCTGCGAGCCGCGCAGAGCGCTCAGGGCACACTCCAGGGTACGGGTCCCCGTCAGTGGACCGAAATCGTCCTGCCGGGCGCTCAGCTTGTCGAGCGTATCCTCGGAACAGGTCTGATCGAACTGGACCGCTTTTCGGTGGAGCTCCGCGCAGCCGGGCAACAACAGCCAGGCAAGGAGCAAAAGAGAAAGGCGCAAGGCTTTAATTTTTGCCGCTCCACTGCTTGACCACCGGTTCGAACACCGCGCGGTCTACCGCAACGAAGGATTCCACCCCGAACAGATCGCACAGCTTCTTGCCCTCGGGGTCCGCGCACATGCCTTCGAGCGCCCTGGCGAAGCGCGCCCGTTCCTCCGGCGTGGTGGTCTTGCCGTCCGCCACCAGCCCCATCAGCGGAATGTCCTGGGAGGTAAACACGGCTTCGAGAGGATTGGCCAGGGCGAGCGAGCCCAGAGCGGAAAACTGCTGTTCGTTCAGCAGCACCGCATCGAGCTCTCCCTTGTCGAGCGCGCGCAGGGCGCGAACCGCCTGCCTGGTCGGCTTGAGCGCGAAGAACCCGGCGGGGTCGATTTTTCCGGCGAAGACGATGCGGCCGATGAAGTCCTGCTCTTCCAGTACGGTGCCGCCCAGGGATTTTCCTTTCAGCTCATCCAGCGTCTTGAACTTGCTTTTCTGAACCATGACCCGGTAACGCTCGCTGACTCGGCCGCTGATCCGCGGCTGAACCACCGGCACCAGGTTGTGCCGGTCGCGCAGTTCCAGAAAGAGCCCCAAGGAGGTGATCGCGAAGCCGGGCTTCTGCTCGTCCAGCAGACGCCTGCATTCGTCGGCCTTGACGGTGAACTGGCTGGTGAAGCTGTTCGGCGGCCACTGGCCGACCCGCTCCACCACCCGCAGCAAGGCGTCCATTGCCCCCTTGGCGTCCTGTTCGTTGACCGCGCCTCCCGGATAGCAGACCAGCAACGGGGGATGGGTCTCCGCAGCGGAGGCCGCCAGCGGGGCCAGCCAGCAAGCCAGGGCGAGGAGGACGCGATTCTTGGGAAAGGTCATGATTTCCTTCGTGGATCAAGCAACTGGGCGATGGCCGGCGCGACCAGCAGGGTCGCGATCAGGCAGCACAGCAGTCCGAGGGTGATGCTCACGCCCATGGTGGATACCCCACGGTAGCGGGCCAGGGTAATGCCGCCGAGACCGGCGAGTTCGGTCCCGGCGGCCAGGCCGATCACCCTGCCGGCGATCAGGCTGACCTGCAGCGGCGTGCTGTCCTTCAGCTCGGACCAGCGGTAATTGAACCATACCCCGTAATCCACCGCGAGCGCGATGACCATGGGAAGGGCGACCAGATTGGCGTAGTTGAAGTCGATGCCGGCGAGGGCCATGAGGCCCAGCATCCAGCCTCCGCCGATCAGCAAAGGCAGGGATGCCAGCACGATACCCCGCAGATTGTGGACGACCGCGGCGATCCACAGCAGGCAGACGAGGACCGCCAGCACCGTTCCCTGGACGAAGCTCGTCACCACGGACTTGGCGAAGGCCTGGTGGGTGGTCGGGAACCCGGTCGCGTCCGGCGACACACTGTAGACCTCCTGGATCAACGTATCCAGGCTGGCAGGATCGTACACGCTCTTCGCCGGGAAGGCGTATACGGCGATGCTGCCATCGTCGGCGAAGAAGCGGTCGCGCAGGTTGGGCGGCAGTCGCTGGGGAGTCAGCGGTGTTGCATCGCGCCAGCCCTCGATCACGCCGAGGCCCTGGCCGGCGCTGGCCAGCAAGGCCGGCAAGAACAGTTCGCTGCGCGCCCTGCCGCGCTCGACGTCCTGATTGATCCTCGCCTGAATGGCCTCGGTCAACCCGCGGGTTTTCTCCAGGCCTTCGACCAGCTTGCTATGGCCCGCCGAAAACGCCTGTTCCTCGGAGGTATCGATGAATTCGCCCGCTTCCTTCAGCACGGCGCGCAGTAGCTCGAACGTTTCGGCAGGCAGCCCGGTCCGGCCGAGTTCGGCAATCCGGCCGGTCAAGCCGGCACGGTGGATCGTCTCGGCAATATTTTTGACTTTACGCGTGCGTGCTTCGGCGTCTTCCGGAAACAGCGGGGTGAGCGACTGGACCTTGGCGATGCTGGGCAGCTTGCCGGCGGCGGCGGTGATCCGCCGCGCCTCGGCCATGTCCTGGGCGGTAAAGATGACCACCTCCGCCTGGAAGTCGCTTTCCGCAACCATGCGCCGCTGGTAGCGGGCGGCCTGGGAATCCGCGGGCAGCATGGACAGCACATCGTAATCGAAGGGGATGGCCATGCCCCGCAGGATACCGAAGGCGGCAGCGCCCACCGCCAGGACGACCAGGGTGATGGCGACCGGCCGCGGAAAGGCGCCGCGTCCCGCCGGGCCGGCCACCACGGAGCCTTCCCTTGGCGGAGCCGGCAGTTTGGGCGGCAGCAGGGCGTAGAGTGCCGGCTGGACCAGCCAGGTGGCCACCAGGATCAGCAGCACGCCCTTGGCCGCCACCAGCCCCAGTTCGGCAAAGCCCGGAAATTCCACCGTCGCCAGGGCGCCGAAGATCATCACCGAAGCGCCGCCGGCGGTCAGCACGGCCGTGAAGGAGGCTCCGATGCCGTGGCCGATCGCCTCCACCAACGGCCTGCCGGCGCGGCGCTCCTCGGCGATTCGCGACGAGGTGAAGATGCCGTAGTCCGCCCCCAGGCCGAACAGGATGGCCATGAAACTGGCGGTGATGATGGTCAGGTGGCCGATCGTCACCAGCACCAGGCCGAGGCTCCAGAGCACCCCGAGCCCCATCGGCACGAAGATGATCAGCGCCCAGCGGACACTGCGCGCCACCACCAGGATCAGCAGGGCGATGAGCACGATCGCCGAACCGATGACCAGCGCGATGTCTGCCTGGATGTTGCTGCGTTCTTCGTATTCGATGGCCGGCAGCCCGGTCATGGCGACCGACGGCGCGGCACGTCCGGCAGCCCGGCTCTGCTCGCCGAGGGCGGCGGATACCGCCTTGACCTTGTCCACGAAGGGCTGGAGGTCGCCGAACTCCTCCACAGACTTTTTGGGGTGGACGAACAGGAACAGCATGCCCCCGTCGCGTGAGGCGAAGTAACCGTTGCCCAAGCCTTCGGCGCCGTAGCGGGCCAACAGCCGGTTCCAGTCCAGGCCGTCCGGGGGAGGAGCCTCTTCCAGCCAGCGCTGCCATTCTTCCAGCAGAAAGTTCAGGGCCGCCAGGCTTTCTTCGGCGCTCCCGATGCTCATGTCGGTGGGGGACGGGTGGGCCTTGATCCGCTCCAGGGCTTCCCGCAACCCCTCATCCAACACCTCGCCGTCGCTCGGGAGTTTCGTGCCGTCCAGCATTTGCGCCAGCGCAGCCAACTGGTCCAACCGTTCGGCGGGTATCGGCAAATAGGCATGCTGCAGCAGGAAGCCGGTATCGAAACGCTCGGTGGCCTGGCCGATCTCGGGTTCGGACCGCAACCGGGTGGCCAACTCGGTGGCAAAGGCCTCCAGTTCGGCGCGGGGCGCACCTTCCACCACGACGATCAGATCCGAAGCGGCGCCGAACTTGCGCAAAAAACTTTCCATCCGCTGGGCCACGGCGGTGTCCTTGGGAAGCAGGGCCTGGCGCGAGGTGTACACCGGCAGTTGCAAGACCGCCCAGATTGCCAGCGTCGAGATCAGCGCTGCGATGGTGAGCATCCACCAGGGATGGCGGGCGGTGCGTTCGGCCAGCCTGGCGGCGTGGAGACTCAGGTTCATGCGGGGAATCGCGGGTATTGGGAAAACGCTAAGGAGTTGGTCAAAAATAACTTCCCGGAATTCTCGTGAGAAGGAGTTCAGTGCCCATGGGGTCGAAATCTGGAACCCTCTCCCACTGGGAGAGGGCAGGGTGAGGGTCGAGGCACCTAATGTTTCAACAACTTTGCCGCTAATATCGGGCGCTCCAGGCCCTCACCCCATCCCCTCTCCCAGAGGGAGAGGGGCTTAATGCCGCTCGCCGACAACGATCTCGATAGCGCGGTTCGGGCAGTATTTTTCCGCGGCGCTGGCCTTGTCGAGCAGGGCTGCGTTGGGTTGCTCGTCGAGGACTGTCAGCTGGCCGTCGTCGTCCACGTGGAAGATTTCCGGGGCTTCCGTCATGCAGGTCGCATGGCCCTTGCAGAGGTCCCGATCGACCACCACTCGAAAGCTCGGTCCGATCGCCTCGGCCACGCTGGCTTCGGAATCCGGAAGCTCGGCGCTCCGTTGCAGACTCTGCTTCCTGCGATAGCGGATTGGGCAGGGCGAGCCCGGTTCCACCACCATTTTCTGGTAGTCATCCCGGTAGCTGTCCGGCGCATCGACCAGTTCGAATTCATAGCGCCGCAGCAGGATGCACAGGATGGCCTTGATCTGAAACAGCGCGAAGGCGTTGCCGGAGCACTTGTGCTTGCCGCCGCCGAAGGCCTGCCAGGCGAACAAATCCTTGTCCTCCGCCCGTTCCGCGGTGTAGCGGTCGGGATCGAAGCGCTCGGGATCGGGAAACAGTTCCGGGATCCGATGGGTCACCGACGGCGCGGCGCAAACGAACTTGCCGGCCTTGATGAGGCAGTCCTTGACCTGAAAATCCTGCATGACCTTGCGCATCAGGATGACGAGCGGCGGGTGCAGGCGCAGCACTTCCTTGATGACGTTTTCCAGCTTGGGCAGTTGCCGCAGGGACTCGAAGCTGACGGTCCCTTCGGCGCCCGAGCGTTCGTCCAGTTCCGCCAGCACCGTTTTCAAGTGCTCGGGGTGGCGCAGCAGTTCAATCAGCACCCAAGCGGTGGTTCCGGAACTGGTGTGATGCCCGGCGAAGACCGTGGCGATCAGCATCCCGGTGATTTCATGGGCCGTCAGTTTGCTGCCATCCTCGTAGTGGGCGTCGATCAGCATCTGGAACACGTTGGTGCTTCGCACCTCCTGTTCGGCCCGTTTCGCCATGATCTGGGTGACCAATTCTTCCAGTCGCGCCCGCGCCTTGTCGCGGCGGCGGAACACCGGCAGCGGCAGGTAGGGAAACACGTAGGCGATGGGCTGAATGCCTTGCTCCAGGTCCCGGTAGATCTCGGCGAACTCAGCATTGAGCTCGTAGCGGAACTCCGCACCCAGCAGGCAGTGGCTGGAGGTGTAGATGGTCAGCAGCTTGGTGAATTCCAGCAGGTCGGCACTGCCGCTGTCGCCCCAGGCCGCGATCATCTGCTCCACCTCGTCGATGATGAGGTCGGAATAGGTTCGCATCGGCTTGTCCCGCAGCGCCGGCATCAGCATCTGCAACTGCTGGTTCTTCTTCTTGATGGGGGCATCGAACACCACGCCCGGACCGAAAATCGGCGTCATGATCTTGTAGGCCGGACCCTGATCCAGCACCTCATCGGGCGCCCGGTAAAAGGCCTCGCTGGCCGCGCTGCCCGTCAGCAGCACCATGTCCTGGTGAAACAGCTTGAATTCGGCGACGTCGCCCAATTGCTGCCGTAACTGCATCATGAACGCGTGGGGGTTCTTGCCGAATGGCAGGATATGGCCGACGAGCGGCAGCGCGCCGGGAAGTCTGGGGGGTTCCTTGAAAGAAGCTGAGCTCATGGGTTATCCGGGGTCGGGGCGATCCTTGGCGGCTGGAAAAGCTTGATATGATGCATGGGCGACGAGGGGGCATGTAACCATCTTTCTCCGCGCCCGTAAAACCGAACCGACAAAACGCCCCGAACCCGGAAGTAACCATGCCCGCTTACCCCCGCGAAGAATTGGAAGAAATGGTTCGGCGCTGGATCGCCGCCAATCGCGATTCCGAACGGCAGGGCGACTGGATCAGTCATCTGGGTTCGATGTACGCGGAAGACGCCGAATACAGCTGGAACATGGGGCCAAACCAGGAGTTTGTCGCGCAGGGCAGAAAACAGATCGAGGAATGGGCGCTGGGCGTACACATGGAGGGCTTCGAGGCTTGGCGCTACCCCTACGACAAGATATTGATCGATGAGAAACAGGGTGAAGTCATCGGCATCTGGCGCCAGGTCGCGCCCAGCAAACGCGCGGACGGCAGCGATTATGAAGTCGCCGGGGTCGGCGGCTCGTGGTTCCGCTATGGCGGCAATTATCAATGGTGCTGGCAGCGGGACTTTTTCGACCTGGGCAACGTCAAGGCCTTGTTCATGGAATTGGCGGCGGACGGCAAACTGGAGCCGCAGGTGAAAGCCCGGCTAGGCAAGCTGGCGAGGGGGCAAGCGCTGCCCGGAGTCCGACCGCTCCATCAAATCCCAGGATTGGGGAAAAAACTGAAAGGCATTCTGGCCATGGCCCGGATTGTGGTGTTTGATCGGTAGCCATTAGTCATACACCCCCCGCGAAGCGGGGGGCTTGACGGTTAATTCTACTTTGTCGGATTCATTCGAGAGCCCGCAGGGTCCGTCGTGCATGAGATTCCTTGGCTTGCCGGCGAAGCCTGTGGCGTTTGTCGATGATGGATGCCAATTCGGCGGCGGTCATCTGGCGACG
>Ga0233425_10002308_pt1 | contig 38132 bp, 33 predicted proteins | sample Watercolumn_Towu_2_FD_181712 | JGI IMG/M metagenome (GOLD analysis project Ga0233425, IMG submission 181712) | Freshwater microbial communities from Lake Towuti, South Sulawesi, Indonesia - Watercolumn_Towuti2014_140_MG | ecosystem: Environmental > Aquatic > Freshwater > Lake | place... | reverse complement strand
TGCTGAAAGTCAAGGGGATGAAAGTTACAAACATGAAATGATTAACTCACTTTCAGTATCATGACCATAGCCATATCTGCAAATAATGCGAGTCGAAACCCCTTTCTTAGCCACAAGAAAAAATATTTTCGCTCATGTGTAAAGAGTGTGCGGGCAAGAGCAAAAATCTTAACGCGAATTTCCCGAATGAAGCGAATTACGCGAATATGCGAAAAAATTCGCGCCATTCGCCCAATTTGCGTAACTCGCGTTAAAGGGTTTGACTTATTGCACAGAGTCTACACATGAGCCAATATTATTTACCTGTGCTCTGCATTTTCCCATGTGTGCATTTTTTCGCAAGAACAAAAAAGGTAAGGTATAATAAAAAAACTGCGAGTAACACGCAATTTCATTTCAAGGCTGAGTATGTCAAGCGTATTTAAACTTCCCAACGAATATTGGTCGTCTCTTCAAGTCACCCCGCACGATGTTGAAAACTTACATGCTTTTTTATTTGAGCGCGAGACGCCGCTTACCGCCCGCGACCTCACCGCTGAATTCGTCGAGGCGCGCATCAAAGCAGAACGCAATGCGGCTGAAAGCAAACAAAGGGCCGTCGGTAGAAGCTTTTTACCCAAGGAAAAATATCAAGTAGGGGAAGACCTGGTTTTCCCCGCGCTGGAATGGAAACGGGGCCGGGTTGTTTCAACCCGCAGCGGCGTTAATCCTTCGGTGCCAAACTTCGATGTGCTGACAGTTGAGATGGATGACCGCTCCGAGCGCATGTTTGCGGCAAACCTCGAGTCACATTACCTGAATGAGACTCCCGTCTCCATGCCGGAGAGCGACGATATCACGGCGTCCTCTGTTTTATTAGAACACGGCGACTTGATCGAGAAGAAACTTGAAGAAGCCTTCAAAGCCGATGAAGGTCTTGTCAAAATAGCCGGGCGCTGGTTCCCCCGTGCCTTGCTGATCGACATAACCCAGGGTCAACTAAACCTTGCAGAAGCCGTATTAGACATGGCGCGCGGCGAGCCGCTTCCCACCGAGGCGCTTATCAAGGATATTGAATTGCCGGCCGGTGTAAACCCGAAACTTGCTGAATTTTCCTTGAATAATGCCTTGCAGGATGATGACCGTTTTGACGAGGTCGGCCCTGCCGGCCAGGTATTATGGTGTCTGCGCCGTCTCGAGCCTGATTTCGTGCGCGAAGTACCTGTGCCTTTGCATTACATCCCGATTGAGCATGACCGCGATATCCTTACCCCGGCGATGAAGGCTCTCGAAGCGCAGCTGGACGATGAGTTGACTCCGCCTGGTGAAGTTGATTCACGCGGAGATATTTCCGCGATCACCGTCCCGCTGATCTACCCTCATCTGCGCGCAGGGACTTTGCCCATGTCTGCCCGGGCGCGGCAATTATTCCCAACCGCCTACGAAACCCCGCGTGTGCGTTTCACCCTGGTGGATGGCAAAACCAAACAGCGCATTCCTGCCTGGGTGGTGCTTAAGCATGGATATGTGTTTGGCCTGCGCGAATGGTACAAAGCCCATCAATTGATTCCCGGCTCGCTCGTCCAGATCAGGCGCGGCGAAAAGCCCGGCGAAGTGATCGTCGAAGTAAAAAGCCAGCGTTCATCCAAAGACTGGGTGCGCACCGTGCTGATAGGAAAAGACGGAGGATTTGTCTTTGCAATGTTGAAGCAGCCCATCACTGCCGAATTTAACGACCGCATGGTCATCCATGTGCCGGACTTTAAATCCCTTGACCCTGTCTGGGAAAAGAAACAGCCTTTTGACGCGCTTGTGCTTCAGGTCATGCGTGAATTGACCAAATCAAACCCGCAGGGACATGTCCATGCGCAGGAGTTATATGCAGCAGTTAATCTTGTCCGCCGCGTTCCGCCTGCGCCGCTATTTGCCATGCTGACGGCGAACCCCATTTTCAAACATGTAGGCGACCTCCACTTCCGCCTGGATGAGGAGTTGGCATGAGCCTGCTTAAGCCTTCGATCAAGACCCCGTTCCACATTGATTTTGAATGGTGGAAACAAAACGAACGTGACTGGCATGTGTTCCTGCGTTCATTACTGTGCTCCGAACACCAGATGACTTTTGCCGAAGTCGAAGAGGGCGGCATGATTGACTGGATTGACCCTGTGACCGCGGAAGTAAAAGCGGTGGACGGCGTCCAACATGCCTTGATGAGTCACTGCGCGCTGCTGCCTGAATTTTCCGATGAGCGCACCGCCATGGTCGAAGCGGTTTTTCGCAACTTCCTGGCGAATGGGAACATCCCGTTATCAGCAGAAGATCTGGCAAAGAAACTCGGCCGCCCGGCGGAAACCATTTTGAAGACCATCGCCGGTCCGCGTGTGTATCGGGGTTTACGGCCATTTCAACAAACCGCTCCCGTCACAGAATCTGGTGAGTAGCGGTATCCCCTGCCCCCGTAGCTCAATGGATAGAGCGCCTGCCTTCTAAGCAGTAGGTTGTGGGTTCGAATCCCGCCGGGGGCGCTCTCAAATAACAATAGCGCGCATAGTAAGGAGAAAGCCTATGCCTACGGTCGTTCGAAAATCAGGCGCCGCATTATTGGAAACTCGCCGCGAAATTCTCCATGCGGTCAGCTGGCAGGTACGCTCTCATGTTTGGAGCCCGCCGACTGATGAGTGCGAAACAGACGAGGCTTATATTGTCCTCGTCGAAATAGCGGGGATGCGTGATGACGATTTTGAAGTCTCACTTGAAAATAGTACCCTGCTGATTTCCGGCATCCGTCCCGACTTCCTTGAGCGGCGCGCATACCAGCAGATGGAAATACGTTTCGGCAAATTTTCAACTGCTGTCAACCTGCCAGGCCCGGTCAACATCGAACGGGCGCACGCAGAATACAAGGATGGTTTTCTAACCATCGTCCTTCCCAAGGCAAGATCGCATCAGAACAAGGTTGAATAACTAATGGCCGCAGAACGCTGGCAAACCGGTATTCATGAATTCTTTCAATCAATGGGCGAGACAGACGACGAACTGACCAGGATGTTCATGTCGTCGGCGTTTTCGCGCATACAGAAAAAAGACGACGCATCATCCCTGCCGGAGAATGGCCAGAAAAACGAGGAACAGAAATTCCCCGACATCCTGCCCATCCTGCCGCTGCGCGGAGTTGTCGTCTACCCCAACACCGCCGTCCCGTTGACAGTGGGACAGTCCCGCTCGATTCGATTGGTGGACGATGTCGTTGGCGGGGACAAACTTGTTGGGCTGGTCGCTGCGCTCGACCCTGAAAAGGAAACCCCCGGGCCGGACGAACTGTACCAGACAGGAACCATTGCCACTGTCCACAGATTATTGCGCGCGCCGGACGGCACTGTCCGCCTGCTGGTACAGGGCATGGAACGTTTCCGCCTCGGTGAATTCGTGGCCGAAGAACCATACCTCAAGGCTCACATCCACCTTCTGCCGGAAACCGCTGAAGATAACCTTGAAACAAGTGCGCTGGCGCGCAATGCCCGCGACCAGTTTCAGCAGATCACGCAGATGATCCCCTCGTTTCCGGATGAGCTGGTCGGGTCGATCACTTCGCTCGAAGACCCGCTTCAAACCGCATACACCATCGCCAACTTCCAGCGCATCAACTTGAAGGATGCGCAGGAAATCCTCGAGCTGGATTCGGTGTACGACAAACTTAAAAAACTGATCGGACTGTTGGTGCGCGAGGCCGAAGTCTTGCAGATCGGGCAGAAGATTCAAAACGAGGCGCGCGGCGAGATTGAAAAAGTACAGCGCGATTATTTTCTGCGCGAGCAGATGAAAGCCATTCAACGGGAACTGGGCGAGAAGGATGAACAATCTGAGGAGGCGGAGGAGTTTCGCAAAAAGATCGAAGATGCGAAAATGCCCGAAGAAGCGCTGAAGCAGGCCAAACGTGAGCTGGACCGCCTGTCGCGTCTGCCGACAGCCGCGGCGGAGTACGGCGTCATCCGCACCTACCTCGACTGGCTGGTGACTCTTCCGTGGTCGAAATTCACGCAGGATAACCTCGACATCACCCATGCGCGCGATATTTTAAACAAGGATCATTTTGGGCTTGAGGATGTAAAGGACCGTATCCTCGAGTTTTTGGCGATTCGTAAACTACGCATCGAACGCAAGGATGAAATGAAAGCGTCGTCAGACGATGCGATTCGCCGCGAACGCGAAGGCGTGATCCTGTGTTTTGTCGGGCCGCCCGGTGTGGGCAAGACGTCGCTTGGGCAGTCCATTGCGCGCGCCATGGAACGCAAGTTTATCCGCGCATCGCTGGGCGGTGTGCGCGACGAGGCTGAAATTCGCGGACATCGCCGCACGTATATCGGCGCGATGCCGGGACGCATTCTGCAATCCTTGCGCCGCGTGGATTCGCGGAATCCAGTATTCATGCTCGATGAAGTGGACAAGCTCACCTATGATTTTCACGGCGACCCGGCTTCGGCGCTGCTTGAAGTGCTCGACCCCGAACAGAACGGCGAGTTCCGCGATAATTACCTCGAAGTCGCCTATGACCTTTCGCAGGTGTTTTTCATCACGACCGCCAATACACTGGAAACCATCCCCGGCCCGCTGCGCGACCGCATGGAGATGATCTTCCTTTCAGGCTACACCGAAAACGAGAAGATCGCCATTGCGCGCGGATACCTCATCCCGCGCCAGATTCGCGAAAACAGCCTGCGCGATGGCGAGGTGACATTCACGGATGAGGCCTTGAAGATGATTGTCCGCCAGTACACCCGTGAAGCCGGCGTGCGCAACCTTGAACGCAAGATCGGTGCGGTCTGCCGCAAGGTGGGTACGAAGATCGCCGAAAGCAAAGGCGATAAATTTGAGATCACCCCGGCGCTGGTCGAGGAATACCTTGATCACCCGATCTATTTCGGCCCGGAGGAAATGAACAAGCGCACATCCATTCCGGGCGTAGTGCCCGGGCTGGCATGGACTTCCTTCGGCGGCGACATTTTATTCATCGAAACGACCGCCATGCCCGGCGGGCGCGGCTTTCAGGTGACCGGTTCGATCGGCAACGTCATGCAGGAATCTGCGCGGGCGGCCTTGTCATACATCCGCTCGCGTGCAGATTCGTTGAAAATTCCGCATGAGTTTTTCGACAAGTATGACCTGCACATGCACATCCCGGCCGGCGCTCAGCCCAAGGACGGGCCGTCTGCCGGCGTGGCCATGGCCACCTCAATGGTGTCGCTGATTTCCGGTCGCAAGGTCAAGCCGCAGGTGGGCATGACCGGCGAGATCACATTAAGAGGCCAGGTACTCGCCATCGGCGGCGTCAAAGAGAAAGTGCTGGCCGCGCATCGCAACGGGCTGACGACGGTCATCCTGCCAAAGCGCAATGAGCAGGACTTGGACGATGTCCCGGACGAGATCAGGGAATCCATGAAATTTATTTTCGCCGAATCTGTCGAGGATGTGCTGGATGCCGCACTGGAAAAACCCCGCCCGGTAAAAAAGCAGGCGGCGAAACCGGCAAAGAAAAAATCCAAACCTACAAAGGCAGGGAAACATGGCAAAGCCAAAAGTTCTGCTCGCAGAAGATGACCCCACCATGGTCTCGCTTTTGAAGACCCTGCTCAAAATGGAGGGGTTTGAGGTGGTGGCGCTTTTTGCTGATTCCGATATCCCACAAGTGACGCGCGACGAAAAACCGGACATCCTTTTAATGGATGTCCACCTGGCAAACCTCAGCGGACTTGATATCCTCGATGACATCCGCAGCACAGAGGATATTCGCAGCGTGAAAGTCATCATGTCTTCCGGGTCGAACGTCAGGGAGGAATGTATGCGCCACGGCGCGAACGGTTTTTTGTTGAAGCCGTATATGCCCGACGAACTCATCACGATCTTAAAGCACTCGCTTAACGCGGCTTGATTCCCAAGTGAAGATACGAGAATTTAATTTCCCCGCAGATTATCCCGCCGCGCTGAAAGTATGGGGCAGCATGGAAGTCGGTGTGCAGGTCGGTCGTTCAGATTCACCCGAAGAAATACAAAGAAAATTACAGCGCGATCCCGACCTTTTTTTGGTGGCCGAGGAAAACGATGAAATCGTCGCCACGATCATCGGCGGCTACGACGGCCGCCGCGGCATGGTCTATCACCTTGCCGTTCAGCAATCCTTTCGCAAACACGGCATTGGCGCTCAGCTGCTGGAGGAAGTGGAACGCCGCCTGCAGGCGCGCGGCTGCAAAAAATGTTACCTGCTTATCACCGCAGATAATTTGGGCGCCGCCCGTTTTTATGAACAGCGCGGCTGGCTTGAAATGAAGCATGACCGGATTTTTGCAAAAGAGTTTCCATGATAATTCGATTTGGGATTTTGACTCTCTCCGACCGCTCTGCGCGCGGCGAACGAATCGACTCCTCCGGCCCGGCGCTGGCGGATCTAATCCGCGCTCAAAACTGGTCGGTGGCCGAACAGGTGATTCTCCCCGACGAAGAGTCAGCCATCCGCTCCGCGCTGACAGAATGGTCAGACAGCGGCCGCTTTGACGTCATCCTCACCACCGGCGGGACAGGCTTTGCTCCGCGCGATGTCACCCCGGAAGCCACGCGCGCGGTCATCGAGCGCGATGCGCCCGGCCTCACCGAAGCCATGCGGGCGGACAGCCTGAAGAAGAAACCCCACGCCATACTTTCGCGCGCCGTCGCCGGCATTCGCCGAAAGACCCTCATCGTCAACCTGCCCGGCAGCCCGAAAGGCGCAATTGAAAATTTGCAGACGATCCTGCCCGTCCTGCCGCACGCAGTTCAACTGCTCCGGGACGACCCGGCCTCAGAGGCTTCGCATTAATCATTTTCAACCTAGCCATGACCGGCATGTCGTTGGTATAATCCGCCCGCTAAAATAAAAATCACATAATCAAGGAAAGAGCAAGCATGATAGACGTAAATGAACTTCGCAAGGGTGTTACTTTTGAACTGGACGGCAACCTCCTAAAGGTACTGGATTACAGCCACAATAAGACCGGGCGCGGCAATGCCAATATCAAGGTGAAGGCGCGCAACCTCTTGACCGGCGCCACCATTGAGCGCACCTTCAACTCCGGACTCTCCGTGCAGGATGTGAGCCTCGACTTTGCCAATGTTTCCTATCTATACAACGACGGCGACATTTATTATTTCATGGACAACGTCACCTTTGAACAGCCCGGCATTAAGAAGGAATCCCTCGGCGAAAGCGCCCAGTTTTTGAAGGAAGGCATGGAAGTCAAACTAACCTTCTACAAGGGTGAGGCGATTGATATTGAAATGCCCACCTCGGTTGACCTGAAAGTGGTCGAAGCTGAAATGGCAATTCGCGGCGACACCGCCACCGGCGTGACCAAGAAGGTCACCACCGAGACCGGCATCACCGTCCAATGCCCGAACTTCGTCGTCGTCGGCGACACTATCCGCGTGGACACACGCACAGGCGAATACGTTACCCGCGTGTAAATTCGATAATTGCGTAAATAAGGAAACAGGTAAACAAAAACTTATTTCCGGCCTGTTTCCAATAAACTTCTTTCCCTTCTGATTTCCTTATGAAGACCCCCGCCGGGCGCGAATGCCCACATTTTTTTGGAGATTATTTCCGCGGCCGCAACGTGGAAGAATGCCGCCTGTTGAAATTCAACGGCCAGGTCTGGTCACCGCACCTGTGCAAGACCTGCCCTGTGCCGGATATCGTCCGCGCCAACTCCTGCGAGCACATGAAAATCAACGCCTTCGTTGCGCGGCCATTTGCGGCAATGTTTCAGCGCCGGGTACAGGTCAGCGCGTATTGCGAAAAATCACAGCGCAAAGTCTCCGAGCCGCAAGTTGGCTGCGGAGGGTGCCACGACCTGCCGTTCAAGTTCGAAATAAAAGAATAACCCTCCTCGACTCTCCGGGGGAGTCAAATACCATGACGCTCACACTCCTGCTCGACCTTGATGACACCCTGATTAATACAAACGTGAATTCCTTTGTGCCCGCTTATTTTCAAGCGCTGGCGCGTGAACTCACTCCGCAGGTGGCTCCTGAGAAAATGCTGCGTGCCCTCGTCTCTGGTACGCACGCAATGAATGAGAGCGAGGACTTTTCACACACACTGGAAGAAGTCTTCAGCGCAGAATTTTATCCCCGCGTTGATGTTTCGCGTGAGGCGCTGGAGCCGTCCATCGAAAAATTTTACGACAACATATTCCCAACCCTGGCCGGATTGACTTCGCAAAGGGCGGAAGCAAAACCCTTCATTGAATGGGCTTTTGCTCAAGGATATCGCATTGCCATCGCCACCGACCCGCTGCTGCCGCGCAAGGCCACGCATCACCGCCTGCGCTGGGCCGGCTTCGAGCCCGGGCAATTCGAGCTTGTTTCAACCTTCGACCATTTTCATTTTTCAAAGACGCATCCTGCTTATTATGCCGAGGTGCTTGGACGCATGGGCTGGCCTGAAGGGCCGGTGCTTATGGTCGGGAACGATATGGAACGCGACATCCTGCCGGCGAAAATGCTCGGGCTGGCAACATATCACGTGGACGGAGAACCCGCTTCCAGTTCCCGGCCTGAGGCGGGGGCCGGCGGCAACCTGCATGACCTGCGCCCCTGGCTTGAATCCACCGACCTCGCATCCCTGACTCCATCCTTCAAATCAACAGACTCTGTGCTGGGAATTTTATCCGCCACCCCGGCCGCGTTGAATGGATTATTTCGTGGGCTTGATTCCTGCACCTGGGTACGCAAGCCGGCGCCCGGCGACTGGTCGTTGACCGAACTGACCTGCCACATGCGCGACACAGAGCGCGAAATACATCACATGCAAATCGGGTTGTTCAGGGAACAGGTTGAGCCTTTTATTCCAAGGCCTGATACGGGCGTGTGGGCGAGCCAGCGGGACTATCAGCACGAGAACGGCCTTTCCGCATTAATGGAATTTAATGAAGCCCGGCGCGCGACGCTGGCTTTGCTAAATAAAATTGAAAAACCCGATTGGCTCCGCCGCGCGCGCCACGCCATCTTCGGCCCGACGGATTTTCTTGAAGTTGTCAGTTTCATTGCCGACCATGACCGGATGCACATTCATCAGGCGTGGAGCGCGCTGAAGAATATGTAGATTTCCGGCGTGTCTTCCAGGCCGTTACAGTGTTATAAGAAGCACAAGGGACAAGGAAGCTTGTCCCTTGTTTATTTATAAAAGCCCCGCTTTATTTAAGCAGGACTTACGCATAATGGGCGTTCTCTAACGCCAATTACACAGCCCGCGCGTTGGAGAACGCGCTCTACACAGGGTTTTGCGTAAGCCCTATTAAGGAGAACATGAATGAGGAAACGAGTAGTTGTAACAGGCTTGGGCTGTGTCAGCCCGGTGGGGAATAATGTAAATGATACATGGCAGGCTTTGCTGGCTGGTAAATCCGGCGCGGGGCTGATCACTGCCTTTGACGCAAGCGCGCATAAAACAAAGTTTGCCGCAGAAGTAAAAGGCTTCGACTCCGCCGCATTGTTCGGCGCGCGCGACGCCCGAAAAATGGACCGCTTCGCGCAATTCGCCACAGCCGCCACCATGCAGGCATTGGAGCAGTCCGGTTTGAAGATAGACGAATCGAATCGCGACCGGGCCGGCATTTTGATCGGCACCGGCATCGGCGGAATCATCACCCTGCTGGAGCAGTATGAAGTTTTACGCGAGCGCGGCCCGGAGCGTGTCAGTCCATTCTTAATTCCGATGATGATCTCGGATAACGCTGCGGGGAATATTGCCATCCGCATCGGCGCGCGCGGACCCAACATGGCAGTTGCAACCGCCTGCGCTTCTGGCACGAACGCGCTCGGCGAAGCCGCAGAGATCATCCGCCGCGGGGCAGCGGATGTGATGATCGCCGGCGGAGCGGAGGCGGCGATCACAGCCCTGTCGATGGCTGGCATGAACGTGATGACGGCTCTCTCCACCCGTAATGATGATCCGCAAAAGGCTTCACGCCCGTTCGATAAAAACCGCGACGGATTTCTGATGGGTGAGGGCGCAGGGATTTTAATCCTCGAATCGCTGGAGTTTGCGCAGGCGCGCGGCGCGCAAATCCTGTGCGAGTTTTCCGGCTATGGCACCACCGACGACGCGCATCATATATCGGCGCCGGCTGAGAACGGCGCCGGCGCGGCCATTTCAATGAGCCTCGCGCTCGAAGATGCCGGCCTGAAGCCCGCCGATATTGATTACATCAACGCGCACGGCACATCCACTTATTTGAATGACAAGAGCGAGACAGCCGCGATCAAAACCGTGTTCGGGGAACAGGCTTATAAAATTCCCGTTTCCTCCACCAAATCCATGACCGGCCATTTGCTGGGCGCGTCAGGCGCGCTGGAAGGCGTGGTCAGTGCGATGGCGATCATGACCAACACACTGCCGCCGACGATCAATTATGAAACTCCAGATCCGGCCTGCGACCTTGATTATGTTCCCAACCAGCCGCGCAGCGCCGAGCCGGATTACGTCATGTCCAATTCATTCGGGTTTGGCGGCCACAATGCCACGTTGATTTTGGGACGATACAAGTAAAGGAGAAAGAATGCCATTCGCGCATATCACGGGCTGGGGCATGTACGTCCCGGAACCGGTGCTTACAAATAACGACCTTGCCAAGATCATTGATACGAATGATGAGTGGATTCGCGATCATACCGGGATTCGCGAGCGGCACATCGCGCGTGAGACGGAGTTTCCATCCACGCTGGCGGTGGAAGCCTCGCTGCGGGCGTTGGAAGTTGCGAACCTTGCCCCGACCGAACTGGACTTGATTATCTGCTCCACTTCATCGCCTGAATATATTTTTCCCGCAACAGCCTGCCTGATTCAGGATCAGATCGGCGCGACCAAAGCCGGCGCCTTTGACCTGCTGGCTGCCTGCTCGGGGTTTATCTATGCCATAAACATGGCCGCGCAGGCCATCCGCAGCGGATCCATAAAAAATGCGCTGGTGATCGGCTCGGAGACACTTTCCCGTTTTGTGGATTGGAAGGACCGCAACACCTGTATTTTATTCGGCGACGGCGCGGGAGCGTTCGTCCTGCAGGCCAGCGACAAGCCCGGCGGAGTCCTATCAGCCGTGATGCATTCGGACGGCTCCGGCGCCGACTCATTGACCCTGCTTGGCGGCGGTTCGCGCCACCCGGCGACAGAATCGACCATACACGAAGGCAAACATTTCGTGCAAATGGACGGCAAGGCAGTCTTCCGCTTTGCCACGCGCGTCATGGGCAAGGCTGTGCTCGAAGCGCTGGAGCCGCTCGGCCTGACTACCAACGATGTGCAGTGGATCATCCCGCACCAAGCAAATTTTCGCATCATCGAAACGGCGGCAAAATACCTGAAAATGCCGCTTGAAAAATTCGTGATCAATGTTCAGAGTTATGGAAATACTTCCACGGCTTCCATTCCAATAGCGGCTGTCGAGGCTGTGCAGAAGGGACAGTTGAAACCCGGCGATAAGACAGTCTTCGTGGGTTTTGGCGCCGGCCTCACCTGGGGCGCCATGCTGGTCGAATGGACAGGCCCGATACCGGCCAAGAAACATGTCCACCCGAAGCAATACCGCTTCTTTGCCCGCCTGCGCTCTTTCATCCGCCGCGCCATTCGGTTCATCGAAAGCTTCCTCTCACGCAAGGAACTATGATCGAAAAAAGGAAGGGCCGCAACCCTTCCTTTTTTGATTCGCTGAGGCGGGCTTACATCACCAGGATCAACAATGACCACGCGCTGGCAGACATCAGAATTACGGTGCCGAAGATCACGAAGACCAGGCGCATTTGTCCCGTCAGTGCTTGAGCGAGGCCGAAGAGGAAGAACGCCACTGCCATCACGGTCAGCACGCCCACATACGAATCTGCCTTGCTGTTCCATACATGATAAGCATCGGCCGCGGCGTTTTGTTCTTTCACAAGTTCGTTTGCTCTTGCGTTTGCGTCAATGACGTAAGAGTCGGTATTTGGCATTTCATCCAGGCTGGCGGGCGCATAACGTGGGTCGGTGTAAAAAATTGAAAAACTCCGCAGTTTGTCGGCGCGGGCCTGTGCCGCCAGTGCGCTGATGTTGCTCAGCGCGGCGCCGAATTTGTCTGAACTCTGCTCGCTTTGCAATGCAGTAAATTGCATCATCAGCGAAGTTTGAGTTTCGCGCAAAACAGCGGCGAGCGTGTTCAGGTCGTAACTGCTTTGCAAACCGGAACGGCGAAGTTCAGCGGAAGCCAGCAGCGCGTAATACTGCGAGTCGCGGTTGGCTGCGTTGGCGCGGATATTTGCGTCAGCCTGCAGTCCTGCCACAATTGCCGTGATGATGGTCGTGATCATGGTCAGGGCCACGATCAATGTTTTGTAACGCTCGGACGATTCCGCCTTCACAGGAGTCGCTGCTTCTGTCATAGCACACCTCCACGCACAGAAAAGAAGATGAGTTCCACCAGCCCGAACCAGATCAGGCCAAAGAGATAGATTCCGGCTCCGATTGCGAGCGTGACCAGACGGGAGCGGTTCGTATCCAGCTGGGAGAGGGCCAGCCAAAACAGGCTGATTGCCAGCAGGACGACACCCACTGTCAGCCAGCGCTGTTCCGATGAATACTGGTCCGATCGTTTGAAAGATGCCTGCGGGTCGAGCGCCGCCATGTCCGGCTGGGATGCCGCGAGGTCGGCATAGCGCAGTTCAAGGTCGTATGTCCCGTCACTTTTTAGATATCTTTCGTTGGAGCTTAACTCAACAACCAACTGCAGGTTCGGTAAAAGATACTGGCGCATGGTACTGGCTTGCGCCTGGGCAGTTTTGTCGTTGCTGTTCTCGAAAGCCTCCACCTGCGCCAATGCGACAGCATAGGTTTGGGCATGACCTGCCTCTTCATATGTTCTGCGCCAGTCTTCGCCGGCCGCAGTTTGCTGTTTGACGGCATCGATCAATCCCTGACGGATCGCATCTCCAGCCGCCGAACCGACCATGCTCACGCGCCAGGCCGCGAACGCGGTTGTCACCGACACGACCGCGATCACAACTGCAATAACAATATCGAGCCGCGGTGATTCATTTAATCGTTTAAGCATTTTTCCTCCAGTGTAGGTTTTTGTTATTGTGAAGCATCCTTCTGTCTCATTAAACTTGATATTCAATTGCATAGGCCGGGATATTGATGCCGGAGACCGAAATATTCATCTCGCGTAATTTGAAATCCAACCCGCCATTAATTGTGTTTACGGCATCCACTGTGACGAGAATCTCGCCCGCTGTTGCCACATCTTCGCCGAGTTTGCAGGCGCGGTTGACCGCATCACCAAAACAATCGCTGTTGCCGACAATCAATATTTTCCCGTAATCGATGCCGCATGAAATGCTTATGTCAAATTCGTCAGTAGTGAGCAGGTTTGACGACTTGAAGGCCATCTGCAGGGTGAGCGCGGCGTGAATGGCTGAGAGCGTATCTGGAAAGACGGCAAAACAATTATCTGCCTCGAATTTAATCATGTTGCCGCCGTAAGTTTTAACGATCGGTTCGGCAGTCAATTGCATCCGGCGCACCATGGAAAGATAATGGATGATCCCGTATTTGCGGGTCAACAGGGAGAAGCCGGACATGTCGAGTACAAAGACCACGCGCTCGGTGCCATACTCGTTCCAAAGCCTTTGCTCAATTTCGCGGCGGCCGTCCTCGGTTGTTTCTTTTGAGAAGCGCAGTAACAGGTCCTGGAACTTTTTTGATTCTGGTTTGTCCATGAAAATTTCCTCTCACGCGGGAAATACAGGTTTATCCCTGTCCGTCAAATTGACCACAATGGCGCTGCTGGCGCGAATCAAATTCTGCGGCGTGATCATGATCTCCTCGCCCCATTGACCTCCACCCGTGCCGAGGATGGGTTCGTTAATCAGGCTTGCTTCAAGGAAGGACCTGAAATTTGGCGGCTGCCAGCCAAAGGCGGGGATGGATCCGATGACGTAGCCTGTCGTCTCTTTCACCACGTCCGGCGCAGCCATTTGAATATTGCGCGAGCCAATGGCTTTTTTCAAATTTCCTGAAACTGCATTCTGGTCGCCGCCGAGCATGACGAGCACCCGCTCGCCGCTATCCACCTGGAAGATCAAAGTCTTTACCGCCTGCCGTTCAGAGAAGCCCAGCACATGTGCCACATTGGCCGCGCCTTTTTCTGTGTCAGGCGAAAAACTGCGCGCCTCATATGGGATGTTCAGTTGGTCGAGATAAAAATGGGATGCAAGTTTTGACATGTCAGTCCTTTTGCCGCGAAGCAAGATAAATACCTGAAAGTATCAACGCGCCGCCGGCAATCGTGGCAGGTGTTGGTGTTTCATTCAAAAAGAAAAAAGCCAGAACCGCAGAGCCGACTGGTTCGCCGAGTGTGGTCACGGCCACGAATGCGGCGGGGAAGTATTTTAAAGCCCAATTAAAAGTTGAATGGCCGATCAATTGCGGAATCACAGCCAGCAATAAAATCCAACCGTAGGTCCTGGGCGCATACCCCAGCGGTGAGTTGCCCGAAGCGAACATGATGACGATGAGTGCGACAGCGGCGAATCCGTACACCATGAAGATGTAAGGGATGAGCGAGATGCTTGCGCGTAGTTTTCTTCCGAGAATCAGGTAGCCTGTCGCAGTCCATGCCCCGATCAGAGCCAGGAAGTTGCCCCACGCGGCCTGTCCCTGCAGGATGTCTTTCAGCGCCGGGCAGGATAATCCCTGATGCCAGACACACGCGTCAGACAAGCCGATGATTGTCCCGCCGGCGAGTGAGAGGATCAATCCGATAACGGCGGTCTTCGCGAGGTGTTCTTTCAGCAAGGCTGGTGAGAGCAGCGCCACCCAAAGCGGGCCGGTGCTGACGAAGACGACCGAACTTGCCACGCTGGTATATTCAAGCGACGATATCCACGTGACGAAATGCAAAGAGAGGAAAATGCCCGAGAAAGCGCCGAGCAGTACATCGTTAAGCGCGAAGCGTTTTATTTCATCGAGATATTTTGTAAGGGCAATCGGGGCGAGAATGAGAGTCGCGAATGTGATCCGCAATGCGGCGATGACAAGTGATGGCGCTCCGTCGCTTTGGGCGAAGCGGATGAAGATACTCGCAGTGGATACGGCGAGTGCGGCAGTCAGAATTGCAAAGGGGAGCAGGTAGCGGGTGCGCGAATCGGTCATTTGGATTTGTATGATATTTGTATAAAAATTGTCCAATTTCTTGCCGGGATCACTCCTTCAAGGTAAAATCGAATTATATAATACCCACGGCCAAAAATTGCGCTTCCGGCCTTCTAAAAAGGCGCCATTCCCTGGCGCCGCCCGCCAGGGCAGGTGTTTGACCGAGTGCGGTATACGTTTAAGACTGTAATTCTGGAAAAACTCAAGGAGAAAAAATGGCTTTTGAACTTCCGAAACTTGCTTATGCTTACGATGCCCTGGAGCCGCACATTGATGCGCGCACCATGGAAATTCATCACACCAAACATCACAACACTTATGTCACCAACTTGAACAGCGCAGTTGAGAAAACCCCCGAACTGGCCGGCAAGTCGCTTGAGGCCATGCTGGGCGATTTGAATGCCGTGCCGGAAGGTGCGCGCATGGTTGTTCGCAATCACGGCGGCGGGACTTTCAATCACAACCTGTTTTGGGAAATCATGGGTCCCAACGCCGGCGGCGCGCCGAAGGGTGAATTAGCGAAGGCTATTGACGCATCGTTCACATCCTTCGATGCCTTCAAGGCTGAATTTGAAAAGGCCGCGACCACGCGCTTCGGCTCAGGCTGGGCCTGGCTTGTCAAAAAGGACAGCGGCCTGGCTGTGGTATCCACTGCCAATCAGGACAATCCGCTTTCAGACGGCCTTGCTCCCATCTTGGGAATTGACGTGTGGGAACATGCCTATTATTTGAAATACCAAAACCGCCGCCCGGAATACATTACCGCGTTTTGGAATGTGATCAACTGGGATGCAGTCGCCGCGCGTTACGCTGCGAAGTAACTCCTTTTTTGATTTATAAACTCACCTTACGCAGTTTACTCGTAGCGCGACATTCATGTCGCCTGAAACCACGAGATAAATCTCGTGCTACCGCGTAAGGTGAGTTATAAAAAGTGTCCTCTGTTATTTTGGCAGAGGACACTTTTTTTTCGGCTTATTGATGATTGCCGTTGTAATTCTTTGCGTCAGCAGTGGCTTTGTTCACGTTAACGAATGGAAGCAATATCAGGCCTGCGATGAAAAAGAAAATCAGCGAGAGGATGGCGTAGCGCAAATTCCCAAACATCTGATTTGCGAGGCCGAATACCAGCGGTCCAATCCACGAGGTGCCGCGTTCGCTGACTTCGTAAAAGGAGAAGAATTCCGCTTCCTTGCCGTTGGGGATCATCTGCGCGAACAGGCTGCGGCTGATGGCCTGTGACCCGCCCATCACGATTGCGATGAAAATACCGAGCACGAAGAATTGAGCTGTTGCGCTTGGGCCCTTCAAACCGCCGTAGGCATAGATCACCACGCCGGCCCAAATGACAAGGCTCAGCACAACCGACTGCTTCGCGCCGATCCAGCCTGCAAGTTTGCCCCAGAACAAAGCGCCGAAGAAAGCCACGAACTGGATCATCAAAATCACGGCGATCAAGGTCTGTTGTTCAAGTTCCAGCCCGCCCTGAATCAGAGGCGCGGCGGCAAATGTCGAAGCGACCGCGATCACAGTCTGGATCCCGTCGTTGTATAAAAAGTAGGCCAGCAGGAATTTCAACGTTTCAGGGAAGTGCTTCACTTCACTGAATGTCTTGCGAAGCTGCTTGAATCCAATGCTCACATAGGTTTCGCCGGCAGGGAGGTGGCGCGCCGCATGGCGCGGGCGCAGTCTCTGCCAGGTGAGGAAGGAAAACCCAAGCCACCAGATGCCGGCAGAGGCAAGATTGATGCGCACAGCCAGATCGCCGGGCACGCCCAAGTCTTCGCTAAAAGTATAGAAAGCCAGATTGAGGGCAAGCAAGATACCGCCGCCCATGTAGCCCATCGCCCAGCCGTAGGAAGAAACGCGGTCTCGTTCTTCTTCACTGGCAATGTCGGGCAGGTAGGAGTTGTAGAATACCATCGCCGCGCCAAAGGCCAGGTTGGCTACAATGAACAGCACACCGCCCAGCCACCACAGTCCACCGCTGAGGAGGAACATCAAAATGGTGGCCAGCGCGCCGATGGTCGCAAAGATTTGCATCATGCGTTTTCGCAAATGCGAATAATCTGCGATCGCGCCAAGGATGGGCAGGAATAAGACCTGCATACCCACCGAAAACGAAATGCAGTAGGGAAGGAATGAATCAGGCGCAACGGGGATCCCAAAAAATGAAACCGTTGCCGTGCCGGCCGCTTCGGCTGCAGTGCGTGCCAGCGCCGCTACATACGGCCCGAGAAAGACCGTCCCTACCGTTGTGCTGAAGGCTGAATTTGCCCAGTCATACATGGCCCAGCCAAAAATTTCTCTTCTGTCGTTTACCAGTGGTTTATCTGTTGACATCATTCCTCCAAACTGAAATTGATTATAAACACACAACACCGCGCCAGTATAAGTAGTTTCGGAATCATTGTAAAGAAATGGGGGAGGAAGAGCGCGCTTCTTACTTGACCCTCAACCTGCTACGGGCTAAAATGCCTTTCCTACACTTTGAAATTCGTCATTGCGAGGAGCCCAGAAGGGCGACGAAGCAATCCCCAATTGCGGAGATTGCTTCGGGCTATTGCCCTCGCAATGACAATGTGACTTTATGTTTGAAACTCTCACTGGACGACTCAACCAAATTTTCGACAACCTGCGCCGCCGCGGAAAACTCTCCGAAGCCGATGTGGATGCCGCCATGCGCGAGGTACGCCTCGCACTGCTCGAAGCCGATGTGCATTTCAGCGTGGTTAAAACCTTTATCGCAAAAGTCCGCGAACGGGCTGTCGGCGCGGAGGTGTCAAAGGCGCTGAACCCCGGCCAGCAGGTGATCAAGATCGTTAATGAGGAATTGATCTCGTCACTGGGCGAACCGGTTGGGCTGAATCTCACCGGCCCCAAACCGCGCGTAGTCATGATGGTCGGTTTGCAGGGCGCAGGCAAAACGACCGCCTCCGGTAAACTGGCGCGGCTGATGAAATCCAAAGGCGAGCGCGTGTTGCTTGTAGCCGGCGACCCGTATCGCCCGGCGGCTGTCAAACAGTTGCAGCAGCTTGGCGAACGGCTGGATGTTGAAGTTGAAGCCGATCAGGCACTCACGCCGCCCCAACTTGCAAAGCGCGCCGTGGACAAAGCTGAAAAGGGTGGATTCAGCCTGGTAATCGTGGACACAGCCGGTCGGTCGCAGTTGGATGCGTCTTTGATGGATGAGTTAAAGGCCATTGCTGAAAACGTCAACCCGGTGGATATCCTGCTCGTGGTCGATTCCATGATCGGTCAGGAGGCGCTGAATATTGCGCAGGGTTTCAAAGATGCGATCAACCTCACCGGGCTGGTGCTGACAAAAATGGACGGCGACTCGCGCGGCGGCGCCGCCATCTCCATCCGCTCGGTGACGGGTGTTCCGATCAAATTCATCGGCACGGGCGAAAAATTGGATGCGTTGGAAATGTACGACCCGTCACGTTTATCCTCCCGCATTTTGGGCATGGGCGACATGATCGGCTTGATCGAAAAGGCCGAAGCCGCCTATCAGGGCGCGGACATGGACGCTCAGGCGCGGCAGGCCGAGAAAATGATGAAGGGTCATTTCTCTCTGGAGGATTGGCTTGACCAGATGAAACAGATGAAGAAGATGGGGCCGCTCGCGCAAATTTTGGAGATGCTGCCGGGGCAGATGGGGCAGGCTGCGCGCGGCATTGACCCGTCGCTTGTTGAAGATACATTTAAACAATCTGAGGCCATCATCAATTCCATGACTTTGAAGGAGCGACGCGACCCGGATATTTTGAATGCCTCGCGCCGACGGCGCATCGCTGCAGGCTGCGGCATGGAAGTTCAGGATGTGAACCGCCTGATCAAGCAGTTCCGCGAAACACAAAAAATGATGAAAATGTTTCAAAAAACAGGCGGGCGGGGCATGCCCAAATTATTCGGGTAACCTGGATAAAAGGAGGCAGATTTTTTTGATAATTTCCGCGCCGCGTGTTGTATAATTGGAGCAGAATTGTACTGACAGGCCGGTTAAATTGGTGATGTTTGAGCAGGGATGCTTGCTCCGCATTTCTTTTTCATCTTTCAAGCAATACCTACTGCGCTCTTTCATTGAATTTTTCAGGAGATCGCAGCATCGTCTTTTCGTGCCCGGAGATTTTTTTAATCATGTCTTTCGGGCGCCTTGATTGTTTCTAACGCAGCAGCTTTAGCCGTCTGAAATGGATGAACGCCATGATTAAAAACTCAACTCCTTCCAGGCTGATTTTACTTATTATTGGGGGATTGTTCCTTTCTGAGTTGATCACAATGGGGATCATCTATCTTGTTAAATCGCCGTCATATCTAAATACTGCAATCATCGATTCCTTTATTCTCACATTATTTGCAACGCCGCTCTTGTATTACCTGTCCCTGCGGCCATTGTTGAAGGTGATCTCGGAACGGGAATCTGAGATTGCCCGGCGCCAGGAGGTGGAGGCGCAGTTGCGAGTGCAGACCACTGCTCTGGAGACAGCCGCGAATGGGGTGCTGATTACAGACATAGACGGGAACATCATCTGGGCAAATCAGGCCTTTGCCCAAATCAGCGGATATTCGTTTGAAGAGTTTCTTGGAAAAAAAACGAGTTTATTGAAATCAGGGGTTCACGCCCAGGATTTCTACAAGGATTTATGGGATACGATCCTTTCCGGAAAAGTTTGGCGCGGCGAGATTACGAACCGCCGCAAGGATGGCAGTCACTATATCAGCGAAGTGACCATCACGCCGGTGCTTAATTCGTCCAATATGGTCGAGAACTTTATCTCCATCCAGCAGGATGTGACAGAGCGCCGCCAGGCTGAGATCGCGCTGCGAAAGAGCGAGGAAAAATTCCGCAACCTGCTGGATTGGACCTACGACTGGGAAATTTGGATGGACGCGCAGGACAGGGTCATGTACAACTCCCCATCGTGCGAGCGTATTACCGGTTACCCGCCTGAATATTTTATGGAAAACCCCGACCTACTGAAGGATATTGTGCATCCGGATGACCGCGCGATTTTTGAAGCCCATATTGTTCAAGCGCACGATGAATCAGCCGGGGCGATCAATGTGGAATACCGCATCCTGGCGAAGGATGGCACCGAGCATTGGATTGGCCATAACTGCCGCCCGTTGATCGGCTCAGACGGTCGCTATCTGGGACGGCGTGTCAGCAACCGCGATATCACCGAACAGCGGCGTGCAGAGGCAGAGATAAGAGGGCGCGAACAAAAAGAAAGACTGCTGACTCAAACCATCCATACGATGCAGATCAATATTGCCCGCGACTTGCATGACACCATCGGCCAAAACATCAGTTTCCTGCGCATGAAACTCGATCATTTGTCCGGCGCAGACATTCAGTCACAGGCAGATTTGCAGGCGGATATTAAGAATATGTCCAAGGTGGCCAACGAATCGTACGACCTTGTGCGCGGGACTCTGGCGGTGCTTCAATCTGAAAATGTGACTGACCTGTTCCGTGTTTTTGCGCGTTATGCGAAGCAGGTGGAGGAACGCTCGCAGACGAGGATCGACTTTGCAAGCCACGGTGAGCCGAAGCTGCTGTCGGCCAATCAGATGCGGCAGTTGTTTTATATCTTCCGCGAGGCGCTTAGTAATATTGAAAAGCACGCAAAAGCCAGCCAGGCTTTCATTAAATTGATCTGGAATGACAAGGAATTGACCCTCATCATTCTGGACGACGGCTGCGGAATTGAAGACGCCGGGATTTTGCATGACAGCCATTATGGATTAAAATTTATGCGCGAAAGAGCCGAATTATTGAACGGCTCGATCGCAATCGACTCTGCGGTCGGCGCCGGTACGAATATAACGATCTCTATGCCTTATGGATAAATAGAGAGGAATTCCAATTTACAGGTTACCCAAAGCATGAAAATACTCATCATTGACGATCATGTACTTTTTCGAGAGGGATTGGCTGCGATCATCCGCCCGCAAACCGATATTGAAATTGCCGGCATGGCAGGGTCGGTGCGTGAAGCCATTGAGATGGCCAAAAAGCAGAAGCCGGAAATCATATTAATGGATTTTAATCTGCCCGACGGTACCGGCGCAGACGCAGCTCGCACGATCCTCGAAATGGACCCTTCCTGCAAATTGATTTTCCTCACCATGTCTGAAGAGGACGATGATTTGTTTGCCGCCATTCGCAGCGGCGCCAAGGGTTATTTGATGAAAAATATTCACCCGCCGGAATTGATATCCGCAATTCGGGCGGTTCAAAATGGAGAGAGCGCTCTCTCCCAGGGCATGACCATGCGCTTGATGCAGGAACTTTCCCGCACCAAAAAACAGGGACGCCCAACCGAAAACACCTTGACGCTCAGGGAACTGGACGTATTGCGCGCGATCGCAGCCGGGCTGTCCAACCAGGAAATAGGCAGTCATCTTTATATATCCGAAAACACTGTTAAATTCCATGTCCATTCCCTGCTGGCGAAACTTAACCTCACCGATCGGAAGGAAGCTGCCAACTTTGCCCGTGAACACGGACTGGTAAAAAAGGATTAATCCAGGGATTAACTCAAGGATTAACTCCTCGTTTTAAAAAAGGCCATCCTCAGGATGGCCTTTTTCTATCCCTGTTCCATCCCCGTAGATAGAGGCGGTTTTGCTGTAACACTGATATCCTAGTAGAAGTGATTACAGATTTGAAAGGCCGTAAAAAGATTCAATCATGGTGAAGAGCACTGTGTTGACCGAGGAAACCAATGAACCAAGGAAAGTCATCATTTGGGGACGCCCCGATTTGTTAAGTTGGGCGGTCGAGTTTTTTCTCTCGGTTCATAAAGATTGGGATGTGATCAGCCTTTCAAGCGAAGACGGCGTTGATGAATTGATTGGCAAAGTTGAAGACATTCACCCGGAGGTCGTCATCCTTTACCAGCGTGTCTGTGCCCGAAGCGCTCATCTGCCAGCCCAGCTTCTGATGAATTACCCGGGAATGGCAGTCATCACTGTTAACCCGGACAATAATTCAATGGAGGTTTATAACAAAAAGCAGGTATGCATCAAGGAAGCGTCAGACTTTGTATCGGTTGTTGAGGGTGAGCTAGACCACCCTGTTCGTTAACAGCAGGACAGTTTTTTATTTCAAAGCTATTGAGTCGTTTTTGTTAAACCAAAAAGGAGAATAGACATGGCAAGAAACAAATTCATTAATGTTGTGCTCTCTGTAATGGTAATGGTTTCTCTCATGTTTGGAGGAAACTACACCACTGCGAGCGCCCAGCAAAAGACCAAAAGGCAGCCGCAAGGCAAAGCCATCACGCCTGCTTCAAGGCTTTATCAGAGCGGCGCCCAGGCTCAGGACCAGGCCTTCCTGCCTGAGTTTCAACAGGACCCGCCCCAGCGCCGGCTGACGCCCGCTGAGCGGCAGGCCGCAGCAGACCGCGCTGCCGCGCTTGGCCAGTTGCCCGGCCTCGCGAGGCCGCAGCCTGTTGTGAAAACCAACAAACGCGGCCCGGCGGTTGACCCGAGTGTGACGCCGCATTACTTTGGCCCGTTTGCCAATTACGCCAACAGCCCGATGCCCAAAGGCGCCATTGCCAGCATCACAGTTGACGACGGCGGCAGTGGTTATACTGACGCCTTCCCCCCAACCGTGACCGTTTTGGATGTTTATGGCACAGGCCTGGATGCCACCGCCACAGCAACAGTTGTCGGCGGAGTCATTACCGGCATTACCGTCGCAACCGGCGGCTTTGACTACAGCGCCCCCATTGTAGTCATTGAAGATAATGCTGTCGGTTCCGCTGGCACTGGCGTCAACGGCGCTGCCACCCCGATACTTGGCTCTCTTACCGGCGGTATCCGCAAGTTCGTGGATGCCGTGCCCGGCTTGACCCCCGCCGGCGCGAATCAACTTGGAAACTACATCCCGCTGGCCGTGCCGGATACGGTCTCCTACGGCCCTGATTTCGTTTTGGCTCATCCTCACCCGGATGCGGCTCCTTCCGACTATTACGAGATCGCGCTGGTTCAATACACCCAGAAATTGCACAGCGACCTGCCCCCGACAACCTTGCGCGGCTATGTGCAATTGGAAACACCGGAAGTGGCCGCCGCTTCACTGGCTGCTAATCCTTCTTATGTTCATGTTCAGTTATTTTATCCGGATGGCAGTCCGATTTATTACCCCGGAACAGCCAACCCTGTATATGCGGTAGACCGGCCCCGTTATTTGGGACCCACCATCGTCGCGTCCAGCGACCGGCCGGTCCGCATTAAATTCTATAACCTCCTGCCCACCGGTGAAGCCGGCAATTTGTTTATCCCGACTGACACCTCAGTCATGGGCGCCGGCGAAGGCCCGAAGAAAGATGACGGCTTTGGCGGCAGCGTGGACTGCGATCCCATGCTGGAAGTTTGTGAAATGTACACCCAGAACCGCGCCACCCTGCACTTGCACGGCGGTTTGGTTCCGTGGATCAGCGATGGTACGCCTCATCAGTGGATCACCCCTGCCGGCGAGACCACTCGTTACCCCAAGGGTGTGAGCGTTTCCAATGTCCCCGACATGCCCGATCCCGGTGACGGCTCGCAGACCTTCTATTACAACAACGCTCAGGGCGCGCGCCTGATGTTCTATCATGATCATGCCTATGGCATCACCCGCCTTAACGTATATGTTGGTGAAGCTGCCGGCTATGTGATCACCGACCAGGTGGAAGCTGACCTTATTAATGGCACCAACCTGTCCGGCGTCAACCCTGGCAACGGAATATTTTTACCCGGCATTGGAACCCCGCTGGTGATTCAAGATAGAACCTTTGTGGATGCGACCACCATTGCGGCTCAAGACCCGACCTGGAAGTGGGGCACTGGCGCTCCGGATGTTACCGGGCGTAGGGAACCCAATACAGGCGACCTGTGGCTTCCGTCTGTCTACATGCCGATTCAGAATCCCAATGACCTTGCCGGCGCAAATGCCTATGGCCGCTGGCAGTATGGTCCCTGGTTCAACCCGCCGACCGCGAACGTTGAACACGGCCCGATGCTCAACCCGTACTACGATCCCGGCTGCAATAGCACGACTACCTGGTGTGAACCGCAATTCCAGCCGGCTGTCCCGACTCCTTCCATGGGTATGGAAGCCTATATGGACACATCCCTGGTCAATGGCGCAGTTTACCCCTACATCGAAGTGGACCCGACAACTGTCCGCCTCCGCATTTTGAATGCCGCCAATGATCGTTTCTACAACCTCCAGATGTATGTGGCGGTTGACGCCAACGATCGGCCTTGTATTGCAGCGACCAACCCGGTCCCGGAAAAAGAAACCACTGGCGTGGCTTGTACCGAAGTGAAGATGGTGCCTGCCGATGCAACCGCTGGCTTCCCCACCCTCTGGCCGACTGATGGCCGTGCCGGCGGCGCGCCAGACCCCGCTCTGGCTGGTCCTGAATGGATTCAGATCGGTACTGAAGGCGGCTTCCTGCCGGCTCCGGTCGTGATTCCGCAGCAGCCCATTACCTGGCAAAGAAACCCCGGCTTATTCAATGTCGGTAACGTGCTTGACCACTCCCTGCTCCTGGGTAACGCTGAACGCGCCGATGTACTTGTTGACTTCTCTGCCTATGCCGGCCAGACCCTCATCCTGTACAACGATGCGCCGACAGCCTTCCCCGCGCTTGATCCGCGTTACGATTATTACACCGGCAACCCCAGCCAGATGGACTCTGGCGGTGCTCCGACCACACAGCGCGGTTACGGCCCCAACACCCGCACCGTGATGCAGATCCGCGTTAAGAACGTTGCGCCGTCTGCCGCCTATAACGTTGCTGCGCTTGAAGCAGTCTTTGCCAAGAACATTGCCAGCGGCAAGGCCGGCGTGTTTGAAGCCGCCCACCCTGACGAACCGATCATTGTCCCGCAGGCTGCCTACAACTCCGCGTACGATGCGAATTTCCCCGCCGACGCTCCCAGCCAGTACGTCCAGATCGGCGATTGGAACAAGACCTTCACCCCGATCGGCTCAACCACCCCGGTCAATATTGTCTTCGAGACCAAGGGTATTCATGACGAAATGGGCGGCGTGTACGATACCGTCTTTGGCCGCATGAGCGGTATGCTGGGTCTCGATGTTCCCCAGCCGAACAGTGTCAACCAGAATATTATTTTGTCCGGCTACGCCAGTCCTCCTGTGGATGTTTTACAGGATACAACCGCGTCCCAGATCGGTGTTCTGGGCGATGGCACCCAGATCTGGAAGATCATGCATAACGGCGTGGATACTCACCCGATCCACTGGCACATGTTCAACCTGCAGCTGATCAACCGTGTCGGCTGGGACGGCCTGCTCATGCCGCCGGAAGCCAACGAATTGGGCTGGAAGGAAACCATCCGCATCAACCCGCTGGAAGATACCATCGTTGCGCTGCGCCCGAAGAAGGCCAAGCAGCCCTTCGAGGTTCCCAATAGCATCCGCGCGATTGACCCAACCAAGCCGCTTGGCGTCCCATTAGACCGCGGTATGCAGGGCATCCTGACCCCTGGATTGGTACAGACCAACGCCCTCAATCACATGATCAATTACGGCTGGGAATATGTCTGGCACTGCCACATCCTCAGCCATGAAGAAATGGATATGATGCACTCGATGGCCGTCGGAGTTTTGCCGACAGCGCCTTCAGGCCTTGCCGTGACAGGGACGACCCTCACGACGGTGGACCTGCAATGGACGGATAACTCAACCAACGAGACTGAGTTCACATTGCTGAGAACCGGCAGCGGCGGCACAACGCGCATCGCGATCCCGTCCACAAGCGGGCCGGATGTCGGCGGCGTCATCGTATACACCGACACCGTGCCTTCAGGTTCAGCCAATTCCTATCAGGTACTGGCCACGAATATCGTCGGCGATACCTTCATCTACGACGCCCGTCCCGGCGCGAAGAACTTCCCGATCAAGACGATGGACTCCGCTCCGTCCAACACCGTCGCAAACATGACGGCTGTCACATCCATTGTGCGCGAAGCCCTGGCGGCCAACCCCACCAGCGCCCAGAGCGTGAACTTCACGGTCAACTTCTCCGGAGTCGTGGCTTCTCTCACCGCCGGCGACCTGGCCTTGACCGGCACTGTAACCCTGCCCTCCATCACGTCTGTCAGCGCAGGCCCCGCGTCAACCTATACTGTTACGGTTGATACAGGCAGCGGCAACGGCACACTCCGCCTTGACCTGACCAACGCTGCCCTCGGTGGACCTTACACCTCAGGCGAGTCCTACACCATTGAAAAGATTGGCCCGACAGTTGTTTCCATCAACCGCGCTTCCGCCAACCCCTCCAGTGGAGCCGGCGTGAATTTCACCGTCACCTTCGACAAACCGGTTACCGGCGTGAATGCGGCTGACTTCGGATTTGCCACCACCGGCGACTTTGGAGTTACAACTCCCGCAGTCACCAGTATCACTGGAACAGGCGCGGTCTATACCGTCACTGTTGGCGGGTACAAGACCAATAGCGGAACACTGGGCCTCAATCTGGTTGACGATGACTCAATCGTGGACGGCGCCGCAATCCCGCTGGGTGGAAGCACCCCGGGCAACGGCAACTTCACTGGTGAAATTTATACCATTGACAATGTCGCCCCGAAAGTTGTTTCCAGCGTGCGCGCTTCCGGCAACCCGACCAGCGCCGCCACTGTCAACTTCACCGTGACCTTCTCTGAAGCTGTCACCGGCGTGGACAAACTTGACTTTAGCCTGAACCCGACAGTCACCGGCGCTTCGATCGCAAGCGTGTCAGGCACCGGCGCAACCCGCACCGTCACCGTCAATACAGGCACAGGCAGCGGCACACTCCGCCTGAACGTGTTGGATAACGACACGATCGTGGACGGATACTTCAACCAGCTTAACGGCACTGCAACAGGAACCACCTACAGCGCCGGCGAAAGCTATACTGTGGACAAGGTCCCACCGACAGTCCTTTCGATCGTTCGCGCCTCAGCGAATCCCACCGGGTCACCCACGGTCAATTTCACAGTCACCTTCTCCAAGATCGTGACCGGTGTGGATAGGTTTGACTTCAGCGTGGTCAATGCCGGAACAACTGTCATCGGCGCAAGCATAGTTAGCGTGGGCGGCACGGGCGCAGTCCGCACCGTTACCGTCAACACTGGCACAGGCTCAGGCACACTGCGGCTGGATCTGGTTGACAACGATACCATTCTCAGTGAGACGCTCATCGTTTTGGGCGGAACCGGCCTGGTCAACGGCGACTTCGCATTAGGTGAAACCTACACAGTTGACAAGGAACCCCCGACGGTCCTTTCGATCAACCGCTCCTCGGCCAGCCCGTCAGCCGCCTCAAGCGTGAACTACATTGTCACGTTCTCGAAATCGGTGAACGGTGTTGACACCACGGACTTCAGCGTTACCAATATTGATACAACCGTGACTGGCGCCTCCGTCACCTCTGTGACAGGCACCGGCTCGACCCGCACCGTGGTGGTGAATTCAGGCTCCGGCTCCGGCACACTGCGCCTGGACCTGGTTGACGACGACACCATCATTGACCAATCCTCCAATCCTTTGGGCGGCGCTGGCGGCATCTTGAACGGCGACTTTGCCGGACAGGTGTACACCTTCGACCGGACCGCTCCGACCGTAGTCTCGATCAACCGCGCGTCAGCCAATCCTTCCGGCGCGGCAACTGTGACTTACACGGTTACCTTCTCAGAAATTGTGACGGGCGTGGATAAGTTTGACTTCACACTGGTCAATGCCGGCACAACAGTCAGCGGCGCCTCCATCGCATCGGTGGGCGGCACAGGCCTGACCCGCACAGTAACTGTCAATACCGGCACAGGCTCCGGCACACTGCGCCTCGACCTGGTTGACAACAACACCATCAGGGATTCGCTGCTGAACGTTTTGGGCGGCCCGGCTGGCAACCCGGTTGGTGACTTCACCGGCGAGATGTACACAATTACCAAGAACCCGCCGTATGTCGTCTCGATCAACATCGCCAATACGAATCCCACCAGGGAAAACCAGGTGAACTTCACAGTGACGTTCTCTGAATCAGTAACAGGCGTGGATGCGGCGGACTTTAGCGTGGTCAATGCCGGCACAACCGTCACCGGCGCAGTCGTCTTGACTGTGTCTGGAACAGGCGCCACCCGCACGGTCAGGGTTGACCCGACCGGCACTGTTAATCCGCTGGCTGAATTCGGCACGCTGCGCCTCGACTTGATCGACAACGACACCATCAAGAACACCGCGCTCACTCCGTTGGGCGGATCGCTTGGTGAGGCGAATGGCAGCTTCACAACCGGCCAGTTCTATACGATTGACAAGAAGGCGCCGACCGTGCTCTCGATCACCCGCGTCAACCCGGATCCCACTGCTGCGGCCACTGTGACCTTCCTGGTGACCTTCTCTGAGGCTGTGACCGGCGTAGACCGCACCGACTTCAGCATTGTCAACGCAGGCACAACTGTTGTTGGCGCGACAATCGCCAGTGTCGGCGGCGCCAACGGAACCAACACGCGTACGGTTGTCGTGAACACCGGCACCGGAGCTGGCACGCTGCGCCTCGACCTGATCGACAACGACAGCATCCGCGATCTAGCCCTGAACCGCCTTGGCGGGACAGGCGCAGGTAATGGCAGCTTTACAACCGGAGAATTCTATACCTTTGTTCGCTAGTTTTCTGCTGAACTCAAGGTTCATTCTCTGATGAAATAAAAATAGTATCCGAGTTCTCAAACAGGGGACTCGGATACTATTTTCTGGTTTATTTATTGATTTGCCGGAGGCCGTACTTTCGACCAAAGCCCATAATTTTATAGACTAAAGTCGGAGTAGAATTTTCTTCTTTGTCCATGTTGCCCGGGCTGATTATGAGCTATTATTTTTGCATTTATTGTAGAACGTTCGAGTAGGCTGTGCGCCCGCTTCACAACGATCCGGGCATTTTCTCCAAGCGCTGCCAGGAGACAGGTATGAACTGGACCTTTGTTGATACTCAAAAAAAGCATAGTATAGAGCTGTTTGAAATGAGGACCAAACCGTTGATCGATCATCGCGGCCGTATGTTTGGCGTCACGTTATTTAGCGACTTGAGCGCTCTCGTCCTGGCTGTTCTTTCTGTCCATTGGGGGTTGTCTCTGGCTGCCTTGTACAACGGCAGCGGAGTAAATGAAATTGACCATGTCCTGTTTGTGATGATTTGTTTATCCCTGTTCATGGCCACAAACCTGTACCCCGGTATCGGTCTCAACCCTGCCATGGAGATGAAGACAACCACGCAATTAACCGTGCTTGGTTTTCTGATCGTGTTTAGTTTTGACATTTTCCGCGCCCCGGCGTGGTCAATCGACAAATTGATGTTGATCCTGATCAGCGGGCTGTCTGCCCCTTACATATTGGGCCTGCGCTGGCTGACGCGCATTATCGCTGTGAAGCTGGGGGTGTGGGGGGAACCTGTCGTTGTGGTGGCAGGCAGCGGCCAGGTGGGGGATATGGCAAATTACTTTAACTACCGCCGCCGGCTTGGTTTTTTGCCGGTGCTGGGCGTTACCGAGAAGGCAGGCAACCACGCTCCTTCTGCCGTGCAGATCATGGAAGTGGAAGACCTCTTGAAGCTGCCGCATGGATATTTTTCCAACAAGGGTATCCATACCGTGCTTGTGAGCACCCAAATCGGTTCAGAATTATCCCGTTCAAAGATCAACCACGACCTGCTCCAAAAATTCAAGCGCATGATCTTCGTCTCAGACATGGACTGGCTGGAAGGAGTCTCGATTACCTATCATGACTTTGAAGGCATGATAGGCATGGAGGCCCGGCAAAACTTCCTTGCGCCTATAAATATTTTCCTGAAACGCGCCATGGATATCCTTCTGGCAGGCACGCTGATGGTCCTGTCCATACCTGTTTTCCTTCTAACCGCGCTCTTGATCCGCCTTGATTCACCCGGGCCGGCAATTTACAAACAGGAACGTATTGGCAGGAATGGCCGCCGAATCCTCATTCAAAAATTCCGCAGTATGCAGGTCGGCGCGGATCAAATTCTGGCTGATTATCTTGCCGTCAACCCGCAGGCCCGCAGGGAATGGGAGGAAACCCAAAAGCTGCGTAACGACCCGCGCATCACCCGCGTGGGGAAGTGGCTGCGCAAACTCAGCGTGGATGAATTGCCCCAGTTGTTCAACATCCTGGTGGGCGATATGAGTCTGGTCGGCCCCCGCCCGATTGTGGAAAACGAAGTGGGACGTTACAAGGATAAATTTGATGTCTATAGCACAGTCCGCCCGGGTGTAACCGGCATGTGGCAGGTCTCCGGCCGCAACACCACCACCTATGACGAGCGTGTGATGTACGATGTGTATTATGTCCGCAACTGGTCTGTCTGGCTGGATATTTATATACTATTGCGCACTATATGGGTAGTTCTCAGCAGGGATGGGGCTTATTGAGACTATATTCTTCTGAAGTCGTGCCTGCTAAACAGCCCATAGCGTGACAGTCAGTGTTCATTGAAATAGATAGTAGACTTTATCGGAAATAAGGTTTTTGGTCATAATTTCAAAGGCGTCTTTCGTTGCTCAACGCGGAGATTGTGCAAACTGCAAGCAATCACCATGACTAAGTCGGAGAAGCCATCTTTTGTGTTTCTCAAAACATCTTTCACTGCGCGCGAGCGTTTCACACCTGACAGTGCGTGCTCGACTTTGACGCGCACTTGGGACAACTTGCGATTTTGCTCTTTCTCTTTATCGGTCAACGCTTGCTTGCGAGGCTTTTTTTCGGCTGATAGGTTTTCTGGACGGCAGGCTCGTAGCCTTGGAAACCGGTGTCTTTATGCAACCGCATTTGATTTGGATAAACAATGTTCTCCTGATCAGCGACTTTTTTGTCGTGTGTCTTGCCGGGATACGTCTCGCTCAAAAACGACACTCGGTTGTTCTTGATCGTGGCAATGATCACATTCTTGTCCGTATGACTTTTGCGCTTGCCACTGTAGTGTAACGCCTGTTTTTCAGCATCTTTTGGGCGTTGACGGCGTCTTTCTGTGCCGTCAATGGCTGCCTCCAGTGCATCTGGGCGATCTTTTTCCTTAGTTCGGAACTTCTTGGGATCGCGTTCCGGTTGTACTCCCAAATCATCCAAAGCCTGTTTCAGCATGGGCAACAGTATATGGATCCATTCATTGGCTTGCGCTTGTCCCATCCCACAAACAGTTCGCCCATGACTGCCTGAAGCGGATACGTCTTCTGATAGACTGACGCAAACAACAGTTTCTGTTCAATGCTGCCCAGCGCACTCTTGCGGCCTGCACCTGCTTTTCTGATCCGAGGGTTTCCGGTCTTCGTCTTTTCGGCAGGATACTGTTTTAGATATGCTTTTTCAAATGCAGGCAACAGGATCTCAAATTCTGCAACTGTCAAACCCGTGACCGCCAGGAATTTTCGTGGTTGTGTTTTCAGTTCTTCGTATCGAAACATGGATCTATCATAACGCTATTTCCGATAATGTCTAGTAAAATGAAAAGTACAGGAATTTATTTAATATGGGCTTACATACCTCAGTTAAAAACCTATTCATAGGCCATGAGCGCAGCGTAAATGTCAAAAAAAACATAATCCTTTCCCTGGGAATTAGAGGCCTCAACATAGTTATAAGCCTCTTAATGGTTCGGGTATCATTGGATTATTTAAATCCGATGAAATTTGGGGTCTGGTTGACCATTTCATCCCTTTTGGGTTGGTTTAGCTTCTTTGATATAGGACTGGGTAACGGATTGAAAAATAAACTCTCAGAAGCGCTGGCGAAAAAGGACTATGTTCTGGGTAAAATTTATGTCAGCACAACTTATGCGGTTTTAGCAGCTATTGTGGCAATTACAGCGCTCCTTTTTTTTCTTGCCAATCCCTTGTTAGACTGGACAAAAATATTGAACACGGAGAGGGGGATGTTGCCTGAAGTCGAGATGCTAGTTCTTGTGGTTTTTTGTTTTTTCTTTATACGATTCGTATTACAGATATTGAGCATAGTTTTACAAGCGTATCAACGCCCGGCGCTCGCCAATTCGCTTGGCACGCTTGGAAACATGATGGCGTTAATAATAATTTTTATATTAACCAAAACCACCAGCGGCTCGTTAATATATCTGGGGTTGTCATTAAGCGCCATGCCGGTTCTGGTTTTATTTTTAGCCGCCGTTTATTTTTACCGGCACGACCTGAAATTGGTAGCGCCGTCATGGAGGCATGTTGAACTTACGCGTGCCAAAGACCTTGCAAGTTTGGGGGCGAAATTTTTCTTCATACAAATTGCTAGCTTAATTATTTATCAATCAAGCAATATAATAATCAGCAGTTTCTTTGGGCCGGCTGAGGTAACCACCTATAATATTGCGTATAAATATTACTCGTTTTCTTACTTGGTGTTTGTCATAGTTTTGACTCCGTTCTGGCCTGCGTTTACTGACGCCTGGGCAAAGAATGATGTTACTTGGATACAAAAAATGGTCGAAAAATTGATGATGGTTTGGGGAGTGTTCAGTATTTTAAGTGCTTTCATGCTCCTCATTTCAAACTGGGCGTTTCACGTTTGGATAGGCGATCAAGTAATTATTCCGTTTGGCCTATCACTTGGTCTGCTCATATACTTCATTACTTTTGCGCTTGGGAATATTTTTACCACTTTTATTAATGGTATTGGAAAGGTAAAATTGCAGATGTATAGTTCTTTTATGATGGTGGTAATTTTTATCGTTATGGTTCTTGTTTTAATTAAAGTCTTTAATTTTGGAATAATGAGTGTTGTTATTGGGTCAATATTTGCCAATTTGTATGGAATTACTATGGGGCCGATTCAATTTATAAAAATAACCCGTAATCAAGCAACCGGCATATGGAATGAATAAACCATCTATGTCAGCAGGATTTTGAAATGGAAGTTTCTTTGAGAAGAATAATACCTCTTATTAAAAGATTTATTCGTGTGGGTAGACCCCGGGACTGGAGGGAGTTTGAATATTTTGACGAGACTTGGAAAGAAAGAACAGCCTTAATGGCACAGTTGATTGGAGTAAATTCTAAAAACGTAATGGATTTGGGGTGTGGGAAATGCTGGTTAAAGGATATGTTGCCGACAGATGTACAGTATATTGGCGTGGATTATAAACCCAGAGAAGGCGCCGACAATATTATCTGCGATTTTAATGCAGGGGAATTCCCTCGCTTCCTCGTCGACGTTGTACTTTGTAGCGGCGTATTGGAGTATATAATTGACCTGCCCGGATTTGTAGACGAGATTACTGCCGTTACTGATCAGGTAATCCTGTCGTACTGCGGCACGGATTTTTTTCAAGACTTAACGTATAGAGAATCTCTTGGATGGCGAAATCATTTTTCTAATCTTGGCTTGATCTCGCTATTTCTAAAAAAAGATTTTTTACTTGCCGGTGTTTCTTTAGAAATCCCGGGTAACATAATTGCAAAATTTATAAAATGTAGAATTAAATAACTCACCTTACGCAGTTTACTCGTAGCGCGACATTCATGTCGCCTGAAACCACGAGATAAATCTCGTGCTACCGCGTAAGGTGAGTTAAATAAAACAATTGGCAGGCAACCTGTGGAAAAATTTACACTGCTTGATCCGTCCATTTTTTCCAGCAACCTTGGCGACTATATTATTATTGATTCCTGTAACAAGGAGTTGTCAGAAATATTCCCGGACATGATACAAGTTAGGCTTCCCACGCAGCAGCCCCCCTCGTTTGAATCTTTGCGCGACTCCAAACACTCGAGGTTTAAAATCGTGTGTGGGACAAATTTGTTGTCATCCAATATTAGAGTGTATAACCAGTGGAAATGCGACCTGACGAAATTAAGGTACATTAAAAATGCAATACTGATGGGCGTAGGGTGGTGGCAATACCAATCAGACCCAACATTTATAACAACTAAATACTATAAATATATTTTACATCCGAAGCTTCTTCATTCTGTGAGGGACTCTTACACTGAAATTAAAATGCGGAAAATGGGTTTTAGTAATATAGTCAACACTGGGTGTCCAACTACATGGAACCTCACCAAAAGCTTTTGTAGCACTATCCCCGCGGCGAAACCCGATTCCGTTTTGTTTACATTAACTGACTATAAGCCTAATGTTGTTGAGGATATTAATCTCATTTCTTTTTTGAGTAGTCATTATGACCATCTTTACTTTTGGCCTCAAGGATTTGGCGATATTAAATACGTAAAAAAACTCATTGAAAAAACAAAACATAACATTAAAAGTATTGGCGCGAACCTTTTTCAATTAAATAAATTTATGAAAAGTTCAGATTTTGACTACATTGGAACAAGATTGCATACGGGAATTCTTTCTCTGAATCATCGAAAAAGGACGATGATTATTGCGGTCGATAATCGTGCTGTTGAAATGAAATATGACATCAACCTTCCCGTTCTCGCTCGCGGCGATTTTGACGGCTTGAAGGAATTTGTTCAAGGTGATTTTGTTACAGATATTCAAATTAAAAGCGAAAATATAGACCTTTGGCGGAATCAATTTAAATAACTCACCTTACGCGGTAGTACGAGATTTATCTCGTGGTTTCAGGCGACATGAATGTCGCGCTACGAGTAAACTGCGTAAGGTGAGTTAAATAAGAATGTGTAGAACTGCTTTGTTGCTGAGGTCCGATTAAAAGTAAAGAGACAGTATGTGGAAAAAGATAAGAAACCTGTATAAGCGTTTAAAAAAAATGCTATTTGAGTTGAGATTGCCTCCGGTTATACACTCGGTGCTTGCTGAAAGATTGACCTACTTGGATAGCTATGCTCTCAGCGACCTTTATGCGCAAGTAGAGAGTGTCGAAAAGATGGCCCAAAAAGAAGGCATATTAATCGAGGCTGGCTGCGCCTTGGGCGGGTCGGCTATTGTCATGGCGACTGCAAAATCAAAGGAGCGGTTATTTTATGTATATGATGTATTTGGCATGATTCCACCGCCATCTGAAAGTGACGGTGTAGATGTAAGGGAACGATATGAAATTATTAAGAGTGGGCAATCCAGAGGTATAAATGGGGGCAAGTATTATGGGTATGAAAATAATTTATATGACAAGGTAACCGGGCACTTTCGCGAACATAACCTTCCTGTTGAAGAAAATAACATTTCTCTTGTCAAAGGCCTTTTTGAGAGTACTCTTTGGATTAATGAGCCGGTGTTGTTGGCGCATCTTGATTGTGACTGGTATGAAGCGGTAATGATTTGTTTGATTCGCATTGAACCGCAACTAGTTCAAGGTGGGATATTGATCATTGATGATTATGACGCTTGGTCAGGATGTAGAAAGGCTGTTGATCAATATTTTGATGATAAAAAAGAAAAATATGAGTTTGTTCATAAGTCGCGACTTCACATCATTCGTAAATGATGATTTCCTTAAATAAATTCGTTTTCCGGCCCATTGCCCGCCACCTGGTTTTCAAAGTAAACAGACTTGTGAAATACTTTTATTTTGCAAATTAAGACAAGGATAATGAAATAATGAAAATGCTAAATATTGCATGCGGAAATAGATATGATGCAAACTGGGTGAACATTGATTTTTCGGCCGCATCGGCGGGTGTTATACAGCATAATATTCTTTCAGGACTTCCGTTTGAAAACGACACTTTTGACGCGATTTATAGCGGCCATTTTTTGGAACATTTAACGCCGGAACAAGCCGACTTTTTTCTGAAAGAGTGTTATGAAAAATTAAAACCCGGTGGGATCATAAGGATTGTCGTTCCAGACCTAGAGAACATCTGTAGAGAATATATCAGGGAATGCGACAGCGATCCATATGGTGTTAAACGTGAATGGCTGGTGATTGAAATGATAGATCAGATCGCAAGGAACACCTCAAGCGGGGTGATGGGAAAAATTTATAAAGATAAAACGATCAGCCGGGAATATAAATCATATATTAAGGATAGAGTTGGCGAGGATTTAGACGCCTTGAGGACAGGAGCAGCAGAAAAAAAAATGACTGTGAATAAGATAAGGATCAAAATTCTGTATTATTGGTTAAAACTTGTTCGATTTATGATTCCTGTAAGCATTAGAAATAATGTTTTTAACAGCGCTTCAATTGGTGAAAACCATAAATGGATGTATGATCAGTACTCACTTCACACGCTTCTCGCCAGGCGCGGCTTTCGGGAGATTTCGAGAATGACATTTGCTGATTCAGGAATACCGGATTTTAGGAATTACCTACTCGACGAAAACGGGGATGGAAGCCCATATAAAGGATCATCGTCGCTTTATATGGAGGCCAATAAATGATTTTGAAGGATTGATGTTTTGCATAAATTGCCTTTAAGAATTCTGCAATTGAATATGGTCGATGCCCGGGGAGGCGCGGCTCGTGTTGCTCGGGACATTCATCGGATTTACCGTTCACGTGGAATACGATCATGGATGGCCGTCCGAATTAAATTCAGTTCAGATGCAGACGTTTTTCAAATTCCCAATGATTCGCTCCGCAGTCCTTGGGCTCGTTTTTGGCTGAGTGTGTGGAATAAAATCCCCTCCCATAGCAAGGGAAAATCGGCGTTAAAATTTAGAAACATATTATTCCGGGTTGCCCGTCCGCGTTGGGCTTGGAATGACTGGTGGGGATTGGAAGATTTGGATTATCCGGCTACCTTGGATATATTAAATCTGCCTCCCGAAAAGCCGGACTTGATCCATGGCCATAATTTACACCTAGGATATTTTGATTTACGTGCTCTTCCCTGGCTGAGCCATCAGATCCCATTATTTTTAACTTTGCACGATGCCTGGTTATTGACGGGCCATTGTGCTTATCCTTTTGATTGCGAACGCTGGCTTAGCGGTTGCGGATTTTGCCCATACCTTAGTAGCTACCCGCCTGTCAAACGAGACTCCACAATGTATAACTGGCAGCGTAAACGGACTATTTTCGAAAACAGCAAGCTTTATGTGGCAGCTCCATCGCGCTGGTTGCTGGGAATGGCAGAGCGTTCGATACTTTCACTGGGTATAGTTGAATCTCGGGTGGTTCATAATGGGATTGACCTGACCATCTTTCACCCGTCAGACCAAAGCAGCGCGCGCAGGGCTTTGGGACTGCCACATAGTGATCCGATTCTGCTTTTCACCGCCCATTGGGTGAGGATTAATTTTCAAAAGGATTATTCCACTTTGCGACAGGCGATCGAGTTATTGGCTGACAGGGTCGGCATTCGTAAAATAATCTGTATTGCCCTTGGAGATGACCAGCCGTCAGAACATGTTGAATCTGCTGGTTCTATTGAAATTCACTTTATTCCTTATCAAGATGATATAAAGAAGATGCCCCTGTATTATCAGGCTGCTGATATATATGTGCATGCAACCAGAGCTGATAATCTACCCAATACGATCTCAGAGGCGCTTGCCTGCGGAAAGCCGGTTATTGCCAGTGCTGTAGGCGGAATTCCTGAGCAGATACGAGGACTGGAAAATGCACCGGGGATATTGGGGCGATATGGATTGGATGAGGCAACCGGGATATTGGTTCCACCTGAAGATGCTGTGAGTATGGCAGATGCGATTGATTTTTTACTAAGCCATGATCTACAACGTTTGCGGCTAGGGAAAAACGCCGCTGGGGATGCGCGTCAACGTTTTGATCTGGAGCAACAATCAAGCGTATACCTTAAATGGTATGAAGAAATCCTGGACAGGAGCAACCATGCGGCTTCCGACTCTAAATGAATTGCCGCCCCCGCCATTAGGCAAAACCGGCTGGCCATGGACGGAAAATATACATTCCCCATACGGGGATACGAAAGGTTCTCCCTTGCCGAAAGTAACCATTGTCACTCCATCATTTAATCAGGGCTGGTCTATTGAAGGGACCATTCGCTCTGTGTTATTTCAGGGCTA
>Ga0233425_10002307_pt1 | contig 38134 bp, 28 predicted proteins | sample Watercolumn_Towu_2_FD_181712 | JGI IMG/M metagenome (GOLD analysis project Ga0233425, IMG submission 181712) | Freshwater microbial communities from Lake Towuti, South Sulawesi, Indonesia - Watercolumn_Towuti2014_140_MG | ecosystem: Environmental > Aquatic > Freshwater > Lake | place... | reverse complement strand
TCGCCGCCAAGCCCGCCGACCCCGTCCGCGTCGGCCCGCTCGCCCCCTGGGCCACCGACATGGCCGCCCGCGGGCTCACCTTCGACATCAACATCTACGACTTCTACCAGGCCAACCCCTCCGCCGGCCTGCGCACCGGCGAGCAGTCCAACTCCGCCTACTTCGTCCTCTCCATGTCCGCCGACATGCAGCGGCTCGCCAACATCTCAGGCGGCACCATCAAGTTCACCCAGACCTTCTTCGGTCTCGTGCGCAACCTCAACATGGCCGCCGACATCGGCGACACCACCGTCGGCTACCAGCCGCCCTACAACCCCAACTCCAACCGCCTCTCGCTCCTCACCTACGAGCAGAAGCTGATGGACGACCGCCTCGTCATCGAGTTCGGCCGCACCCATCCCGACCGCTACTACGGCCTGCCGCCGTGCAACTCGATCAACTCCTGCTTCCAGGACCTGTTCTACATCAACGCCGGCTTCACCTCGCCGCTCTACGCCGTCTGGGGGGCGAATGCCGCCTACCAGCTCTCGCCCACCAGCTACATCCAGGCCGGCGCCTTCTCGGTGAACCCCGGCACCAACGCGCTCTCGGGCTACGACTGGGGCTACGAGCGCCTCTCGGGCGCGCTCGTCATGACCGAGATCGGCACCAAGACCGACTACACCATGACCGCCTATCCCGGCCGCGCCTCGCTCACCGGCTTCGTCAACACCGCCGATCACGACGACAACTTCAAGACGGTGCTGGGTACCTCCCGCGGCCTCAACCCCGGCACCCCGGCGCTGCAGAAGACGGGCACGTCCGGCCTCGTGCTCACCGGCACCCAGACGGTCTGGCGCGCCGATGGCGGCCTGGTGGCCAACCCGCACCCGACGGCGATCTCGCTCTATACCGGCACGGGCTACTCCTTCGACCCGACGGTGCCGATCCGCTTCAACTCGTTCGTCGGCGTGCTGCTGCAGGCGCCCGACCAGAGCCGGCCGAACGACACCTTCGGCCTGAAGATGAACTGGCAGCGCCTGTCGGAGAACTACACGCAGTTCCTCTCGGACGCGAACTTCATCTCCGGCGGCTCGGGCGCGCCGTACGCGCGCGACAAGTTCATCTTCGAGGCCAACGCGCATCTCGACGTCGGCGCCGGCGTGATCGTCGAGCCGGTGGTGCAGTACGTGGTCAACCCGAACTCGTTCTGGAACCCCTACACCGCGCGCCGCGCCAAGGACGGCTTCTACGGCGGCTTCACCCTCGTCGTTCCCCTCGGAACACTCCTCGGCCTCGCCCCAGGCTGACAGGCTGTTCCTCGTCCGACCCTCCCGGTCCCCCGACCGGGAGGGTCTTCCGCGTTTCGACGCCTCTCAGGATCGATCTGAACGCCCCGCCCGGGCCTCCGTCACGATCCGCCCCGGGCCCTTCAAACACGCCGGTCGCAGGTCTCTTCGAGGCGGCGCAGGAAGGCGGCAGCCTGCCATCCGCGCTCGACCGCATCCTCGCTGCCTCGGCGCAGGACGATCCGCCCATCGCGCACCGTGACGTCGTCGGAGACCGGGATGACCGGCCCGGTCCTCTCCGGATGGAAATCCGCCGCGATGCCCTGCGGGCCACCGCTGAGCCGGACGATGCCGAGGGTGAGGCAGGCCGTGCGCAGGCGCGCCAGGGTGAACAGCGCCTCCACCGGCTCCGGCAGGGGCCCGAAGCGATCCTCGATCTCGTCGCGCAGGGCGTCGATCTCAGCCTCGTGGCGCAGGCGCAGCAGCCGGGTGTAGAGGCTCAGACGGATCTCGGGTTCGGGGATGTAGTCGGCGGGGACGCGGCCGCTCAGGCCGATCCGCACCTCTGGGCTCCAATCCTCCACCGCCTCTCCCTTGGCGGCGCGCAGGGCGAGTTGCAGCAGGTGCTGATAGAGGCCGAGGCCGACGAGCTTGACGTGGCCCGACTGGTCGTCGCCCACGAGATCGCCCGCACCGCGCAGGTCGAGGTCCCGAGCGGAGATGGCGAAGCCCGCCCCGAGCCGGTCGAGCGCCTCCAGGGTGCGCAGCCGCTTCTCGGTGGCGGGGCTGAGCGGCTTGTCCGGACGCGCGAAGAGGTACACCACGCCGCGCCGCTGCCCGCGCCCGACCCGGCCGCGCAACTGGTGCAGCTGCGCGAGGCCGAAGCGCTCCGCATCCCAGACCAGCATCGTGTTGGCGCGCGGCACATCGAGCCCGCTCTCGATGATGCTGGTGGCGAGCAGCACGTCGCCCTCGCCATCGGCGAAACGGACCATGGCGTCGTCCATCTCGGCCGGCTTCATCTCGCCATGCGCGGTCACGACCGTGAGCCCCGGCACGAGCGCGCGCAGGCGTTTCGCCATCGGCGCGATGTCCTCGATGCGTGGGCAGACGACGAAGCTCTGCCCGCCGCGGCGATGCTCGCGCCGCAGAGCCGCCGTGAGGATCGCCTCCTCGAAAGGAGCGATCACCGTGCGGATCGGCTGGCGCACCGCCGGGGGCGTGGCGATCACGCTGAGGTTCTGCAGGCCGACCATCGCCGCCTGAAGCGTGCGCGGGATCGGCGTCGCGCTCAGCGTCAGGATATGGGCGTCGCCCGCCGCCTTGCGCAGGCTCGCCTTGATCTTCGCCCCGAAGCGCTGCTCCTCGTCAATGATGGCGAGCCCCAGATCGTGGAACGCGACGCCGCGCCCGGCGAGCGCCTGGGTGCCGATGACGAGGCGCACGCTGCCGTCGGCGAGGCCCTGCTTCACCCGTTTGGCCTCGGCAGGGGATACGAGGCGCGACAGATGCGCCACCGTGATGCCGAAACGGGCAAAGCGGCGCCGGAATGTCTCGACATGCTGGCGCACCAGCACCGTGGTCGGCGCCATCACGGCCACTTGCCGGCCGGCGAACACCGCGGCCGCGGCGGCGCGCAGCGCCACCTCGGTCTTGCCGAACCCGACATCGCCGCAGACCAGACGGTCCATCGGCGCCTCGCCGGCGAGATCGGCCAGGGCTTCCTCGACCGCCCGGGCCTGATCCCCGGTGAGCGGGAAGCCGAAGCCGGCGGCGAACCGCTCCATCTCGCGCTCCGGCGGCACGATCTTCGGGGCGTGCGCCGTCCGGCGCTCCTGCGCCGCCTTCAGCATCGCCCGCGCCGCCTTGGCGAGCGTCGCCTCCGCCTCCAGGCGGCGCCGGCCCCAGGTGCCGCCGTCGAGCCGGTCGAGGGTCACCGCCTCGGCCTCCGAGCCGTAGCGCCAGATCCGGTCGGCCTGGCTCACCGGAACCATGAGAATGGCCTCGTCGGCAAAGCGCAGGCGCAGGGCATCCTCCTCGTCCGCCTCGCCGGCGCGGATCGCCTCCAGCCCCTCGAACACGCACAGGCCATGATCGCGGTCGATCGCGACATCGCCGACCCGCAATTCGACCTCGCCGATCGGCAGCACGGCGGGCGCCCGCTGCACGCCGGCGGCGAGAGGTCCGAACAGGTCGGCGGCGGCGATCACCGTCGCGGCCGCCTCCGGCACGCGAAAACCCGCCTCCACCGGCGCCTCGATCGCCAGCACCGCGCCGGGCTCGGCCGCCTCGACCTCGGTCCAACCGTCGATCAGACGCACGGTCCGCTCATCGACGGCGGCGGCCGCCCGCACGAGACGGCGGAGCGGCGCCTTGGGACCGGCGAGCACGACGCGCTCACCGTCCTTGAGGGCCGCGCGCACGTGCTTGGCGAAGGCCGCCTCGGGACGGCGCTCGCGGGCGAAGACCGGGCCGGCGACCCGCTCCGCCGCGTCTCCGGTCGCGGCGGCGAGGCGGCGGCCCTCGATCAGCGCCGCCCAGGCGTCGGGCGCGAGGTAGAGATCCGGCCCCCGGTCGGACTGCGACCCCTGCCGGTTTCCGGCGGAGAGGGCCAAGCTCTCCGCCTCGCGCCCCTCCGCGATCTGCTCGAAGAAGGCGGCGGCGCGCTCCTCCACCCCGGCCTCGACGACGAGACGGGCCTCGGGCGCGTAGTCGAGGACCGTCACCAGCGCCGGGTAGAAGCGCGCCATCCGGTGCTCCTGGCCGGTGAAGGGTTCCAGGGAGACGCCCGAATCCGGGGCCAGGATGATCTCGGTGGCGGGGTCGATCACCAGCCGCTCGGTCTCGACCCGCGAGCGCTGCGACACCGGATCGTAGGATCGGATCGCGGTGATGCGGGCGCCGTCGTGCTCCACCCGGCAGGGGAGCGGCGCCGCCGCCGGGAACACGTCGATGGTCCGCCCCCGAACCGCCACCTCGCCGGGCTCGTCGACGCGGTCGTCGAGGATGTAGCCGAGTCGTGCCAGCTGCGCCGTCAAACCCTCGGGATCGAGCGTGTCGCCGACGCGCAGCTCGACATGGGCGCTCGCCCAGGTCTCCGGCGGCGGCACGCGCTGCAGGAGCGCGGGGGCGGTGGTGAGCATGATGTCGGGCTGCGCCTGGGCGTCGGTCAGCCAGCGCAGCACGCCCGCCCGCGCGCCCATGACCCCGCGGGAGGGCGAAGCGCGATCGAAGGGCAGGCAATCCCATTCGGGATAGACCGCCACCGTCCGCTCCGGTGCCAGGGCCCGAAGGACCGCGGCGATCTCATCGAGGCGGCGCCCGTCGCGGGCCACGTGGATCAACGGCCGTGCCGCCTGCGCGAAGCCGAGCAGCGCGACCGCCAGGGCCCCCGTCGGGATCAGCGGAGCGGCCCCTGCGTCGTGGTTCGTATCCCGATGCGTCTCCTGGCTCGCATCCTGATCGTCTCGGAGCTTCGCGGTCCTGGGCTTTGCCATCTCTGTTCCGTGCGGGCGACGTCCGGGGTCGGCCTGCGAGAACCCCGCACGGCAGGTCGCCGGTTCCTGTCCGGTCATGCGATTGCCGGCTCTCTGCGCACTTCGTTGGGGATGACCGGGCGCGGAGCGACAACACGACACGGCCGAGGTGCCGGCGCCACGCGTCTCCGGCGCGCCGTCCCAGCGTCGCGTGTGCCGCTGATTTGAGCCGGCATGGGCCCGGATCGGCACCGGCCGCTCGAGGCGAGGCGCCCCGCCTGAACTTCAGCGCAGAAGCTCAGCGATTGAGGACGTCGGCTTCGACCGTCCCCACGGCCTCGGCCTGCTCGCCCGCGACCTCCCGATCGGACTTGCGCTTGAGAAGCGCGCCGATGCCGACGACGAGGATCGCGCCGACGGCGCCCGCCACGGAATGCAGCGTCGGCTGCAGAGCGGCGGGCAGGGCCTCGATCACGTGCTGCTGCATCAGCCGATCGCTGGCGATCATCTCGCCCGCCACCCAGCCGAGAAGGCCGCCGCCGAACCAGATCAGGATCGGGAAGCGGTCGATCAGACGGGTGATCAGGGTCGCACCGACCACGAGGAGCGGAACGGAGAGAGCGAGGCCGATGATGAAGAGTTCATCGTGCCCCCTCGCGGCCCCCGCCACGGCGACGACGTTGTCGAAGCTCATCACCGCGTCGGCCACGGCGATCGTCCAGATCGCCTTGGGAAGGCTGGACTGTTCCTTGACGCTGCTCTCGTCCTCCTCCTCGCCGCGCACCAGCTTCACGGCGATGTGCAGCAGGATGAGGCCGCCGACCACCTTCAGCAGCGGCACCGCGAGAAGCTGCGAGATGATGAGAGCGAAGACGATCCGCAGGAGCGCCGCGACCAGGGCCCCTGCATACACCCCGATCCGCCGCTGCCGCTCGGGCAGTCCGCGGCAGGCCAGGGCGATGACCACGGCGTTGTCCCCCGACAGGATGATGTCGATCCAGACGATCTGGAGGAGGGACAGCAGGAAGGAGGAACTCAGATAGGCATCCACGATCGCACGCTTTCGCTGCCCCAGCCCGTCACGGCGGCGGCGCGAACGTCAGGCGTTCGCGCGGACATCCTTGAGAGGCGATGAGGATGGTCGATGAGGCCGGCACCCTCGCCCGGCGGGAGTGCCGGGCCAGGACTTCTCCGGCGAAGGGACGCCGGACCGCCGGCCAGGCACTGGTATGAACGGAGGGCCGGCCCGGGCGGCAATCCGCCCGGGCGCGGCTCGGACCTTTGGTTCGGCGCGCCTGTCCTCGGCGGTGCGGTATCCGCTGCGCCGAGACGCGCTCTCGGGCGCGCGTCAGGGGGTGGCCTCGGCGGCGGATCGGAGGACGGGCGTCCAGCGGGCGACCTCGCTCTCGACAAGCTTCTGCAGCGCGTCGGGTCCCGCCTCGGCCTCCTTCGGCACCGTGCCGCCGAGTTCGAGGATGCGCTTCCTCGCGCTCGGATCCTTCAGCGCGGTGTCGAGTGCGGCGACGAGCTTGGCCCGGACGTCGGCCGGCAACCCCTTCGGGGCGAAGACGGCGTTCCAGGCGCTGACCTCGTATTCGGGGAGACCCGCCTCCTTGGTGGTCGGCACGTCGGGCAGGCTCGGGGAGCGCTCGGGCGTGGCGATCGCGTAGGCCTTGATCGTGCCGCCGCTGATCTGCGGAGCGACGTTGACGATCTGGTCGGTCATGAAGTCGACCTGCCCCGCCACGAGGTCGTTCAGCGCCGGCCCGGTGCCGCGATAGACGACGAGCGTCGGCTTGGCGCCGACGAGCGAGTCGAACAGGATCCCCGTCGAGTGCGAGACGGAGCCGACGCCCGCATGCGCCTGGTTGATCGAGGCGCCGCCGGACTTCAGCGCCTCGATGAAGCTCTTGAGGTTCTCGGCCGGCAGGGATTTCTTGGCGACGATGACGATCGGCGTGCCGGCGGCGAGCCCGATCGGGTCGAAGCTCTTGGCGGGATCGTATTTCAGGCCCTTGAACAGGGCCGGCGCCGCGCCGTGCGTGCCCATATGGCCCATCATGACGGTGTAGCCGTCGGGCGCCGCCTGCGAGGCCCGGGTGATCCCGGTCGTGCCGCCGGCGCCGGTGACGTTCTCGATGACGACCTGCTGGCCCAGCGCGCGCGACATCGGCTCGGCGACGATGCGCGCGACGACATCGGTCGGGCCGCCGGCCGCGAAGGGCACCACCATGGTGATCGGGCGCTGCGGGTAGGTGTCCGCCGCCGCGCTGAAGGCGGCGAGCGCCGACAGGAGACTGATCGCGAGAGCCGTTCTCATGGTTTCCTCATCCCTTTCTGATCGTGTCCTGTCTCGTCCCGTCGGAGAGCCCCGAAGGCGCCCCGGTCTTTCCGCCGTTCAGGCTTCCGTGAAGACCTCGTCGCGGCTTCGTCGCAGCGACGGCAGCAGCGCCAGCGCGAGGATGGTGAAGGCGACGAGGAACAGCACCGCGCTGACCGGCCGCTCCAGGAAGACCATGGCGTCGCCGCGGGAGAGCGTGAGCGCGCGGCGCAGGTATTCCTCCATCAGCTTGCCCAGCACGAATCCGAGCAGGAGGGGCGCGGGCTCGAAGCCGAACTTGATCAGCGCGTAGCCGAACACCCCGAAGGCCGCGATGAGCATCACGTCGGTGGGCAGGGAACTGATCGAGTAGATGCCGATCGAGCAGAACATCAGGATCGCGGGGAACATCAGCCGATAGGGTACCTTCAGCAGGCGCACCCAGATGCCGACCAGCGGCAGGTTGATGACGAGCAACATCAGGTTGCCGATCCACATCGAGGCGATCATGCCCCAGAACAGGTTGGGGTTCTTGGTCATCACCCCGGGCCCCGGGACGATGCCGTGGATCGTCATCGCGCCGACCATCAGCGCCATCACCGCGTTGGGCGGGATGCCGAGGGTGAGGAGCGGGATGAAGGCCGTCTGCGCGCCCGCATTGTTGGCGCTTTCCGGACCGGCGACCCCCTCGATGGCGCCGCGGCCGAAGCGGCCCGGATCGCGGGCGATGCGCTTCTCGACGGTGTAGGCGGCAAACGGCCCGAGGACGGCGCCGTTGCCCGGCAGAATCCCGAGCGAGGCCCCGATCGCGGTGCCGCGCAGGGTCGCCGGCATCGCCTGCCGCAGATCGGCCAGGCTCGGCAGCAGGCGGCCGATGCGCGCTCGCGCAATGTCCCGCGTCTCGGTCTGATCCAGGTTGCGCAGGATCTCGGCCACTCCGAACAGGCCCATCGCCAGCACGGAGAAATCGATGCCGTCGGTCAGGAAGGTGAGACCGAAGGTCATCCGCTCCTCGCCGGTCTCGAGGTCGGTGCCGATGCAGGCGAACAAGATGCCGACGAGGATCATCGCCACGGCCTTGAGCACCGAGCCGTGGGCGAGGACGACGGCGAAGGCCAGCCCCATGACCATCAGGGCGAAGTATTCCGCCGGCCCGAAGATCAGCGCGAGGCGGGTGAGCGGCGCGCCGAGCGCCGCGATCAGCAGGGTGGCGACGGTGCCGGCGAAGAACGAGGCGATCGCGGCCGTGCCGAGGGCGATGCCGGCCCGGCCCTGGCGCGCCATCTGGTGCCCGTCGAGGGTGGTGACGACCGAGGTCGCCTCGCCGGGGATGTTGACGAGGATCGCGGTGGTCGAGCCGCCGTACTGCGCCCCGTAATAGATGCCCGCGAGCATGATCAGCGCGCCCACGGGATCGAGGCCGAAGGTGATCGGCAGGAGCATGGCGATGGTGGCGATCGGTCCGACGCCGGGCAGCACGCCGATCAGCGTGCCGACGAGGCAGCCGAGGAAGCAGAGCAGCAGGTTCTGCAGGCTCAGCGCGACGGCGAAGCCGAGACCGAGATGGGAGAGAAGATCCGGCACGGGCGGGGCTCCCGATCAGGCGGTCATCGAGTGCCGGGTGACGTCGGTCCCGCCCCGCCGGGTGGACCGGCGCTGCAGGAGCAGCAGCCCCAATCCTGTCAGGGCGAGCGCCCCCGCCGCGAGCCGCAGGAGTACGCGCGAGGGAATCCGTCCGCTCGCCGCCTCGACGAGCGCGGCGGGAAAGAGCGGGATCGGCAGGTTGAGCAGATCGCCGAACAGCAGCATGCACCCGGCCGTGAGGAGCAGAGCCAGGATCAGAAGCTCACGGAAGCGCGCCTCGGGGCTAGCATAGCCCGCGAGGATGACCGTGAGGGGCCCGGCGACCATCAGGCCGAGCCCGGGCGTGGTGACAGGACCGAGGGCGGTGGGCCGGATCGTCGCCGCGAAGGCGAGGATGGCCAGGACGACGACGACCGGACCGCGCAGCCCGACCGCCTGGAGTCCGGCCCCGCCCCGGACGAGACCGGTCGCGGCCAGCACGGCCCCGCAGGCGGCGACACCGATCGCGACCCAGTGCGGCAGCATGCCGGGCCCCATCGCACCGAGGGTCCCGCGCGGCAGATCGGCCGAGGCCCAGACGCCGAACAGCCCGAGCAGGACGAGGCCGAGACCGGCCGCCACGTTCTGCGACAGGGGCGTGAGCGCACGGCCCGACCTATCGTCACCCGACCGCTCGCTCATCGTCCCCTCTCAACGGGCATGCCCGCACCGGTGCCTCCGGTGTGCACGGCACATCGGGAACGACCGGATCCTCCCCCGAGGAAATTTGTCCGCAGCCTATGCTGGCAAGCCAATCTTCGGCAAGACCTCGCGCCCGCGAAAGACTTCCCTTCCAGACGTTCTGTTGCCGACAGCAGAATCAGCGATCGCCCCATCGGCCCCTCTCGACTGCATCGAGGCAGGCGCCGAGCGGAGCCGGCCGGCGGCGACCGCCCCGCAGACGAGCGCGATGATGGCCGTCCGGAGCCTTCCATCGTCGTGCCGCTCGCGAACTCTGCCCGTCGAACCGGAAGGACGACGGGCCCGAGATCTGAACCCTTTTCAGTGATCGCGCGTTTGCTGATCCGGTTTAACAGTTTAGGCGAAGGGGAACTGTCCATGCGCAAAATTCTTGTTGCGACGGCCGCCCTCGGCACATTGATCATTCTCGACGCTCCGAGCCTCGCGCAAGGGTTCCGGATTGGTCCCGGTGGCGTGGAGATCGATGATGGCCGCGGCTATCGAGAAGAGCGAGACGAGCGCCGCTACCGACGCATGTGCCGGGAGCTTCGCGATCGCTGCGAGAACAGGGACATCTACGGCGAGGAAGGTCAGGGGAATTGTCGGCGCTACCGCCGCATGTGCGGTTGAACGCAACGAGACCTAACAACGAGATCTAATGACGACCTGGGGCTGCATCCGAGCGGACCGCATCGGGGCGGAGGCGGTCCCGGCCAGGCGAACCCGGCCGACAGCGGCCGCGATAAAAGCACTCGGACGGTCTCGCTCGAGGGTCGCCCTCAGATGAAACCCTGCGCGCGCAGGGCCCGGATCGACGACGCCGCGTCCCGATGGTGGATGAAGACGCCACCGGCCTCCTCCCAGCGGTGCCGGTGCGTGTCCCAGTCGTCGACCAGGGCGTCGCCGGGACGGCAATGCTCGCGCTTCAGCGCGGCGGTCGTCGCGATCATCGGAACGCCGGGAAAGTGGCGCGCCGCCCAGCGCCGCTTCTGCGGTTCGGCCCAGTTCCCCCGCGGCAGGCCGGTGAGGATGACCGGCCGACAGGCCCTGACGGCTTCGTAGAGGTTCTGCGCATCCGGCAGGAGGTCGAGTTCCGCGAAGAAGTCGGGTTCCGCCGCCAGCCGATTCCAGAACGGCTTCAAGCCGAACCGGCCCTGGAAGACCTCCGGCGGCATCCCGAGCACGCGCGTGGCTCCACGATCGAAGTCGGCCAGGACCCCATCGCAGTCGAGAAAGACCGTCGGCATCGCTGCGGCACACCATCCGTTGTCCAGCCTCGCGGGCCCGCGCGGGGCCCGACGGATAACGCGCTTCGGCGGCTTCGGCTCGCGGCGGCAACGAAAGGCCGCGGCCCTCCTCCCGTCACGCGGATCGAGGCGCGATGCGCTGGCGCCCATGCCGCTGGCCGGGTGCCGACACCGATCGGGATCGTCTTGCGAGCCTGCCCGCGACGCGATAGCTCGCCCCGGCGAGCGGATGGACATGGAACACCACAAACACACTCTCGTGCTCGTGCGGCACGGCCAGAGCGAGGACAACGAGCGGGAGCTCTTTTCCGGCCTGCGAGATCCCGCGCTGACGCCCCGCGGCGTCGAGGAAGCCGGCACCGCCGGCGCCACGCTCAGGACGCTCGGATATCGGTTCGACGCGGCCTTCACGAGCCGGCTCCAGCGGGCCCAGCACACCCTCGCACTGATCCTCGCAGCACTCGGCCAGTCCGACCTCCCCGTGCAGGCGGATGCCGCCCTGAACGAGCGGGATTACGGAGCGCTCGCCGGTCTCAACAAGACGGAAGCGCGCGCCCGGTTCGGGGTCGAGCAGGTCCGCACCTGGCGGAAGTCCCACGATGCGGTACCGCCCGGCGGCGAGAGCCTCGCGATGACAGGGGCTCGCCTCTGGCCGTTCTTCGAGCGGACCATCGCCCCTCGTGTTCGCGACGGCGCGTGCGTGCTCGTCGTCGCCCACGGGAACTCGCTGCGATCGCTGCTGATGCGCCTCGACCGCATCGATCCCAGGCACATCGAGGAGGTGAACATCGGCACGGCCGAGATCCTCGTCTACCGGGGCGACGCGGCCTCTCCTGCGCTCACCCGGGCGGCCGCCATAGCACCCAAGATGGGCGATTGATCGGCCGCCGAACCCCGGCCCGATTCCGCCTCTAGCGCCGCCTCACCGCCCTCGCACCGCAAGGCTTCGAGGCTCAGGCCGTCCCGTCGGCAGCATCGCCCTGCAGGTAGGCCGCGAGATTGCGCCGGATCCGCTCGAGCGGCACCTCGGCCGGATCGGGCAGGACGAAGGTCTGCTGCGTGATGGTCTCGTAGGCGCGGATGTAGACGGAAGCAGCCCCGAGCACGACCTCCGGCGGAATGTCCGGGATCGGATCGCTATAGGGGTCGCAGCGCGCCACGACCCAGTTGCGGACGTAGTCCTTGTCGAAGCTCTCGGGCGCCGTCCCGGCCGCGAGCCGTTCGGGGTAGCTTTCCGCGAACCAGTAGCGGCTGCTGTCCGGGGTATGGATCTCGTCGGCGAGGACGATCCGCCCCTCCGCATCGGTCCCGAACTCGTACTTCGTGTCGGCGAGAATGAGGCCGCGCTCGGCGGCGAGCGCTTGTCCGCGGGCGAACAGCGCCAGCGCCGCCTCGGAGACGGTCCGCCATTGCTGCGCGGTCAGCAAGCCCTGTTCGAGGATCGCCGCTTCGCTGAGCGGCTCATCGTGTCCGCCTGCCGCCGCCTTCGTCGTCGGCGTGATGACCGCCTCCGCCAGACGCTCGTTCGCGCGCATCCCGTCGGGGAAGCGATGGCCGTACATCGCGCGCTCCCCGCGCTGATAGCGGGTCAGGATCGAGGTGGAGGTCGTCCCCGCCAGATAGCCCCGCACCACGATCTCGACCGGCAGGATGTCGAGACGGCGCCCGACGACGACGTTCGGGTCCGGATAGGCCAGCACGTGGTTGGGGCAGATGTCGGCGGTCCGCTCGAACCAGTAGCGCGCGGTCTGCGTCAGGACCTGCCCCTTGAAGGGAATGGCGGCGAGCGGGCGATCGAAGGCGCTGATCCGGTCGGTGGTGATGAGGATCCGACGGCCGTCGGGCAGGTCGTAATTGTCGCGAACCTTGCCCCGGTAGCGGTCGGGCAGACCCGCGATCTCCGCCTCGTCCAGCACGTGATGCGCGTACGGTGCGAGGGTGCTTGCATCCTTCATTCGTCTCACCCGCTCGTCTCAGGAAGGGAAGGTCAAGCCAGCCTCGTAGCAGGGAAGCGCCCCAGCGTCGCCGCGGAACAAGGCGCAACGACCTGTCCTCGGCGCCAACCCGATCGACCCGCGGGCGCGGCGCTGCGAGGAGGCCGGGTCCGCGATGGTCTCATTCATAGCCGAACGCCCCCGCGCCGGGCACCGGGCATGGCTCCGGAGCCGCGCGCCCGGTGGCCGCGTCGTGGGCCGCCTGAATGATCGGCCTGATCCTCGGCGGCGCCGTTCTTGGCAGACGTCTCTTCCTTGGATCTGCAATTCTTCCACCGCCTGACGTGCAGCCGGTGCCATCGACGGCCTCCTGTTGGTTTGAAGGGCCCCGCCGGAGTGATTTCCAAAATCGCGCCCGCGTGCAAAACTTCTCGATCGAACATGCGAAGGGCCTGCCCTGTCCTCGGCAGGAATGGCCTCTCCTGCAATCGGATCGGAGCGCGATGCCGTCATCCGACATCGATGTGATCCGGGCCCGCCTCGCCGCGCATCCGAGACCGGCCGACCTCGCCGCCCGGCGCGCGCGGATCGATGGTCTCGGGGCCGGCTACGTGCTGCCGCCGGATGTGGTCGTCGAATCGGTCGACGCGCACGGCGTGCCCGCGGAGTGGACGCATATGCCTGCGGCCCGAGGCGGCCGTGTGGTGCTGTTCCTGCACGGAGGCGGCTACGTCTCCGGCTCCCTGACCAGCCATCGCCACATGGTCGCTCAGGCCGGGCGTGAAGCCGGCGCGCGCACCCTGGCGCTCGACTAACGCCTCGCCCCCGAGCACCGGTTTCCGGCCGCGCTCGAGGATGCCCTGGCCGGATACCGGTTCCTGCTCGATGCCGGCATCGCACCGGCGCGGATCGCGCTCGCGGGGGAGAGCGCGGGCGGCGGGCTCGCGCTCGCGGCCGCCCTGTCGCTGCGGGAGGCGGGACTGCCGCTGCCGGGCTGCCTGTGGCTCAGTTCACCCTGGACCGATCTCGCCCTGACCGGTGCCAGTCTGGAGACCAAGGCCGCCGTCGACCCGCTGCTCAGCCGGGCCTACCTTTCCGAACTGGCGAGCCTCTACCTGAACGGCGCCGATGCGCGCGGGGCGCTCGTCTCGCCGATCTACGCCGACCTGACCGGACTGCCGCCGATGCTGATCCAAGTCGGCTCGGCCGAAACCCTCCTCGACGACTCGGTTCGACTGGCCGCGGGCGCGGGGGCGGCGGACGTTTCCGTGCATCTCGAGATCTGGCCGCACATGATCCATGCCTGGCATCTCTTCTACCAGGAGGTCGCGGACGGTCGGCGCTCGCTGGCGGCGGCCGGCGCCTTCATCGGCGCCCATCTCGATGGCGCCTGAATTGGCGGATGCCGGCTGAGCCGCTATCCGCCTTGCACCTGCTGCTGATCGCGCTCCAGTTGCTGCAGCAACTCCGCCAGGCGCGGATCGAGCACTTCGTCGAGCACCGGCTCGTACAACGCCTCCAACTGCCGCCCGAGCCGCAGCCGCGTGCGTGCATCGAGAATCGGACTGCGTTCGGCCGCGGGATCCGACGAGGGAGGCATTTCAGGGTTGGCGTTCATGGGAGACGGGTGCTCGACATTCGCAGGGGACCGCCACAGGAAGTCTTCTGATCAGCCCAACGCCTGAATCGCGTTTTGGCCCAATGACGGCACGTGCCGGCATTTGATCCGTGAATCGAGCCCGTATGCGGCGACCGGCCAGCCGCGGACGACCACCGCCTCCAGCTCCGGAAGCAACGGGCAGAGAGCGTCCGCCTTCGTGCCGTCGGCGGACGGGGCGGCCTGGAGGGTCTCCCGCCGCCAGCTCTCCACAGATCGCGGCGGCCTCGGAGCGGACGCCTCCGCCGGACGCATCCCTCGGGCGCCGGCCGATCGGCCGGAGGGTCGCTGACGAGAACGGGACCGGCGCGTCACCCCGCCGAGCCGACCGGCGGTGATGACCGGCACGCACGGCCGCCGCCTTGGTCAGGGGCCGGCCTGCTCCTGCGCCTCCTCGCCCGCCGGTCTGCCGTCATCCCGAGCGCGGTGGAGCACGAAGATCGCGAACACCATGGTCAGGATCAGACCGGCCAGGACCGCAAGTTCGATCATCGACGCCTGGAAGAGGGCTTGTTTCTCCGGGGACCAGTCCTTGGCGTGGGTGATCTCCGAGGATTGCAGGGTGATCACGAGGACCCGCCGGATCGAGGCGATGAGGCCGACGATCAGGAACGGCTCGCAGGTCAGCCTGCCCGACCGCATCGACACCCGCACCGTGTGCAGAATTTCGATGAGCATCAGCAGGAACAACAGCCGGTCCACCACTTCGAGGATCTGATCGGCGCCCCCCAGAGTGCGGAAGGCTTCCCATGTCAGCCCGGCGGCATCGATCAGCGCGACGAGTGCGGTCAGAGCGAGCAGAGCACCGAGCGCCGCGTAGATTGCATGCTCGGTATGGAGGAAGATGAAGCTCGCTGCCCGCGTGAGCCGGCCCTGATCCTCCGAATCGCCGGACATGGCTCACGCTCCTCCATGTGTTCCGGTGATCAGACACGATCGGCGGCGGGACGTCCAGCACGGGAGAACCTGTTCAAGTCTCGCGCAGAAGTCGTTTTTCTCCTGGTCGGTCCCATTGGTTGGCCGGAGCAGCCGTATCCGCACACACGCCGATCGAGAACAGATCGGCGAGGCCGTGCCTTCCGAACGACCAAGATTGGACCGCCGCATGCGCATAAAATGCCAAGGGCGCTTGCATGATCATGCGCTATAATTCAAAGTTCAATTGCCGTCAGCCCAGGTCCAGGCTGCGCCTCTCGAGGTCTGGCAGTGACTGTTGCCGCTCCGATCGGGGCCGCGGGCGATCAACCGCCCGCGCAACCCAATCGAGGGACTGCGTCTGCAGCAGGCCGGTCCTCGGGCGAAGATGAGCGGACCGGGCGCCGTTAAGAGCGCCGCGAGAGGAAACGCCATGAGAGTTGCCGTGCAGGCTGCCATCGCGGCCCTGTTGTTGTCTGCGACGTCGGCGCAGGCATGGGAACCCACCAAGCCGATCGAAATCATTGTTCCCTTCCCGCCCGGCGGAGCCTCGGACCAGATGGCCCGCACGATCCAGGGGGCGATTCAGAAGAACAATCTCGTCAAGCAGCCGATCATCATCGTCAACAAACCCGCAGCCGCGGGTGGTGAGGCGATGCTCGACATTCAGAAGTCGGCCGGCGATCCGCACAAGCTCATCACTACCTCGAGCGGCATCTACATGACGCCCCTCTCCACCAAGCTTCCGGTGAACTGGAAGGACTTCACGCCGATCGCGATGATGGCGCAGGATGCCTTCGTGCTCTGGGTCAACAGCGCCAAGCCGTACAAGAATGCGGGCGACTTCGTCGCGGCAGCCAAGACCGCGGCTCCGCCGCTCAAGACCGGCGGCAACGGCTCCAAGCGCGAGGACCACCTGATCTCCGTGACCATGGAGCAGGCGACGGGCACCAAGATCACCTACGTGCCCTATCAGGGCGGCGGCCCGGCCTCGGTGCAGCTCGCAGGCGGGCACATCGATGCGAACATGAACAACCCCGCCGAGGAGATCGCGAACTGGCGCTCCGGCGCGGTGAAGCCGCTCTGCGCCTTCTCCGACAAGCCGATGGAGTACACCCAGAAGATCACCGCCGACATGGCGTGGTCCGACATCCCGACCTGCCAGTCTCAGGGCATCAGCGTCACCTATCAGATGCTGCGCGGCATGTTCATGCCCGGAAAGGTCACGCCGGAGCAGCAGGCCTTCTACGTCGACCTGTTCAAGAAGGTCGCCGAGACCCCGGATTGGAAGGCGTATCTGGAGCGCAATGCGCTGGTCCCCGACTTCCGCTCCGGCCAGAGCTTCGTCGACTTCCTCACGGAAGATGAGCGCAAGCACAAGGAGCTGATGACCAAGGCCGGCTTCATCGCGACGAACTAGAGCCTGGTTTCGAGGGCCGGTGACGGCTCTCACAGGAGAGGACGCAACACCGGTGACCCGCGCGCGTCGCTTCGGATCCGATCCTCCGGGCGACGCGCTCGAGTGCGGCTTCGGCCGAGGCGAAGACCCGTTCTGGAAGTGCCCGTCATGACTGAAGCTTCTCTCCCGATGGCCGAGCGCGGCGTGTCGCGCCGTCTCGTCGAGATCGTCGTCGCGCTGCTCCTTCTCGGCCTCGCCGCCCTGGCCCTGTGGGATTCCTACGGGCGCGGCGCGGGCTGGGACAGCGGCCCGGAGAACGGTTTCTTTCCCGCCCGCGTCGCCGCGATCCTGGCCATCGCGGCGGTGGCGGCCCTCGTCAGCGCCCTGCGGCGGGAGGACAGCGTCTTCGTCACCTATGGCCAGCTTCGGCTCGTCGCGCAGGTCTTCGTGCCGCTGTTCCTCTACGTGCTGGGGATCGCCTTCCTCGGCATCTACCTGGCCTCGGCCCTGTTCATGGCCCTGTTCATGATCACCCTCGGCTCGTTCCGCTGGTGGCAGACCGCGCTCGCGGTCGTGCTCGTGCCGCTCGTCACCTTCTGGGTGTTCGAGCTGCAGTTCCGGGTGCCCCTGCCGAAGGGGCCGGTCGAGGCCCTCCTCGGCTACTAGCGCGCTCGCCCCGGTCCGCGGATCGGGGGAACGCCCCAAGCTTCTGATCTGACGCATTTTCCCGACGCGAGCCGCCGAACGCCGCGCCCCGAAAATGACCCAGCGCGATCGACCCGCGGCGGAGAGATTTCATGGACGACCTCAACCAGCTCCTGCTCGGCTTCCAGGTCGCGCTCACGTGGCACAACGTGCTGTTCATGGTGGTGGGCGTGCTGCTCGGCATCGTGGTCGGCGTGCTGCCGGGGCTCGGCGGCCCCAACGGCGTGGCGATCCTCCTCCCACTGACCTTCGGCATGGACCCGACTTCGGCGATCATCCTGCTGTCGTCGATCTACTGGGGCGCCCTGTTCGGCGGCGCGATCACCTCGATCCTGTTCAACATTCCCGGCGAGGCGTGGTCGGTGGCGACCACCTTCGACGGCTATCCGCTGGCGCAGAAGGGGCGCGCCGGCGAGGCGCTGACGGCGGCCTTCACCGCCTCCTTCATCGGCGCGCTCTCGGGCGTCGTTCTCATCACCTTCGTGGCGCCGCTGGTGGCCAAGTTCGCCCTGCGCTTCGGCCCGGCCGAGTTCTTCGCCGTCTTCTTCCTCACCTTCTGCTCGTTCATCGGCATGGGCCGGGAGAACAAGGCCAAGATCGTCGTCTCCCTGGCGCTGGGCTTCCTGCTCGCGGCCGTCGGCATGGACACCATCTCGGGCGACCTGCGCCTCACCTTCGGCACGCCCGAGCTGATGAAGGGCTTCGACTTCCTCGTCGTGGTCATCGGCCTGTTCGGCGTCTCCGAGATCCTGCTCACCATCGAGGAGGGCCTGCACTTCAAGGGCAAGCGGGCGGCGATGGATCTCGGCGTGGTCCTGCGCACCTGGGCCTCGCTGCCGCGCTACTGGGCGACGTTGATCCGCTCCTCGGTCGTCGGCATGTGGATGGGCGTTACCCCGGGCGGCGCGATCGCGGCCTCGTTCATGGGCTACGGCCTCGCCAAGCGCTTCTCCCGCCGGCCGGAGGAGTTCGGGCGCGGCGACATCGAGGGCGTGCTCGCGCCCGAGACCGCGGCGCACGCCGCCGGCACCTCGGCGCTGCTGCCGATGCTGGCGCTCGGCATCCCCGGCTCGGCCACCGCGGCGGTGCTGCTCGGCGGCCTGATGATCTGGGGCCTGCAGCCCGGCCCGCTGCTCTTCGTCGAGAAGAAGGAGTTCGTCTGGGGTCTGATCGCCTCGATGTATCTCGGAAACCTCGCCGGGCTCCTCATCGTGCTCGCGACCGTGCCGGTCTTCGCCGCGATCATGCGCATCCCCTTCGCACTGGTCGCGCCGATCATCCTCGTCGTCTGCGCCATCGGGGCCTACACCGTTGAGGCCTCGCGCTTCGACATCTGGCTGATGCTGGTCTTCGGGGTCGTCGGCTACGTCTTCAAGAAGCTCGACTATCCACTGGCGCCCCTGGTGCTCGCGCTCGTCCTCGGCGACCGCGCCGAAGACGCCTTCCGGCAGGCGCTGCTCGGGTCGGGCGGCGATCTCTCCGTCTTCTTCTCGAACGGTCTCGTCTCGAGCCTGATGGTCATCGGCCTGCTGCTTCTGTTCTGGGGTCCGCTCGGTGATCTCCGTAAGCGGCTCGCGCGCAAGGCCGGTCTCAGGCGGCCAGCCCCGCTCGCGCCCTGAGGCAGGCCGACGGGCTGTCCTGAACCGATCGGCCTCGAGCCGTGGCAATCCGTCGAAGGACGGTTGGTGCGAGGGCTCAACGCGAAGCGGCGGATCGAGATCGATACCGGCGGGCGGCTCGCCGCAAGCGAAGCGTACAGCCTCCGGCCTCGCGCACGGCCGCCTCCTCCAGGTCCTGGCGGACCCTGTCCATCAGCCCGGCCCAAAGTCAGCCGATCAGGTCACCCTCGCGGGCATAACCGGCTCCCTCCTTAGACATGCACCTGCTCCGGAAGGACTGCTCGTTCGCGGCTCGTGAGCCGCATGTGCAGATCGGGCATGAATAATCGACCCGTTTGCTTGAGCCCCTCCTAGCGTAGCGCCTGACGAGACAAGATGTCAGTGCGGCGGATCACGGCAAGATGTTGCCTCGCGCACCATATATTACTTGCGCGCCATTGGAGCGCGCGAGCAAAGGTGAAGAGGAGGTGTACCAGGTCGTTGGATTCGTCGCGGTCGGAGCTGCCGGCGCCGCCGTGCTGCACGGGTGGCATGTTCCGAAGTCTGTCAGCCTCGGGTTCTTGTCTCTGAACTTGATTGCTGCGGCTGTGGTCGGATTTGCGCAGACCGTGCGCATCGAAAGCCCGCTCGAACCGATCCCCTACAACACGCCTTCGGAGATGCCGCCGACGGAGGGGTTTGTCGCCCCGCCCCGTCTCGAGACGCCGCAATCCGAAAGCAGTGTCTGGTGACTCTTGCCCCTGCGATGGCGGTTCGCGGACTTCGACTCGCTTCCAACGGGTTGCGGCTCGGTCCCGCTTCCTTGGCTGACCCGCAGGGAGCGGTGAGGCTCACGGACATATCGCAGAGTGAGTCGGGGCGGATCGACCGGGCCGAGCGACGGATGGCCCGCCGTCGCTCGGCGGCGTCGGAACGGGTGCGCAGGGTCGGGCCGAATTTACCGCATATCATCCATGACGGAAGGACGGGGCGCGTTGCCTCCACCTCATGGGGAGGTCGCTCCAAGACGCCGGGGCGGCCCGCGGCGTCGGCGGATGGGGTCGAAGCTCCCCCAGGCGCAGTTCAGTTCGTTGCGCGATCCGGGGTGGCAGCCAGACCGATATCCGAAGCCTTGACCGCCCCCTTGCCGGCACGGGCAAGGGCGCGGTCCAGCATCTGTCCGTAAATCGGACGGCCGCCGAGCCATTGGGCCACGAGGCTGGCCATGAGGCAGGCCGTCAGCATCGGCAGGACGAGCGCATAGGCGCTCGTGAGTTCGAGCACCAGCACCACGCCCACGGCCGGAGCGTGGACGGTCGCGCTGAACAGCGCGGCCATCGCCACGATTCCAAAGGAGAGCGGCGTCACCCCGAGGCCGGTTAAGGCGTCGGGAAACGCCGTTTGCGCGAGCAGGCCGAAGGCCAAGCCGATACAGGTCGCCAGGGACAGAATTGGCGCGAAGATGCCGCCCGGCGTCCCAACGGAATAGCTGGCGACCGAGGTGAAGAGACGGGCGACCGCCAGCATCAGGAGCACGCCCGCACTCGGCGTCAGGACAGCGATCTGGGAAATGATCCGCTCCCCGCCCGTGACAGTGCGCGGAGCGACGATCAGCAGGGCGCCCACGAGCAGGCCGACCAGAGCGGGCCACATATATGGGGCGCGCTTCTGCCATCCGTCGGCGACGTCCAGCATCGTCATGATGCATCGGTTGAAGAGCACGCCCACGGCCCCCAGGATCATCCCCAGGATCGCGAAGGCAGGCAACGAAGCCAGCGCCGCTGCCCCGGCGGACAGCGGCAGATCCGGCCTTGGGCCCGAGATGATCTCGGTCACCGCTGTTCCGGTGATCGCCGCAGCGAACACCCCCATGTAGTTCCGGAACGTGTACGGAAACTGCTTGCGCGTCTCCTCGATGACGAAAAGCACGGCCGACATCGGCGCGTTGAAGGCACAGGCGAGACCCGCTCCCGCGCCCGCCGCCAGCAAGGCCTGCCGGTCGGCGGCCCTCACCCGGAACATCTCGGAGGCGGCCAGCGCCGCCGAGCCGCCCATGTGAATGGTCGGTCCCTCCCGGCCGAGAACCAGGCCCGAGCCGATGGCCGCGATGCCGGCGATGAACTTCACCGGCAGCACGCGTTCCCAACGCACATGCCTGATGCCGGCGATGGCCCCCTCGATCTCCGGAACGCCGCTCCCACCCGCCTCCGGGGCGAAGCGCCCGGTGATGAACACGGCGAAGAGAGTGGCCGCCATGGTAAGGGTGGCACTCGCCGCGACCAGCCGCCATCCCGTCATATGGCCGGCCAGCCATGCCGGCCAATCGACGATCGTGTCGATGGCGAGGTGGAAGAGGCCGCCGAACAGGCCCGTCAGGGCACCGGTGATCAGGGCGAGGGCGACGAAGCGTGCCTGTTGCAGGGGCGGGGCGGGTTGATCTGTTTCAGTCATCCGCGCCCGTTCCTCTCGCTGCTCGCCGCCCCCCCCGGACGGCATACCGTCCGTCGCGGGATCGGCTGTCTCGGCGTAGCGCGCCGGAATCCGGTGAAGCGGTGTCACGGGCGTCGGCCGGACCACCTGTCAGGTCACGCGCTGCCGCGCCCTCCCCGACTTCACGCGCTCCCGCAGGGTCTGCACCGTGACGTAGAGCATCGGCACGAGGAAGATGCCGATCGAACTCGCGGCGATCATCCCGCCGAAGACCGCGGTGCCGACGTCGCGACGGCTGATCTGGGCCGCGCCGGTGGCGATCACCAGGGGGACGAGGCCGAGGATGAAGGCGATGGAGGTCATCATCACGGCGCGGAACCGCTGCTCGGCGCCGCGGATCGCGGCCTCCCTGATCGGCACGCCCGCCTCGCGCTGATCCTTCGCGAACTCGACGATCAGGATGCCGTTCTTGGCCGCGAGGGCGATCAGCACCACGAGCCCGATCTCGCTGTAGAGGTCGAGCGACAGGCCGGCGAGCTTGACGGCCAGGTAGGAGCCGAAGGCGCCGACCACGACGGACAGGAGGACCGGAATCGGAATCGTCCAGCTCTCGTAGAGGGCCACCAGGAACAGGTAGGCGAACAGGAACGCGAGGCCGAGGACGATCCAGGTCTGCCCGGACGCCTGCTGCTCCTGATAGGCGGTCCCGGTCCACTCGTAGCCGTAGCCCGTCGGCAGGGTCCGGTCGGAGATCTGCCCCATCGCGGCCATCGCTGCGCCGGAGGAGATGCCGGGGGCCGGGCTGCCGTTCACGCTCACGGCCCGGAAGTTGTTGTAGCGGGTGAGAACCTGCGGTCCCAGCACGATGCGCTCGCGCGCGACCGAACGCAGCGGCACCATCTGCCCGGAGGCGCCGCGGACATAGATGCCCCAGATGTCGCGGATGTCACCCCGGTTGGCCGCCTCGCCCTCCACATTCACCTGCCATGTGCGACCGTAGAGGTTGAAATTGTTGACGTAGATGCCGCCGAGCGTCGCCTGGAGCGCGCTGAAGACGTCGCTCATCGCCAGCCCGAGCACCTGGGCCTTCGTGCGGTCGATGTCGAGGAAGACCGAGGGATTCGATGCCGTGAAGGTCGAGAAGACGCGGGTGAGCTGCGGGTCGCGGTTCGCCGCCGCAACGAGTCCGCGCACGACCGCGTCGATCGTCGCCGAGTCCTGGCCCTCCCGCGCCTCGAGCACGTATTCGAAGCCGCCGCTCGTCGAGAGGCCGATGATGGGCGGAAGGTTGAAGGGCCGCACGATGGCCTGCCCGATCTTCGCTGCCGCCGCGTCCGTGCGCCCGATCAGGGCCTGGGCGGACTCCGCCGCGCTTCGGCGATCGGCGAAGGGTTTGAGCTGCGCCACCAGGAACGCGGCGTTCGGCTCGGCCGCCCCGTCCAGAAGCGAGAAGCCGACGACCGAGAGCACTTGGTTGACGCCGGGCGTCGCCTTCAGGAGGCTCTCGACCTCTGACGCGACGGCGCTCGTGCGGGCCACCGAGGCACCGTCCGGCAGCTGGACCGAGACGAAAAAGGCGCCTTGATCCTCTTCCGGAAGGAAGCCGACCGGTGTGATCCGCGAGATGCCGAAGATGCCGCCCGCAAACAGCACGACCAGAGCGAGCGAGAGCGCGGAGACGCGGACGAGGCGGCGGACGCCCGCTGCATAGCGGTCCCGTACCCAGTCGATCCCGTCGAGCACCCGGCCCAGGATGCCGCGCCGCCCGCGCGTGGGGCGCAGAAATAGCCCGCAGAGCGCGGGCGAAAGGGTCAGCGCGTTGATCGCCGAGATCACCATCGCGGCGCTGATCGTGACGGCGAACTGCCGAAACAGCGTTCCCGACACGCCCGGGATGAAGGCGATCGGAACGAAGACGGACAGGAGGACGAGCGAGATGGCGATGATGGGAGCCGTGATCTGCGTCATGGCGAGCTTCGTCGCCTCGGCCGGCGACAGCTCCGGATGCTCCTCCATCACCCGCTCGACATTCTCGACGACGACGATGGCGTCGTCGACCACGATGCCGATGGCGAGCACCATCGCCAGGAGCGATACGGTGTTCGCCGAGTAGCCGAGCACGAGCAGCACCACGAAGGTACCGATGAGACTCACCGGCACGGCGATCGCGGGAATCAACGTCGCTCGCAGATTGCCGAGGAACAGAAACACGACGAGGACGACGAGAACGAAAGCCTCGGCCAGCGTCCGCAGCACCTCGGAGATGGTATCCTTCACGAAGGTCGTGGAATCATGCACGACCGCGTAGCGCAGACCGGCTGGGAAGCGCGCCGAAAGCTTGTCCAGGGTTGCCTTCACGGCGGTCGCGGTCCGCACCGCGTTGGCGCCGGGCACGAGATAGATGGCGATGGGGACGCCGGGGCGACCATCGAGCCGGGATTCGCTGTCGAAGCTCTGCGCGCTGAGCTCGACCCGGGCGACATCGCGGATCCGGACCACGGAGCCGTCTGGATTCGTCCGCAGGACGATCGCGCCGAACTGTGCAGGCGTCGACAATCGACCCTGCGTCTGCACGTTCATCTGTATCTGTTGCTCGTTCGTGATCGGCGGTGCGCCGATGCGGCCGACCGGCGCCTGCACGCTCTGCGCCCGTATCGCATCCACCACGTCCGACGGCGCGAGATTCAGGCTCGTCAGGCGCTGCGTGTCGAACCAGACCCGCATCGAGTAGTTCATCCGCGCGAACAGGTTGGCCTGGCCCACTCCGGCCGTGCGCAGGATCTCGTCGAGCACGTTGATGATGGCGTAGTTCGTGATGAAGAGCGGGTCCTGCGCGCCCGTCTCGCTGTAGAGGACGGCGAACAGCAGGATCGCGGACGACTTCTTCTGCACCTTGAGCCCCTGCAGCTGCACCTCGGACGGGAGCTGGGACAGGGCCGCCTGGACGCGGTTGTTGACGCTGACTGTATTGATGTCCGGGTCGGAGCCGAGTTCGAAACTCGCCGCCAGGCTGTAGCTGCCGTCATTGGCGCTCGTGGACTTCATATAGATCATGCGGTCGACACCGATGACCTGTGCCTCAAGCGGCTGGGCGACGCTTGCCTCGACGACCTCAGCGGAGGCTCCCGGATACGTCGCCGACACGCTGACCTGCGGCGGCACGATGTCCGGAAACTGCGCGACCTGGATCCGGAGCAGCGCCAACCCTCCGGCGATCGTGATGATCAGCGCGATGACGAGCGCGAGCCGGGGGCGGTCCACGAAGATCGACGAGATCATGCCACGCCTCTGGCTTGGCTGCCTGGAACAGGCGGCGTTTGATGCTCTAGCGCCGGCTGCCCGGGCTGCCGCCGGCATTCGGGCCGGCGGTGCCGGTCGGTTCCGCAGGTGGCGAAGCGGACACGGCCGGAGCCCTCGCGGGCGCCCCGGCACCCGCACCGCCGGGGGACGCCGGGCCTGCAGGGCCTGCCATGCCCTGCCTCGCCGAGCTTTGCATGATCCTCTCAAGAGTGGTGTCGGCGGGCTCTGGTGAGACCGCCTCGCCCGCGCGGACCCGCTGAAGGCCCTCGGCGATCACCTGCTCCCCGACCTTGAGGCCGCTCGTCACCGCCGCGAGCGTGGTGCTCGACTGGCCGAGTTGGATCCGACGCTGCTCGGCCCTGTTCCCCGGCCCGATCACGTAAACGTAGCTGCCCTGCTGATCGGCCAGGACGGCGGCCCGGGGGATCGCGACCACGTCCACCGGCTCGGCCCCCTCGAGAAACACGGTCACGAACTCGCCGTCCAGGAGTTCGCGAACGGTGACGGGGCTCTGGGCCTTTTCGAAAATCGGAGGATTGGGCAGCACGCCGCGAAGCAGGATCGTATCCGTGTTCGTCGCGATGGTGTTGTTGACGAAATTGAGCTTGCCGGTGTGGCCGTAGAAGCGGCCGTCCGGCAGCTGTGCCCGGATCACGACGGCACCGAACCCGCCGATCGGCGTGTAGCGCGCCCGCAGATTGATGGCCTCTTGGACCGGCACCGGAAACGTCACGTACATCGGATCCTGGCTGACGATCGTTGTCAGCACGCCGGAGCCCGGCCCGACGACGTTGCCGATCGTAAGGGTGGTCCGCCCGATCTGGCCCGCAATCGGCGCCCGGATTTCCGTGTAGCGGAGGTTGATCTGCGCGGTGTCGAGCTGGGCCTGCGCGGCCTGGAGCTGCGCCTCCAGGGCGCGCTCGTTTGCGAGTGCCGCGTCGTAGGTCGATTGCTGCCCGGCCGGCCCGCCGAGCAGGATTCTGGCACGCTGCGTCGTGAGACGTGCGTTTCCCAACTGCGCTTCGACCTGCGCGATCTGCGCCTGCTGGGCGGCCACGGCCGCCTCGAACGGGCCCTTTTCGAGAAGGTAGAGGAGATGGCCTTCCGCGACGTCAGCGCCCTCGACGAAGAACCGCTTCTCGATGAACGCCGTCACCCGCGCGACGACGTCGACGCGCTGCTGCGCCTCGATGCGGCCGATGAACTGCTCCGTCTGCGTGATCGGCTTCTTGCGAGCCGCGACGACGCCGACGACGGGCGGCTCAACCGGTTCAACCTGTGCATGCGCCGCAGAGATCGCGGGCAGGCAAGAGGCGGAGAGCGCCGCGGCGGCCACCCAGACCCGGAGCTTGAACAGGCCGGACATCGTCACGTCCGGCTTCGAGAGATCGTCAACCAAGCCTCGACGAACGCTCCACCCGCCTCTCCCTCGGGTAAGCCACATGCGTGGGACGTGCGGAGGTGCGAGGGGGTGAGGCAGGTTCGGAGCCTTATGGCGTGAATGTCGACGGATGGACGTTGGCCGGGGCGGCATTTGAACCGGGCCTTCTCGCCGGGCGGCGCATCGCAGCAGCCAGGGTGTGCGGGACGATCGGGCGCGAGATGCCGGTCAGGCCCTCCTGGCGCCGTCGAAATCGGCCATCATCACCTTGGTCCGGCGAAACCGGCTGACGATCGCTGCGCAAAGAATGCGGGCTCCCCGACCGACGCCGGCGATGTGGGCGTTGATGCGGAAGCCGGCTCATGGATCGAATGGGAACATTGCACATCTCGGCATGCCCGAGAGTATAGTCGACACCGGCGAGCCGGTACCTTGACGATGATCAATCCAATCCCAGCCAGCTCTTCCCGGAGACCGTCCGGAGCCCTTTTGTCACCGAGCCTTTCTTGGCCGACCGGCCAGTCTGACCGATTGCGCGCGAAGCTGGCCTCGCCGTGGGCGCCGCGCGCCGACCGAGCAATGCAGGTCGGTGGCTGCGCTGCGCAAAACGCGCGACCGCGCAGAAGACACTGAAACGCCCTCCCCGATTGGTGAAAACCGGCGACGACGAGCCAGACGCCTCACAGAAGGCGCGCATCTCGGCGTCGCGAGCCGAGCGTGATCTGGCGAAGGCTGCGCTCGACCGGATCCGCGTGGTCAGTCCGAATCCAGCCGAGATCGAGCCCGAACCAATCGAACCTTTCGGGCGTCCGCTGCGCGAGAAGGTGACCTTGAGGGAGATGTCGTTCCGGAAGGCGCGGCTTCAGTCGATCGCCGACCGCATCGAAGTCGGAGCGGACGTGATCCGCATCATCGGCGGCAAGGAGAGCCCGGAGAATGCCCTGATCGGTTCGGGCAGCAACGCCGTGTCTGGCGTTCGCACTTATGTACGGAAATGGCGCACCCGACACGATTCGAACGTGTGACCTTTGCCTTCGGAGGGACGCTCAATGAAGCTTCCTCTAAGGGTAGGCAACCATCCTACTCCACAATCGCATTAATGATCAGCATGTTACGAGACTAACATACTTCAACAGCAGGGGTTAAACAATCAGGAAAATCGATTGACTATGCTCCCTAGGCGGTGGTTTGTGACGCCTTTTGTGACGGCTCTAAAGGTAGGTGGGGTGCTGGCCAAGAGGACTCGAACCATCGTTTAACTGTTGGTCCGAAGCTAAGGAACAGCCTGTCGAGCCGTATTGCGAGAGACTCCGACCCACCCATCTAACGTAACCAACAGCTCATCTTATACATTCGCCGGAGAGCCTCTTGGCGCCGAGCACTTACACTAAGATTTCAGATTCGATTGGCAACTACTGAGGGATAGCTGCTTTCTGGCAAGGTCCCGAATCGCGTTGAATATCACACCGGGACATATAACATTCTGAGATTCTTCGTGGCTCTTTAAATCAAGCAAAAGTATTTCAGCAGTTTTCACGTGCGCGGAACCAACGATTGCCCCCCAATCCAGATACGAAACAACAAGAGGCGTTGACACTAGGATTAACTGGCATTAGATTTCTTTTCGAAAATACCATGCTGAGACGAGCATTAACTATACAAGAGGTACTAAAGTGAAAAGCTGGGCCTCATTTGAAGATCGCATTAGAGAACTTGCTACATACATCTATCAGAATGAATGCAAGCCCGCTCATATTGGCGGAGTGGATGTGGATGGTGTGATAGAGATCGATGAAGACACGAGGGTCCTTATTGAAATCACCGAACGGAAAGACCTAGCTAAAGTTCGCGAAGATATAGTCAAGTTAACAGTTGCCAAGCATGCTCTGTATAGGGAAAACATTCTAGCAAAGTGCATCTGCGTCGTAAATAATGGCGTTACAACTTCAATGATCGAGGCCGGCAAGGCAGAAAATATCAAAGTCTTATCTGCTGAAAACTTTTCTAGGATTTTCTTTGATTTCGACACCTATAGGTCGGCAAGAGAAAACGTTGCCTTCGGAAGTGCCGTCAACCCCATAACCGGGCGCAAAGACGACAGCGACTATGTTGAGGTTACCTATATTCGGGAGGACAACGGCAGAGAGGTAACAATCGAAGACATTTCCAATCTTGTTATAAGCGGAAACAAGGTAGTAATGCTCGGTGAATACGGCACAGGTAAAAGTAGGTGTCTCCGCCAGTTATTCAAGCATATATCCTCGAAAGTGAAAGACACGCATACGTACCCAATGGCTTTGGATCTTCGAGAAGCTTGGGGCTTGAAGCGTGGGTATGAACTAATCAGGCGGCATATCGAAGACCTTGGTCTTCAACAACAACTTCATGGAGCATCCATCCGAGCATTGGCGAGCGGTTCGCTGGTGGTTTTGCTGGACGGCTTCGATGAACTTGGCTCACAATCCTGGAGCAATGATAGCGATAAACTTAAAGTGATAAGAGCGAAATCGCTAGAAGGTGTAAGAGACTTGCTGCACCGCGCAAAGTCCGGCATCTTTGTATCAGGAAGAGAACATTATTTCAATAACAATGACGAAATGTTTAGTTCCCTGGGCATTGCTGCCGATGAAGCCATATTGATACGCTGCAAGGACGAGTTTACAGAAGAAGAAACCGAACGGTTTTTCAAGAGGATGTCCGCTGATATTGCAGTTCCAGATTGGCTGCCCAGGCGACCTCTTATATGTCAAACCATATCAGATCTGAGTTCTGACGAACTCGATCAAATGTTTGGTGTCGGCGAAGACGAACTACAGTTTTTTGATCACTTTGTATCTGTTTTGTGCAAGAGAGATGCCTTAATCAATGCATCCTTTGACGCCTCAACTATTAAAAAGGTTCTAACGCATTTAGCTCGCAGTACGCGTTCAAAGACTTCAAATGTCGGCCCGATAACCCTATCGGATGTGCAGAGAGCGTTCGAGGCGGTCGTGGGAGAGCTTCCTGTTGAAGAAGCCTCATCCATGTTGCAGCGGCTCCCTGCTCTAGGTCGAGTGAAAGCTGAGACAAACGATAGACAGTTCATCGACGGGTATATACTCGATGGCCTCCGGGCAAAAGATGTCGTCTTGACACGACGAAGTGGAGAGGTCGGGCTTAGAACGATTTCATCCGCCGTTTTTATTAATCCTATAGACGATCTTGGGCAACGCATACTGCATAAAGACATCTATGACAATCCGCGCGCATACATTCAAATATTAAAAAATCTTACTGGCGCAAACAACAAGGTACTCGCATGTGATATCGTTGCTGCGGCATTGAGAGGAAACGGCGGGCAGTTCGATTTTCAGGATATTACAATCGATGACGGCATTTTTTTGAAGCTCGACATGTCATCCATGCTTCCAGTCCGATTAAACATCCAGAACACCGTTTTCTCTACTATAATACTCCCGTCGGTTCCTCCGCCAAATACGTCGATCAGGAACTGTCTGGCGGAACGGATCTATGGAGTTGCGTCTAGGAGCGCTCTCCCATCTTGGATAATGAACCTGGATGCTGATCGATATGACTCTGTAGAAAGCGTATCGCGCATCAAAAAAATCGGTCTATCCGCCAACCATGAAATCCTTGCAGCTATAATAAGAAAGACGTTTTTCCAGAAAGGATCGGGTAGAAAAGAAGAGGCTTTGACTAGAGGCTTGGGCCAGATCGGATCAACAACTCTGATCGATAAAACTATTAACTTGCTGCTAAAGGAGAATGTCTTAGAACGCTTCAAGGGCGATGAAGGTTGGGTTTATAAGCCAAATAGATCCTACGCAGGGCGTATGAAAAAAATGTTGTATGAGTTGCGTGTTAGTCAGGACGAGATTTGGGTCGCGGCTGGAAGTCTCTGACATCTTATCTTCTGTGCATTTCATGTGCAGAGCATCAGACCGAACTTGCCAATCCATGACATGTCGAGTTCGGTCGCAACATCAGGGCGCACCGTAGCGTGACGTCACATCGCCTCCGATGCTCCTTAAGGGAAAGCGTAACATCAGGCTTGCCTATCGTCAAATGTTACGGCATTGTCACCGGGTCTAGACCTAGGAGTGACGCTTGGCGAGGATTGGGTACGCGAGATGCAGTTCGGAGGATCAGTCCCTGGACATTCAGATCGAACGGTTAAGGGCCGAGGGATGTCAGCCGATCCGTTCCGAGAAGGTGTCCGGTGCCTCGCGTGATGGTCGCACGGAACTGGCGGCGATCCTCGACTTCATCCGCGAGGGTGACGAGTTGGTCGTGGTTCGGTGCTGCCGGTTAGGGCGAGATACGAGGGACGTTCTCAACATCGTCCACGAACTCGACCAGCGGGGCGCTTACCTAACGGTCCTTGATCCGCACGTTTCAACCCGTGGCGAGAGCGGGAGGATCGTTCTGACCGTCCTCGGGATGGTGAGTCAGATGGAGCGCCGGTTCATACTCGAACGTCAGCGAGAGGGCATCCAGGCCGCAAAGGCGAAAGGTGTCTACCGTGGTGGGACACGGCGGCTGGATCGAGAGAAGGTGCTAGCGATGAAGGCCGATGGTCACGGACCCGCAGCCATCGCTAAGGCTCTCGGTTGTTCGCGGATGCAGGTTTACCGAATCATAGGTTCGGAAGCGCAGGCATCAACCCACAGAGCCACGGATTCATCTGCCCAACCTATTTTAGGATGGGCAAGAGTTGTGATCGAATATATATCAGCCGATTGGGTAAGCCGCACGAATACGATAGCTCCGTCCCTCCCAGGTTCCGTCGAAGCTATAGCTCTGTTCATCATTAAGAGTAATCCCCGGCGCGAGTTGAAGCGGGTTCAAGACGCCACCTTCTCCTTCTAAACGGGCATACCAGCGGCCTTTAACATTGATCGCTGTGCCGTGTTTGTCCCTCAGCGTTAAATGCCTGGGGGTCGATATACCGGAAGTCATTTCGTCGTGGTCAGCATCAACGGTTTCAGTGATTACTTCTTGTGCCACCGATGCCTCGCGAGCTTTCTTCTGATTATCTATTATAAGCTCGACGGCTTTGCTATCAATCGTGATTGTATTGTCGGTTCCAACCACCATTATATTAACCTGTAGTGCGCTGTTGTTTGCTACAGGCTTCAGCAGTGCCTTGATCAACCGTGTGTCCGCTTGCTTATTCTTGCCCGGCTTGAGTCCCTGCGCCACAGTCAGGAGATTGCTAATGAAGCCGACGAATCCGTAAAGTGCCTCGGGATGCTGAGCGACTTTCATTGCGGTTGCAGCACCGACAACGACGAGATCGGCGACTAAGCTACCGGCCTCAATACGTTGCACCGCCAACCGTAGGCCATCTCTGGCAGCAGTATGCCGAGCATACCGCTCGAAGCTTTTTCCAAGCTCGGAGAGTAGCTCACCAACGTCTGCCGCGGTGATTGATCCGTCAGTTTCGTAACGGATGCGCAGTACTGGTGTGTTCCGTGATGGCTTCGGCAGCAAAACAACGTGCTCCATCGACGCAGTTGAGAATCGTTGAACTTCCAGGTCCGGTGCTACAACAGGATCGCATTCCTGGGCCAGTCAGTGCGCATCCAAGGCAGGCCTGTGACCACAGCGAACGACGTGTGATGGTGAAGCCATTCAAGAATGTGGGGCAGGCTACCCCATCAATAACTTCGTAGCCGTTAATGGGTGTAGAATACCAGGATGCCCGCGAATCCTCCTGTCCGCCACCACTACGTTCCAGTATTCTACCTCAAGCGATGGCTCTGTGGGGGCAAGCAGCTAGTAGAGTTCAGTCGTCCCTATGGTGCGCAAGTGAAGCCTCGGCGCGTACACCCTGCCGGCACCGGTTACGTTGACCGCCTTTATGAACTGCGCGGCTTGCCCGAGGAACTCGCGCAGCAGGTGGAAGAAAAAGTCTTCCATCCCGTCGATACCAGAGCGGCCGATGTTATGGAGGCATTGCATAGCGGGAACGGTCCACGGGATGCACGGGATCGCCTCGCATGGACTAGATTTCTAGTCTCCATGCTGATTCGTAATCCGGAAGAGTTGCGGCGTATGAAGGCGGTGTACGCCGAAAACTGGGTCCGATCAGACAAAAAGTGGGAACGTCGCTGGAGAAAAGAACGTAGGCCAGGTGATCCAGAGACGTTCTCTGAGCATCTAGCTTCTACACCAGCCTCATGGGTTGAGATAAATGCTATGAAGGCGTTCGTGTCGTCGCTTTCAGCCAAGCATACTACTAGCCATATATTCAGAATGAAGTGGGGTCATCTTCATATGCCGTTTTGGGCTCCTGCTCTGATGACGTCCGATCGGCCGATTGTAAGCGAGGGATTAGCTAATGATGACGGCCATATCGTCCTGCCTATAGGCCCCAAACTTTTATTCTACGCGGTGAACCGTCACTCCACTGCCGATTATATGGCTTCTCTAGACCCACATGAGTTGGTGCGACGTGTGAATGTCGCTGTGACCGTACATGCTCATAAGTACGTTTACGCGACCACCGATGGCGTGCTTCCATTCGTGCAGAAGCATATGTCGGCTGATCCAGCCTTGCTCATGTCAGATAGCTTCAAAAAGTATCCCGGCGGACAGAAAATCAAGAAGCGGCATTTAAAGTACGCGGAGCAACTTCTTCAGGGACATTAGGCGCTTGCCCTGTTAAAAATATGATAATGGCAGTCAATCTCGGCAGTCAGTGAGACACTGTTCATACTGTTGAATGTGCTGCTGGTCTGGTATATATGGATGACAGGAGTCGTTATTATATGCCAGAGGATGCCTACCATACCTTACAAACGGTCTATGGTCGTCATAGCCAGCCAAAACAGCGAACCAGCCTGACACATCCGCTCAAGATCGCGGCGCTTCCTGCTGGTGATGGCCTTGGGAAGATCGGCGTCACGTTCTGCCCCGGCAAGGTTCAGACGGACGGCGCCACAGGCTCGTGGAAACGCGATCTGGCGACGGACATCCGGGCGATTTCCGATTGGGGCGCGACAACACTAGTCACGCTGATCGAAGGGCACGAAATCGAGGCCCTAAAGGTTCGTGAGCTTGAGGCTGAATGCCAGCGGCACGGGATTGATTGGCTTCACCTGCCGATCCCCGACGTTTCGACTCCCACTGATGAGTTCGAAGCAGAATGGTTGATGGTCGGCGAAGGCATCCGATCACGCCTGCGGAACGGCTTCAACATGGTCGTCCACTGTAAGGGCGGTCTCGGGCGGGCTGGCACCATAGCGGCACGGCTGTTGGTCGAGCTTGGTGCTGATCCCGAGGATGCCATTCAGAGGGTACGCGAGGCTCGTCCAGGCGCCATCGAGACGGTGGAGCAGGAACGTCACGTTCAAAGCCAAAGGTCGATCAACGAGCGTCGGCCATCAACTACACAAGACGCGATCCGGGACCGTGCCGTAGGTGCCATGGTCGGCTTGGCCGTAGGAGACGCTATCGGCACCACGGTCGAGTTTCGGCAACGGGGCTCCTTCGATCCCGTCACAGATATGGTCGGCGGCGGTCCCTTTGATCTGAGGCCGGGTGAATGGACCGACGATACCTCGATGGCCTTGTGCCTTGCCGACAGCTTGATCGCGCGTGGCAGCCTAGATGAACGCGATCTCCTAACACGGTTCTGCCGCTGGTTCCGTGAGGGTGAGAACTCCACCACGGGTCACTGCTTCGATATCGGCAACGTGACCGCGACCGCCCTCACCCACTTTGAACGGGCCGGAGACATCCACGCGGGTCCGACTGATAGGATGACCGCCGGGAACGGGAGCCTGATGCGCCTGTCACCGGTCACCGTCCGCTACTGGAACGATTCCAACCGCTTGAGGGACGCAGCACGACGGCAAAGCTACACGACCCATGGCGCGCAAGAGGCCGTGGACGCCTGCAAAGCCTTCTCTGTGATCCTTTCCTTAGCGATCCAGGGGAAGCCACTCACGGACGTTCTGAGCCCATCGTTCGGCCATCCTCTCTGTGACGGTGTGCAGGCGATCATCGGAGGATCGTGGAAGGGGAAGCACCGGGACGACGTTCGGTCTTCCGGCTACGTCCTCCATTCGCTTGAGGCTGCCCTATGGTGCGTTGGATCGTCAGGAAGCTTCTCGGAGGCCGTCCTAAAGGCGGTCAACCTCGGTGATGATGCTGACACTACGGCGGCGATCACGGGTCAGCTTGCCGGTGCCATTTACGGTCTGTCTGGCATCCCGGAACGATGGCGGAAGCGTCTCGCCTGGAATGATCGGATCGAAGGGTTGGCTGATCGTCTGTTCACGGAGAGCCTGCGATGACGGACGAACCCTTCATCCCCTATGCCGTGATCGAGACTGCGAACTGGCCGCCCACTTCGATGTTGACGATCTGGGCGATAGGCGCGGCGAATCTGAAACGCATCGATCTCGACCTATCACAGCCTGAAAGCACCTACATCGATCAGGCGTTAGCAGGATTACAGGCCAAGCTTGATCGATGGGACGGCAAGGAAATCCCATCGTTTGGCCGGCCTGTTTCAATCATCATCAACCTTGCTCCGAATCAAGGTATACGCATCGGCCTAGATGGTTCGATACTCGATCAAATCGATTGGACAATGACTATCGGCACAGCTTCCGTGTCAACCGGCAATGGTAAGACACAACTGCAAGCAACAAGATGGTAGATGATGAGGGTGAGCCCAGGAAAATATTGGCCTGATACTCCCCTTCATACCACTCTAGAGGCTGTTACGGACCTGCGGCTGCGCCATTTTTGGAGGGATGCAGTCCCGTCGCGCCTATCCGTCCGATGTCAGTGATGAAGAGTGGGCTCTGGTCGCCCCTTACCTGACCTTGCTGCCCGAGACGGCCTCCCAGCGCGAGCATAGTCTGCGGGAGGTGTTCAACGGGCTGCGCTACGTGGTGCGATACGGCGTGGCTTGGCGTGCGATGCCCCACGATCTGCCGCCCTGGCACGCCGTGTACGATCAAGCCCAACGCTGGCTGAGGGCGGGCTGCTTCGAGAACTTGGTCCACGACCTGCGCGCCGTGCTGCGCTTGGCTTTGGGCCGGACCGAGGAACCTTCAGCCGTGGTGCTCGACAGCCGGACGCTGCGCTCGACGCCCGAGAGTGGAGCCCGCGCCGCTTGGGACGGACATAAGCGCACCCGGGGCTCGAAACTGCATGCGGCCGTCGATACGCTCGGTCAGGTGCTGGCGCTGCACGTCACGCCTGCCAACGCCGACGACCGTGCCGCCGTGGCCACGTTGACTGATGCCGTGCAGGAGGCGACCGGCGACAGCGTGGACCTCGCCTACGTCGATCAGGGCTACACGGGCGAGCGTGCGGCCAAGGCTGCGGCCGATCACGGCATCGCCTTGGAGGTCGTGAAGCTACCCGAGGCCAAGCGCGGCTTCGTGCTGTTGCCTCGCCGATGGGTCGTCGAGCGCGCCTTCGCTTGGATGGCCCGTTTCCGCCGACTAGCTCGTGACTACGAACGCTTGCCCGCCACTCTGGCCGGATTGCATCTCGTCGCCTTCAGCGTCCTACTCCTTCGCAGAGCCGCCGACTTCGCTGCAGTCCGTAACAGCCTCTAGCTATGAAGCGCCTCTAATACGCATCAAGCGGTTTTTGTCAGCTATGCGATCTTTCGGAGAGCGGCTCCCTAAAGCTGCCTGGGTGAGCGTTACATCACGAGACACGTCATCAACACTACCTTCAAGCAGTGTGAAGTTGAGCGCCCTTAGAGCCTTATGACTTCTACCCTGCTCAACTGTTTGGTCACGAAACCTCTGCAACGCTTGTTCGCAGAGTTGAGCATGATCCACGTCGATGTTTTGTTTTGATAGATGGCACCCAATGCTGACAAACTCAACCTCATCGAAACGTGTAAGAAATGAGTTGTTGCACCAATCCAGCACGTCTAGCGGCTTACGGCCACTATGATAATGCAGGAAAAACCCTTCGCCATCCGCAGGTTGACAAGGGAGGTAGAACAAGTCCGTTAGATAAGGCTTGCGATCGATTCCGTGAACCTTTTCCTTGGGGTTGAAGCCACTGTCGAAGTCGCTCTTGTAGCCGGCCAGTTCGATCCTTTCATATATCATGTTATAGTTCGCAGTATACATTTCGGGAGACATGATCGTATCAGTCAGAAACACCACACGATATCGGGGCATCTCCTTCGTGTGACTGTAAGAGCTATAGGCAATCATCTCAATATTTGGAAATATATTCGACAGTTGCCTATGTGTCAAAGTTCCGTTCTCGATATCAAGGTAGACGTTCTTGCCACAGAACGCGTTTGCCTTACTTCGACCGGAGGCAATATCATCCTTATCGATGAACAGAGCAGGACTGATGAGCTTGTTTTCATCTTTTGATACAAACCTGCTCTTCGAGAACTGCTTCATCGTTGATATGAATGTCTCCTTATCGCAAGCAAGCATCATCGAGTCCCTATCCCGCTTATGCGCAATGATAGAACCTTGAAGGGATGTCACACATTCTACTGTATTAAAGGAATAACCGTGACAGTCGTCGATAATGTATTTGTCCTGCTTTGACTCAACTGCTTCCATCAACCCATTCATTATCTCGTCCTGCCTGTCTTTCAACCTATCCCGTTGAGCCCTTTTCCTATCTGTTGCATGGGCGTAACGCTTGTCTGATCTCGTTCTGACTGCATCTCTTAGATCAATGCCCAATGGGATGATCACCGATCCAGGAAACCGTTCGTGCTGCCAAGCAGCGTTCTGCCGATCAGGCAGAACTACAATCTTCCTGTGAGTATTCGTAGGATTGCGAACGGAAATGCGATTATACGTCTGATAAGCACTATGATAGGCTAAGGCGATGCGTTGCTCATCAGGACCGATGTCGCACATATTGGTCAGAAACCCTCCTTCATTTCTGCTGTAGTTCAATGCAGACATGATAACAGCCTTATTGAGGTGCTGGTATTGATTCAATCCGTGTGGGCTATGTCCAACATTATAGGCATGTAATAATCCAGAAAACGACTCTTTTTCATTCACAATATTGTCCTGCCATACAAACTCATCGTCATCGAACAGCGATTGCACAGCTTCCAGAAACCGCGGCCTGAATGATGGATCGTTATTTTGTTCCGTCTTCGACCAGTTTCTTTCGGACGCATAATGAAACTCGATCAGATGACCATTCTCGTGCTCAGTGTAGCGAAGCTTGTTCATCAAGTCTTCGTCGCGTACAAACTTCACACCCTTCCCCTCGAACCACTTGTATAGGATAGTCTCCTCTGCACGAGCGCCCGCCAACAATACCGACTTAAATCCAAGAAATACCGATGGATTGAGCATGGAGTATGTGGCTAGAAACTGATCGTCCTTGCTGCCAGTCAGAAGCCCATTGTAGGATTTAAGATCGATGAAGGTAGAGTAGCGACCATGATGGATGCGTCGTGTAAAATCATTGACTAAACCGTATAACGCGTCCTTGTTCCTGTTTTCAGCCATTTTTCGAATAGTCGCAGCATCGGAAGCTGTCACCAGACCATAGATCGGCCCCGCATCCCTGACCTCTAGAGCCGTGCCCGTTCACGTAGCGACGGCCAAGTCTGTATCGTAACCGGCTGCGGCGAGGCAGTTTCGGCACTCATCGGCTGTGAAGCGAGCGCAGGCCTTCCGGATGGTGTGCCACAGGTCTGGGACAGTGCGGGCCACGGCGGTTCGGAGGAGGCCCTTCAACTTGGCGAAGATCTGCTCGATCGGATTGAAGTCCGGGCTGTAGGGCGGGAGGTAGAGCAGCCTCGCCCCGGCGGCCTCGATGGCCTCGCGCACCCCCGTCACCTTGTGGGCCTGCAGGTTGTCGAGGATGACGGTGTCGCCAGGCTTGAGCACGGGCACGAGCGTGTCGGTGATGTAGGTTCGGAAGCGTGCGCCGTTGCTGGCTCCGTCGAACAGGGAAGTGGCACACAGGCCATCGCTGCGCAGGGCGGCGGTGATCGTGGTGGTCTTGTAATGCCCGTGCGGGACGGCGAGGCGGCAGCGCTCGCCCCGCGGGGCCCGACCGTAGCGGCGCGCCATGTTGGTGGCTGCGGCGGTCTCGTCGAGGAAGACCAGTCTGTCGGGATCGAGGGCGTCCTGGTTCGCGAACCACGCCTCACGGGCCGCCCTTACGTCCTCGCGCGCCTGCTCGGCGGCGTGGATCGCCCCTTTTTACGGGTGATGCCG
>Ga0233425_10002306_pt1 | contig 38138 bp, 22 predicted proteins | sample Watercolumn_Towu_2_FD_181712 | JGI IMG/M metagenome (GOLD analysis project Ga0233425, IMG submission 181712) | Freshwater microbial communities from Lake Towuti, South Sulawesi, Indonesia - Watercolumn_Towuti2014_140_MG | ecosystem: Environmental > Aquatic > Freshwater > Lake | place... | reverse complement strand
ACTCCAATATCTTTTTTTCAATAGACATAATGATGATTGTTTAGTTGATTACAATTATCATTATACCGATTTCAGCTCAATTTTTCTAGGTTACTCCAGCTATATTCTGTATGATCCTGTTTTTGCCGTTAATTGGCAGTATTGTAGTCAGCCGAGAGCTGGTGAAAAAACAAAAAACCTCAAAACAAGAGGCTTTGGCATAACCGAACAACCCCCGTTTTGCAAAGGAATTTTCTTTGCGAAACGGGGGCTTTTTTATTACAGAAAAAACCGCCGACGGCCAGCTGGCGTGTGCGTTTAAAAGCGAAACTCTTGGGTATATAATAAAATCACCCCACACTAGAAAGGAGGTGATTTTATGACAAACAGTAGATTATATCAGTTAAACCATTGCACGTATGATTGTAATTATCACATAGTATGGACATCAAAATACAGAGGCAAAGTTATGGCTGATAAGAATATTAAATCAGAATTGCCGAAACTTCCATTGTAGCGAAGCGTCAGGAGACCGTTAGGGCTCCAAGATAGAAACCACCGGTATTAACTGGTGGTTTTCATTTTACATCAATTCAGTTTGAATATATTTTTTTAAAGCGCTGAAGGCCTGTCCTCTTTGACTCATGGAATTTTTTTCATCTTCGCTTATCTCGGCAACTGTTTTTTTTAGACCATTCGGAATAAAAATTGAATCATATGGCAACTTGGGCAAAGGCACTCCTCTTGGTTCAAAAACAATTTTACCATGCATACGACCGCTAAAAATCATTTCTTTGCCATTAAAATCAATTAAAGCTGCAGCTGTTTCAAACCAGGCTTCTCTCTGGCCATCGGGAATATTTTTCATTTTTTCCAAAGTAAAATCAACAATATTGCGACCGCCAGACCAACGAGCTGAAAAAACACCCGGCATGCCGTCTAAAGCTTTGATACACAAACCAGAATCGTCTGCAATAATGCAATATTTTCCTGAATTAAAATTATTATCTATTTTATCAAAAATAAATCGAGCTTTTTTAAGAGCGTTTTCTTCGAAAGTTTTTCCATCTTCTTCAACATCTTCCATGATGCCGATTTCTTCTATGCCTAATACATCCAAACCTGCCAAAATTTTTTTCATTTCAATTAATTTTCCTTGATTATGCGTTGCGAATATAATTTTCATATTTTTAAAAAAGGGTAATTTCTTACCCTTTTGTTATTTTTATTATTTTTCCCTCCAAATGCACTCCCTTCGAATCTCTGGAAAAAAACAATCCATGAGTTTCTATTACTGGCTTCAAAAATGGTCGCAGTCTTTTAAGATCTTCATCGTCTAACACCAAAGCATTTTGCGAAAAATTTCCGCCTCTTAATGAAAAAACTATCTGATCAGAAGGCGCTCTGTGCTGCGTTGATAAATTTTGTTTCTTAATCATAGAAAAAAAATTCCTAGGACCACGAAACTTTCTTACGACTTCCAACGAAACGCCGCCAATGATTTCAATTTTTCTTAATTGTTTTTCATGTTCGGAAATTATTTCACCATTTTTAATCCTTACTGTTACAAAATCATTGCGTGAAGACATTTTTGAAATATTAAAATAAGAAAGAACCGACCATAACCCCTGAGCAGTAAAAGTGCAATCAATCAAATTGTCTAAAAAAATCTTTTGCAATCTTTCCATGACACCCTCCCTGATTGTATTTTATTTTAAAATTTGTGATGAATTATATTATACCAAATATTTTCTTTTTGGCAATAACCACGCTTTCAATGTGCGGCGTTTGCGGATACAGGTCAAAAAGTCTTACTTTTTTAATTCGATAATTCTTCTTTAATAAATTAAAATCTTGAGCCTGTGTTTTGGGATTACAAGAAACATAAATTAATTGTTGTGGTTTTATTTTTAAAATAGCTTTAATAACTTTAGGATGCAAACCAGGACGAGGAGGATCAACAACTAAAGTGCTTCCTTTTTTCAAAATATCTTTTAAGTTTTGTTTTTCAGAAGCACCGGAATATAGCGTAATATTTTTCAAATTATTTAATATAGCATTTTCTTGAGCTATTTTGACAGCCATCTCATCCTGTTCAACGCTTATAACTTTAGTAAAAAATTTTGACAAGTAAAAACCAATAGTTCCTACTCCAGAATACAAATCAATCAAAACGCCTTTGGGGCTAATGTTTTTTTCTAAATAAAAAAGTAACTTAGAAAAAACCCCGACATTAATTTGAAAAAAATTATGAAAAGAATATTTTAATTTAAGCCAGTTTACTTTTTCTTCTATAAATTCCTCTCCGTCTTGGTGTAAAATTTTAGTTATTACCGCTGCTGGTGATCTGGGGTCAGAATAAACAATTTGCCACCCCTTCAAAATACCACAATCAATCTTAAAATTTAAAAAATTTTCATCTTTCACAAAAAGAACAGCCAAGCATTTATTCTCTAAGTAACTATACCGAATCATTAAGTTTTTTAAATTTTCCACAGGAATCTGATTATTGTTTATTTGCGATACAATGCGTTGAGCGCATTCGTTAATTCTATCATGGGCAATAGCGCAGGAGTGCAAAGAGTAGCAATCATATCTTCGACCGCGAATATGAAAACCCAATGATACTTTTCCGCTAGTGTCTTTGGTAAAAGAATATTCCATTTTGTTTCGATACCCCCATTCCTGCTCACCACTCTCCAAATCGCAATCCAAATTTATCCCAGCCTCATTTTGAAAAACTTTTTTTACTGATTTGATTTTATATTCTTTTTGTTTTTCATATTGCAAGGTTTGCCAAGGACTGCTCGAAAGATAATGATCATTTTTTTCTTTACGTCTTTCAGGAATAGCTTTAAGCACCTCCACAATAACCGCCTTCACCTTGCCGCGGCTTACCTTAATTGGTCTAACTAAAACCTTTTCACCCAAAAAAGCCCCAAAAACAAACACTGAACGATTGCCATATCGCCCCACCCCTTCTCCATCATAGTTTATTTTTTCAATAACAATTTCAAAAATAGCTGGTAATTTTTTGCTCATTTTATTTTTTCTGAAAACTTTTTGATCGATTTTATCGCCCTAAAATAAGAAGGGGTTCTAAAAGCTGGTTTTCCGGGACGATTTCCAACTTTTGAATGTTTTTTCATAAATATTAGTCGGGATGCGCGGAATTGAACCGCGGCTACACCCACCCCATGGGCGCGTACTACCGCTATACTACATCCCGTTGATATTTTTTAACTATAAAAAATAATAACACTATAATGTTATTTTATTTTGAAACAAAATTCAAGTCCCTTTATATAACTAAAAAAGCCCCACCAATGTTTAAGCCAGACAAGAATTGGCTGATTTTAATGGATTCTGACAATCTTGATACTGACAGATAAGTTTCTTTCATGTTTCCCAGACTGATCCAGAAAATTATGAATAATTCACTCTTTTAAATCCTAGTTTCCTTTTTTCAAGTCCCACAGGACGCGAAATATTCCGGAAAGCCAATTTTGTTTATTTGATCCAAATCTTGTTAGCTCTTGGTGAAGCTTTTTTAGAAGATAAAAAATTATCTTCACTTATATATTACCACAAAAAAAATTAAAAGTGAATTAAAATCATGACTAAAAAATATTTTTAAAAAACTAAATAACTAAAAGGAATTTTTTCTAAAACTTGAACAATGGATATGATTAATTTCAAAAATAATCCGGATGGCAAAAAAAATAAATAAGCAAAACTTGGAAAAATAATACTTAAAATTAATCCAATAAGAAGAGACGGCATTAAAAATGGTAAAATCCAAATAATTAACAAATTACTTACCGGCGCAATAAGAGAAATTTGTCTAAAGGCTAAAATAATAATTGGCGCCGTTATTAATTGAATCATAATCGACAACACCACAACGCCCAATCCGACCTTAAGCCACCGCTTCTTCATCCATAAATACTTTTCCTGCTTTAAATCATAAAAATTATCAAAAAATGGATAAAGATAAATCATGGAAAACATTGCCAAAAAAGACAATTGAAAACCGATGTCATAACGAAGCAACCAAGGATTTAAAAACAACATAAGTGCCGCGGAAAAAACCAAGGCATTCCCCAGCTTATTCAATCTGCCAAAATGCAACCCCAATAAAACCATCACGCCCATTACTCCGGCGCGCAGAGCCGCGGGAGGTGCGCCGATCATTAATACATAAAAAAATATCGTAGCGCTCATTAGATACAAAAGCTGCTTTCTCCAAAAACCGATTTCAATATAAAACCAAACAAATACCGCCATCAAAATACCGATATGCATTCCGGAAATAGAAATTATGTGGCTGACTCCGGTTCGCGCAAAAGCAATTTGCAAGTCGTTATTAATTGTTCCCATATCACCCAAAATCATAGCCCGCGCAAAAGAAGATTCTGGCTCATCAAGTCCAAGATTAATTTCTCTTCTTAAAAAATCCTTAAGACCAAAAATTTTTTTATAAAAAATAATTTTCCAGCCTTGATTTTCGGAAATAACTTGAAAAATTTTGGGAAAATAACAAACGCTATAAATTCCTAATCGCGCCAAATATTTATCATAAGCAAAACCGTCAAAACGTTCTGGTTGTTTTAAATCGCACTCTATCTCCACTAGGTCGCCATACGCAAACTCTGGATACAGTGGAGCAGCAACCAAAACTTTGCCGTCAACCTCAAAGCCCTCCGCGATTTTGTTCACTATTGTTAAAAAATTACTTTCAATTTCCAATTTTTGATTTTTGTCTTTTCGTTCTGGCTCTTTATTGATCACCCCGCGAAAAATAATTCGTTGACCATTATAAAACCAAACATTACTAGGATGACTTACTGGCAGAGATAATGAAAATCTCCAAATTCCTAAAAAAATAAATAAAAAAAGAAGGAAAAATAAACTTATTTTTCCTTTGAAATAATTATTTTTTGTTGAATAACCAATAACACTAAAAATAAAAAATACCGCCATTAAAAAAAACCACAAAGTATCATATTGCAAAACAACCAAGGGCAAAAAAGAGGCTACCAAGACACCCAACACAAAAAAAATACAAGAATAAAAAAACATTTTTGCCAAACTTAAATTCATTTTTATTTAATCTGGTTAGCTGCCTAAAATGAAGCGAGGCTTTAGTCCAACAAATAATTACAAATTTATTTCTTTTGTCCCCATCTCAAATATGCTTCCATAAACTCATCCAAATCGCCGTCTAAAACTGATTTTATATTAGAAGTTTCATGTTGAGTACGATGATCTTTTACCAATTGGTACGGTTGCATAACATATGACCGGATCTGTTTCCCCCATTCCGCTTTTTGAGCATCGCCCTTAATTTTCTTTTCTTCTTTTTCACGCTGCTCTTCTTGAAATTTGTGCAACTTGGATTTCAAAATTTTCATTGCTGATTCTTTATTCTGATGCTGACTTCTTTCATTTTGACAAGTTACAATAATGCCAGTTGGCAAATGATGAATGCGAATAGCGCTATCTGTCGTATTAACATGCTGACCACCGGCGCCAGAAGAGCGATAAGTATCAATTTTTAAATCTTCATTTTTTATTTCAATCTCTTCAACTTCGGGAATTTCCGGAATCACCTCCACCAGGGCAAAAGATGTATGTCTCATAGCTTCAGCATCAAATGGCGAAATGCGAACCAAGCGATGAACACCCGATTCGCTTTTAAAATAACCATACGACCATCTTCCGTTAACATAATAGACCGCGCTTTTTATTCCAGCCTCTGTTCCGATGGTGCGATCAATTTTTTCTATTTTCCATTTTTTCTTTTCAGCAAAACGAAGAAACATGCGCTCTAAAATTTCTGCCCAATCCTGAGCATCCACTCCGCCCGTTCCGGCATGAATTGAAACAATCGCATTTCCTTCATCGTATTTGTCGGAAAACATTACATAAAATTCATATTTTTCAAAACGACTATTCAACACTTGGTATTGCTCATGCGCCATCTCTTCAATTGAATCGTCCTTCTCGCTTTGTCCAACATTAATCAACTGCTCTAAATCAGTAATTTCTTTAATTAAATTTTTCCATTCCTGAGTTTCACTTTTTAAATCTTCCACCTCTTTGCTAATTCTTACAGCCTCTTCTTTGTTTTGCCAAAAATCAGCATCATTCATCCTGAATTCATAATTCTCAATTTTTATTATTTTTTTATCAATATCCAAAAGCTGCCAAGTTTTCAAAACTCGATTATGTAAATTTTCTAAATTTTTTAACAAATTTTCCATACTGTTCTTTCAAATTTTAAAAACTTAAAAAGCTCTAATAAGAAAAAAAATTAAGTCACCTTAAAATGATTATTTTTGAAGCATTTTTAAAATTTCTGGAGAAATTTTATTAACATCAAACATGTTAACTGGATTATTGGCCGATTCTAAAATTCCTTGGTATTGCTGAATCAGTGAATCCAAAAGAGGCGGCAAATAGATAAAACCGATAGCAATTGGTATCAAGATTAATAAAATTTTCATTATACCAAAAACTTGAGACCAAAATAAATAACTCTTAATTTTTTTTGTCATGCCGTGTATTTCTTTTACCAATTTCTGATTCTCCTCCAGGATTTTCTTAATTTCCTCGTCTGAAGAAACTTGTTTTTCATTTAAATTTGTAGTGATAGTCATTTGATTTTTAAATAATATTAATCTTATCTTATATCGCACATGTCGACATATTGATTGCCTATATTTTTAAATTTTTCCAAGTCTTCTTCTTTGAAAACTGTGGAATTTTTAAAATTTTCATTTACTAAAAACGTATCTGAAATAAAATTTTGCAAATACCATTTTTTGGCACCGCTGATCATGTTTCCCATTTTTTTAATTGTTTGTTCGTCATGCAAACCCGGAACCAGGGTTGATCTAAATTCATACGGCAAACCGCTCTTCTTGATCAAGACTATGCTTTCTTTGATAGCATTTAAATCCGTTTGTGAACCAATAACAACATCATACTGTTCGATGTCGCCTTTAATATCCATGGCGATATAATTTATTAATTCATTATCAATCAAATCTTTAAGCATCTTGGGGTTGCTACCGTTAGTGTCCAGTTTGACCTTGAATCCTAAATTTTTTATTTTTTTTATAAAATCAGGCAAGTCAGAATGAATAGTCGGCTCGCCTCCGGTAATTACCACTGCGTCTAATTTATCAATTCTATTTTCCAAAAAGCTAAAAAAGTCGTTCTCTTGGATCTGCCTATTAAAAGCAGACTCAAGAGAACGACCCTTAGTTTCTTCTTTTTGAATTGAAGATATTTGATTAAGCCCATCTTGGCTCTCAGGCCAGACAAGCATGGGATTATAACAAAAATGGCAACGAAAATTACATCCTTTGGTAAAAACTATTGCTGATAAATGTTCTGGGTAATCAATTAAACTGAATTTTTCCAAGCCACCTATTAACATGATATTATTATTTTTCTACGCAATACGTTTTTCTATCTACATATTCTGATTGCTTGCCTTTGTTCCAACTTTTTGTAGGAGTATACCAACCATTTACCCTTGAATAAACTAAACATTCTTGTCGTTTGGTGTTGATTGGAGACATATTATTGATTGAAATTAAGATTAAAGAATTAAGAACATCTTAACCAGATAATCAAAATTTATTTTTATTTTTAAAATATTTTATTTAATTTTTTGCCACTAAGCCATGGCCTGAATTAACGATCTTTCAAGATTGTCATCTTGTTCATTATTTTTTGCTGATACAGCTGTTGACACTTCAATTTTTTCCAAAATATTTGCCTCTCGTTCTAAGTTTTCTGTTTCCGCTTTATGATAATCATTTTCCGCATCGCATTTTGGACAATACTTGTGTTCTCCATCCAGGTATCCATGCACCGGACAAATAGAAAAAGTTGGCGTGATGGTAAAATACGGTAATTTATATTTATAACAAATTTTTTTAACTAACTTTTTGCAACTTTCAACATCTTTAATTCTTTCGCCGATAAAACCATGCAAAACCGTTCCTCCGGTATATTTAGTCTGTAAACTTTCCTGCAAATCCAAGGCGTCAAATATATCATCAGTGAATCCGACTGGCAAATGCGTGGAATTGGTATAATAAGGATCGGCATTATTTTTGGTAACAGCTTCTTGGTTGGCTACAACAATATCCGGATACAACTCTTTATCTTTTTTGGCAAATCTGTATGTGGCACCTTCTGCCGGACTAGCCTCTAGGTTATACAAATTATTGGTTTCATTTTGATAATCCATTAATTTTTCCCTCATGAAGTCCAAAATCTCTTCAGCCAGCATCTTTCCATCTGGTGAGGCAATGTCTCTTTGAATAAAATTCAACAATGATTCATTCATGCCGTTGATGCCGATAGTGTTGAAATGATTTTGCCAATAAGTTCCAAATCTTTTTTTAATATTTTCCAAATAATGCGCAGAATAAGGGTATAACATTTCTTCGGAATATTTTTCTATAATTTTTCTCTTAATCTCTAAGCTTTCTTTGGCCAAATCCATTAATTTGGCAAGCTTATTAAAATAGTCTTCCTTATCTTTTGCCAAATATCCAATTCTGGATAAATTAATAGTTACCACTCCCAAGCTGCCTGTTAACGGATTGGCGCCAAACAATCCGCCGCCTCTCTTTCTTAATTCTCTATTGTCCAAGCGCAATCTGCAACACATGCTTCTGGCATCATCTCGATCCATATCAGAATTAATAAAATTAGAAAAATACGGAATTCCATATTTAGCCGTCATTTCCCACATTGGTCTCAATGACTCTTTGTCCCAATCAAAATTCTTATCAATATTATAAGTTGGGATAGGAAAAGCAAATACACGACCAGTCGCATCACCCTCAATCATCACTTCAGCAAAAGCCTTATTGAATAAATCCATTTCCTCCTGAAAGTCTTTATATTTTTCCGGCAAAACCTTACCTCCAATAATCACATGCTCTTCACCTAGCATTTTAGAGGGCACGACATCCATGGTAATATTGGTAAAAGGTGTTTGAAAACCAACTCTGGTGGGAACATTAACATTAAAAACAAATTCTTGAATAGCTTGCTTTACTTCTTTATAGGTCAATTTATCATACCTAATAAACGGGGACAGATAAGTATCAAAATTAGCAAAAGCTTGCGCTCCAGCTGCCTCACCTTGCAAGGTATATAAAAAATTAACAATCTGACCAAGGGCACTTCGAAAATGTTTTGGTGGTTTGCTTTGAATTTTTTCACCCACACCGCCAAAACCGCGAAGTAATAAATCTTTTAAATCCCAACCGCAACAATAAGCCGCCAACATGCCCAAGTCATGAATATGAAAATCACCGTTAACATGCGCATCTCTTACTTCTTTTGGATAAAGCTTATTTAACCAATACTTGGCAGAAACAGACGAGGCGATATAATTATTTAATCCCTGAACAGAAAAACTCATGTTGCTGTTTTCTTTCAATCTCCAATCAGCTTTTCCTAAATAATCCTCCATTAATCTTTCGTCATCAACACTCTTGGTAATTTCTCTCATTTGTCTGTGCTGATCTCGATATATAATATAAGCTTTAGCAATTTTAGTGTGAGCGCTTCTGATTAAAACTTTTTCTACTATATCCTGAATTTCCTCAACAGCCGGAATACTTCTAGAATGAAACTTTTCGTTGATTTTTTTAACAACCTCGGCGCTAAGTTTTTCAGCCAATGCCATATTTTTTCTATTGACCGCTAAAGTTGCTTTATAGATTGCTTTAGTTATTTTATTGTGATCAAAATCAACTACCTGTCCTGATCTTTTTACAATTTGTTTAATTGAATTTTGCATGGGATTTTATTTTAACACCGAATTTTGATAATCTAATTTCGAATTTTCGAAAAAATAATCTCATTCTTTTCTATTTTTTTTTGTAACTAACTTTTCAAGCTCTTCTTGAAATTTTTCTATATCCTCGAAAGATTGATATACGCTAGCAAATCTGATATATGCAACTTTATCGGCTTTTTTAAGATGTCTCATGATGATCTCGCCTATTTTTTCTGATGCAATCTCATCTTTACCGTTTGCCTGTATGTCTCTTTCAATGGAATTAACTAATTTTTTAAACCGCTCTTCGGTGATGTTTCTTTTTTCAAGTGATCTTCTGAGTCCTTTTATTATTTTATCCCTGGAATAAGATTCTCTTCTCCCCCCCTGTTTTATAACGGTTAAATCTAAAATTTCCAATTCTTCATATGTCGAAAAACGAAATTCGCACTTAAGACATTCTCTTCTTCGCCTAATGGAATACCCATCTGTTGCCACTCTCGAATCCACTACTTTAGTGTCTACATTTTGACATATTGGACATTTCATATTTAATTTTTTAAAAAATAATTTATAAATAAAATTTTTCAATACATTCCATCAATCTTAATTAAAAAATTTCACCTCAAAATTATAAAAAATATCAAATAAAAAACACCTATCCATTGTGTACACCCTTTATGAAGTGGTGGTAGAGCAGGTGTTTATTGTGTATTTTCAAGGAAATACTATATCTTGTGTTACCTATTATTATTATACCACAATATATTGTAAAGTCAATCCCTATTAATCTCGGCTTATTTTAGTAAAAACTCACTTAAATCTATCTTCAAGATATCATTATTTTAGAAAAAAACAAGACTATTTTTATGTGGATAAGTGGATAACTTTTTATTACGGATAATTTTCAAAAACACACCCATTATAAAACAAAAAAGATCATTGCCAATGATCTTTTTTTAAAAAATTATATCTTAAACTTATTTTATTTTGATTTCTTTTGAGGCATTTTGATCTCTTTTTCAACATCTTCAACTTCTTTTCCAATAAACTCTTCTGATATATCCAATGATTCTTGTAATTTCTCCTTAACTCTTCTTTCTGACTCAGAAAGACCTGGCTTTTTGTCAGCCATTTGAATCAATTCATCCACCTCTTCTCGTAGGGCTGAAAATATTTTGCCTAATTTTATTTTTACTTCCTGCGTTTCTCTTTTGATTCTAACTTTTTCTTCATTAAATTTTTTCTGAATATAATATATATACAATAAAAGTAAAATAATTAATACTAGTAAGAAGATAATAATATAAAGTCCAAATGATTCGATAATTGAAAGAGATTCTACAATCAAAAGCTGTCTGGAACTATTCAAGCTTTGCGCTCCTCTATCGTCGACAATTTTGGCCCAGATATCATAATTGCCCTTTTCTAAAATTCCCTTATGGAAATAAGACCAATTTCCACTGTCATCTGTTTTTACTGAATATTCTTGCGGTTCTTCTGTTTTTCCGTCTGAAATATAAACCTTAACTGTTACTTTGGGATAAAAGCTAGTACCTTGAATAATCAATTCATCCCCCTTGCGAATAGTCTTAGGAATGCTGGTGATGATCGGCTGTTTTAAAGGCTCAACAATAAAACTCACACTTGATGAAGCCGCATTGCCGGCTCTATCAACCGCTGATAAATTAATATTATGCTCACCTGGAGCCAGGGCTGTTGTTTCATAATACCCCCGGCTAACACTCTCTGGTGTTAATTTTTCAATTCGATTATCAATATTCAATGAAAAATAATCAATGCCGGATGCCGAATCATTGGTTTTAAATTTCAATTTTGGAGTTGGATTTGTTTCATCTCCCCCATTGTCAACCGTAATCATAAAACTATCCGGGGCAGTAACATCAACCAAAAATTTTCTATGCGCAATCTGACTCCAACCTACACTGTTTTTGTATTTTAGATGAAAATACCAAATACCGTCTTTTACATCTTCAAATTTTTTGCTTTCTATCACCCCGTCGGAATTGGAACCAGGATCGGCTGTAGCGTTTTCATTAATAATGTAGCTAACACTTGTTAAATCTGGTAAAACCTTCCAATCAAACTCGGGGTCATTATTGGAATACCACACCTCTGTTTCAGAGTGAGTTTTAGATGAAATTTCTGGCAATGGCGGCAATATGCCTTTAGTTGGCTTGGTTTCTTCCTCTGTTTTTGTCGACTTAGTTTCAGTAGGTTTTTCTTCCGGCTTCTTTTCTTCTTTGGCCTTGATGGTATATTTTGCATTACCAAAACCAGAAAAAACATTTGTTCCTTTGCCATCAGCCGCCAAAATTGTTCCGGAATTAAATTTCAATTCTGTTTCTCCTTCTTTTTTAGCGCTAAAAGTTACTGAAAATATTGAACCAGCATCCCCTTTGTAGGCAGTTGGTGAACCACCGCCAAAACTAATCGTTCCCGCTGTATTGGAATAAGTAGGCTCAGTTGTCCAAAGATTAAAGATCGACCCACCTTTGCTAACGCTAGAAACCAACAAGGCAGAGGAATCAAAATTAACAACTCCTTCACCAGCATTTATTCCAACACCGCCGCCACTATTTACCATTATTTTAACTGTAAAATTTTTACCAACCTCATATGAACCTGTGCTAGGAGAAATAAAAAGAGTAGCGCCTGCAGCCAAAACAGACCCACTCATAAGTGGTGCTATTAAATTAAAAACAAATATCGCTAATAACGCAATAATCCTCCTTGTCATAAAACTATTTTACTGAATATGTGAAAATAAAAACTATAAAATAAAACTATTCCACTGCAATTTTCTTCTTCCCTCCGCCTTGCAGCCTGAGCAGTGGCAATCTCAAAACCAAAACTCCTTTCTTAAATTTTGCTTGCACTTCTTGAACATTCACCTCCTGCGGCAAAATTATTTGCCGATAGAAAGGTCCCCACTGACATTCTTGTCTTAAATATTTTTTTGAAACATCTTGTCCGCTTTCTTCTTCTTGCAATTTGGGCAATTCTCTTTTTCCTTGAATAGTGACGACATCATTTTCATTTTCAATACTAATATCAATTTCTTCTATGCTGACTCCGGGAATTGGCGCATATATAATAATTTCCGTTGGGGTTTGAAAAATATCAACATCCAATTGAGTGAAACCCGAAGATTTTTTTGGCTGCCCGGTCTTAACTTCGGTCATTGAATCTTTTCCTTCTTCAATTTTAACTTTGAGCTTATCTAAAAAAGACATGTTTTTTATAAAAAATATTATAATTTCCGAATTAACTTATTATACAAAAAGTTATCAACAATCACTTTGAGTTACTGATATTATACCATAAAATATTATTTTCTCAAAAACAAAAAGCCAATCAATTTCAAATTGAATGGCTTTGTTACTTTTTTTAATACCACCTCTTTAGCCCGACTGTGCTAAAACCTGCCTTTTTCGTTCTTCTCTTTTTTCTTCTAAAATTTCTCTCAGTAATATTTTGGAGAAAATTTTAGCCTCCTGCACTGAAATACCGATAGCATTAGCAGCATTTTTGATTTGTTGTTCGTAGTCTGGTTTTAGCGGTATTCCTTGATTACGGATTGAATACTTGAGACAAAGTAAGGCAATCTGCCCCATTCTCACTTCATTCATACAACCCCCTCCTTTTTAATATTTTATAAAAAATATTTACACTCTAATGTGAAAAATATTTTCATCTATTATCTAGATAACATACTGGTAAAATATGTCAAATACTGATCAATTATTCATGAATCAGAGCAAAATTATTTTTCATTTTAACCAGTCCAGTAATACATCATAATTGAGAAATCAATCAAATCAACTTTTCCGCTGTTATTTTGGTCTGCGCATTTATTATCCGAACCCCAATGATATAATAAAATAGAAAAATCCGTAATATTTACCCGCCCATCACCATTCAAATCCGCTCCAGCACATGTTCCCTCTTCCGTTGGCATTGAATTTAGATTAAATTCTTTGATTTCGCTAAAATCGCTATTACCGATTTTATCCATGAAAGTTTTAGCCTTAACCCAATATTGACCTTTTTGCAAATTACTAATATCAATGCCAACCGTCCAAGCGCCGGTGGCATTGGCATTGGTTGTGGTTTTAATAATTTCCGAATCCTGAATTGAACCGACTTTTTTAGGATACAGCCAAATCTCAATCTTGCTTTGCGGGACTGAATAACCGGTTACGCTTAGTGACTTTCCTAAAACATTTCCAATTGACAAAGTTGGTGAAATAATAATATTTGAAACCGTGGTTTGAGTTCCGTTTTGAGCAAAAAAAGTGGTTGAATAAGTAATTGATCTTCTTTGATTAATGTCTGTTCCCCACAAACCAAAAGTATAGGTTCCTTGAACAATATCCTCAACAAATCCATGAAATACGCCAAAAACATCAGCCTTCATTAAACCCGCGGCTTGACCATCTTTTACTACAGCAACATCGGTATTGGGATAAGAATAACCTTCCAAAATAACTCCCGGGGCTCCTGGCAACGGCGGATACGGCAAATAACTTCCAAATCCTTTGCCGGCTTGAGCGCCCTTGCCGCCGCCTGAACCACCACCCGAACCGCCGCCGCCCGCACTTCCTCCGCCGCCCGCACTAGTGCCAGATGTGGAACCAGAACCGCCAGCACCGCTTCCACCTGAAGACCCACCCCCACTGCCGCTTCCTGGATCCGATCCAGAACCAGTGCCATCACCCGTGCCACCACCCGTTCCAGTGCCGCCAGATCCCGTACCGGATAAATTACCAGAAGAACCAGAAACCGAAGTAACATCAAACGAAATTTCGTAATCAACACAAAATTCATTAAAAACCAAATATTCGGTAGTAGTTGTGCCAGTAGCTTGATTAATGGTTGTAGAGGCGATATTGTAGTGACAATCATGTGTTTCATTTCCATTATTACCTCCATCATCGCAACGAATATAATAATCATAATGCCCGCCAGAACCCAAGCCTGACAAAATAACCGTATGATAATAACTTTTCTCACCTCCAACATAGCTAAAAACATCAGGCATAAGAGCGTAAGGAGTATTAGAAGCTGTAGAATAGCGACAAATCGCTTTATAGTTAGTCATTAAAGACATAATGGTCTGAGTGGTGCCATAAGACAACCAGCCAGAAGGAGAACCGCTCAACATTTTTCTCTGAACATAATTACTCATTTTTACTGGAGTAATAATATAAACTGCCGCATTAGATCTTTCAATTAAATTTCCCAAATCATCGTATAAATAAACATTCACAAGACGTGAACCAACTTGTGAAGGGTTAACAATATCTTTATCGCCCAAATCACCGAAAACAGCATTCTCGCCCAAACGAACCCTGACATAATCTCCAGCCGCAATGCCGTAAGTGGTATTCAAATCAAAAATAAATCGCTTGCTGTTTTGCGCTCCCAAAACAGTAACCCGATCTGAGACAATATTTTGAAACTCCGACACCGTTCTTTCTGTGTATATTCCAGAAAAACCAGAAGATGTCGCTATGTCAACATCTGTATAATCAAATCCTGTTTCAGTAATAAAATAACCGGCTTCTGGAATAATTTCTATTTTTCCCATAGCCGGAATATTATTAGCGGTTCTAAAAATAATTTCATGCGTACTTGTCGCTCCAGGCTGAGAACTGCTTAACCTATCGGTAATTTCAGTAATGGCAAATACATCCTTAAAGAAAAAAGGAATTGAAAACAATGTTAATAATATAAATAATTTTACAATAGCATTGCTTGACATTGTTTTAAAACATAAAAATATTTATTTTTTTCTTTTATAATCCATGATAAAATTTATCAATATCAAAACAAAAAGAACAACAACACCGATGCCAATAAACAAAATCGATCTATTTTGCGCAGAATTAATTCCACTTAAACTATCTTCTCTTTGTTTTAATTCATTTTCTTTTAAAGCTAATTTATTTTCTTTTTCTTTTAACTGAGCGGCCAAACTATTAAAAGGATTTTCCGGAACAGTGGTTGAAACGCCTACTGCCTTACCCAAATTAGCGCTAAAAAATTCTATCATGTCAATCGGATTTGCTCCGAGCATGCTTAAAAAAGAAAAAAAGATGATTGCCAAAAAAAACACCTTTAAATCATGAATAAATTTAAATAATTTCTTCAACATAAAACAAAAAACAACTTTTTTATGGAAAGAGTTTTTTTCTCTCTCCGCAAAAAACTTATTTTGATTTATAAACCTTAAAATTTGCCCCTTCTTCTTCTTTTACTTTGTGATAAACCTCGCATTGCAAGCAAGAAGCTTGTTTTGCCGCAAAAGTTCCCTGAACTTTTCCGCCGCACAATGTTCCGGTTACGCACCAACAAACACGGCCGGCATTTTTTCCACTATTAATGCCATCCGCGCTGCTATCAGTAGCGGCTGGGCAAACACCTAGCTCTGCCGCGCGCGCGCCGCCTGCTTCTCGGCCGCATTTTTTCAATTCCCAGCAATTTAATTTTTGCATATTTTTTCACCCCCCCTCCTAAGGAGTAATTAATTTTATTTAACACAACGAAAACCAATGCCTGTTCCAGCAAAACTGGAATCCGTTACGGCATAAACCGCATATACTCCGGCATCGTCGCCATTATCCCAATATCCTCCGCGAGCAATTGACCTAACACCTTTTTCTTTTATCCAAAAATAATCTTTATAATAATTTTCATCCGGAGTGTTTTTATCGGTTGCGCTGGGCATTGCCTCGTCATCAACCGCTTTAATGTAACCATTTTCCGGCAAAACCGTATCTTTGTATTTTCCATCATTAATGCCGCCGTCTACCCACTCCCATAAATTACCAACCATGTCATATATTCCAAAAGAAGAAACGCAATTTTTACCACTGCCGGTTAAACCCGGTTGCGCTTCCCAATTTTTAGAAACATTACAATCGTCTTTTGTTTTTTGTCCCGCAATATCAGGAGTTCCCATGGCGGCTAACTGCCACTCTTTTCCGGTGGGCAATCTTTTTCCAACACGCGAACAAGCGGCTACAGCTTGGCTCTGTGAAATAAAACGCCAAGGATTTTTTCCGGAAATAGCTACTGGCTTACAATCACGATAATCGATATTAGTTCTAGAGTCTAGCTGATTTTGAGGATTAGCATGCGGACAATTTTCACCCGGAGAAGATTCATATTTATCAATACAAAAACCACCATTGGGCGATGGTATGAAAACCATTTCCTGGGAGCAAGGACCATCTTGTTGTCCATTATCTGAATTCCAGAGAGTGTCGCTAGCCTTAATTCCCAAAGTAGTTAAAACAACAGAAATCACGATAACAATAAATTCTTTTAATCCTAAAACTTTTTTTCTTTTTTCTGTTTTTAAATTTAAAACTCGAGCCGTCATCAATTTTAATTATTTTCAACAATGGTATTGATCTAATTTTAAGCAACTTCTAGCGTTATTCCAAACTTTTTCCAATAATAATCACAATATCCTCTTCTTGTTCTTCGCTCTCCTTAATAAGAGATTTACGATCGACAGATGCCTTAATATCATTGGCATAATCCTCCATGCCTAATTTATAACTAATCTCAGTAATCGCATAATCAAAATTATCAGCATTTCCAATCTTCGCAACTAAATATCCCTGTTTCTTAACAATGTCAACCACTTTGGAAGCTGCCCCCGCAATGCCGCCGCCATTTAAAACTTTAATATACAAGGCTTCTTTTTTTAAAACCTCTGTTCCGCTGGCAATTTTTTCTTCCTGATTAATTAAAACTTCTTCTGTTGTTGTAGCCACCTCCTGAGTTGATGACCCCTTAACACTCTCCTGGTCAATTATTGCATTTTCCATGTTAGTTGTTTGATTTTCTATTTGTACCTGTTCTTCATTTTCAAAATCATTAATCATTTCTATTTGATCTTGTTTTTCTGTTTGTGCTTGTTTTTCATTATCAAAAATATTATTAGACTGCTTGTGATTCACGACATAAAACCAAGCTATAATTCCAATCAAAGACAACAAAACAACAATTATTATCCATTTTAAGAAACTTTTTTTAGAAGATCCTTTATCTTCTTGCTTTTCATCTTCTTCCACCCCTCTTAAATCAAGAACATCATCTTTTGCTTTTTTTTCACCGCCAAAATTAACCGTCTCTCTTTTGACCATTTCTGATCTGCTTATTTTGTTGCCAGCAGAAAATCGAACAGCCTTAAGTGATTTGCGAATATAAGAACGAATGGCCAAAAAAATCATCAAGAAAAAAACAAAAAGACTAGACAAACCATAAATCAAAGGCTTAATATAAACAATCCAAAAATAAATTGTTCTATCCGTTGTTTGCAAACTTTCATTACCGTAACCAACTACCAATTCAGCTCGATACCTTCCCATATCCAAAAAATTTTCTTCCCCCTGCCAGTCAAAAGACCAACTACGGCTATTTTTCGGTAAAACATTTCCAAAATAATTACCATGATTAAGAGTGATCACTTCTTTTTCTTTGCCAAAAAAATTATAAACCTTAATTTCTCCCTTGGGTTGGACATGAACATTTCCTAAATTTTCAAATTTAACATTAAATTTTACATCAGGCTTGGTATAAAAAGATTTATCAGTTGAAAATTCTCTAATTTGACCACGTTCATCAATCTCACCTTTAACGTTTAATAAAATCAAAGAAGACAACAAGGACGAAACCTTGATCACTGAACCACCATCAGAATTATTGATTGGCGCTGTCCCAACCATAATAGCCGCATAGTGCCCGCCTGGTGAAGCATCTTCCGGAACATCAATTATAAAAGGAATGTCATAACTTTTAAACGCTGGGATCTTAATTGATTTTTCATCAATCACAATCCAAGAGCTCATTAAAAAATTACGATCCTCTTCTTTTAAATTTTTATCTGAAATAAATTCTACTGTTCCGGAATCACTGCCGCCTTTAAAATCCTGCACCTGAACATAAATAGTGATTTCATTGGGATTATTATTGATCAATTTAATTGAACTTTTCCAAATTTGTCCTGGATTAACATTGTTTTTGATAAGTGGCGGCGTGATAGTTAAAGCCATTTTATCTTCCTGCGCAAAAACCGGAAAAGCGAATAATCCAAAAATCAAAATAAAAATTAATTTTTTCACCTGATTAAACATTATTTTTTACAAATTTAAGATTTTTTTCTCAAATCCACGATTCCATCACCATCCTCCATGACAATTTCCTTTTCTTCGATCTCCGCAATAGGTGTTTGTTTTTGGGCATCGTAGTGATGAGAATATTTTATTTTATGTGATTTTTTAAATAAGAAATAAGTCAAAGCAAAAGTACAAACAAACAATCCCACAACAAAAATAATAATTATTTTTTTAGGAAAAACCCAAAAATAAATTGTATCCTGTAAGTCTCTAACGTCTTTGCTGCCATATTCTAATTCCAATTTTCCTTTATATTTTCCAAATTTGCCATCACCATTCCAATTAATTAAAGTCTTTTTTTCCTGATTTGCTTCCATTTTTTCAATAGCAATTTCAACTTCACCGACAACTTGTTCTCTGCGATTATAAATAAAAACTTTCCCTCTAGGCTCTATTTCGCTATTGCCGCTATTTTTAACATTTAATTCAAAAATTGCGGGAAAATCAGTAAAAATATTTTCTTGCGAAGTAAAACTGCTTAATTGGGCTCTTTCAATCACATTATCTTCCACATTAATGTTAACAAAAATTTTTGAACCATTGCCGGTTACCCCACCCTGAGCCGCTTGTCGATTGCTACCTTCGGCAAAAGTGATAACACTGTGATATTTTCCTGGAATAGCATAAATGCTAACTTTGATTTCCAACGGAAGTTCCATTCCCTCTCCTGGCATCAGCTCAATTACTCCTCTTTTGATTGATGTCCAGTCAGTGATGGAAATCTTGCGATCCAAGTCTGACCGAGAAACATTGGTTACAACTCCAGATTCATCGGTAATATCATTAACAAAGGCGTATAGATTCAATTTTCTTTCGGTGTTATTTTTTAATTTAACCGTATATTTCAATATATCTTTTACTCTAACATTTTCGTCAATTACGCGCGGAACAATTTCCAATTCGCCAGCTTGCGCTGAGCAGAAAATCGGAAAAAACAAAAAAATTAAAAATAATATTTTTTTCATGTTATGAGAAAAATAAAAAATACGCTGCTGAAATTAAAATAAACATTACAATAAAGACAACTATTAGCACCATGCCCATGTGCGCGGATTGTGATGGCGCTTGATTCTTGTTATTAATGTAACTAACATTTTTGATGCCGGCTTTTTGCATTGCTCTTCTGACTGCCCTATTTCTATAGGTTCTTAAGAAAAAGAAAAAGATCAGAAAAGTTGCCACCAAACTACCGATAGCTGGTCCGACTATTTTCCAGGGGATAATCCAGAAAAATTTCTCAATATACAAAGTTTGTCTTCCTTGTCCGCCCATGTTAACCGATGTTCCGTATGACACGCCCAATTTAGCTCTATACCTACCGAATCCAAAATCACCTTTCCAATTTTCTTCATATTTTCTAATTGAATTTGGCAAAACATTTCCACCGGAATCATTGAATGTAATAACCGACACCTCTTTGCCAAACATATTTTCAACTCTAATTTCACCAATTGGTTTTACATGAACATTGCCACGATTTTGAATTCTGACAATATAATTAACATCAAAAGGGGTGCCGTATACTTCTTTACTAGTATTAAACTCCCTAATATCCGCATCTTCATTAACATCACCCTTTACTTGCAAAAGAAGCAAGGCGCCAGTCTGCTGAGCAATGCTCATGCCTGCGCCCTTATCTTCGCTTTCAACATTTAATTTTGGGGCTTTTGTCCCAAAAAAAATACCGCCATAATATCCGCCCGGACCAATATCCTGCGGCACTTTAACAATAAACGGAATCGTCTTTCTTTCTCCGGGCAAAAACTGAACTCCTTCAGAAGTTATATCTATCCAGCTCGCCAAATAATACCCTTCTTCTGATCCAGGAGCAATCAATTTGGGCGTACCTGATTCATCATCAGCTTTAAAATCTTTCAAATACGCATACAAAGTTGTTGCATTCGAAGATTCATTGGTAATAATAATTTCTTTAGACAATATCTGACCAGGATCAACCAAGTCCTCAATACGAACCGGACTCACTGATATGCCGACGCCATCCTGGGCGTTTACTTTTCCAGTGGTAAAAAAAGAAAAAAGTACCAAAAAAACAATTAAAATTTTTATTTTTTTCATGGGGATTGAAAAAACATCAATCAAAATAATTCTGACTGATATCTAAAATAAAATATAAAAATATAAGCATGCAATTTATTGTATTCTTATATTTTTATATTTTTACCAAAATTAGCAATAATATTTTTTTACAGTATCCACATTTTTTTTATTTTATCTTTATATATTTTAACATTTTTTTTGTTTATATACAAATAAAAAACAATTTCTCAAAAAAAACAGACTCGCTCAAAATAATTGAGCGAGTCTGTATGTAATTTTATGTCCAAACTAGTAAGTCGGGGTGCAAACGTAAGTTAATGTAGATTGATAGTCACCTGCTTCTTGCAAGCCAGTAATATCAACTCGATAAGCTACGTTAGTTGTACCAATACCGGTTGTTTGACCATTAACTGGTCCATCATGACCCATAATAGCCAAGGGGGCAACACCGTTTAAACCGGCATAATTATTGCCAGCAAAACCTGTTCCACCAGCAAGAGCTCCGTTAAGGTCGCCGTCATCGGTTGTGATACCCATATGACCATAAGTTTCAGCAGAACCAAGCGTTCCAGCAGCTACATTCCAAGCATGAGGAGTAGTAGAGCCGGATCCATCAGCATTATTGTCGAAACTATTAATAGTAGCTCCGGCAGCTGAGGTTAATTCACCATCCTGTTGAACAGTTACAGTATAGCCATCAGATGCGTTAGTTGAAACTGTTAACTTTTGACCAACAATCGTATCTGAGCCAATATTCAAATCACCAAAAGGAATAGTGGTGGTTGAAGATGTGGCATTGGTTGTTGCGCCATTGATGCTGGTATTGGCATCAACTGGAGCAACTTCAAATGTTAAACTAGCATTTACATGCGCAGTAACAGAAACTTGTTCAATGATATAAACTTTTGTTTCTGTCATTTCTTGTTCAACATAAGAACTATTAAGTCTGCTGACTGTTACGTCATAATCACCTTTTGTTCCCGGATTAGTTGTGTTGATTTGTATGTCATAATCTGTTGCCGCATCTAGGGCTCCAGAAAAACCTGTACAATCAACAATATCACCGGTGGTTGAAGCTGTGCCTGACAATGGACATACCACTGACCCTGCTGATATACCGGAAAAATCAGTTGCAAACACTACTCTAATGTAATCATCGGTAGCTCCATTGCTTCCAAGATTAAATGTAACTGTAGTAGTTGCAGTATTACCAGGATCTGAATCTCCCAAGGTAACACTTACTGAATCCATATTAACAGCTTTAACTGTTGGCACAACCCCGTACATTGCTACCATAGAAAAAATAACTACGGCAACAACAAAAATCTTTCTTTTTGTTTTTTGCATGGGGATAAAGCACAATTAATTAAATAAAAAATACTTAATTATTTATGCTTATCTAATTTTAATAGGGATAAAAATTGATCTTAAATTTGATCAATAAAAATAAGCTTATTTTTATTTTGTTTTTGTAAGATAAGGAAATAATTAACCTTACCAGTAGGCAAATCATTCGACCTGATCCATGATTAATCTCTTTAAATTAATCACAGAAATCATTGCTAACTTTTTATATTATACCATAAAATTCTAAAAAATTAAAATAAATACAAAAAATACATTAACATTAAAAATAACTAGTATTAAATAAAAAATAGCAGCACAAAATTTCTAATTTCTAATTTCTAATTTCTAATTTTTCACAATGTGGATAAATAAAAACTCGCTTCATTTAATTGAAGCGAGTTTTTTATATTTTATCTATCTGTAAATTTAGTAAATAGGTGTGGCAATATAGGTTAAAGTACTTTCGTAGTCACCGGCTTGTTGTAAGGCATTAATTTCAGCTTGATATAAAACCATTATTTTTCCTTTGTCTTGAGTAGCAAAAGTGTCGCCATCAGCTGGTCCATCATGATGATAAATTGGCATTGGCTGTGAATTATTCAAACCAGCAAAATTCGCAGTACCACCATTATAAAAATCATTATAGCCGCCTAATGAATTCAAATCTGTATCATTAGATGTTAGACCCATGTGACCATAAGTGTGATCTGAATCCAAAATACCGCTTGGAGCAACCCAGGCCTGAGCTGTTGTAGAGCCAGTATTGTCAGGGGAATTGTTAAAGCTGTTGATATTGTCATTACCATCTGAAGTCATTTCCTGATCTTGTTCTACAGTTACTGTAAAGCCTTGAGAAGCGTTAGTGGTAACATTCAATTGCTGACAAACCGTGGAAGTGGCATTAGGTTGCAATGTGCCAAAAGGAGTTGCAGTGGCAGTTGAAGTATTTGAACATTCAATTCCATTAACAAAAGCTCCTGTGGTAGTACCGGTTACAGTAAACTTCAAAGTAGCATCAACGCGCGCTGTCATCCAAACATCATCAATTAAGTGAGTCATAACTTGCACACGTTCATTGGGCAAACTAGCCGCACCAGCTCTGTAATGTTCGATCAAAACCACATAATAATCATTGGCTTGGTCAGACGGATTAGTGACTCCGGTAATTTCCATGGTTAAATTTCCAGCAGCCTGAGTGGAGTTTGATCTAACGCAATCCACCACTTGACCAGTGGAGGAAGCTGCAAAATTAACATCACCATTGTCACAATCAACATTAACATTCGAAATACCGGTAAAACCAGCTGGAAAAGTAAATCTAATGAATCCATTAACCGCGGTTGAAGTGGCTGTAGTGAAAGAAAAAGTTGAAGTTGCAACTTGTAAAAAATCTGAATCACTAATCAACCAAGACGAATTTGCCAAAGCGTCAACAGCGTTAGCTGTTTTAGGCGCTGGCAAAAAGGTGTACATAGCCATTAACATGGATATGATCACCGATATCGCTATTCGTTTTTTAAATTTTTGTTTCATATTTTTGTTTTTTTTATTTTTATTTAATATAAGCGCTTATATGCATTCTGAAAAACGCAGAATGCTTATTTGTTAACCCTGATTTCGACCTTGCCCCGATGGCCTTCGGGTAATCATGGGGATTTGCTTTTTTTAACGCTGTTTTTATTTTTTTGAGAATTTTAAGATTATTGGGATAAAATCTGCTACTAGTTTATCTAACTAGCCACGATTTATAAATTAAATTTAACAATCTTAACATTCTCACGATCATTTTTTTGCTAAAAACAAAAAAATGCCTTCAATAAAAAGCATTTCACAGTAAAACAGGGATTCCTATTTTATTCATCTCGCAAATCCATGTCATAAAACATAGGACATGCAAATTAATATTATAAAACTAATATTAGAGAATAAATTTTGTTTTTTTGTTTTTGCTTTTTATTTTTTTATAGATAAAATATAAAATTATACCTATATAATTATATTATACACTATTTTTTCCTCTTGGTCAATGTGGAAAAGTGCCAAAAATGACTTATTCGTAAAATGTTGGCACTAAAATATAGACTATTTCAGTCTCATATTCTCCTGCCTCCTGAGAATCACCCACACCTAAGCGATAAATTAAATCAACTTGTTCGTTAGAAACTGGAATTTGACTATAAGACACTTCTTTCATTGTGTTTTCAAAACGAGCATAAGAATTATTGGGAGAAAAACGAGAAGGAGAAAGACCGGAAAGATTTTCATCTCCGCTATGATAACCAAAAGCGCTGGTGCTTATATCGTTCGGCCAAGAAATTGGCGCCTCATTGGTTCCGGAAACCGGATCAATATCTGACCCATTAGAAGACAAGAGGCTTTGTCTTTGCATTACAAAAAGTTGATATCCCCCACCAGCATTAGTGCTGATATTGAATCGATGCATGCCCACTCCTTCATTTCCTGACACAAGAGAACCAAAATTCATACTAGTTGGCGTAGATTCAATGTTGGTGGTAACACCATCAATTGTTTCATTAATTAAAACTCCAAAAACACCCAAGGAAATACTTCCTGCCTCAGTAATTACGCTCGGATAGCTAAAACCGTCATTTTTTGCCACCACTTCATTGCCCTGCACATCAAAAGCTCTAAAATAATAAGTAACCGAAGTTGGGGCACTGTTATTGCGGATAGTAAACTCCCACTCTGCCAAAGAACTAGCATTATGAACAAAAGACGAAGAGCTTGTGCCTGATTCATTGTGAGAAGCGCCTATACTCACTCCATTCAAAAGAGCGGCTGTTACTGAATCATTATCATCGTCCACACCATCACCATAAGTCCAAAGAACGGTTGTTGACCCTTTTTCGCCTACAAAATTAACATCTGAAGAAAAATCAGAAAAAGTTGAATATTGAAGGCGCATTTTTATATTACTTCCAGTAATATCTTCAATCTCCCTGAATGCCAGACGTAATTTTATGGTCGAGCCATCGTTAATATTCGCAGGAGTCGTATCTTCCCCTGCTAATGGTTCGGTCGGTGTTTCATTTTGCTGATCGTTGTACCAACGCCAATTTTCAGTTTTTGATCTATACCTGATAATAACAACCAATTCTTCACTGGAAGCTGACTTATTGCCAAACTGATCATAAGCCCAGACTTTAAAAACATATTGCTTGTTAACTTGCAATCCGGTGATAGTGGTGGAAGTAGCTCCGTTCAAATTGACAAACCCTAGATTGGCATCAGAAGTCGAAGCCCACATTTGATCTGACTCAGTCACGCCAAAAGATCCTTCTTTGTAATAAATTCGATATTCTTTGAAATTAGTATCGCTGGAAGTGGCAAAAGAAACTTTAACACTATTACTGGTCTTTTTAACCAAGCTTAAATTACCCGGCACAGTGGGATTAACATGATCAATGATTAATGTAGTGGTTGCTGGGATTAATTGATCATCTTGTCCGTCATTAGTTGTAAGACGCAAGCAATAAACAGCATCAGCATTCGGCAAATCAAAATCAGCCAGCCAATCAAAATCAACAGTATTTGAACCATATTGAGTAATAATCATTCCCGAGGTTGTTCCAATTTGATAAATTTGATTATTATCAACTTCTGGGTCTCCAAAATCAGCTACAATGCTGGCATCATTTAAATCAATAGTAGGATCAAAAGGCGAAGTAAAATCACAATTCGCTCCCAAAACATATTCTAACTTGGCTCTGTTTTTTTCTTTTCCTAAGTCAGAAACTTCAATAGATACATCCACCTTTCCGCTGCCATCTTTTTTTTGTTGCGCGGAATTAAAAGTTGCAACTGGCGGAGGAGCAATCGTTGCTTCTGGATAAACATTATAAGTGTCTACCGGCAAACCATCATTAGTTGCTCGAAAACAATAAGTTTGTCCGGCAACAGCATTGCTATTAGCTTCAAATAAGTACTCAATCTCTGTGTAGCTTCCTCCTATGAGAGTAATCGGAGAGGTGGTGCTTTTTGATTTTAGCATTTCTCCGGGGATAAATGTGTAACCATCACTTGATAAACGGCCGGAAGTTGGATCTCCATCATTAAAATATAAACTATCTACCATTTGAAAATGTTCCGAGGAGGCAGTGGTTGGTATTTCATTCCAACTGGCAACATCGTCACAATTGTCCCCTTTTTCTCCGTATTCAATTTGGTAAACAGTGTCCGTGGCTGTCCATTCTCCGGAATTTGCAATCGCCAATCTCAGTCTAACAGATTCATTTCTGCCTAAATAGCTACCAGTTGTCGGGATGCTGGCATCTTCAAACTCTCTCCAAGTGGCCGAAAGAATAACAGCCGTGGTGGTAGACATTTCCAAGGTTGAGCTGGACTTATTGCCATACAAATCATAGGCCCAAATATTGAAAACATACTGTGTTCCGCCAGAAAAACCGCCGATCAAGGTAGAAGCCTCCCCATTAAAAAGGATATTCCCAAAAATTTCATCGTCAAATTGATTATATTCAAAATCATTTTCAGTCACACCTGAATCTCCTGCTTTATAAAATATTTTATATTCTTCAAAATTTGCTTCTGTGGTAGTTGCCCCTAGTCCGATTTCAACACTTGTTCCGGATACGCTAATCGCCGTCAAGTTCCCCGGATTTGTAGGAGCGACATTATCAATCATGACAATTGCTGTGGCCGGAGTGATTTGCGCATCATAACCGTCATCAACAGTTAACCGCAAACAATAATCTCCATTAGCGTCTGGAATATCAAGTTTTGTCTTCCAATCAAAATTAATTGTATTTGAACCTGAAGCAGTAATAATTTTTGAAGTAGTTGTTCCGATTTGATAAGCAAGCAGATTATCAATGCCGACCGTGCCGTAATCCGCCGAAATACTAGCCGAATTATCATCTAAGGTCGGATCAAGGGGAGACGAAAAATTACAATCCGATCCTGAGACATAGTCTATTTTCGCGCTACTTTGATCGCCATCAGCATCGTAAACCTCAATAGAAACATCAACTAATCCTGAACCGTTGGTTTTTTGAGAAACCGAATTAAATGATCCGGTTGGCGGAGCATTGGTTGTATAAATTGTCTGATTAGACTCGGTCACATTGCCATAAACATCATAAGCAAAAATCTTAAAGCCATACTGGGTATTGCTTAAAAGTCCGGAAATCGTTGTGGTAGCCGTGCCATTGAATAATATATTATTCAAATCAGTATCATTGTGCGGATTGTCGGAATCGGAAACAGTGCCTGCTCCCTGACGATAAAATATTTTATAATATGCAAAATTTGTTTCCGTAGTAGTCGCTCCGAAATTCAAAGTAATGGAATTTTTAGTCTTGCTGTTTAACGTCAATTCTCCTGGTTGGGTGGGATTTTTATTATCAACATAAATCGTAGTGGTGGCTGGACTAGCCTGATCATCCGTTTGATCGTTGGCGGTTAACCTTAAACAATAAAAACCTTCTTGATTGTCAATGTCGAGCTGACTCAACCAATCAAAATTTACGGTATTCGCGCCAAAAGAAGTAACAATCCAACCTGAAGAATTTCCGATTTGATACGCATCACTATTTAAAACTTTGGCATCACCGTAGGTGGAAGTGGCGTTAGCGTCAATTTGATCCAGGGTTGGATCAAATGAAGATGAAAAATTACAATCCGAACCGGAAACATATTCTATCTTGGCTTTAGAATCTGAACTGTTTGAATCTGACACTTGAATTGCGATATCAATCGCTCCGGTGCCATTGGTTTTTGAGGAAGCCGACGCCAATAATCCAACCGGACGATTATTTGTGAAGAAAGCGGCTTCTGTGGCTTTTGATTTATTGCCGGCTAAATCATAAGCCCAAATATTGAAAACATATTGCGTATTTTCCAAAAGACCGCTAATGGTTGTCGTACTTGCGTCATTATAATTCTGATAAATCAAGTTGTTGTCCGTGCTTGAACCATGCAAATTGTCCAATTCCGTCACATCGGATACTGATTGTTTGTAATAAATTCTGTATTCTGAAAAATTATTTTCAGTAGTGCTGGCACCAAAATTCAATGTAATACTGTTATAGGTTCTGGTTTGAAAAGTTAAATTACCAGGACTGCTAGGCGGCGTGGTGTCTACTTTTAAATTTGGCTTAATAAAATTCTTATCTACCCAAGACGAGCAAACATGATTATCATCACAAACCAAGGCTTGCCATTTGTAGCCGACGCTGGAATCTGGAATATTACCAATTAGCGCTTCACCTACAAACGGAGTCAAGCTATAATCACCAGCTACCGAGCTGATCTTCCAAAATTTGGATACACAAGAATTAAATTCCGTTCCGCTGACGCAGGCATTATTTGGCTCACTGTTATCAATGGTTAAATTTTCAACATTCTCAACAAATTGATAATAAATAGTCAAAATTTCGTTAGTGTCGGAATCCCAAACGGATGATTTTAATTTAATCAATGATTCATTGGTCCAACCGTTATTTGCAACTTCTGTTGATCCGTCATTTTTTAATTGCACCAAAGAAGCTGGATTTTGCGGAACATAGTTCGTGGTTAAATTTATTTCGGTGGAGCTGGCCTTGTTGCCATAAGCATCATAGGCCCAAATATTAATAACATATCCGGTGCCGGCCGATAACCCGCTAATTGAAGTTGTGGCTTTATTGTTGTAATCTTGATAAGTTAAATTGGCATCAATCAATTCCGTATCATTTTCCGTGACATTATTTAATCCCTGCTTGTAAAATATTTTATAATAATCAAAATTTTCTTCTGTGCTACTGGCGCCAAAATTCAAATCCAAACTATAGGTTCCGCGACTATTGAGCGAAAGCTGTCCGGGGGCGCTTGGTTGAATGTTATCGATATAAATAGTAGTTGTGGCCGCAACAAGCTGTGAGCTATACCCATCATTAACAGTCAAACGCAAACAATATAAACCGCTTTCATTTGGCAAATCGGCTTTTGACAGCCAGTCAAAATTAACCGTATTGGATCCCGGAGAAGTTAATATCCAATTGGTTGTCGTGCCGAGTTGATATTCAAAATCATTATCAATATCCGGATCACCGTAATCAGCTGAAATATTAATATCACTTGCATCTAGTGTCGGATCTTCTGGAGCGGAAAAAACACAATCAACTCCAGCCTCGTATTCTAATTTGGCGCGAAGAGTGTCGTTATTATCAAAATCATCAACTTCAATTGAAACATCTACTGCTCCGCTACCATCTGTTTTTTGCGCAACCGAATTAAAAACTCCGGTTGGCGGATTGCTTGATAAATCAGTAGTGGCAACCATTTCAGCAGCATTGGCTTTGTTGCCAGCCTGATCATAAGCCCAAATATTAAAAACATATTCTGTGTTGGCCGATAACCCAGAAACAACAGTGGTCGTAGCTCCATTGAATAAAATATCAGCCAAATTGGCATCTGTGCTGGAAGCATGGCTTAAATCATTTTCTGTTACACCAGAAGAACCAACCTTATAAAATATTTTATATTCTTTAAAATTACTTTCCGTAGTAGTAGCGCCCAAATTCAAAACAATCGAAGTGCTGGTTTTTGCTCCTTCGCTTAAATTGCCGGGCGCTTGCGGTGCGATTGTATCAACTTTAAAATTTGGATAAGAAGTATTATATTTTACCCAATTGGAACAAGCTCCATTATTGTCGCATGTCAAAACTTGCCACTTGTAACCAACAGAAGAATCAGGAAGAGCGCTAATGCTAATTAAGCCCTCAAAAGGAGTTACTGAATAATTACCCAGGGTCGAAGTCGCAACCCAAATCTTAGAAGAGCAACTATTATAACTTGTCCCGCTCAAACAAGCCCCGGTTGGCTGACTTGCGTCAATGGTAAAAATATCTGTATTTAAAATTACTTCATAATACAAAGATAAAACCTCGTCCGCATCAACATCAATAACTTGGGATCTTAATTTTACAACGCTTTCTTGCGTCCAGTTGCCATTGCTAATTTCATCTACTTCATTATTTTTTAATTGAACAAGACTAGCAGCATTTCCCGGAATAGCATTGGTACTAGCTACCAATTCTATGGCGGCTGATGCTTTATTTCCGGCCGAATCATAAGCCCAAATATTAAAAACATACTGCGTGTTGACCAATAAGCCGCTAATCGTTGTAGTTGCCGCTCCATTAAATAAAACATTGTTCAAGTTCGCATCGTTAATTTGGTTCCATTCATTGTCTGATTCCGTAGCTCCGCTGGAGCCGGCTTTATAAAATATTTTATATTCTGAAAAATTACTTTCCGTGGTAGTAGCTCCAAAATTAATAACAATAAAAGTATTGGAATGACTATTAAAGCTTAAATTTCCGGGAATAGTCGGTGCATGCGCGTCCACGCCCGGACGATTGCCGCTGTCAGCAGTGGTGTAATTAGCTGAAATGTTTCCGGCTGTGTCTTTGATAGAAAAATTAATCGGCAAATCATCAGAGTCTAAACGATCAGTATCTCCGTCTTGCACGGTGTAGATTACTCGGTATTGTCCGCCGCCTAATTCGGTGAAAGTTCCGGTGACTGTTTTTCCATTGATGGTTAAAGAATTAGCTAGAAGTCCGGTTTCATTACCAACAGCTGTAATCGTGGCAGTAGCCGTATCGCCGATCTTTAGCACTCCTGAACTGGGTGCGAAGGAAACCGAAGAAATAGTCGGCGCATGCGCGTCCACGCCCGGACGATTGCCGCTGTCAGCAGTGGTGTAATTAGCTGAAATGTTTCCGGCTGTGTCTTTGATAGAAAAATTAATCGGCAAATCATCGGAGTCTAAGCGGTCAGTATCTCCGTCTTGCACGGTGTAGATTACTCGGTATTGTCCGCCGCCTAATTCGGTGAAAGTTCCGGTGACTGTTTTTCCATTGATGGTTAAAGAATTAGCTAGAAGTCCGGTTTCATTGCCAACGGCTGTAATCGTGGCGGTAGCCGTATCGCCGATCTTTAGCACTCCCGAACTGGGCGCGAAGGAAACCGAAGAAATAGTCGGCGCATTGGCGTCGATTGAAGCGGTATTTAACTGAACTGTCGTAGAGGCCGGATTATTGTATTGATTCAAACCATCTTTCAACATCAAGCTAACCGGAATTGTTCCAGCGCTGCGATCAGCATTTCCGGATTGAACCACGTAATCAAAAGTATAAGTAGAATTATTGATTTTTACTAAATTTTGAGCAGCAACGCCATTAATGGTGGTTGTGCCTAATGTATAAACAACGCTATCGGCTGTCACGGTGGTTGTTGCGCGAATCGTATCACCGATTTTGTAAACCAAATTTGGCAAACTGATGGTTAAGATTTCCGGACGATGAGCGTCAATTGTTGCCGTATTATATGCCGGCGCCGTGAAAGCCAAACTGTCATTGCCATAAGCGTCTTTCAAGATAATGGACACCGGAATTGTATTTATGGTCCGATCCGGATCGTTTTCTTGTACTACATAAGACAAACTATAAGAACCACCTCCGCTGTCGCTCAAATTCATAGGACTAATCGTCATTGTATTGACTGTTGTATTTCCAAGAGTATAATTCGCCTGATCAGCGGCAATTGATAATGCGATATTGCTACCTATTCCGTAAGTCCCGTTCGGGATCCAAACATTATTAATTACCGGCCGCACCGCATCCAAAGAAGCATTGGATGTCAAAGTTGTCCAAACTGCACTAAAATTGCCATATGAATCCTTGATTACGAGATAAATCGGAATCGTCCCACTAGCTCTATTTGTATCACCCTCGATTACCGTATAATCAATCGTATAGGTGGTATTGTTTATTTTTTGCAAATTAGCAGTCGATGAGGTCGCCCAATTAATAGACGAGGTTGCCAAGATAAAAATATCAGGATCAACAGACACAGTAATCGTTGCCCGTAAAGTACTGCCGATGCCATACATTAAATCAGGCGCCGTCACCCCGCTAATTACCGGCGCATGCGCGTCAATCGAGCCGTTAGTCAACACGCCGGTACTGGTGGAGATATTGCCGTAAGTATCGCGCAAAACAATAACATAAGGAATCGTCCCGGTCGCCCGATCTGTATTCCCTTCGGTCACCAGGTAATCAACCGTATAGGTGGTATTATTAACTTTTTGCAAATTAAATGTCGATGAAGTCGCGCCGTTAATCGACGAGGATGCTAGAGTGTAAATATCGGCATCAGTCGCCACAGTAATCGTCGCTTGCAAAGTATCACCGATACCATACATCAAATCAGACGTTACAACACCGGAGACCTGTGGTGGATAATTATCAATCCAAACCGTCGTCGTAGAAACCGGCGATTGATCGCCGATAGTATCATTGGCAATTATCGCCACACAAGAGGTGCCTTGATAATTATTTAAATCTGTCTTACTAAACCAGCCAAAATTAACTGTATTTTGCCCGGAAGAAGTCAAAATCGTATTGGATGAAGTACCGATTTGATAAACGGAATTATTATCAATCGTCACCGCACCGGAAGAGGCGGTCACATTACTCGTATCCAAGGTCGGATCAATCGTCAAAGCCGGAGTAAATAAACAGCTCGTGCCGGTCGCCACCATCATCTGCGCTCTCAATTGATCACCGTTGGCATCATTAAAAAGAGTCGTTAAATCCACATAACCGCTAGCGTCTTTTCTTTGGGCAATGCTAAATACAGTCGAAGTCGCCAGGGTATTATTAACAGCATAGGTATAAATAATCTGGCCATTCATCTTGGCGCCGGTAGTTTGTGCGGTGGAATCATACAAATTTTGCGCGTAACAAGTATTGTAGGCCTGATTATTGGTTAATGACAAATTAGCCGTGACACTCTTGTAAAAATGACCGAAATCATTGATCGAATCCGGCAAAATAATGTGCGCCGCTGTACAAGCCGGCACACCCGTGGACAGTCCAGAATCATAGGTATCCGTATTTGGCGACAGATAATTAACTGTACCATCAGAATCCTGGCGTAAAAAACTCATCAAAATACCGCCGGCAAGAATCGTGCTGGTTCCGGCTATATCCGGACGCACCATTGAAGCAACGGAATTGATAGTAATCGTGCCTGGACCGGTATTGGGCACATTCGTTGTCTGTCCGCCGAATAATTTCATACTCGCCAAATAACCAGTCGCTTCGCTGGTGTAGGTATAAGTAATCACCAATTCTGCCGATACACCGCCAGTAGAAGCGGCGCTGGACTTTTTTGTTTCCAAAATAATTCTCTTAGTCGTAGTGCCGTTAGCATTGGCCAGTTCAACATAATCAGAAGACGGAATAATATGGACGATATTAAAAGAAGGGTTATTGGAATTTCCGGCTGCATCAAAGTTGTAAGTCTTTATCGTAGAAGTAGCATTGGCGCCAACCTTGGTGTCGACCGCTATCGACTTGGCACCGGTGGTATTATCACTAGTGGTAATACGCAACCAGGCGCTCTTAATCGTTACATTTCCCGTTCCTGTTCCATTCTCCGGAAAACGAACATCCACATACCCGGTCGTGGAAGCGATTGTCAGGGCATTGGTAATAATGCCAATCGGCAAAGCCACTGTCCTGGTCTTGGTCGGTGCCGAAGATGAAGAAATATAAGTCTCGGCCGTCTCACCGCCCATTAAATAAGTAGTCGCCGCTGTGCCGTTAACTCTTTGCTCAACAGTCTGGGCGGTATTTTCCGCAAAACCAGCCACATTGTCAAAGAGCGGATCCAACATCGAACCCAAGTCAGTTAAAGCCGCCACCGAACCGGCCTCATGGATAAAATTAGTTGAAGTGGCATTGGAACCGATTTTTAGCTGCAAACCGACCTGGTTGGTGGTATTGGCATCAACCTGATTAGACACTTGAAACCACTGCGCCAATTTAGTTGAGCTCGCTGTTGTAAAATCCGGCATATCCATATTATAAGTAAATTTGGGGCAAGTGGAGCCAAAAGCGCAATTCACCGCTGTGCTAGTTGATTTTGTGCCCTGTCCGGAATCACTGGAATTCAAGGGATAATAGACGGTATTGGTATAATTTGGCGACTGCCTGTCGTAGGTATAAGTAAGCACTAAAAAAGCCTTGGCCGAAGCAATCGCATTCGTCGCCGCGCCTTTACGAATATTATAACCGATACGACCGGTCATCACAGCGTTGTTACCGGCATAAGACGCCAAATCATTCTCGCTACCAACACTCAAAAGCAAACGCACATGATTACTATTACCGGTTTCATTATAAGCCAAAGTATTAGCATCAGTCGTCGAGGCCGTACTGGTTCCCGTCCAGGCATTCGGAGTGCAAGACCCGGAGCAAGAATCAAAAGACAAAGTATAGCCGGTATAAGTACCGTCATCAGCATAAGCCGAGAATTGCGATTCAAACACCAAGTATGCATTTTTAATCACAACTCCCTGCTCCGCCAAACGAAAATTAAAAGCAGCAAAAGATTGATTGGTGTCTGATTGTTGTCCGGTCGTGCCGTCACCGGTAAAATTGCCAGCCGGAAAAACAACAGTTTTGGCACGAGCAAAATCAAGCGCATCGGAAGCAATTTGCCAGTTTCGAATTTCTGACATCAGACTTCCGATATCAGACTTTAATTGAAAAGGGCCTGATAGAAAAAAATCAGGCGAAGTGTCAGGCGCGTCAAAAGCATAAGAAAGAATCAGTTTTTCTCCTTTTTTTAATTTAACTCCGCTCCAGGTCAAAATTTTTGAGTCATTGACTATGCTTTCTTTTAATTCAACATCAAGATTTCTAAAATCTTTTTCATTATTTTCAGCCTGAGGCTGAATTTTTAATTGATAATTGTTAATTTTAAAAAGCTGTGGCACAACTTCAGTCATATCTCCATCAAAATCTTCATTCGCCATCAAATTAACATGCATTACATAAGGAAATTTCGGATTGATTCTCGTCGGCCCCTCGCGCTCAATATCAAAAGCCTGCTTGTCACGAACTTCAAACGAATCACTGATTGTTCGCTCACCATTCGAAGTATGGGCAATCAACTTGACCGTATATTTACCGATTTGTTTCAAATTAGCTAATTTGGCAAAATAATCCGGCTTGTCGATTACATTATCCGGTCCGCATTCCGGATTTTTTTGAATCAAAACTGTGGACTTTCTGCCTAGTGGGTTAGGTAATTGCCGATTTAACAACGAAAATTTTGATCGACCCAACGCCGTCCCTAGAAAAACCGTTGAACCGTCTGGAGCAATAACATCCATATCCATATCCGCTCCGCAAACCGTATGACCCTCATCATCGACCACGCCCATGCTAAAATCAGCCGTATCACCCACATTATATATCGATTTATTAGAATTGAAAGCCAGAACACCCCAAGTAAAATCCTGAGTCATAATTACCCCTTCGCTGCCAGTAATTTGCGGATCAGAAATGCGAAAATTAACCCTATATTTTCCAGGACGAAAATCGCGCGGTCGACTCTCGAGCACCAATTTGAATTTGCCGTTCTTTTCATATTGGACATTGCGACTGTCAACAGCGATTTTTTTACCAGAAACAGCATCAACTACTTCTTGCTCAATCTTGATATTTTTGTAATCATCAACAAAAAAAGATCGAGCAAAAGCCCCGATCTCTCCAAGGAAATTTCTTTTCTTCTTAAATTTAAACTCCATATTCGCCCCCTCCTGACCCGCAAAATCCTGTCCGCCTGACAATAACTTCAATTCATAACCGCCACTATTTTCTGCACCGGCTCGAATCGCAAAAATTATCAAAAGCAAAAAAACCAAACTTACCAAACAAAACAAGCCAATCTTGCGACCGCGACCGACTAAAAATTTAAATTTTTCACGAAAAAGCATGGGCGAAAAATACAACAAAAACAAACCGAATTCTCCAGGTTTGTTTTGTTTTTGTTTTTATCTAATTTTAGAGAAAATAGTTATCCACATTTTCTCTATAATTTTTGTTTTTATGAGTATATTATAACATAAATAACACGGATCATACAACATAATTATGCAACAAAAAAAGTGATTCTTTGGAAACACTTTTTTGCGTAAATAACTTGTAATTTTTAATTGCGCGAAGCACCCTATTCCCCTCCGTCATCGTTACGCCAGCGATAATGGAACTGTCTTAAAAATATTTTTTCTATTTTATAAAATAAAGAATAATTATCTTCATCGCTTCGCGCCGCATCACTAACGCTGTATAAGCTGGCATCATATTCTATGCCCGTATTTCCAAAATCTTTATTAAAAATCAAATTAAAATCTAGGGTACAAGTATTGGCTGAACAATTCGCCGAACAAGTCCCCAAAGAAACAGCGCCCAAAGCATCACTGCCTGTTTCCGTAAATTGATTAGTGGCCTGGTTCCAATTAAATTCCAAATCTTGATAAGGACTGACATTGTCGGTATTATCAGCTAAACGCAGTTTAACATTATCAAGCGACGCCCAACCGTTATTTTCCGACACTACTGCTCGAAATGTCCATTCGTCGCTGCCGGCCAACGCCGTTTTAGTGGAAGTAGCATTAATAAAAGTCAAAGAATTATTAAAAATCGTATTGTGGGTTTTGGCTGTCATTTCTGTGGTAGAAATTTTATTTCCATATTTATCATAAGCCCAAATATTAAAAACATAGTCCGTATCTGGATCAAGACCAGAAACAACCGTGGAGGTTGCTCCGGAATAGCTGTAGGCATTGAGAACGGTCAAGTCATGCTCCGTATCAGTTTCCGCTACGCCGCTAATTCCTTCTTTGTAAAAAATCTTATACGCGTTAGTTGTTGGTTCATTGGTATCTACGGCCGGACTGGTTGTGGCAAAAATCAAAACAATACTGTTGGTTGTTACGCCACCATTTATCAAAGAACCAGGCACAGTCGGATTAACATTATCAATCACAATTGTCGAAGTTGCCACAATCGGCTGAATGTCATAATAATCTCGCACAATTGTTCGTATGCAATAAATACCGTCTCCACTCGGTAAATCATTTTTACCAAACCAGTCAAAATTAAGCGTATTACTTCCCGGAGATGTGATAATGAAACTAGATGTTGTTCCGATCTGATACGCGCGCGCGTTAGAAATTGATGGCGCACCCCAATCGGCTTGAATATTTGCTTGATTTTCATCCAACGTAGGTATTGATACCTCTCCGGAAAAATCACAATCCGATCCGCTGACATAATCAACTTTGGCAGTAACCATGTCATGATTATTGGCATCATCAACCTCGATCGATAAATCAACTATTCCACTTGTATCGCTTCTTTGTAAAAGCGGAAGATTAAAACTAACTGTCGGCGGATCATTGGTAACAATATCTACTCGACTGGAACTAGCCTTGTTGCCATAAGTATCATAAGCCCAAATCGCGAAACTATAAGTAGTACTGCCAGTTAGTCCCGTGATGGTGGTGGTGCTTACGCCAAGAAAATTTTTATCACCTAAATAATTTTTAGTTGATGACGATTGCACGCTGTCGCTTTCCACCGGATCGGTGCCGTCATATTGTTTATAAAATATTTTATATTCCACAAAATTAGTTTCCGTTGTCGTCGCTCCCAGATTTAAAGTTATTGCTGTTCCGGTGCGTCCATTCAGGCTCAATCCTCCCGGTGCGGTTGGTTTTTTATTATCAAGATAAAGAGTGGTTGTTGCTGGCACTAACTGATCCAAGTAAAGATCATTAACTGTTAAACGCAAACAATAATCCCCTTCTGCTTGCGGCAAATCAGATTGACTCAACCAAT
>Ga0233425_10002305_pt1 | contig 38143 bp, 26 predicted proteins | sample Watercolumn_Towu_2_FD_181712 | JGI IMG/M metagenome (GOLD analysis project Ga0233425, IMG submission 181712) | Freshwater microbial communities from Lake Towuti, South Sulawesi, Indonesia - Watercolumn_Towuti2014_140_MG | ecosystem: Environmental > Aquatic > Freshwater > Lake | place... | reverse complement strand
CACCAATCAGTTCCGCCGCAAACTGCGAGAACTCTATATGAACCAGCAGCTCCGCAAGGGGTTCACTCGGCCGCTCGGCGTCGACCGAGCGGAATGAGGGGTTACGGGTTACGGGGAACGGGGAACAGGGAACGGGTTACGGGGAACGGGGAACAGGGAACAGGGAACGGGTTACGGGTAGGCGGCGAAATTACAGGATTGAGGCGCAAACATGAGAGTTGCCGTTGCGCGCAGCAAACCTGTACTCCCCTCGCCACCGGTATGTCCGGGGGAGAGGGGCCGGGGGTGAGGGGGGCGGAGTGGACGTTGCGCTACGCGACCGGACTTTTGGCGACAGCACTCGGCATAACCAAGCAAGGCAAGGTCGCGAAATGGCCGGTAGCGTTGCGCTACGTCGCGTCCGATCCCCTCACCCCCGATCCCCTCTCCCAGGAAATACCTGGGAGCTCTGGTGGGCCTCGGAGTACCTCGACCCACCCTACAGACTCTCGGAATCCGATCGCGCGAAAACGGCATGTCGCGCGCAACACGTTTCCCAGCGATCAATGAAGACTCTTTATCAGCCCAGGTGAGGGTACTCCCGAGCCTGTGTTCTGGCAGCAGCCACGCTGGGCTCAGCGACGTATATCGAGGGGCAGCTGGGGCAAGATGCCCCAGCCACGCCGGTCCAAGCCACACGCCTGCCCCAGCCACGACTGGCTCAGCCACACGCCGGTCCCAGCTACTCACTCCACCGGAAGCAGCCTGCCCTAATCGACTGGGACCAGTTTAAGCAGATCGGCGGGACGAGCGGCAATTCCGCCGCGGACCACCAGCTCGATCCGTCGCGTATTGCGGATATCGGCCAGCGGGTCGGCGTCAAGCACCACCAGATCGGCAAGTTTCCCCGGCGCGATCGATCCCAGGTTGTTCTGCTGGCGTAACGCCATGGCGTTGTGCAGCGTCGCCGCGCGAAGGGCTTCCGCGGAAGTCAAACCCGACTCCACCAACATCTCCAGTTCCTGGTGCAACGAGAAACCGGGCGTGCATTGCGGTTCGGGTGTGTCGGTACCCGCCAGCAACAGCACGCCTTCACGCGCCATCCGCCCGACCAGTTCCTGAAACTTGCCAAACTCGCGGCGCCGATCTTCCAGCGGTCCGCCTTGCGGGCAGCCGGTGCGGGCAAGGTAAATTGGCCAGAATTCGCGCAACCGCTGGGGCGCCAATTGGTTGTCGGGATGGTCGCGAACCGCGGGCACGTCCGGCAGCAGAATCATGTTGCGAAAGACGGCCAGCGTCGGATCGACAAACACTTTGCGGCGGGCCAATTCCGCGATCAACGCTCGGCAAAGCGGATTGTCCAGATCGACGCGACCGCGAATCCCCGGCTCACGCGCCACCTCGGGCGGAATCACGTAGTTGAACACCGACCAGATATGCTCCAGGCAATCGATGCCGTCGGCGACGGCATCTTGAGCCGAATAGGCGCCCAGGTGGGCCGTAACAAACATCCCCCGGCGGTGCCCCTCTTCAATAATCGACTTGCCGATCGGGCGACTGGTACCGGCATAGATTTTCAACGTCGATACCTGCCAGCGGCTGAGGTCGTCGAGCAACGGCGGCACCTGGGACGGATCGGTCAGCCCCTTGCCGATATCCCGATGGATCGGCGGATCGGCATCCAGCAACGGACTACAGGTAAATACGCGGGGGCTGGTCGCGGGTTGTCGCTCGGCCAGCCGCGCCACCAGGGTCGCTGCGACAATCTCGTCGCCCGTGCTGCGAACCGCGGTCACGCCGGCCGCCAGAAACAACGGCAGAAGCTCGTCGCCCGTCATGTTGGCAAAGTCGCTGATATGGACCAGGTGCACGTGCGCATCGATCAGTCCGGGAATCACGAATTTGTCTCGTCCATCGACCCGAACCGCCGCCGCCGAAATGTCGCTCGGCTGGTCCGCTCCGGCAACCGACACGATCCGTTCGCCGCGGATCAAAATCGTGCGACGCGGCAGCATTTGACCCGACACCGGATCGAAGACCGCGCAGCCGGTGATGACCAGCTCCCGCTCCTGGGCAAGTGAACTCTGGTTCAGCAAACCGAAGACGAAGAACAACGCGATTCGCAGCGCCCCGGCAACACACGATGGGAGTTTCTTCATGGAGGTACCCCATGGTGCGAATGGAAAAAGGGAACGCGGTCTGGGGCGAATGGGAAGGGGAGGCTCAAAACAGAAAAAGGGAAGGGACCGATTGCTCGACCCTTCCCTTGTCGGTTCGCATTCCGGTTGATCGCGATGTTACTTACCTTCAGCGACCTTCCATTCGTATTCCACGTTGCCCTTCTTCTTGCCTTTGTTGTCGCATTCGGTGTAGGTGACCTTGATCTCTTCAAAGTTCAGCGACATCGCTTCGGACGGCTTGTCCTCGCTGCCGCCACTGACCGAGTACGAACTGACCATCACGTCCTTCAACTCGTAAGCGTAATAGGTGACACGCCCGGAATCGGTGTAGCTGGCGGTCGTGTGGATTTCGACCTTGGGAAACACTTTGCCCTTCGCCAACGCCTCGGCCAGCTTGGGGCTGGACTTGTCGAGCAGTTTCGAGATTTGAATGTCCTCGAACTGCGTGTCACCGCGCCGACGAGCGGTGCTGGTGGCACCGCCACCGATTTTGTGAATCACCTGTGCGAAACTCAACAGGTCGCACCAGCCTTTGTGGTCCTTGTCCTGAGCTTCCCCGTCCACCCCGTCAAACTTGATGAAAGCAGCCATCGCTTTCTCCTTACCTGAAAAAGTAACTATTCTGACCGTTGATTGATCGACAGCAGCGTTGATTTCTTCCGTTGTTGTTGACCGTCGGATGCGTCCGACAGTTACGTTCTCGCGATCTTACGCCTTTGGTTGCGTCCTTTTTCAGAATTTTCACTGGTTTGCTTGAGCAACGGCCTATTTCGCGGTAATTCAGCTGATTTCGTAGGCAAATCTCCCGTCGGCTGCCACTGCAATTCGCACAAAATTAATAGATTTTCCATCCGCGATCCGGGACAGGAACTCGGCCGACAGTTCCGGAAGCAGACTGCCGTTCAGAATGTGGTCCACATTGCGGGCGCCGGTATCGACTTCGGTACAGCGATCGGCGACCGCCTGGATCAGTTCCGGGGCGAATTCCATCCTGGCCTTGTAGTTTTCCTGGACGCGCCGGCGAATTTTCCCCAGTTTCAATTCGACGATCTTCTTCAACACATCGTCGGTAAGCGGGAAATACGGCACCACCGTCAACCGGCCGAGAAATGCCGGCTTGAACGTCTTCAGCAGTTCCGGGAAAAGGGCCTCCGCCAGTCCCGCCGAATCGGGTCGCGTATCGGGATCGGCACAAATCCGCTTCACCAGTTCGGAACCGGCGTTCGTCGTCATCAGGATCACGGTGTTCTTGAAGTCGATATCGCGGCCCTCGCCGTCCTTCATCATTCCTTTGTCAAACACCTGGTAAAAAATATCCTGCACGCCGGGGTGAGCTTTCTCCATTTCATCCAGCAGCACCACGCTGTACGGTTTGCGGCGCACCGCCTCCGTCAATACGCCGCCCTCGCCGTAGCCGACATAACCGGGCGGGGATCCCATCAGCAACGAAACTTTGTGCTCTTCCTTGAATTCCGACATGTTAATGACTGTCATGTTCTGTTCGCCGCCGTAAAGCAGGTTCGCCAGGGTAATGGCGGTTTCCGTTTTCCCGACGCCGCTGGTGCCGGCCAGCAGGAAGACGCCGATCGGTGTGCGCGGGTCGGCGAGATTGGCGCGGGAAGTGCGAATCCGCTGCGCGATCGCCTCCAGAGCGTGCGATTGGCCGATAATCGCCTCCTCCATATGATCCTTGAGCTTCAGGATCGTGCGCACCTGGTCGGCGACCATCCGTTTGAGCGGGATGCCGGTCCAGGCCGAAACCGTTCCCGCCACCGCCTGGGCATCGACGCAGACATGCACCAGCGGTTCGTCCGCCTGCAGCGCTTTCAATTCCGCCTCGGCCGCATCCAGCTCCTTCCGTGCTTGCTGGCGCTGCTCCGCAGTCAGCGGCGCTGCCGCTGCCGGCGCCGACTCCGACGGTACCGGGGGTGCGCCAGGTGCCGGGGGTGCCGGAGGTGCCGGGGGTGCCGCGCCCGACGCAGCCACGCCGGGCGCCGCCGCCGGGCCGGTCGCGGCGGCATCCGCAGCGGCCGACTTCATCGGCAGAGATTTGCCGGTCAGCGTTCCGTAAAGCGAAAGAACGTGGGCGACCAGTTCCTTTTCCTTGGCCCAGCGCTCGTTCAAGACCGTCAGCTCGGATTCGGCCGCAGTCAACGATTTTTCCGATTCGGCGATTTTCTCGTCGTGACTAATGCCGGTTTCCGACTCCCGCCGCAGTATCTCCAGGCTGATCTTCAACTGGTCGATCCGTCGGCGGCAATCTTCGATCGGCGCGGGCGTCGCCGACTGGCTGATACCGATCCGAGCGCAGGTCGTATCCAATACGCTCACCGATTTGTCTGGAAGTTGCCGGCCCGTGATATAGCGATCGCTGAGTCGCACCGAATCGACGATCGCCTCTTCGCGAATCCGTACCCCGTGGTGCTTTTCCAGCGTACCGACGATGCCGCGCATCATGGCGATCGCCGCCGCCTCGTTCGGCTCGTCGACCTTGACTACCTGAAATCGGCGGGTCAACGCGGCATCTTTTTCAAAATACTTTTTGTACTCGGACCAGGTGGTCGCGGCGATGGTCCGCAATTCGCCGCGCGCCAGCGCCGGCTTCAGCAAATTGGCGGCGTCGCCCTGCCCGGACTGGCCACCCGCGCCGATCAACGTATGCGCCTCGTCGATAAACATGATGATCGGCGTCGGCGAAGACTTGACCTCGTTGATCACCGACTTCAATCGGTTTTCGAACTCGCCCTTCACCCCCGCACCGGCTTGCAGCAGGCCGAGGTCCAGCGATCGGATCGAAACGTTGTGCAGGATCTGCGGGACGTCTCCGGCGGCAACCCGCAGCGCGAAGCCTTCCACGACCGCCGTTTTGCCGACACCCGCCTCGCCCGTAAGAATCGGGTTGTTCTGCCGCCGACGGGTGAGAATATCGATGATCTGTCGGATCTCCGGGTCCCGGCCCACGACCGGATCAATCTTGCCCGCCTTCGCCTGTGCCGTCAGATCGATCGTGAACTGGTCGAGTGCCGGAGTCTTGGTCGGACCGCGCGACGGTCCCGGCGCCCCAGGCTCGCCGCCCGCCGCATCAGCGCCCCCCGATCCGCCCGCCGCGTAGACGCCGTCGTCGGCGTACTCGTCATTCTCCTCGGAACGATCGGCGATCGACGCGAAATGTTCCCGCAACTTCGCGTAGTCGATCTTCGCCAGTTCCTCGGAAATTCGATTCGGCTTGTATGTACGCAGCTCGTCCTTGCCCGACATCAACGCCATCAACAAGTGCCCGGATCGAATCTTGCGCAGACCAAAATCGACCGATGCCAGCAACCACGCGTCGCGCACAAACTGCACCAGATCGGGGCTCAGCGAAACGTCCCGCGCGTTTCCCCGCTTGAAGCCGTCAATCGTCCTGGTCAGGTCCGACAGCAACCGCGCCGTGTTCACGCCAAACTGCTTGCAGATCAAGGGGAAGTCGGTATTCGGCGTTTCGGTCAAGCGAGCCAGCCAATGTTCAAGTTCCACCTCGTAGTTCGTGCGCATCTTGGCCATGCCAATCGCGCCTTCCAGGGACTTGTGGCAGGTTTCGTTCAGACGTTTGAACAATTCGGCAAGGTTGACTTGCACCATGGTCGAGCCTTTCGGAGATGGGCAAAAACAGTGACGCAGCCGTTCGCGGCGATGTCCGTTCCTGAGCATCCGCGAAACAGTCCGATGCGTAGTTATACAGAAGGCGCAAAGTCTCGGCGACCAGTCCGCGTCGAACGCCGGAAACTCGCTCGGGGCAGGAGGGTTCGGCGCCGCGGCGCGGTCGAGGTCGCGTTGAGACAGGATCGACGATGATGAGGCTATCGCAGTCCCGGGGACTTTTCCTGGCCCGAACCGGCCGGCGCCGCGAGCCATTTTTTCCAGCCAATTGGCTGCGTCCAGGCTTGCCGCTTTTGACCCTCGTAGACGGGACGGTCCGGCGGCTGGCTGCTGCTGATCGTCGCCCGTACGTATAGCTCGTCGCCCGACAGCCCGTAGCTGGCCTCCAACCCTTCGACGCGCGCCAGGACCTGGCCGATCTCCGGCGAGTATTGCCGGGTGGCATGCAGTTCCTTGCCCGCTTCGTCCAATACCGGTTGGCCGGTAAGATCGACGCCGCGCCGCGTTCCAATGAACTCCGTCACGAACGTCGCCCCTTCCCGCGGGCGTATCTTGATCGATAAGCGACCTGCCGACTCGTCGATCGTCAGTTGCTCCAGTTCCACGCCGCTGGAAGCATAAAAATCTCCCGCATGGATCGCCTCCATCAGCCGCGTGCCGGTCAGCTGTGGAGCGCGGACCATGATCCAGCCTCGCCCTGTAATCGCGCCACGCTCCGCGAAGTAGTTATGGCTGTCGTCGGTCGCAAGACCGTACAGGGGCGCCAGTTTCGCCCCCGCGATACGCAGCGAGTTGGCGATATCCCACATGCGGTCCATCGAAACATGACGCGGATCACCCAACTGATTCACGCTGGGGTGCCCGTTGTAAATCTCGAAAAACCGCTCCTCCACCACCGCCGCCATGTCTTCGGCGGTCACCGCATAACCGTAGTTGGGGTGGTTCAGGTGCCCCAGCACCGTTCGGCCGAGCGTCGCGCCGTGCTCGGCGATCGCCTGCAGATTGTTGCTCATCACCTCGCGCACACTCTTGCCGCCCCGCGGTCGGATCAGATCGTCGATGTGCGTCGCGTTGATATGGATCGGCAGGCTCTCAAAACTATCGGTGACTTCCTCACCCTGTAACAGGATGAACTCACCCGGCCGTTCGAACATCCCGCGAAATTCCCGCAGCGTCTTCAGGCGCACCTCCTGCTTCCCTTCCACCTCCCGCGTCTCCACCCAATCCGGGCCGAACCGCTGCCGGCACCGCTCGATCGCTCCCTCCGCGCCCCGCTTGACCAGTGTCGCCTCGCTCACCCACTTCGAACCGGTGCTGAGGATGTTATGGTCCGATAATGCCAGGAACTGGTACCCGTTCCGCGCGTACCAGTCGCAGATCATCTCGGGAAAATCATCCCCGTCGCTCCATAACGAGTGCGTATGCAGATTACCGCGATACCAGCGCGACGCCCCGCCCGGCGACTCCTCACCGGACAAGCGAATCTCCCCCAGCAACAGCATCAGAACGAGCATCGCCCAACCGTGTGGCCAGCACGACTGCCCGCAACGAAGCAACGCGGTTCGCATCGGAAATTCCCTCGCGCCAATAAGTACTCGGTGAATCAACTCCCACCGCGGCCGAACACGAAGTCGCTCGATTCTGGCCTGCCCCGCCTCCGATCGCAACCCCCGGGCCCGTAATCGCAGTTGGATCGGTAACCACAGAACACGTCAATCGTGAAACGCGATTTGAGTGATTTGAGGTAGTCAACCGGCTCCAACTGCCAGAGCACCTTACGGCGCAAACGATGAGAGTTGCGTTGCGCGCAACGAACCTGTACTCCCCTCGCCCTCGGTATGTCCGGTGGAGAGTGGTCGGGGGTGAGGGGGGACGGAGTCGACGTTGCGCTACGCGACCGGACTTTTGGCGACTGCACTCGGCATAACCAAGCAAGGCAAGGTCGCGAAATGGCCGGTAGCGTTGCGCTACGTCGCGTCCGATCCCCTCTCCCAGGAAAATACCTGGGAGTTCTGGTGGGCCTCGGAGTACCTCGACCCACCCTACAGGCTTGCCAGGTCCTCTCTCGGAGTCCGATCGCGCGAAAACGGCATGTCGCGCGCAACACGTTTCCCGCCGATCAATGAAGACTTTTTATCAGCCCAGCCCGCGCCGGTCGCAACGCCACGCCGCTACCGACGGCGCTTGCGCGGCCCGCTTATCGAATCGAACTGCTCGCTCAGCCACGCTCCCAGCCACGCGTCGGCTCGATGCTCATCCCCTTGTCGGAAGACCTGATCGGCTCGGGAGCCAACGTGGTGCTCGAACCGCGTGCGCCGTACGCCCGCCGTTAGCGTCTCGGCCATCACGCCATGTTCGTCGTGGTCGAGACCGAGCACGTGACCCATTTCATGCATGACGGCGGTGAGCAGGTCCATGCGGTTCTGCTCCCCTTGGTTGCCTGCCAACTTGAACTCAAAGTCGTCGCGGGGCGCCGGGTCGACGTACCAGCCCCAGCCGGCCGCATCGCGATCGAGGGTGATCGAGGTCCCGCTGGCCAAGCCCAGGTAGTTGCCGGCCAAGTTGGCCGTGCTCACGCGCAAGCCCGAAAACCGCACGGGATCGACGCCCATCGACTGCCAGCGGGCTTGCGCCGCGGCGACGATGGGGGCGATCATGGCGTTGGTGATGGTGGCGCCAGAGGGCGCGCCGGGGCCCGGGGTCGCAGCCAGGAGCGGCGAGTCGCCCAGGTAGCGGGCCACAAGGGCGTCGCTTTGCGCGCCGGCGTAGTAGGTCGTGCCGGCCAGCACGATCTTGCCATCCGACTGCAGCGCCAGGTCGAACGCGCGATCATTGCCCGTGCCGATCGGCGTCGTGGTCGTTCCGCCAACGCCAAACGTCACGTCGGCCGCGCCCGTGTCGAGCAATCGGCTCACAAACAGGTCGTCGTTGCCTGAGACCGTGACGCTGCCGGCCGCGACGATCTTGCCATCGCCCTGGACAGCAACCGCCTGGGCATAGCCCTGCGTACCGGCCAGGCCGTCGCCATCGAATGTTAGATCGAGCACACCGCCGGTCGTGTACCGCAGCACCTGACCGCCGGCGCCGTCGGTTCCGCCGCCCGCCACGATCTTGCCGTCTGCTTGCAAGGCCACGCTGAACAGATAGTTGTCCACGCCGCCATTGTCCGTCTCAACGATGCCGCCGGTGCCAAATGTCGAATCGAGGCTGCCGTTGGTGTTGTAACGCAGCAAGGCGAAGTTCGCCGTCCCGTCGCCGCCAAACCCGATGCCGCTCGATCCCGCCACGACGATTCTGCCATCATTTTGGATCGCAAGTGCCCAGGCCGAGTCATCCGCATTGGCCGAATCGCCAGCGTGGGTGATGTCGGTAACGACTTTTCCGTCGCCATCAAACGACGAGTCAGGCGTACCGTTGGAATTCAGCCGGGCGACTATGATTTTGCCCGAGGTATTGTTGCTGTTGGTGGTGCCGCGGCCGACAATCACAATCTTGCCGTTGGCATCGATCGCCACATCCCTTCCCACATCCGTATTCCCGCCGAAATCGATGGTGGTCGTACCGGTGCGGGTCGTTCCCTTCTTAATGTCGCCAAACGTCGTGTCCAACGTCCCATTGGAGTTGTAGCGGGCAACGCCGACATTGCCATTCTTGTTGGCGTTTTTGCCAAGCACGGCGTGCCCCACGGCGACAATCTTGCCATCGGCCTGCACAGCCAGGGCCTGAATCTCGTCAAAATTGTTGCCGGCGAAGTCGGTCGTCACGCGGCCGTTGGTACCAAACGAGGTATCGAGCGAGCCGTTAGCGTGGTACCGCGCCAGGGCGAAATCGGTCGGCACACCGAATGCACCACCGGTCGATCCTCCCACGACGATCTTGCCGTCGGCTTGCACGGCGACCGCGCGGCCTGTGTCGTAGCTTGTGCCAAAATCGGCCGCCAGCCAGCCGTCCGCATCGAACGTGGCATCCAGATCCCCGGCCAGCAATGCACGCGTCTCCAGCGATTCGAACCGGAACGCGTTCTGTCGAGATTGACGACGATTCTGACTGCGGGACTTTGATTGTCTGAACATGAAATGTCTCCGAAAAATTAGGGATAAATGAATTCGTCTTCATCGGCCGGTCGCAAGATCGCCGCCGGTGCAAGTTATTGAGTCAAGCGGCGGCGAGCCGCGATCGATTTCTGGCCGAACTGTTCGACCCAATAGGCCAGCGCCGCTCGGAGCGCGTCGTCGGCGTCAGGCGTGCGGCGTGTCGCCGTGGCCAGGCTCTCGTACATCACGTCGTCGGACGAGTCGTCATGACCCAGGCCCAGCACGTGTCCCATTTCGTGCATCACGACCGTAAGCAGATCGATGCGATTCTGTTCGCCTTGATTACCGGCCGTGCGAAACTCGGAGTCATCGCGCGGCGTGGCATCCACAAACCAGCCCCAGCCGGCCGCGTCGCGATTAAGGGTGATCGTGCTGCCGCTGGCCAGGCCCAGGTAACGGCCGGCCAGGTCGGCCGTCGTCACGCGCAGGCCGGCAAAGCGAGAGGGATCAACGCCCAGCGACTGCCACCGCGCCTGCGCCGCGGCGACGATGGGTGGTAGCATGGCGGCGGTGATCGCGCTGCCGGCGGGTGCGCCAGGGCCATTGGCGGCAGCCAGCAGGGGCGAGTCGTTCAAATAGCGGCTAACGTAAATTATCCGGCTTTGGGGTCCGGCCATGACGATTCGTTCGTCGGGTGTGAAAATAATGGAGCGTTCAACGGGTGCAGTCGCATCAAACGGTAGTATGCCGCCCGTCCCATACGTTGAATCCAGCGACCCATTCGCATTGAGTCGCAAAAGGCTTATCGGTGCAGCGGAACCACCAATTGCCACACTGCCCATGAGGATCTTGCCGTCGGCCTGAACCCGCAAACCATGCACACCGTCGTAGGTGAAAACGTCGGAAACCCGGAGTATGACGATTCCGTCTCCGTCAAATGTCGGGTCCAAAGCACCATTAGCAGCCAGGAGGCGGACCACTCCAATATTGCCCGAACCCGCTAGGGCCTGCCCCGCCGCCAGAATGTTGCCGTTCCCATCGAACGCCAGTCGATTGGGTGCCGACGAAGTGCCTGCATATGCAGCAGGATAAACCTCCAGCGAGACCAGGCCTCCGTTGCCAAATGACGTGTCCCGCGTACCGTTACTGTTATAGCGTTCGAAATAGAATCCCGAGTACGGGTCGGTCTGCGAAAGCGGATTGCCGTTACCCAACACCACGATTTTTCCATCGCCTTGAATTTCCAAGTCAACCGGATTAAACGTCTCCGGTGCGCCTACTGCGATTCCGTCGCCGTCAAAAGTACTGTCCAGCGAGCCATTGATGTTGTAGCGAACCACAGCATTGTTGAAGCCGCCAGCGCCATCCGCTTTGGTAGCCCCGACGACAATTTTCCCATCGGCCTGAAACGCAAGCGTCCCTCCCGAGCTGATCTCATCACCGCCCACGTTAGTCGTCACAAAGCCAGCCGAGCCAAACGACGCGTCGCGCGCGCCATTGGCGTTGAATCGGGCCACAAATCGGTCTTTGTCGGCGGATTGGGGCTTTCCCGCCTTGAAGTCGTGCGCGGTGGTAGCTGTGCCTGTAACGATGATCCTACCGCTGGAATCAAACGCAATGTCGGACGCCAAAATGTCGGCGACTACTTTTTTGTTTTTTATCGTAATCGCTGGAATTTCGAGCAACACCGTGCCATTGGTCCCAAATGTCGTGTCGATCGAACCGTCGAAGTTCCAACGAATCAACTTCAATTCGGAATTGTAGTCGCCGACCGAAGTGTCGTACCTCATGGTCGTGGCGATCACAACCTTTCCGTCCGGCTGTACCGCGGACAGGAGTCGATAAGGCACCCGATCCTGCACGCCGGTCTCGACGACCCCGTCGCCGCCAAACGACAGATCCGGATCTCCCGTGGCCAGCATAACGCGGGACTCGAGCGCCTCCACGCGAAGGCGGGATTCCGTTCGGGAAGGATGTCGTCGGCGGTTGGCGTGGGAGCGGTTGTGTTGTCGCGTGCGTGTTGGCATGGTTGAAACCCTTATCAATTGCACATTGGAGCGTAAAAGACTGAAACGCCCGCAGCGCGGGCGCACTCCTCCATTGGGAGTAACTGCAAAATGGATCGCGGGGAGGACTGGGAAATTCGAAAAAGGTGAAGGTTAAAAAGGGAAAGGGAAACACTCATTCCGCGCGGCGAGCGTTCGGGAGCGGGCGGACATGAGACTGGACCTGGGAGTTCTGGTGGGCCTCGGAGTACCTCGACCCACCCTACAGACTTGCTTCTGGTGGGCCTCGGAGTACCTCGACCCACCCTACAGGCTTGCCAGGTCCTCTTGCGGCCCCTTCGGCAACCCTCATCACCGGGGCCGAAAATACCGATAAGTACCGATGTGATGGGCTGTAACTATGGTTACCCAATGTGAAGTTGGCATGCGGCGCTCCCGATGGCTAGGCATATATCTCGTTTCGCGATTGCCACGGCAATCCTCTGGGGCTTGATTGCCGGCAACCTGGAAGCTGGGAACCCGCTGCAAACGAACGATCCTGAAACGCCAGGACAAAACGGCTGGGAGGTCAACCTGTTGCAGAGCATGCGGTTCACTCGCGCGGCATTCGGCCAGGCACTGCCGCTGCTCAATATCAACTACGGCCACCAGGAAAACGACCAGTGGAAGATCAGCATCCCCGTGATCGAGCTTGATCCGCATCCGGGTGGTCGGCACTGGGGAATTGGCGACATTCAACTCGGCTGGAAGTATCGCTTCCTGGAAGAGGCGGATTACGGCATCCAGGCGTCCATCTATCCGCAGCCTCTGCTGCCAACGGGACAGGAAGACCTCGGACTTGGCAACGGAAGAGTGGAACTATTTCTACCGTTGAGCGTGGGCAAGCACTTTTTGGACGACAAGCTGTTCGTGTACGGCGAGGCCGCACACAACGTCGTCTTCGAGGACGTGCTCCGTGATTCATGGTTTTTCGGCATCGCGGCGGAATGGCAGATCACGGAGAAAATCGAACTCGTGGGAGAACTCGCCGATCTTGTGGTGCCTGACGCGACCGGTCCGGACGATCCGTTCTTCAACCTCGGCTTCAACTACCAATTCTCCAAACACGTAGCGCTGCAAACCGCCTTCGGCCGGAGTCTTGGCAACGAGACCGATGGACGGTCGTATTTTTCGAGCTATGTGGGATTGCACATTACCTGGGGCGGCGGCGGTGGCGACACAGAGGGCGACAGCATACGCTGCAGGTGTCGGCAGCCGTCATTGATTGCAAGCCTGCTTCGCCGCTAAACGCGGGCCCTGATAGCAAACAGGCTGAGGGTCATCCCGGTTTGGTTGACGCCGTTTCCTCCGGCGGCTTGATGCCTCGAAAGGCAAAGTACAAGGCTACGTCGTAGACGATCTTCAGACTGGCCCCAGCGATCAGCGGGGCAGCCAGCGACGACTGCTCCATGAACAAGCCCGCAAGGCCCGGGGCGGCCGCCCAAGCCGCCATGCGCACCAGGTTGGTGATCCCCGAGGCGATGGTCCGCTCCTCGGGACGGACGATGGCCATGATATACGACTGGCGCGTCGGGACGTCCATCTCCACGAGCGATTCACGCAGCACAAACAGGATCGCGGCGACCGGAAAACTCGGCGCGAATGCGACGGTGACGAGCAGCAGGCTGGATGGGATGTGCGTGAATACCATCGTATTTACCAGGCCGATTCGGCTTGCCAGCCAGGCCGCCCCAAGGTGGCTCACGGCATTGGCGATGCGAGCCACGAAGTACAACGCCGCGATCAAGGTGGGCGCGGCATGGAATCGTTCGATGAAGAAGTAACTCACCAAGGTCGTCGTCAAGAACCCGCCACCCAAGGCGTCGACAACAAACAATGCCGAGAGCTTTCCCAGCACGCGCCACGAACCGGGCGAGACACGCGTTCCCGGACTGCCGTGTGGTGGCTCCACCGCGGGAGATAGACGGGCATACGCAGCCAGGCTGATCAACAACAACGCAGCGTAACCAACCAGGGTCATTTGATAGGCGGACAGGTGGGTGGCGGTCGGCTTGTGCCCGTCCGCCATAACGAATGCCGGCAGGCCGGCGGCGAGCGACCCCAGGGCGTGGCCCACATCCTGAACGACGTTGTAGATGGCGTAAGCTCTCGTCCGCTGTCGATCCGTGGACACGGCGGCGAGAATCGCCTGATCGAGGATCAACGCCGCGCCGCGATCACGGCCCATTCCGTTGAGCATGCCAACCAATGCCGATCCACCAAGCAACCAGGGATGTGCCGTAAGTGCGACTCCGATCGCGCCGGCGATGCCCAGCGCGGAAATCAGAATCAGGCTGCGACGACGCCCCCAGCGATCCGCGCCGAACGTCGCCACGCATGACGCGACGGCAGCGCCGGCCAGACCGGCGGAAACAACGCCGCCAATCAGCGATGGCGTCAGCTCTCGCAGGGAAAGGTAGATGCCCATCACGACCGCAATCAGGCCCGTCCCGAAGGAACGAAGGAAGGCGATCGTGTAGAGCAGCCTCTGGTCCGACATCGTGCTGTTGGTTCCGGACTCCATCAATGCAGGGCGGATTGACCGCGCCGTCCCCGACCGCTACTATGTAACCAAGGTTACATGATCTCGCGCCTACGGAATGCCGTCAAGGGAGACGAACGGATGACGAGTTCGGATGCGACGAATATGCCCGCCAGCGAACCCACAGCGCCACCCCAGGAGGAATTGCGGCCAACGTACTCGCTCGGGCAGATCACGCGTTACGCGCTGTATCTGGGCACCTTCGGGTTTGGCGGACCGGTGGCGCTCGTCGGGTACATGCATCGCGATCTGGTCGAGCGGCGAAAGTGGATCACGGAGGCGGACTACAAAGAGGGGCTCACGCTGTCCCAGATCATGCCAGGCCCTCTGGCGGCGCAGCTCGCGATCTACCTGGGCTACGTTCATTACGGCCTGATCGGGGCGACGCTAGTGGGCGCGGCCTTCGTGTTGCCTTCGTTTGTGATGGTCGTCGCGCTGGGGTGGGCCTACAAGTTGTACGGCGGCCTGCCCTGGATGCAGGCCGTGTTCTATGGCGTCGGCGGATGCGTGATCGGGATCATTGCCCTCAGCGCCGTAAAGCTGACCCAGAAAACCATCGCCAAGAGCGCGCTGTTGTGGGGTATCTACCTGGTCAGCGCCGCGGCAACGATCATCACCGAGTCCGAGTCGATCTGGTTGTTCCTGGGAGCCGGGACATTGGTGTGGCTGGTGCGAACCCCGCCGCGATTCCTGCGGTTCGGCTCGACGGCCGCCGGCATCTTGCCGTTGGGCATGTCGCTACCCGGCGTGCCTGAAGCGGACTACAAGACCCTGGGACAGATTCTCCTGTTCTTCACCAAGGCGGGAGCCTTTGTCTTCGGCAGCGGACTGGCGATCGTGCCATTCCTGTACAGCGGCGTAGTGAAAGAGTACGACTGGCTGAATGACCAGGAATTCCTCGACGCCGTGGCCGTGGCAATGGTCACTCCCGGGCCGGTGGTCATTACGGTCGGGTTCATTGGGTTCCTCGTGGGAGGATTCAGCGGCGCGACGCTTGCGGCGGTCGGCACGTTCCTGCCGTGCTATTTGTTGACGGTAATTCCCGCTCCGTATTTCAAGAAGCATGGCAAGCGACCAGGGATTATTGCCTTCGTCGACGGCGTGACGGCAGCCGCTGTCGGCGCGATCGCCGGCGCAGTCGTAGTCTTGGGCCGCCGCACGATTCTCGAAGATTGGGCCCCGGATGTTTTCAAGCTCGCCGTGCTGCTGGCCACCATCGTCGTGTTGTGGAAGTTCAAAAAGATCCCGGAACCGATTCTGGTGGCGGTCGCTGCGGCGGCCGGATTGATTGTATACCCGTTGATGCACTGAAACGAAGCGGAAACGAGACAGCTCCATGACGAAATGGTTGCTCATGGTGTACCGAGTTCCCCGCGATCCGAGCGCCTCGCGAGTCTACGTGTGGCGCAAGCTGAAGCAGCTGGGAGCCGTGCCCTTGCAGGACGCTGCTTGGGTGTTGCCGGCCACGCCCCGCACGCAAGAGCAGTTCCAGTGGCTGGCCGCGGAAATCGTCGAGCTCGGCGGCGAAGCCACAATCTTTGCATCGGAAGTGCTGTTTGCCAGCGAAACGGATCGGCTGAGGGACGACTTCAACAAGCCGGTTCGCGACGCCTACGAGGACATCCTGAAAGCGTTGAAACGCAAGGATCGCGACCTGGCCGCCTTGTCGCGGGAGTTTCAACAGGCGCAGGCTCAGGACTACTTCCAACTCGAATTGGGGGCGGAGGTGCGAGCGAAACTGCTCGACGCACGAGGAGACAAAGACGCATGAAATGGGTCACCTGGGAAAAAGTCGGCGTGGACCGCATGGCGTGCGCTTGGCTGATTCGCAAGCGGATCGACGCGAAGGCCAAGTTCCTCTTCGTGCCGGTCGGCCAAACGAAGGACCTGCCCAAAGGAGCGGAGCCGTTCGATATCCCAGGAGTTCGACTCTCGCACCATCGGGGGCACTGTTCGTTTCACACGCTGCTCAAGGAATACAAAATCGATGACCGGGTGCTCGAGCGGATCGCTCGCATCATTGACGAAGCGGATACCGTGCAAGAGGTCTGCGTGGAGCCGGCGGCGGCGGGGCTGGACTTGATCTGCGAGGGGCTGCGGCTCATCAGCCCCAACGACGATGCGGCACTGGAACAGGGGGCCCTGATCTACGACGCCCTTTACGCGCGTTTGGCGGCGGACCGAGTGACGGGAGCCAAGCCATGAAATGGGTTACTCGCGAACGGGTAAAAGTGGATCGCGTCGCTTGTCCCTGGCTGATCCGCAAGTTCGTTGACGAGCAAGCGGAATTCCTGTTCGTGCCGGCCGAGCAGGTGCTCGTTGTGGCGGATCGGGAGGGGGCGATCCCGTTCGACGTGCCCAACGTCGAGTTCGGCCACCACGGCCAGGAGTGTTCGTTCGAAGCCATCGTCAAGAAACATGGCCTCGACCGCGATCCCGCATTGGCCCTCTTGGCAAAGATCGTCAATGGAGCAGACACGGACAATAGGCTCTGGAACCGTCCCGAAAGCGCCGGATTGAAGGCCATTGCCGAGGGCTTTCGGCACTTGGGCTTCCGAGACGATCACGAGCTGAACGCGGCGGAATGGATCGTGTATGACGCGCTTTACGCCTTCTGCCGCGAGCAAACAAAAGAAAGTTAGACCTCGGTTCCTCGTAACTGAAAGGAGCATTCCATGTCACAACCGAAGCGATTGAACCGCCGTCAGGTGCTGCAGACGGCCAGCGTCCTGGGAATCGGCGCGACGGCCTGTGCGTCGTCGAACGTGGCTGCGGCGGCGGGCCTGCCATTTACCGAGGGCTCGGGCCTGGTGACCGGCCAGCTCAAGCCGCTCAAGTACGAAGCGATTCCCGGCCTTCTCACCAAAGAACAGGTCACACCGCACTACCAGGCCCATTACGGCGGCGCGCTCAAGCGATTTGTTTCTCTCGAGCAGCAGATCGACAAGCTGGTTGCCGGCAAGGAACCGCTCGGCGGTGACGCCTACACGCTGATGCAGAAGGACAAGGTCAACCGGATGAACAGCGTGCTCCTGCACGAACTGTACTTCGACGGCCTGACCGCCAAGCCCGCCGATCCGCAGGAAGACATCCGGGCTGCCCTGGCCAAGCGATTTGGAACGCTCGACCGCTGGATCGAAGACTTTAAGGCGACCTGCATGGCGTGTGCGGGTTGGGGCATCCTGGCGCGCGACGTCGTCAACGGCAAGCTGTACAACGTGGCCAGCGACCTCCATGAGGTGGGCGTAATCTGGCTGGGCCAGCCGGTGCTCGTCTGCGATGTGTACGAGCACGCATTCTACGTCGACTACCAAAACCGCAAACAGGAATACGTGAACAAGTTCGTGCAGTTCTTGGACTGGGCAGAAATCAACCGGCGCTGGAGTGTCTTGAATCAGTAACCAGCGGCACTTCATTCGTATGAAAGGAGATCCGAAATGAACCCAACGCTTTCCGTCAGCCATCGCATCGGTATCGCCCTCGCTGCATTGGCCCTCGGGCAATTCCTTCCCGCCCGCGGCTTCGCGGCGGAGAAGTCCACCGAGAAGACCCACACGTTTGACAAGGACACCGCGGGCAAGCCACCAGCTGGGTTTGTGGAGTCCCTCACGGCAGGGGGAGGGAACGTCCAATGGCGCGTCATCGAGGCTGACGATGCTCCCTCCGGCAAACATGTCGTCGCGCAACTTAGTCAAGACAGCACCAACACCCGCTATCCGCTATTGGTGCTGGACGAATTCTCCGCGAAGGATGTCGACGTGTCCGTGCGGTTCAAACCTGTTTCCGGCAAAGTCGATCAGGCGGCCGGAATCGTCTGGCGCTGGCAGGACAAGGACAACTACTTTGTCGTGCGGGCCAACGCGTTGGAGAACAACGTCGTGGCCTACAAGACGGTCGCTGGGAAGCGAACAAGTATTGGCACCAAGGGAGACGCGAAGTCGTATGGCGTCAAGGCCGATGTTCCGTCGAACAAGTGGAGTACGCTGCGTGTCCGCATGGTCGGCAACACGGCTGAAGTCTATCTCAACGACAAGAAACTGTTCGACGTGGACAACGATACGTTCACGTCAGCGGGAAAAGTCGGCCTGTGGACCAAGGCTGACAGCGTCATCCAGTTCGACGACCTGAAAGTCACGTCGCTCGACAAGTAGTAGAAGAGCGCGCCAAGGCGGCGCATCATGGGAAAGTACCCTCGCAGGAGGCGCATGATGAAGACTCAATGGTTCTGGCAGGCCGGTGCGCTTGCCGTAGCGATGCTCGCGGCCCTGGGGTGTTCGCGCGAAAGTGATCGCGCCCCTACGTCGAGTTCCTCGTCGGCCGGTTCCGGCGATGTGGTCGTTTATACATCGGTTGACGATGTCTTCGCGCGGCCGATTTGCGAGAAGTTCCAGCGCGAGACGGGGATCAAGGTCCAACTCGTGCCGGACACGGAGGAGACCAAGAGTACGGGTCTGCTCAACCGGCTCATCGCCGAGAAAGCCCGGCCGCGCTGCGATCTGTTTTGGAGCGGTGATCCGATTCGCGCCGCCATCCTGAAAGCGAAAGGGGTCTCCGCGGCGTACAGATCGCCCCAAGCCGCCGGGCTGCCGAAGCTGTACTCCGAGCCAGAAGGGCACTGGACCGGGTTCTCGTGCCGCGCGCGCGTCATCATCTACAACCGCGAACTGGTCCCCGAGGGGCAGGAGCCCAAGTCGGTGCTCGATCTGCAGGACGCTCGGTTCAAGGACAAGGCCTGCCTGGCCAACCCGCTCTTTGGAACCACGTCGATGCATGCGGCCGCCTTATTCGCCAAGCTTGGCGACGACGAAGCCCAGAAGTTCTTCAGGGATTTCGCCGCGAATGGCGGTAAGATACTCTCCTCGAACGGCGAGGTGCGGCGACGCGTGGCGGCGGGCGAGTTTGCAGTCGGCCTCACGGACACCGACGACTACAACGTGGCACGCCTCGAAGGCAAACCCGTGGGTGTCGTTTACCCAGACGCCGACGGCATGGGGACCGTCGTCGTACCCAACTGCGCCGTGCTCATTGCGGGCGGGCCGAACCCGGATAACGGCAGGCGATTTATCGACTATCTGCTCACTCCGGAGGTCGAACAGGCTCTGGCCGAAAGCGAAGCCGCGCAGATGCCCGTGCGCTCCGGCGTTTCGGTGCCGGCGCATGTCGTCACGCTCGATCAACTCAAGGCGATGGAGATCGACTATGAACGGCTCGGCGCGCGTCTCGAATCGTTGACCAAGGGCTTCTTGAAGGAATGGGTCGACGAGAACAGCCGATGAGTTCGTGCATATGGTTAGAACGTCCGGCAGCGTGGCGGCTTTCAGCGCTGGCCGTTCTATTCATGCTGGTGACGGCGCCTGTGTGGCCGCTGATCTGCCATGCGCTATTTGGCGGCGGCTGGCCCGAGTTCGGCGGAGCGTTCTGGCCGGCGATGCGGAACAGCTTGGAAATCGCCATTTACGTGGCGGTGCTGGCCTTGGCCATCGGCTTGCCCGTCGGACTCGTCGTGGCCCTGTATGAATTCCCCGGTCGCCGGCTCTTTCTCGCGGCGGTGACGATCCCGCTGCTCGCGCCGTCATTTCTGTGGGCCATTGCTTGGTCAGCGGTTGCCGGGCGACTCGGTCCGGCCGCGACGAATTGGGTGAACGGCCAGTTGGGATGCTGCCTTGTCTTCATGTCCAGCACCGTGCCGCTCGTGCTCTGGATCGTTTACGCAGCGACCATCTCGCTGGCCGGCACGCACGTCGAAGCGGCAAGGCTAGCCGGCGGCGAAGTCGCCGTCCTTCGATATGCGGGACGCTATGTCGCGGTGACCGCGGGCTTGGCTGCGGTCCTGGCCGGAATTTTTACATTGTCCGATCCTGGCCCTGGACAGATATTCGGCCGGCGAACGGCCGCATCCGAAGTCCTGACGAGCTTCTCGTCCCTGTACGATTATCGACTGGCAGCATGGCAGTGCATGGTCTTGACGCTCGCCGTACTGGCGTTCGTCGCGCCGCTCGCAATCCTTGCCGCCGGTCGGCTGGCGTCGCAGATACTTGCTCGCCAAGTGCGACCCTTGCGACGAATCTCGGTCGGACGGTTTTCGCCTTTTGTCGTTGCGGCTTGCGGAATCGTGTTGCTTGTCCTGTTTATCGCTCCCTTGTTCGGCTTACTGCTGCCGTTGCGCGGCGGTGTGGATTTGGCGCGCGCCTGGGGCGAAGTCGTGCGCACCGGTCCCAACACGTTGCTTTACGCCGTGGGAACGGGCGCCGTCGCCGCGGCGCTCGGGTTGCTTGCCGCGATCTGCGTCGGCCGCAACTCCCGGGCGCAAGCGGTCGTCCTCGGCGCGTGCCTCGCACTGTTCGCGCTCCCTCCGTCGCTCGGTGCGTTGGGAATCGTGCAAACGGCGACGTCGGCGCCACCGTGGTTGGACTGGCTGGCGCGGAGCCGTATGACCGTCTGTATCGAGATGGGGTTGCGATTCTCCCCTATCGCGACGATCATCGCGCTACGAAGTTGGAGCAGTCTTTCATCGACGTGGACGCAAGCGGCCGCATTGCACGGCGTGCCGACGACCAAATACCTTGCGCGGGTCGTCGTGCCGCACATGCTGCCGGCATTGGCAGCGGCGCTCCTCTTGATCGGACTCTTGGCCACCGCTGACGTTGGGTCCGTATTGCTGCTGCACCCACCTGGGCAGAGTTCGTTACCACTGGCGATTTTTACCGTGATGGCCAACGCGCCCGAGTCGCTGGTCGCTTCGCTGTGCCTCGTGTACGTCGCGCTGGCATTCGGGATCGTGTCGCTGCTCTGGTTGACGCCTAGGAGTGCCCGACCGTGATCGACAGCGGCTTCGAATTCGTCGACGTCTCGAAATGCTATTCCGGCAAACCGGCGCTCGCCCACGTCAGCATGCGGATTCCGGTGGGACCCCACACGGCCATTCTCGGTCCGTCCGGCTGCGGCAAGTCAACCGTCTTGCGACTGCTCGCCGGCCTGGAGCAGCCAACCACGGGCTCGATCTTGCTGAATGGGCAAACGCTTTCCACCGCCCAACGCATTATCCGTCCGCCGCACGAGCGTGGCATCGCGATGTTGTTCCAGGACTTGGCACTCTGGCCGAACCTCACGACCCGCGAGAACATCCGCCTCGGCCTTGCGGGACTTCGCCTGACCCGCCAAGAATCATCCCATCGCCTTCGTGAAGCCCTGGAACTGTGCGGTATCGCCGACTTGGCGGATCGCTACCCAAGCCAGCTTTCCGGCGGTCAGCAGCAGCGGGCCGCCCTGGCCCGCGCGATCGCTGTTCAGCCGAGGTTTCTGCTCCTGGACGAGCCGTTTTCGAGCATCGACCTCGGCACGAAATCACGGTTGCTCGGGGACATTGCTGACCTCGCGCGCAATCGTCAATTCCAGGTCGTCCTTGTGAGTCACGACCCTGCGGAGGCCCTAACGATTTGCGAAAATGCCATCCTATTGGACCAGGGAACGGTGCAGGCGTCTGGAAAGTTGGGGGAGTTGCTTTCAACTTCCAACTGCGAGCCGTTCGTCTCGTTCCGTCGAATTCAGACGCGATTCGAGCGTCCAGAGGAATTGGCGACGACCGGCAAGGTCTCGCAAGAGCGATTGGGTTCCGGATATCCAGTCACGGGCGATCCGACAGCCAGCCCGCGTCCTTCGAGCGGATTGGCATCGGACCGGTGACGGCAGATACCGATCCTTCCAACTCGGTGTCCTCTGTGGCTTTTTCGTTTGCGCGCCGACGAACGGCTGCAATGATCCAGGAAGCCACAGAGGTCACAGAGTCCACAGAGGGCACGCGATGCGATCGCACAACTTGTAGTGCCTGGTTCCGCCGGTAGAATGGTCGAGCTCCCTGTGAAGAACGACGCCAGAATTCGACGTAACCTCGCGAGACCAACCATCCGGGCGTGTTCCGCCTGGCGATCGGAATCGACCCGGGAACAACCCCGACTTGAGCCGATGGAGGTGGCCCATGAAATCGTATCGCGAATCGTTTGATGACGGGCCGGGGGGCTGGTTTGGCTGGTACGACAACGCGCGCGGCCCCAAGCCGCTGGAGCGAGCGCCGAGCTGCGTGATCTCGCGCAGCCCCTGGTGGATTGACTACAACCATGCGCCGCCCGGCGCCGGCTATATGCACTTGCTGTACATGCTCTTCACCAGCGGCAGCCCTGGCGAACATCACCGGGAGGTCAGCGGCGAGAACCGATTTGTGCAGGGACGCTTCGGTACCGATTTCAGCAACGCGACCGTCACCCTGCGTCTGCGCGGCGAATTGATCGCACACGCGACGCGCCTCTACCTGCTCTGCCAGGGAGTGCACCACGGAATCTGCACCGGCTGGCTGCTCACTGGACAACCGATCGAGGTCACCCCGGCATGGACCGAACAACGGCTTTCGCTGGTCCCCGACGAGTCAGCCTGGACCTGCCTCGGCAGCCGCCACGACCGGACCGACTACTACGGGAGCGCTCCCCTGCAAACCGTCTTGCGCGACACCAACGCCGACATCCTGCTGGTGCTGTTCCCATTGGAGATCGCGCCGATGGGCCCGCTGAACGGCGACCCGCACCGGCTCCGCCCCGAACGTGACTATCCCGTCTGGCGCAGCCGCCTGCCCGAAGGTTACGTTGCACTGGACGAAATCCAGATCGATTTCCCGTAAATTGGCGGATGCTGAATAGCCGCAGAGGTCACAGAGTCCACAGAGGGCATAAAGCGATAGACTACGATCGCAATCGAAAGCTCTTCCCGTTTAGCCGATACCGATCCTTCCTCCTCGGTGTCCTCGGTGTCCTCTGTGGCTCTTGGTTCACGTGCCGTTGCGTGCGTCGGTCCCTGGCGCGTATTTCCAATGGGTTCGTTCGGATTCGCTGAGGATTCCTCGCGCGATGATCTGCAGGATTGCGTGGTGTTGTTCGTCGAGCGTTGCGGCGGGACCGGTGAAATGGTTTGTGAACATCGTGCCGTAGACGAGGTGTCCCAGGGTATCGAGCAGCCGTTCGACCGGCAGGTCGTCGCGAAGCCGTCCATCGCGGATCAAGTTGCTCAGGAGATCCCGCCAGGGTCCTCGGTTCGTTTGGCGGTATTGAAAATAGGTTGGCTGATTGCGGTTCTTGAAATTGGCCCGCTCCTGGATCAACAGCTCCACATGCTCCGGGTGCTCCGCGAAGAAAGTCAGGTAAGCCCGGATCGCGCGGGAAATCTTCTCCAGCGGATCGGTGACTTGATCGGCTGCCTCGCGCACGCACTTCTGCATCCAGCTCATGCCATGATCGACGCAGGCAAAGAACAGCGATTCCTTGTTGGCGAAGTAGAGGTAGAGCGTGCCTTTAGCGACACCCAGTTCCGTGGCCACGCGTTCCATTTCGCAATCGGCGTACCCCAATTCCGCGAACAACCGCCCCGCGGTTTGGATCATCGCCTGCCGTCGTTCTTCTTTGCGATCCGGGACGGCGGGTGGTTCCAACGCCAGAGTCGCGTTCGGTTTGGTTTCGCGTTCCATCGTAGTTTTGAAGTTTTGAGTTGGCGGTAAGGAGGGGGCTGTGGCCAAGTCGCTCCGCGACACGGCATCGAGTTACGGAGCAACTCGACCACGAAATCGACTCACAAGAACTTTGTTGCATCGTCGATTCTCTCAGATACAATGTAACCTCGATCCGTATGACTGACCAGTCAGTCATACCGCGATGCGGCCATCCCGCTTTGACACCCACCGGACCCCTCAACCGCTCATGTCGACCGCCCGCAAGTCTCAACCAGCGGTGGCACACGTCGCCGGTCTCCGACCGCTCCGCGCCGTTACCGTTCTGCTTCTGCTCGCTGGCCTGGCTCTGAATTTCGCCAGTGGCTGTCGACCGTCCCCGGCGCCGGCGGCTCCGGCACCGCCGCCCGAAGTGGAGTTCATTCTGCCGCTGCGTCAGACGGTGGTCGACTTCGAGGAATTCAGCGGTCGCACGGCGGCAAGCGAGACGGTGGAGTTACGTTCGCGGGTCAGCGGCTATTTGCTCAAAGTGAATTTCGAAGACGGCGCCTGGGTTCGTGAAGGGGAGACGCTGTTCGAAATCGACGCGCGTTCGTTTCGCGCGGAAGTCGAACGGGCGACGGCCGCGATCGAGCAGCTCAAAGCGCGCATCGATCGTCTGCGGCGGCAGGAGAATCGCGCCCAGCAGTTGCTGGCCACCAATGCCGTATCGCAGGACAGCTACGAATTGCTGAGGTCGGACTTGGACGAGTCGATCGCGGGACTGGACGCGGCGCTCGCCACGCGCGAACTTGCCGCCTTGAACCTGGCGTTCACCAAGGTTCAGGCACCAATCAGCGGCCGAATCAGTCGCCGCATGGTCGACGCGGGCAATCTGATTCGCGCCGACGAGTCGATCCTGGCGACGATCGTGACCAGCGATCCGCTGCACGTCTTTTTCGACATGAACGAGCGCACGGTGTTGCGGACGCGACGGCTGCAGGCCGAGGGTAATCCGGAAGTTTCCGGCGGCAGCGCTGCGAGCGGCGGGCTGGGAACGGTAGTGCGAATCGCGTTGGCCGACGAGTCGACTTATGTTCGCGAGGCGGTCGTCGACTTCATCGATAATCATGTCGACCCGCAGACAGGGACGTTGCGTTTCCGCGCCACGCTGCGGAACCAGGGCGATCTGTTGGCGCCTGGCCTGTTTGTGCGGGTCTGGTTTCCGATCGGCGGGCCGCATGAAGCACTGACGGTGCCTGAAGAGGCATTGGCCAGCGACCAGGGTCAGCGTTGCGTCTATGTCGTGGATGACAACGACCAGATCGTCTACCGCCGGATCCGCGCGGGCATGCTGGTCGACGGGCGGCGCGTGGTCGAGAGCGGCCTGGACGATGGAGAACGGGTTGTGGTCACGGGATTGCAGCGGATACGACCGGGCAAGAAGGTCGTGGCGAAAGAGTCTGTTTCCGACAGGTGACGAGACGTGTTTTCACGGTTCTTTATCGACCGGCCGATTTTTGCCAGCGTGATTTCGCTGGTGATCACGCTGGCGGGCGGCGTCGCGATCTTCTGGTTGCCGCTGGCGCAATATCCGGCGGTTGCACCTCCCACGGTCCAGGTCGATTGCAACTATCCCGGCGCCAGCGCGCAGGTGGTGGCGCAAACCGTCGCCGCGCCGATCGAGCAGCAGGTGAACGGCGTCGAGAACATGATGTATATGGCGTCGCAGTGCACCAGCGACGGGTCCTATACGCTGACGGTGACGTTCAAACCGGGCGTGAACCTGAGCGTCGCGCAGATGATGGTGCAGAACCGAGTGGGACTCGCTCTACCGCTGCTTCCGGACGTGGTGCGGCAGACCGGAGTGATGACAAAGAAGCGTTCGCCGGACATCCTCTTGACCGTCAGTCTCAATTCGCCGGACTCGCGCTACGATCAGTTGTACCTCAGTAATTACGCGGTGCTGCGGCTGCGCGACGAACTGTCGCGGCTGCCGGGGATCAGCGAGGTCCTGGTCTTTGGACAGCGCGACTACAGCATGCGGATCTGGCTCGATCCCGACAAGCTGGCGGCGCGGGAACTGTCGGTCACCCAGGTAGTGACGGCGATCCGTGAGCAGAATCTTCAGGTGGCACTGGGGCAGCTTGGCCAGCCTCCGGCCGACAGCGCGCAGCAGACACAATTTCCTTTGACGATCGTCGGTCGGCTGACCGAACCCGAGGATTTTGAAAAGATCGTGATTCGGGCGGGGCCGGAAGGGCGGCTGCTGCGGATCGCCGACGTGGCGCGCGTGGAGATGAACGCGCGCAGCCAGGATATCGCCAATCGATTCGACGGCAAGCCGACGGTGGGACTGGCGATCTTTCAGCTTCCCGATGCCAATGCGCTGGCGACCGCCGATCTGGTCAAAGAGAAGATGCGGGAACTTTCGGCCGATTTTCCCGAGGGACTGGTCCACGAGATCGGTTATGACACGACGCCATTTATTCGCGAGTCAATCGAAGAGGTCGTGAAGACTTTGTTCGACGCGGTGCTGTTGGTGGCGATCGTGGTGCTGGTCTTCCTGCAGGGCTGGCGTCCGGCGATTATCCCATTGATCGCCGTGCCGGTGGCGATCGTCGGAACGTTTGCCGCGATGGCGATCGCCGGATTCAGCCTCAACAACCTGACGCTGTTCGGGCTGGTGCTGGCGATCGGAATCGTGGTCGACGATGCGATCGTGGTGGTCGAGGCGGTCGAGCAGTATCTCGAGCGGGGCTGCAGGCCTCGCGAGGCGGCGATCCGCGCGATGGACGAGGTCTCCGGACCGATTATCGCCGTCGGGTTCGTGCTCTGCGCGGTGTTCGTGCCCTGCGCATTTGTTTCGGGAATTGTCGGGCAGTTTTTCCGGCAGTTCGCCGTGACGGTCGCGGTTTCGACCGTGATCTCGACGATCAACTCGCTTACACTCAGTCCGGCTTTGGCGGCGTTGCTGCTGCGGCCGAGGCATGGTCGGCGCGACCTGTTGACGCGGGTGCTCGATCGCCTGTTCGGCTGGCTGTTTCGAGCGTTCAATCGGTCGCTGCAGGTCTCCACCGACGGCTACGTGCGCGCGGTCGGCAAGCTGTTGCGCGTGCCGGCACTGCTGTTGCTGGTCTACGCCGGACTGCTGGGACTGACTTACTGGGAGTTCGGGCGTCTGCCACGCGGGTTCATCCCCGGCCAGGACAAAGGCTACTTGATCGCCAGCATCCAGCTTCCTGATTCCTCGAGCGCCGAACGGACGCGCAGCGTCATGCGGCGGATCGAGACGATCGCCCGCTCGACCAAGGGCGTCAAGAACGTCAACGCCGTGGCCGGCAATTCGTTCCTGCTCAGCGCCTACGGATCGAACTTCGGATCGATGTTCATCATCCTCGACGCGTTTGACGCGCGACGCGCTCCCGAACTGAACGCCGACGCGATTCTCACGCGCATCAAGAATCGCTGCGCCTCGGAAATCCCGGAAGCGATCGTCAACGTCTTCCCGCCGCCCGCGGTATCGGGACTGGGACGCGCCGGCGGGTTCAAGCTGATGGTGGAGGATCGCGGTGACAACGGATTGCGGAACCTGCAAGTACAGACCGACGAATTGATCCGCAAGGGTAATGAACAGCCGGGGCTGAGCGGCCTGTTTACCGTATACAAAGCCGATTCACCGCAGCTGTTCGTGGACGTGAATCGCGAATCGTGTTTGCGGCAGGGGGTGAGCCTGGGCGAGGTATTCGGCAGCCTGCAGGCCTATCTCGGTTCGCGGTATGTGAATGACTTCAATCGCTTCGGGCGGACCTGGCAGGTAATCGTTCAGGCGGACGCGACGCATCGCGATTCGGTCGATGACGTACGGCGGCTGATGGTCCATGCCCGCGACAGAATGATCCCCTTGGGGAGCGTCTGTGATGTGCGGCTGGTCAGCGGCCCGCTGGTGCTGACACGTTACAACATGTATCCGGCGGCCGCGATCAACGGCAACGTGGCGGCCGGCACGAGCTCCGGGCAAGGGATCGAGGTGATGGAACGACTGGCGCGCGCGGAGTTGCCCAAGGCGATGTCGTTCGAGTGGTCGGAGATCACCTACCTGGAGCGGCTCTCCCGAAATACCGGGATGCTCGTCTTCTGGCTCTCCGTGGCGTTCGTGTTTCTGGTGCTCGCGGCCCTGTACGAGAGCTGGTCACTGCCGCTGGCGGTGATTCTGGTGGTGCCGATGTGCATTCTCTGCTCGATCGTCGCCGTGGAATACACGAAGACCGACATCAATATCTTCACGCAGATCGGATTTGTGGTACTGATCGGTCTGGCATGCAAGAACGCGATCCTGATCGTCGAGTTCGCGAAACGGAAGCGCGATGCCGGCACTGACTCGCGGGAGGCTACGCTGAAGGCCTGCCGTCAGCGATTGCGTCCGATCCTGATGACATCTTTCGCGTTTGTGCTCGGCGTCGTACCACTGGTCTTGGCCCGTGGCGCGGGCGCCGAGATGCGGCGCGCGCTGGGCACGACCGTGTTCAGCGGGATGCTGGGGGTGACCTTGTTCGGGATCTTCTTGACGCCGGTTTTCTTCTATGTCATCGATTCGCGGGCGCGACGCTGGTATCTCCAGGGCCATTGGACCGCGGCGATTTCGGCGGCGGTTCTGGATCTGCTGCGGCTCGGTCCTGTCGGCAGGCGTACCAGGGAAGTCTTGGCCCGGCTTGTTCGACCGGCTCGGTCGGTGGCCCGACCGCGGCCCGGCGAACTGGCACGGCCCGGTTCGAGCGATCGAGCCGGCCCCAGCAATCAGCCCGGCGAGATCGCGCGGCCGCTGGATCGGACGGAGCCTGTCGAGATCGCGGAGAGCGCGGGGGCCGAAGTCGCCGCACTGAACCAGGCGGCGGACGTCCATTCGCCGATCGACTAGCAACCGGTTCCCCTGCAGGCCAACGATGTTCACGCGATTCTTTATCGACCGGCCAATCTTCGCCACGGTGCTCTCCGTGGTAATTACACTGGCCGGCGCGGTCGCGCTGCTGACGCTGCCCGTGACGCAATATCCCGAAATCTCGCCGCCCACGATCGAAGTCTCGACGGCCTACCCTGGCGCCAACGCGCGGGTCGTAGCCGATACCGTCGCCGCGCCAATCGAACAGCAGATCAACGGCGTCGAAGGAATGCTCTACATGGCATCCCAATGCATGAACGATGGCAACTATGTGTTGACCGTGACCTTTCGTCCGGGAACCGACCTGAACCTGGCGCAGGTGCTCGTGCAGAATCGGATGGCGCTGGCCCAGCCGATCCTGCCGGATCTGGTCAAGCGACGCGGCGTGACCGTCAAGAAGAAATCGCCCTCGGTACTGATGCTTGTCAATCTCTTCTCGCCCGACGGCAGCCGCGACAATTTGTATTTGAGCAACTACGCGACGATCCAGTTGCGCGACGAGCTATCCCGCGTGCCGGGAGTGGGCGATATTACCTACCTCGGCCAACGCGACTACAGCCTGCGGATCTGGCTCGACCCTCAAAAAATGGCCTCGCGAGGTCTGAGCACCGCCCAGGTCGTGCAGGCGATCGAGCAGCAGAACACGCAGGTCGCCGCCGGACAGATCGGCCAGCCGCCGTCGCCCGAAGGGCAAGTGTTCCAGTACACGATGTCGACCCTGGGACGGCTCTCGCAGGAGGCGGAGTTTGGACGGATCATCGTGCATTCCGATGGCGAGGGCCGCGTCACGCGACTGGAAGACGTGGCATCGATGGAGCTCGGCGCGCTGGCCTACGACCAGGTCTGTACCTTGGACGGCAAGTCGTCGGTCGGCCTCTCGATCTACCAATTGCCCGGTTCGAACGCGCTGGAGACGGCTCGGCAGGTACGCGAACGGATGCAGGAATTGAGAGAGCGATTTCCTTCAGGCGTCGATTACGCGATCGTCTACGACACGACCCCGTTCATTCGCGAGTCGGTTCAGGAAGTATTTGTCGCGCTGCGCGACGCGGTGATCCTGGTCTCCCTGGTGGTACTGGTTTTCCTGCAGGGCTGGCGCGCGGCGATCATTCCCCTGGTAGCTGTGCCGGTGGCGATCGTGGGAACGTTCGCGGCCATGGCGGCGTTCGGCTTCAGCCTGAATACGCTCACCCTGTTCGGACTCGTGCTGGCGGTCGGCATCGTGGTCGACGACGCGATCGTGGTCGTGGAAGCGATCGAGCACCACATCGAAGCGGGTGTTTCGCCTCGTAATGCGGCGATCCAGGCGATGAGTGAGGTCGCGGGACCGGTGATTGCGATCGGATTGGTGCTGAGCGCGGTCTTCATTCCTTGTGCTTTTATCGCCGGAATTGTCGGGCAGTTCTATCGGCAGTTTGCCTTGACGATCGCGATTTCGACCGTGCTGTCGGCGTTCAATTCGTTGACGCTCAGTCCCGCGCTGGCGGTCTTGCTGTTGAGGCCTCGGCAAGCGGGGGTCGGCGAGGCGTTACCGCGCTGGTCGTTGGCCGGGCTCGCCGGGGCCGCCGGATACTGGGTGATCGGGCGGTGGTTGAGCGAGCGGGCGGCGAACGGCTCCTGGCTGCCCGAACACTGGCCGGCGGCGACGGTGCCGGTTCTGGCGGCGATCGTCTGCGGTGCCGCCGGCTGGATTTTCGGCGGATCGCTCAACCGGACACTTTTGCGACTCTTCCATTGGTTCAACCGGGGGTTCCAACGTGTCACGCGTGGATACGTCCGCTCCGTGGGCTGGGTGTTACGCGGCAGCCTGCTGACGCTGGCGGCGTATGCCGGACTGATGTTCGGCACCGTCCGGATCTTCGAGTCGACGCCGACGGGGTTCATTCCGCCGCAGGACAAAGGCTACTTGCTGGTTAATGTGCGATTGCCGGACTCGTCGTCGTTGCGGCGCACTCAGGAAGTCATGACCCGGCTGGAGTCGCTGGGCGGAGCCGCCGGCGGCGTAAAGCATACGGTGGCGATCGCCGGGCAATCGGTACTGCTGGGAGCGAACGCGCCGAACTTCGGCACGATGTACGTGATGCTCGACGACTTCGCGAAACGCATTCCCGGGCGGCTGACGGCCGACCGGATCGCCGCCGAATTGCGGGAGTTGTTCCAGCGGCAGGTGGCGGAAGGCGACGTGAATATCCTCGGGGCGCCGCCGATCGACGGCTTGGGCACGGCGGGCGGATTCAAGATCGTCATCGAGGATCGCAGCGATCAGGGACTGGCGGCGCTGGAGTCGACCAGTCGGGAAGTCGTCCAACTGAGCGGCGAACGGCCGGCACTGCGCGATGTGTTCACCAGCTTTCGCGCCGATACGACCTGGCTGTTCCTGGACGTCGACCGCGACGCCGTCAAGGCGCTGGGCGTTTCGATGGCCGACGTCTTTCAGTCACTGCAGGTGAATTTCGGATCGCTCTATATCAACGACTTCAATCGCTTCGGACGTACCTGGCAGGTCAACGTGCAGGCCGACGCGCGATTTCGTATGACTCCGCGCGACTTGAAACGCCTGCATATCCCTGGCCCGTCAGGTCAAATGATCCCGTTGTCGTCGTTCGCCGAAATACGCGAGGTGAGTGGACCGGTCATGCTGCTGCGCTACAATCTCTACCCGTCGGCGGCGGTGAACGCCGACGCCGCCGTGGGCACGAGTTCGGGCGACGCGATTCGCGAACTGGAACAGGTTGCGCGCGAGGCAGTGGGACCGGGGATGCGGGCGGAGTGGACCGAATTGGCGCTGCTGCAGCAGAATGCCGGAACGACGGCGGTCATCGCCTTCGTGCTGGCGGTGGCGCTGGTGTTCCTGGTTCTGGCCGCGCAATACGAGAGCTGGGCGCTGCCGTTGGCCGTGATTCTCGTCGTTCCGATGTGCCTGTTATGCTCGATTGCCGGCGTGATCGCCGCTCGAATGGACATCAATATCTTCACCCAGATCGGTTTTGTGGTACTGGTCGGACTGGCCTGCAAGAACGCGATCCTGATCGTGGAATTCGCTCGCGCGCGGCGGATGGTTGGCGTGCCGTGCCGCGAGGCGACGCTGGCGGCCTGCGCACTCCGGTTGCGCCCGATTGTCATGACTTCGCTGGCGTTTATCATCGGCGTGATTCCGCTGATGGTCGGCCAAGGGGCGGGCGCGGAAATGCGCCGCACCCTGGGAACGGCCGTCTTCGCCGGGATGCTGGGCGTTACGCTGTTCGGGATCTTTCTCACCCCGGCCTTCTTCTACGTGATCCAATCGGTCGTCGACTGGCGGAGCGCTCGATCCAGGTCAGACGTGGACGAGCTGCCTCCCGGCACGGACCCTTTACCCTCGATTGCGCATGATCGCCACGGTTTGTGACATGCGCTTCGTCATGGAGTCTCCGCGGGATAAAAACAGTCGATCGATCGCTCGAGATGGAACAGCATCCAGGGTGTTTGAGTATACACGGCATGTCCGAAAAAGTGGGACAAAGGGAATCCGTACGGTCCCGGATAGTCGACAAGCAGCGACTGGCCGGCGTCGGCGACGCGCGTGCCGCTGCGGAGATAACGCCAGAGAAATCGTGATGGGTATCGCGCTTGAAGCAGTTCGCCCAGTCGCCAATTCGCGATCAGCGCGCCGATCCGGTGCCAACCCAGCAGCAGATTGGTGCCGGCAATACCCGCCTGTTGAATGAAGTCGCCATACACGGCGTGCCAGAGTTCGCGAAGCGACGGCGGAAACTTGGCGCAATGCGGTTCCAGCGTGGGACAGGGCCGATGGTGGACGAAGTGCAGCAGTCGAACATTCTCGTTCAGCGCCCAGCCGTAGCGGATCGGCGTGCCGAAAGTCGCCAGGTCGAAACGCATCTCGCGCAGCGACGATCGTTCATCGCGAAGTTTTTCCATTGCCCGCTCCCAGTGCGGCTGATCGACCACTTGGATTCCGGGCCAGCGGACAAACGAACGGGCGGCGTGCAGCACGCGCTGGCGCTGCTGTTCGTCGGCGTTCAGCAGGTTGGTGAACAGCGCCAGGAGGTTTCCGGCATGGCTGTGGCCCCAGAGCATCACCCGCCTGCCTCGCTCGTGCCCGCTCGCCAGTTCCTCGACCAGTCGCAGCGCTCCGTCCATGCGCCCCAGGTGGTGATTCTCACTGGACCAGAAAAAGCGTCGCACCTGGAGTCGCGGTCCGGAACCGGGGGGGTTCAGGAGTTCTTCCAGGCGGCGGGCGAAGTCGGGCGTGTAATTGCCGACTTCCTCCAGCAGGTAATCGGTGGTTCGCTTCTGCACCGCCCGCAGGAATCTAGCCGCGGGCGCCGAGAGGCGTTCCAGGTCGCGCGCGAGGGCCAGCGGATCGTCGCCGGCGAACGTGCCATGGATCAGATAGATGGCTGCGACACCGGCATCGCGCAAGCGGGTCGCGGCCCGCGCCATGCGCCGGCGGCATTCGTCTTCGGACGGATTCGCGCAGGCCCGTTCCCATTGACAAAGGTCGAGCGGCCGGGGCGCAAAGTAATCCTGATGGCGAAAACAGGCGCCGCCGGTCATGGCACCCTCGGTAATTCGATGACGTCGATCAAGCGGGCTCCTTCCTGCGCCTGGTACCGCTCGGTGCGCACACCTGCGGCCCGCGGCACCATGCCGCGATCGGTGCCGCGTCCAACGCTATTCTGCAGCATCGTCGCCCGGTTGTCGATTACGATCAACTGGCCTACGAATCGGAGCGGCATGAGGGTACATTGGTGCGGGACGTTGATCACGACGCCGAAGGGCGCTGGTGGGAAAGGACCGTGGACATGTTGCGCTGGATTGGAGATTGTCGTTGCATCGTCGCATGGCGCTGGGCAGCCATGGTCTGGCTGCTCCATGCCGCGTCGCTGGCCGACGATCCGTCCCAGCCGGCATCCAGCGCCGCTTCGCTCGCGGCATTCGCCCAACCCGCGGCACCTGTGCCTGCGGAGACCCGCCAAGAGAATCCTGACCCGATGGCGATCCAGCGCGCGGTTCGCGAATTGGGCGACGCCCGGCTCGCCGTGCGTGAAGCGGCCTCCCAGTCGTTATGGGAAGCCGGTCCCGCCGCGGAGGAAGCGCTGCGGATCGCGGCGACGAGCACCGACGCGGAAACGCGATTCCGGGCTCGAGCAATCCTGGAAAAATTCCGCTACGGTATCTTCGCCGATACGCCGATGGAGATTCTGAAAGCGATCGAGAACTTTCGCGGCGGCGATGCCAAGGTCCGGCAGGACACCATCCAGATGCTCGTCAGTCGCGAGTTCGACGAGCAGGCGGAGCGGATGTTAACGATCGAACCGGCGCCCGACTGGTTGCTTTCGGTCTACGTGACGCAGCTTGCGCTGAACGATCGACTGGATCAACGCCTGGCAAAGTTGCGGCAGCGGATGGAAACCGATCAGCATCCCCATACGGCCCGGGTCGTTGCCATGATGCTGCGCGCGCGGGGAGAGATCCGCGACGCTCTGGCCGTGGGCCTGAAGAGCGACGATCCGGTTTTCAACTGGAGTCTGGCAATGGAGGCCGGCGACTTCATCCGCGCTGCCGACCTGTTCGATCGCGTCCGCCAGTTACCGGTGCGGGCCAGTGCCAACCCGCAGTCGGATCAGCAGCGAAAGATCGAGTTGCTTGGGTTCCAAGCTGTCGTGCAACAGCGTGCCGGGAATATGGAACGGGCGCGACAGACGCTCGAGGAACTCAGCGGACTGGCGGTACAGACACCGTCCCTGTCCTGGTACTGCATGGAACCTTTTTTTCTTGCCGGCGATGTGGAAGGCGGCATCGCGGCAATGCGGAAATCGAATCCGCCGGCCTGTTTTGAGTTGCTTGTTCTGCAGCAGAAATACCTCGACGCGCTGGCGATCGTCGGATTGAAATTGGGCGAAGCATTGCCGGAGCGCTGGTTGAACGAACTGCCGTTGGCGCCCCAGCAGGGCGGGAACGAGGAAGTGCAGCTCTCGGCTCGGTTCCGCTTCGCGGGCAATGTGGCGCGCGTGCTGGCCAACCTGGGCCGCAAACAGGACGCGGAGCGGGTGATCGCCGCGATGGTCGAGCGTGCCGAAGCCGCGCGCCAGGACGCACTCTGGTCGCTGATCGCCACCACCGAGTACCGCATGGGCTGGTTGGAATCCGCGTTCCAGCACGCGGCGCGGACTCCGTTGCAATCCGACCGCGCGCCGGTCGTCGGCGCGATGGTCGGTCCAGCGCGGGCGGCGGAGGCCGAATTCTGGTGGTGGTATTTTTCCGATCTCGATAATGAGGCGCCGCGCACCACGACGCTGCACCGCGTGCAGCAGGTGCTGACTCGAACTCCAGGCCCGGAGAACGATGCCCGCTTTCTCGAACTGGCGACGGCGGCGCGCCAGCGCATCGGTCAATTGGATGCCAACGAACAGAACGAGAAGCTGCTGGCACTCGCCGACAGTTGCCTGGCGCGCGGCGATCGTGATCAGGGCGTAGCCAAGCTGGGGCGGGAGATGCTCGAAAATCTAGCGGCGGGCCATTCCGAAGCGGCGCTGCGATTCGCCGACCTGGCCGCGGAAGATGCTGACTGGGAACGGGCCGCCGAATACTACCAGAAAGCCTGGGAGTTGAACTCCGACAAGCCGGGACTGCTCTACCTTGCCGGAATGGCGCTGGACAAGACCGACCGCAAGCTGGATGGCGCTCTGTTCCGCGAGCGGGCACAGCAGATCTGCCAGACCCATCAGGCCCGCCAGGAAATTGCCACGCTGCTGGCCCGGCGGCAGCATGTCGACGAAGCCCGGCGGCTGTTCCTGTTTGTGCTCCAGACCGCGCCATTCGACGAATGGGCCAAGTTCGATTCCGCGAAACAATGCGGAGACCTGCTGATGACGACCAACAAGGCGCGGGCCGCCGAGTTATGGGAACAGATGATGTTCAGCATTCTGCGCATCAGCTGGAACTTCCGCGAAGTTGACGGATATCTGCAGATGCCGGCACAGATCCACCGGCTGCGCGCGATGGCGGCGGTCGAAAACGGCGATTTTGAACGAGCACGCAGCGAAGCCGACTTGCATGCGAAGTATCTGCCGGCCGACATTCGCCTGGCCGAGGAACTCCTGCCGATTCTGCAACGCGCCGATCGACGCCCGCTGGCCGAAGCACTGTTCCTGCGCCAGTGGCAACTGCTGGAACAACTCTGCCACGATTTTCCCGACAGTTCACTGCACCATAACAACCTGGCCTGGCTGGGCGCCCGATGCGGTGAGAAACTGGACCAAGCGCTGTCGCATGCAATGCGGGCCATTGAATTGGCGCCGCAGAACGCCGGCCACCACGACACACTGGCCGAGGTCCAGTTTCGCCGCGGACAGCGCGAGGCGGCGATTGCCGCCTCGCGAAAGTCCCTGGAACTTGACCCGCGGAACAAATTTTACCAGACCCAGCTCGAACGATTCGAATCGCCCAAGGCGCCCTGATGCTTACCATGCCGTTCCCCCACCGCGCTGAATGCGGTCCGTGCCGCGCGCCGCGAGGAACTTGAGCGAACCCGCGCCGAACCGCTCGAACTCCGCATTGGAGAATCCTTCCCATGCTGCCCGCCATCGTCGCCCGCCCCGGCAGCTCGCTGCCTGAGCTGATCGAACCTCCGATGCCTCCCCAACCCGGACCCGGGGAAGTGCTCTGCCGAACTTTGGAACTCGGCGTCTGCGGCACCGATCGCGAGATCCTGCAGTCGCTGCAACCGGCACTGCCACCCGACGCGCCGTATCTTGTGCTGGGTCACGAATGCCTGGCGCGGGTCGAGCAGGTCGGGCCGGACGTCTCGGAATATGCACCGGGCGATCTGGTGGTCCCGGCGGTTCGCCGCGCGCTGGGTCCGCGGCGAATTCGTGTCGACATGTTGGCGCTGGGCGAGTTTGTCGAGCGGGGTATTTTCCACGAACATGGATTCTCTTTGCCGTTGTGGATCGATCGCCCCGAACATCTGTTCCGTGTCGCCTCCCGAATCGCCGACGTTGCCGTCCTGGCCGAGCCGCTGGCGGTGTCAGAAAAGGCGATCAACGAAGCCTGCACGGTCCAACGCGCCCGACTTGCGCCCGACGTCTGGACCGACGATCCGCCTCGAGTGCTGGTTACCGGCATGGGACCGATCGGTTTCGCGGCGGTGCTCGCCGCCCGGGCCCGCGGCTGGCCCGTGACGATGGTGGGCCGCGACACTCCCGATACGTTTCGCGCCCGGTTGGCCGCCCGATTCGAGGTTCATTACCTGCAGTTCCCTGCAACGCCCGACGCCGCTTCCGCCGATGGCGAATTTGATCTGGTGCTGGAATGCACCGGCAGCGACGAAATCATGCTCGCCGCCGCTCGATCGCTCGCTCCGCGCGGCGTGATGGTCTGGCTGGGGAGTACGCGCCTGCCAAAACCAAAGCCGCATAATGTCGAGCGCATGATGCGGGACGGAATCATTCGCAACCACCTGCATCTGGGGACCGTCAATTCGGCACCTCGCGATTTCCTCGATGCACTGCGGCATCTCGAATACTGGATCGATCGCCGCCCCGAAGATCTTCGTCGCATCATCACCCGCCGCGTGACACCCCCCGATTCGCTCTGGGACTATTCCCACCGCGAACCCCAGGGAATCAAGACCGTGATCGAGTACGCTCCGCGCTGAATCGCCTCGCGGCACGTAGGGTGGGTCGAGGTACTCCGAGGCCCACCAGGGCTGATAAAAATGCGGGGACAAGTTCGGGGCGCGCGTGTGCCACTGGCCGGGTACTCCCGTGCCAGTGCCGACGGCACGAGTGCGGGTTGAATTGTGGCAGGACGTCCCAGCGTACCAGTCGATTGACGAAGGCACGTAGGGTGGGTCGAGGTACTCCGAGGCCCACCAGGGCTGATAAAAATACGGGGACAGGTTCGGGGCGCGCGTGTGCCACTGGCCGGGTACTCCCGTGCCAGTGCCGACGGCACGAGTGCGGGTTGAATTGTGGCAGGACGTCCCAACGTGCCGGTCGATTGACGAAGTACTTCGAGAACAGATCGCGGGACTTGCCTACTCAGCGCTCTTTGTTATCGGGCCATCCGTGCCGCAGTATACGGGTCTTCGGCGCGCGATCACCTTTGCCGGCGACGTTGCTGGTTCTTATGCGAATCGTCGAGTACCGATTCGCGATTTTCGACCCCGCCGCGTTGTCGCGAAAACTCCGGCAGCGTTGCGCCACGTCTCGCCCGGCCCCCTCATCCCCGACCCTTCTCCCCCGGAATACCGGTGGAGAAGGGGGAAAAGTTCTTTGGAGGCTCACCCAGGCCTTCGGCGCCTTCGGTCTGG